>VOFC01006338.1_pt1 | contig 52632 bp, 67 predicted proteins | sample 5384161 | NCBI WGS metagenome assembly VOFC01 (sample SAMN12384722, study PRJNA508395) | human gut metagenome | isolation source: healthy gut B | host: Homo sapiens | reverse complement strand
GAGAACGGACAGAAGATGTCCAAGTCCAAGGGAAATGCAGTAGATCCGTTTGATGCATTGGAGAAGTACGGGCTATCCGCTGGTATTTCTACATCAACAGTGCACCATGGCTTCCAAACCGTTTTCACGGTAAAGGCTGTACAGGAAGGACAGCGTAAGTTCATGGGTACTCTGTGGAACACTTATGCATTCTTTTGTACTGTATGCAAACATTGATAACTTCGATGCAACAAAATATACATTGGATTATGACAAATTAAGTGTTATGGATAAGTGGCTTTTGTCCAAGCTGAATTCTGCAGTGGCAGCAGTGGATGACAACCTTGGAAATTATCGTATTCCGGAAGCTGCCCGTGCACTCGAAGAGTTCGTTGATGATATGAGTAACTGGTATGTACGTCGTTCCCGTCAGCGTTTCTGGGCGAAGGGAATGGAGCAGGACAAGATCAATGCTTACATGACATTATATACTGCGCTGGTTACCATCTGTAAGGCCGCAGCACCAATGATTCCATTTATGACTGAGGATATTTACCGTAATCTGGTATGTTCGATTGATCCTTCCGCACCGGAAAGTATTCATTTATGTGACTTCCCGAAGGTCGATGAGAAGATGATCGATAAGGATCTCGAGAAGGCAATGGATGAGGTACTCAAAATTGTTGTTATGGGTCGTGCATGCCGTAATAGTGCAAATATCAAGAACCGTCAGCCAATTGGCCAGATGTATGTGAAGGCACCGGAAGTACTCAGTGATTTTTATGTCAATATTATTGCGGATGAGTTGAATGTAAAGAAGGTTACATTTACCGATGATGTCAGCAACTACACCGATTATCAGTTCAAACCGCAGCTTCGTACAGTAGGACCAAAGTATGGTAAATATTTGAAACAGATTCAGGCTGCACTTGCAGAGCTGGATGGAAACAAGGCGATGGCAGAACTGAAAGCAAACGGTTGTCTGAAACTTGACAGTGTGAGTGACGAGGTTGTATTATTAGAAGAGGATTTGCTCATTACCATGACACAGGCAGAAGGATTTGTAACGGAAGGCGATAATTACGTTACCGTTGTTATGGACACGAAATTAACTCCGGAACTGATTGAGGAAGGATTTGTCCGTGAATTGATTAGTAAGATTCAGACGATGAGAAAAGAGGCTGGATTCGAAGTTATGGATCATATTGCAGTATCTTATACCGCAGATGAGAAGGTAACTGGTATTTTCGAGAAGTATGGAGATGAGATTCGTTCCGAGGTACTTGCCGATAAGATTACAGCAGGAACATTAACCGGATACGAGAAAGAATGGAAGATCAATGGCGAGAAAGTAACACTTGCTGTAGAAAAACAATAGAATATATGGGGGGAGCAAATCGCTTTGCTCCCTTTTTTTTTTTTGTAATGAGAAATTTTCTTAAAGTTTATGTAGAAACAATGTAAAAAAAAATCATAGAGGAGGATGAGCATGAGAGATAAAGTGTTCAGTAAAAAAAGGAATTTATCAAAGCAGTTACCGAAAACGTGAAGACCATGTATCGTAAGACTTTGAAAGAAGCAAGCCACACAGCAGGAAATCTTCCAGGCAGTTTCTCTTGCAGTAAAAGATATTATCATGGATGAATGGATGGCAACGCAGCAGGTTATCGAGCATGATGATCCAAAGACCGTGTACTATATGTCCATGGAGTTTTTGATGGGCCGTGCTTTGGGAAATAACCTGATCAATCTTTGTGCATACAAAGAAGTGAAGGAAGCATTAGAAGAAATCGGTCTTGATATCAGTGTCATCGAGGATCAGGAACCGGATCCGGCACTTGGTAATGGTGGTTTGGGCCGTCTGGCAGCCTGCTTTATGGATTCGCTTGCAACACTTGGTTATGCAGCATATGGATGTGGTATCCGCTATCGTTATGGTATGTTCAAGCAGCAGATTTTGATGGATTCCAGGTAGAGGTACCGGATAACTGGTTAAAAGATGGATATCCATTTGAACTGTCGCCCGGAGTACTGTTACGAGATCAAGTTTGGAGGATATGTGCAGGAGAGCACAGATGAAAACGGTGAGCTTCATTTCGAGCAGAAGGACTATCAGTCGGTGCTTGCAGTGCCTTATGATATGCCTATATCGTCGGTTATGACAACAATGTGGTCAATTCTCTCATGATATGGGATGCAGAGCCAAAAACGGCTTCTCGCTCGAGTCCTTTGACCAGGGAGACTACGACAAGGCAGTGGAGCAGGAAAATCTTGCAAGAAACCTTGTTGAGGTGCTCTATCCAAACGATAACCATGTAAAAGGGCAAGGAGCTTCGCTTAAAGCAGCAGTATTTCTTTTTGTATCAGCAAGCATCCAGCGTGCACTTGCAAGGTTTAAAAAGCATCACAGCGATTTAAAAAGATCTCCCAAATAAAGCTGTTTTCCAGATGAACGATACTCACCCTACAGTTGCAGTCGCAGAGCTTATGAGAATCCTTGTGGACGAGGAGCATCTGTCATGGGATGATGCATGGGATATCACTACAAGATGTGTAGCCTACACTAACCATACAATCATGGCTGAGGCGCTTGAGAAGTGGCCAATTGAGATATTCCAGAGACTGCTTCCTCGTGTATACCAGATTGTTGACGAGATAAACAGAAGATTTGTGATTCAGATTAACGAGAGATATCCTGGCAATGAGGACAAGGTAAGAAAGATGGCTATCCTCTATGACGGACAGGTCAAGATGGCAAATATGGCTATCGTTGCAGGCTATTCTGTAAACGGTGTTGCAAAGCTTCACACAGAGATACTTAAGAATCAGGAGCTTCATGATTTCTATGAGATGTTCCCTGAGAAGTTCAATAACAAGACAAACGGAATCACACAGCGTAGATTCTTAGCACATGCAAATCCACTCCTTGCAGACTGGGCAACAAAAAAGGTAGGAGCCGGCTGGATTACAGATCTTACAAAGCTTTCAAAGCTCAAGGCTTATGCGGACAGCCCTGTTGCACAGCAGGAGTTTGCTGAGATTAAGAGAGCAAACAAGGTGCGTTTAGCAAAGTATATCAAGGAGCACAATGGTATTGATGTAAATCCGGATTCTATCTTTGATGTGCAGGTTAAGAGACTTCACGAGTACAAGAGACAGCTCATGAACATCCTTCATGTGATGTATCTGTACAACAAGATTAAGGAAAATCCGTCTATGGATTTCTATCCTAGAACATTTATTTTTGGAGCAAAGGCAGCAGCTGGCTACAGAAATGCAAAGAAAACAATAAAGCTCATCAACAGTGTGGCTGATGTGATAAATAACGATGCTTCTATTGGCGGCAAGCTCAAGGTAGTATTTATCGAGGATTACAAGGTATCCAATGCCGAGATTATTTTTGCGGCAGCAGATGTCAGCGAGCAGATTTCCACAGCAAGCAAGGAGGCATCCGGTACAGGAAACATGAAGTTTATGCTCAATGGAGCGCTCACTATCGGAACTATGGATGGTGCCAATGTCGAGATGTTCGATGAGGTAGGGGCTGACAACATGTTTATCTTTGGAATGAGCTCTGATGAGGTCATCTCACACGAGAACAGACATGACTACAATCCTATTGATGTATATAATAACGATGCCGAGCTAAGAAAGGTAGTAAACCAGCTCGTAGACGGCACATACTCACCAAATGACCATGAGCTTTTCAGGGAACTTTACAACTCACTGCTCAATTCACAGCAGGGACAGGTGGCTGACCGCTACTTTATCCTCGCAGACTTCCGTTCATATGCAAATGCACAGCAGAAGATTAATGATTATTACAAGAACAAGAGCGCATGGAGAAAGAGTGCACTGCTCAATATCGCACATGTAGGAAAGTTCTCTTCAGACAGAACAATCCAGGAATATGTGGACGATATCTGGCATCTTGACAGGATTACCGTAAATATGGCAGGAGTATAGGATTTTGGAAAAAGTTATCGCAAAGTCTGGTATCAGTGGAAGCACGCTTAAGCTTATAGCCATTTTTACCATGCTCATAGACCATACTGCGGCAACGGTTATTCTTCAGATGATAAATAACGGGATAGGTGGACAAACGCTTATTGATATCTACTGGGTCATGCGTTCTATAGGGCGCATGGCCTTTCCTGTTTTCTGCTTCCTGCTTGTGGAGGGGTTCAAATATACACATAGCAGGGAAAAATATGCTGCGAGGATGTTTATATTCGCGCTTATCTCTGAGATACCGTTTGACCTTGCAATAAACAATACAGTGCTGGAATTTAAGAGCAACAATGTGTTTTTTACACTGCTTTTAGGCCTGCTTGCCATCACAGTGCTTGATTGGCTTAAGTCGGTCGATAAAATAGAAAAGGCATCCTCTGCAGTCAAGTGGTTTTTTGTCACACTGATCAGGTGTATAGTAATGGTATCAGTGGTGCTTGTTATGATGATTATTGCAGAGTTTGTGCTTTGCTGTGATTATGGTGCGGCGGGTGTAGGGTGCATTGTCATGATGTACCTGCTTTCTTCAAACCGGGATGTTGCATTTGCCGTGGCAGTCATACTGCTTGGACTTTTCTCAGGTACCATAGAGTTTTTTGCACTGTTTATGCTTATACCGCTTCGCTATTACAATGGAAAAAGAGGCATTTCACTAAAATATGTCTTTTACGCCTTTTACCCGGTGCATCTTTTTGTACTGTATCTGATATGCAGGCTTGCTATGGCTGCTGCTGTTCACACCTAACAGAGTTACAGACGTACGCCGCGTCGAAAGTGTGCAGCTGGCGAATGTACACAAACCTTGAGCCGAAAACGACACCGACAAATTAGCAATTCTTACAAATTGTTCTGCCACAGTACCCGCCGGATGGCATACCCCATGAAGGGCGGGCGGCGATATAAAAATAAAGAAAGAGGAATCCAAATGTCATTTTGTCATCTTCACACCCATACCGAGTACAGTCTGCTCGATGGGTCAAACAAGATAAAAGGAAATATGTAAAGCGCGTCAAGGAGCTTGGCATGAACTCTGCCGCAATCACAGACCATGGCAATATGTACGGTGTGGTGGAGTTTTACAAGACGGCAAAGGCAAATGATATCAATCCGGTCATAGGCTGCGAGGTATATGTGGCACCAAATTCGCGCTTTGACAGGGAGACAAGCCACGGTGATGACAGGTATTATCATCTGATTCTGCTTGCTGAAAATAATACAGGCTACGCCAATCTCATGAAGATAGTGTCAATAGGGTTCACAGAGGGCTATTATTACAGGCCGAGAGTGGATTTTGAGACGCTTGAGAGATCTGCCTGTCTGGCAGGAGAAATCCCCAGATACATCGTAAGAGGCTTTTATGACGAGGCGAAGGAGATTGCAAGGAAGTATCAGGACTGCTTTGGAAAAGACAACTTCTTCCTTGAGCTGCAGGACCATGGCATTGATGACCAGACCAGAAGCTTGTAAATCAGCAGCTTCTTAGGATGAGCAAGGAGCTTGAAATAGGGTTAGTGTGTACTAATGATGTGCACTACACCTACGAGTCCGATGCGGAGGCACATGATGTGCTTTTGTGCATCCAGACCGGCAGGAAGGTTTCTGACGAGGACAGGATGCGCTATGATGGCGGACAGTTTTTCGTAAAGAGCGAAGAGCAGATGAGAGCACTTTTCCCATATGCCACAGAGGCTATTGAGAATACGCAGAAAATTGCCGACAGATGCAATGTGACACTTGAGTTTGGCAATTACAAGATTCCAAAGTATGAGGTGCCAGAGGGCTATGATAGTGCCGAAGCCTTCCTTACAGAGCTTTGCGAGAAGGGCTTTAGGGAGAAATACATAGGCTGTGGCGAGTACAGTGCTGATGAGCTTAAAAAGATACATGCAGATATGGACTATGAGCTTGGTATCATAAAGACAATGGGCTTTATAGAGTATATCCTTATCGTGTGGGATTATATCAACTGGTGCCGCACGCACGACTGCTGGGTAGGCCCGGGACGAGGCTCGGCGGCGGGAAGCAGGGTGTGCTATTGTACCGGAATCACGGATATTGATCCGGTTAAATACAATCTGCTTTTTGAAAGATTTCTTAACCCTGAGCGAGTTTCCATGCCTGATATCGATGTGGATTTCGAGTATGCGGAGAGATATCGCGCCATAGAGTATGTTCAGCAGAAGTACGGACACGATTCTGTAACACAGATAGTCACATTTGGTACGATGGCAGCAAGAGGTGTCATAAAATCAGTCGGAAAGGCGCTGGATTTCCCATATGCAGAGACTGACAGGCTTGCAAAGATGGTGCCTCAGGAGCTTAATATCACGATTGACAAGGCTCTTCAGATGAACCCGGAGTTTAAGGGCATTTACGACAGTGATGCGAGAGTGCATGAAATGATAGATATGGCAAAAAGGCTTGAGGGACTGCCAAACCACACGTCCGTGCATGCAGCAGGTGTGGTAATCTATCCGGGCGTGGCGAGCGATTATGTGCCTCTTGGAAGGGCAAACGACGGAAGCCCTACCGCAGAGTACAACATGGTACAGCTCGAGGAGCTTGGCCTTTTAAAGATGGATTTTCTGGGGCTTCGTACACTCACGGTGCTAAAGGATTCTGTGAAGAATATCAAGGCATCAAGGGGCATTGATGTGGATATCGACCATATTGATTTCAACGATAAGGGCACACTTGACTTTATCGGAACAGGAAAGACGGAAGGGGTATTCCAGCTAGAGTCTGCCGGTATGCAAAGCTTCATGAAGGAACTCAGTCCACAGAGCTTTGAGGACATCGTAGCCGGTATTTCGCTCTACCGTCCGGGTCCTATGGATTTCATTCCCAACTATATAAAGGGCAAGAACAATCCAAAGGAGATAAGCTATGTGACACCTGAGCTTGAGAGTATTTTAGAGCCGACCTACGGCTGTATAGTATACCAGGAACAGGTCATGCAGATAGTGCAGAAGCTCGCAGGCTATACAATGGGTCAGGCGGACAACATCCGCCGTGCCATGAGTAAGAAGAAGCAGTATGTCATTGACGCAGAGCGCCAGAGCTTTGTGTACGGAGACGAGGAGCGCGGTATAAAGGGCTGTGTGGCAAACGGCATAGATGAAAAGGCTGCCAACAGCATATACGATTCGATGGTTGATTTTGCTAAGTATGCGTTCAACAAATCACATGCAGCCGCGTATGCGAAAATCAGTGTTCAGACTGCATGGCTTAAAAATTACTATCCGGTCGAATTTATGGCAGCGCTCATGACTTCTGTTATAGACAATTCAGCCAAGGCGGCGCAGTATCTTTACAGCTGTCGTGATATGGGTATTAAGGTGCTTCCGCCGGATATCAACTGTGGACAGGGCGAGTTTACCGCAGAGGGTGACCATGTCAGATATGGCATGTACGCCATCAAATCTCTAGGCAGGCCGGTAATAGACCAGATAATCGAGGAGCGGGAAAGTGGCGGCAGATACCGCACACTCTCAGATTTTATCGAGAGAACCTGCCAGAAGGAGCTTATCAACAAGCGTGCGATTGAGAATCTGATAAAGGCGGGAGCCTGCGATTCGCTTGACGGCACGAGAAAGCAGATGGCAATGGTGTATGCATCGATTGTGGACAGGGTGCAGCATGACAAAAAGTACAATGGCAGGGCAGATGAGCCTGTTTGACCTGGTCTCAGATGAGGATAGGCAGTCATTTGAGCTTAAGTATCCAAATGTTGGTGAATATGACGCTGAGGAAGCCCTGGCCTATGAAAAAGAGGTGCTTGGCATCTATTTAAGCGGACACCCTCTGGAAAAATATGCAGCTGCCCTAAAGAAAAACATCACAGCAAATGCGATAGATTTTGTGCTTGAAGAGGAGAGCGGTGCCGTAAAGATAAAGGACAATGCGCACGTGGTAATCGGAGGCATGATAGCTACAAAGACGATTAAGTTTACCAAGTACAATCAGGCCATGGCTTTTATCACGATAGAGGACCTGACAGGAACTGTTGAGGTAATTATTTTTCCGAGAGATTACGAGCGCTACCAGAGATATTTACAGGACGATGCTAAAATATTTGTTATCGGACATGCGACAGTCGAGGATGAGCAGAACGGCAAGATAATCTGCGAGAAAATCATACCGTTTGATGAGCTTCCGAAGCAGCTATGGCTCAGGTTTGATACGATGGAGGACTATAAGAAAAATGAGAGCAGGCTTCTTGAGACAATCCGTGAATCTGACGGAGGAGATGAGGTCATAATTTACATCGCAGATACAAAGCAGATGAAAAAACTTGGCAGAAATTATTCCGTAAATGCAAATAATGAGCTCATGGAGCAGCTTTTGGAATTTTTAGACAAAGAAAATGCGAAAATTGTTGAAAAGAATATTGAAAAAATGTGCTAAAACAAGTACAATAGACTGGGATTAGAATAAATGATAATTTTTTAACATATGGAGGTTATACCAATGGCAAAAGAGATTAACACAATAGGTGTACTTACAAGTGGTGGTGACGCACCGGGAATGAACGCAGCTATTCGTGCAGTAGTTCGTCAGGCTCTTTCAAAAGGAAAAAAAGTAAAAGGAATCAAGAGAGGATATGCAGGACTCTTAAATGAAGAAATCGTAGATATGGATTCAAAGAGCGTTTCAGACACAATCTCACGCGGCGGTACAATCTTACAGACAGCCAGATGTAAGGAGTTCGTTACAGCAGAGGGACAGCAGAAGGGCGCTGAAATCTGTAAGAAGCATGGTATCGATGCTATCGTGGTAATCGGTGGTGACGGATCTTTCCAGGGGGCACAGAAGCTTGCAGCACTTGGAATCAACACTATCGGACTTCCTGGAACGATCGATCTTGATATCGCATGTACGGATTACACAATCGGTTTTGATACAGCCTGCAACACAGCTATGGAGGCTATTGACAAGGTACGTGATACATCTACATCTCACGAGAGATGCTCAATCATTGAGGTTATGGGACGTGGAGCAGGATACATTGCATTATGGTGTGGTCTTGCAAACGGCGCTGAGGAAGTATTACTTCCTGAGAAGTATGACAACAACCTTGAGGCACTCATCGAGAGAGTAGCTCACGCAAGAGAGCTCGGCAAGCAGCATTACATCATCATCAATGCTGAAGGTGTAGGACATTCACAGGAGATGGCTAAGGAAATCGAGGCTGCTACAGGCATCGAGACTCGAGCAACTATCCTTGGACATATGCAAAGAGGCGGAAGCCCATCATGTAAAGACCGTGTATATGCTACGATCATGGGAGCAATGGCAGTTGATCTTCTCTGCGAGGGTAAATCAAACAGAGTTATTGCCCACAAGGATGGCGATTTCGTAGATTTCGATATCGACGAGGCACTTGCTATGAAGAAGAGTGTAGACGAGTACATGTACGATATCTCTAAATCTCTGGTTTAATACCTAATATAGTTACGATAAATATATAAAAAAGGCAAAGGAGCGCAAAAAGCAGAATGCTTTTTGTTGGTTGAAGGTCATCAAGATGTTCTTAGAAGCTCCAAATGAGTGGCTGATAAGTGTCTATGTTTCTGAAAGTTTTTTACAGGAGGAAGAACATAAAAAACTTTTGCAGGAGTATACGTATGAAGTCGTTGCGGATGCTGTTTTTAAGCAGTGTATCCGATACGCAGACACCACAGGGGATTCTTGCGGTAGTTAAGATTCCGAAGTATGAACTTTCCGACATGCTTTGTGGGGAAAACAGACACATTTACTGATTCTGGAAAGTGTTCAGGACCCGGGCAATCTTGGTACGATGGTGCGGACCGGAGAGGGCGCCGGTATCAGTGGAATTATTATGAATCGCACCACGGTGGATTTTTTAATCCAAAGACAATTCGTTCTACGATGGGAAGTCATTTACCGTATGCCTTTTTATTATATTGTGGATGACCTTGAAGAGACGCTATACCATGTTGCAGGGTCAAAGGGCGTGCATCTGTACGCTGCGCATTTGAAAGGAACTGCAATGTACGATGCTTTTGATTATACGAAAGCGTGTGGATTCCTGATCGGCAACGAAGGAAACGGTCTGAGCAAGGAAATTGCAGATTGCGCAGATACTTATATCCGCATCCCGATGGAGGGAAAAGTGGAATCTTTAAATGCGGCCATTTCTGCAACGCTTTTAATGTATGAGTGCAATCGTCAGAGGAGGAAGAAGTAATGAAAATCTGGTTCAAATTGTGGACAGACACGAGACTTGTGAAGTCCGAAACCATTGAGATAGAAGATGACGATACACGCACCCACAAAATTTTCCGGGCTTTGGAGGAAGCATGCCTTCGGTTTGACCTTGGAAAACCAATCTGGTTAGATGCCAATGTCAAGGAATTTCAGAGACGGTCAAAGACACGATTCGGAAAAGATAATTTTGTGGAAGAGATTGATTTTGATTATATGGAAATGCAGGTGCTGTACAGAAACTTAAGATTTTCTAAAATATGGCAGCCATTGCTTATTTTATGCTGTAAATATGGTATAATAAATAAGAATGGAGGGTACATATGGATACAACACAGATTTTGAATGAAGACATTGACAGTTGGGAGACTGCCATGTTTTTGTACAATTCCGCGTTGAAGGAAGTTGGCACGAAGCTGGATATTCTCAACGATGAGTTTGTACACATACATAAGTATAATCCGATAGAATACATTAAGAAGCGTATCAAGACACCAGAGAGTATCGTTAAGAAACTCAAACGTGACAATTATGAAGTCACAATTGAAAATATGGTTAAGTACATTAAAGATATCGCGGGAATCCGCATCGTATGTTCATTTACCTCGGATATCTATCGTCTGGCAGAGATGATCGGAAAGCAGAACGACCTGACCGTCGTATCCATTAAGGATTACATCAAGCATCCGAAGGCCAGCGGATATAAAAGTTTTCATATGCAGGTATCGTTGCCGATTTTTTATCGGATCGCGTGGTAGATACAATGGTGGAAATTCAGATCCGAACCATTGCCATGGATTTCTGGGCAAGCCTGGAACATAAAATTTATTACAAATTCGAGGGAAATGCACCGGATTATATCAGCCGGGACTTGAGGGAATGTGCAGAAATCGTATCGAATCTGGATGCAAAGATGCTTCAACTGAACACGGCAATTCTTGCTGAGAAGGCAAAAATGGAGGAAGAAAAGAAACTTCAGAGTGAGGCTTCAGAAGAAAGTAAATAATGATATGAAAAAGACTGTAGGACATTGTGGCTTCTACAGTCTTTCTTTTTTGCATAGGAAAATCCTTTTATTGCAAATGGAATGCAGAAATGCTACTATAATCCTATGGGATTCCTATGGAAAACGGAACCGAAGATGAAAGGAGAAAATAAAATGAGTGAATATAGAATGGGGACAAAATGTGTACAGGGCGGATATACTCCGGGAAACGGAGAACCAAGACAGATTCCGATCGTACAGTCAACAACATTCAAATACAGCACCAGTGAAGATATGGGAAAATTGTTTGATTTAGAGGCGGAAGGATATTTTTACAGTCGTCTGCAGAATCCGACCAATGATCTTGTGGCAGCCAAGATTGCAGAGATGGAAGGCGGTACTGCAGCTATGCTCACATCCAGCGGACAGGCAGCAAATTTTTTTTCGCAATGTTTAACATCTGTGAATGTGGAGATCATATCGTAGCTTCTTCTTCTATTTATGGGGGTACTTTTAACTTAATCGCCGTCACTATGGCAAAGATGGGAATTACAGCAACCTTTGTATCTCCGGATGCAACGGAAGAGGAGTTAAATGCGGCATTCAAACCGAATACAAAAAGCTGATGTTTGGAGAGACCATTGCAAATCCGGCGCTGACCGTTCTGGATATTGAACTGTTTGCAAAAGTGGCACATGAGCATGGTGTACCGCTGATCGTGGATAACACATTCCCGACTCCGGTCAAACTGCAGGCCGTTTGAATGGGGAGCAGATATTGTAACTCATTCGACTACCAAATATATGGATGGACACGGTGCGGCAGTAGGCGGAGCCATCGTGGATAGTGGAAGATTTGACTGGATGGCACACGCAGACAAGTATCCGGGTCTGTGCACACCTGATGAAAGCTATCATGGAATTACATATGCGGAGAAATTTGGCAAAGAAGGTGCATTTATCACGAAATGTACCTCTCAGCTGATGCGGGATTTTGGTTCCATGCAGTCACCGTACAATGCATTTATTCTCAATCTTGGTTTGGAATCATTGCATGTGCGTATGCCAAAGCATGTGGAGAACGGACAGGCCGTGGCTGAATTTTTGGAAAAGCATCCAAAAGTTGCCTATGTTAATTATTCCGGACTTCCATCCAATAAATATTATGAGAGAGCACAGAAATACCTGCCGAACGGCGGATGCGGCGTAGTTTCCTTTGGATTAAAGGGAGGACGTGAAGCGGCTTCTACATTTATGAAGACACTGAAACTGGGCGCAATTGAGACACATGTAGCAGATGCGAGAACCTGCTGCCTCAACCCGGCCACATCGACACACAGACAGATGAATGATGAGCAGCTTAAGGAAGCAGGTGTGCCTGCAGAACTGATCCGAATCAGCCTTGGTCTTGAAGACAAGGAAGATCTGATTGCAGATATCTCCAATGCACTTGATGCAATCCAATAAGATTTCTATTTCTGATTCCGGGAGCGGTGAAAGATCGCTTCCGGAATCGCAAATCCAAAAATAATTCCAAACACAATCGCCAGAGCAATTTCAAATGTTTCAAGTCCCTTTGCGGAAAAAAAAGCGCGCTTTCTTTTGTGATCAGATAGTACGCGGTATAATAAATGCCTGCGCCGGGTACCAAAGGGAAAATTCCACATAATAAATATACTGTGGCAGGATTGCGCCGCACAACGGCCATCGTTCTTGAAAAAACAGTCAGAATAAAAGTGGCAACCAAAGAGGCAAGCACCACATTGCCATTTAGCTGAAACAGAATATAGTATACGATCCAGCCGAGTGCGCCGGATAAACCACAGAAAACGAGTTCTTTTTTAGGTGCGCAGAATAAAAGCGCAAAAGCAATCGTTGCAATCATTGCCAACACAAATTGAATCACATATGTCATAAAGGAAAACCTCCTCCCATATAGCGGAACAGAATAATCGGAAGACCAACACCTACTGCAATACACAGTGCCGTGAGCAGTGCATCAATGAGATGAATCGTTCCGGACAGATAATCACTGTTATAAAAATCACGAATTGAAGTAGTAAAAACAATTCCCGGAACGAGTGGCATGATATCACCGATAATGATCTTGTCATAATGAATCGGAAGTCCGGTCATAAAAACGAGAATGGTCAGTACTGCCACAAGAATGCTTGCATAGATCGTCGTGAGAAAACGTGTAATGCGGTGCTTTTGGCACGCAAGGAGAAACGCTTCCTCCAGTCCACCGATGATCGTGAAAAAGCATGTCGAGCACATGGGTGCCGCCAAAGAGATAACAGAGACATCCGCAGGCAATCGCGCATCCGCCGATAAGCAGAGGCCTCGGATAAGAGGGAAGTTTTTTACACTCTTCCAGTCGTATATTTGCTTCGGAAATGGAGCAGGTGTGGTCACAGATATCTCTTGTCAGCTGATTTAAAGCCGCCACTTTGCCAAGATTCACACCGGAGAGAGGCACATGCCGGATCATACTGCAGGCGTCGTCGCGACTTTCATTGGCGCTGGCGAAGATACCGTTCGAGAGAACGTACACGTCAAAGTCTTCGATGCCGTATGCTTCGAGTATTCGTATGAGAGAGTCTTCCACGCGGTAGAGTTCGGCGCCGCTTCGCAGCATGATGTCACCGATTTCTACGGCAAGTGTCATAATTTCTTTCGTTTGCACCATAGAATGCAGTTCCTTTCACATAATACTTGGTTGTCGGAGGCCCTTCAAAGTTGTTGTTTCCTTGCTCTGCGTGGGTGCTCTTCTTTTCAGGTTAGTTATCCAGAATTTGAATTTTCAAAAATTCCCCACTGACTCCTTTTATGATTTCCGTCCGTTCAAGTTTCGACAAGGCACGGTCACTGTCCGTCTCTCACAGATGACGTCTGAAGTATTTTTGTGACGGTCTTAGTGGTGGGGTAAAGAATACCGTGCCCACGGGTCGCATTTGCGCCCTCGTTCTACCATAGGCATATGAAGTTTTACGGTGGGCGACACAATGGAGAGTGGGCACAATAAAATTTCTGAACCCCACCACTTAGACCGGCTAAAAATGCTGAACGCATCTGTGAGAGACGGACAGTGACCGTGCCTTGTCGAAACGCGAGCCGGACAGAAAATTTGAGTCAGTGGGAAACTTCATGAAAATATCAAAATTCTGTCTAAAACCACCTGAAAAGAAGAGCACCCACGCAGAGCAGCGGCAACACGAACTTTGATACCTCACATCTACTCTTAATGTATGTCCAGGAGAACCTGTCAATCATCTTTTGGCATACTTCGAAAATTTGGAATAATGCGTAAAAAAGGTACATACTAGCACAGAAGAAAAGGAGGCGCGCATGGAACAACAAAGCAAAAAAGAAACACACAGGTAATGGTGTACGCTGCTACCGTATCATATTGGGCATCGCCCTTGTCGTTATCATCGCACTGACAGGCTGGTATATGCTGTCCTGCAGCAAAAATGCAACGCCGAAGGAAGGAACGCTTGTAAAGAGCAATTGTGAATATGAAGGAAAAGCATGAAACGGTATATGTGAAAGCAGATATGAACAGTGTCTGCTACGAGCCGCAGATAAAAATCATGGATGTGATGTCGGTACAATGCAGTGATCCGGCCATTGCCGCCGGTGTAAAGAATAAAACACTATATACCTTTAAAAAAGGATGTCGGAAAGAAAAAGAAGCGCATCGAGGTATTTTCCATACTGAATGTGATTGACCTGATCCTGCAGGACTATCCGAATGTGGAGGTCGTAAGTTATGGAGAACAGGATTTTGTTGTGGAATATATCGCATCTCCGATCGCACCAAAATGGAGAGAGTATTTCAAAGTGATATTGTTGTGCATTACCATTTTTTTAGGATCTGCATTTACAATTATGGCATTTAACAATGACATTTCCATCGGGGAAGTGTTTGATCGGTTCTATGGACAGGTGATCGGGCAGAAAAAACCGACTGTGTCAGAAATTGAAATCTGTTATGGACTTGGCCTGGCAGTTGGAATTCTGGTGTTCTTTAATCATATTGGCAAAAAGAAAATTACATCAGATCCGACACCGATTCAGGTAGAAATGCGTAAGTACGAAAAAGACATTGATACCACCTTTATTGAGAATGCAGGGCGGAAAGGACATGAGCATGATGTTAATTAGCCACATACTGATAGGCCTGCTTGCAATTGCCTGTGGAATTGCTGTGTCTGCCGGAACATTTGCCTTCATTCTGGTCATTGGTGTAGTTCCGCGTATGATCAAAAAAAAAATATAATATGGGAAATCATATTTTCGAGATTGAGAACAGCATTGTTTTCGGCGTAATGGTTGGAGCGATATTTTCTGTTTTTGAGTGGGAGGCGCGTTTCCCGATTCCGTGGATGGCGCATGTGATGGTTGCCATCTACGGTCTGGCAGCTGGAATTTTTGTCGGATGTATTGCAGTGGCGCTGGCGGAAATTTTAAATACATTTCCGATTTTGTTTCGACGGCTGTATATCAACCGGGGATTGAGCTGGGTCATGATTGCCATGGCATTTGGAAAACTGGCTGGTTCGATGTATTACTTTTTCTGTGGGTATGGCCTGCCAAAGTACTGGTAAAGCGTATGGATTGTGGTACAATAACAGACAGTAGAATATACAAAAGAGACAGGAAAAAGAGGAAATATTTATGGTAACATCCATTGCACGCCAGAGTGTAATTTTAAAAATGCAATATGCAAAAATCGGTATTGCTTGGTAATTATGAATTTTATTATATTGCAGGACTTTTAAAAAATTATTTAATGTATCGGCAGATGCAGATATGGAACCGGAGGCGTTATCAGAATACCTGTTGAGTGTTGTAGATACGCTTTCTCCCAAGGATGAAAAAGAAGCGTATCTGATTAAGATGGTCAAAGGATATGAACCACTTCCGGAGCATGATGAGCAGATGAAGGAATTGTTCGCATGGGGAGAACAGGAGCCGGATCTGTGGCAGGTAAAAACGAGCTTTCATCCAACCTTGTAGGGAGCCTTTGATCCGTTTCTTTGCAGATGCCATGTTGGAAGGAGCAGAGAATGAATCAAAAACAGCAGCAAATAGATCAAAAGCAGCAGGAACGAAACGAACAGTACAGCGAATATGTCAAAAAGGTAACACCTACCCATAATCTGTTGACAAATATGGGAAAAGCCTTTGTGATGGGAGGTGCAATCTGCCTTTTGGGACAGATCATTTTAAACATTGCAATGGGCGTGTTTGGAGCAAAGCAGGATGACGCGGCGTTGTGGTGCAGCCTGATACTGGTATTGCTTTCGGTAATACTTACGAGCTTTAATGTCTATGGACTTCTGGCAAACTGGGGAGGTGCTGGGGCGTTGGTTCCGATTACCGGATTTGCAAATGGTGTATGCTCATCGGCGGTAGAGTTTCAGAAAGAAGGACAGGTTTTTGGAATCGGATGTAAGATTTTTACGATCGCCGGTCCTGTGATCTTATATGGGATAGTTTCAAGCTGGGTACTGGGGCTGATTTACTGGATTTTAGGGATGCTTCGCATAGTTTAATTGACAGAAATAATTTGTAAAGATATAATGAGAATATCTTTACAAATTATTTATAATGATGGAGAAAACAATGACAGTTGAGCAGGTATACAAGAACATGGATAGCGATTATGCATCCGTCAAAGATCGTTTGCAGAATGATGCTCTGATTGAGAAGTTTCTCATTAAATTTCTCGCAGATGAGAGCTATGCAAATATATTCAAAAATCTGGAAGCACAGAATCTTGAAGAAGCGTTTCGTGCGGCTCATACTTTGAAGGGCGTATGCCAGAACCTTGACTGGACCGTCTGTACAAGTCCAGCTATGATGTGACAGAAGCATTACGAAACGGAAAGAATGATGTGACCTCGGAGATGATGGAAAAGTTAGAGTCTGATTATGACATAACAGTTTCATCTATTCGTGAACTTCAATAACAGAAATTATTGGGCATTGTTTACAGCACATAAAGAATAAAAAAATCCAAACTGCACATACTTGATTTTGTAAGAATATAAGGCAATTTTAAATAAGCTGATATTCAAGGTCATGGAGGCAGTGTATGGTAAAAGAAGACGGACTTCCATTGGGACTGGGATTCGGACTTGCGATGAACGAAGATGCGATGCGAGGCTTTTCCTCTTTGGATGATGACGAAAAAAAACAGGTCATTGATGCAGCCCGAAGCATTGGTTCCAAGGAAGAAATGCAACAGTTTGTAAACAGTATTGCGGAAATTGGAAGAACAAAATAAGTGGATGAAGTGGATGAAAAATCAGTCAAAATGGTTTTAAATCCACTTCTTTTTTCGCTTTTTTTTTGCTATAATAAAAAATTGCAAAAAGACTGATGCCCTAAGGAGGAATATTATGGGGAGATATGTAGTAGATATTGATAAATATGCGACGCTGGCAAGACAGACAGCAGCAGAGGGGTGTGTTCTTGTCAAAAATGAAAATCAGACACTCCCTCTGCGCAAGGGAGATAAGGTAGCAGTCTTCGGACGGATGGCTTTTCACTATTATAAAAGCGGTCTTGGCTCCGGTGGGCTGGTAAACACCAAATATGTGGTGGGCATTCTGGATGCATTGAGAAAGGAAAAAAAGATATTTCGCTGGATGAAAATTTATTGCAGGTATATGAGGACTGGATCAAGGATCATCCATATGATGCAGGGGTAGGCTGGGGGCTTGTACCATGGTCACAGGAAGAGATGCCGTTGGATGATGCCTTGATTGAGGCGGCAGATGATGATATCGCGCTTGTCATCATTGGCAGAACTGCCGGAGAGGATCAGGACAATGTCAATGAAGCGGGCAGTTATCTCCTGACGGCTGCTGAGAGGGATATGATTGCAAAGGTAAGCAGAAAATTTAAGCGTACCGCAGTTATTCTCAATGTCGGAAATATTATTGATATGAAATGGGTAGAAGAATTGCAGCCATCTGCTGTTCTTTATGCATGGCAGGGAGGCCAGGAAGGCGGCAACGGTGTGTGTGATGTGCTTACCGGTCGTGTGAATCCATGCGGAAGACTCACGGATACGATTGCAGAATGTATTGAGGATTACCCGTGTACGGCAAATTTTGGAGATGCGAAACGCAATTACTACAAAGAAGATATCTATGTAGGATATCGTTATTTTGAGACGTTTGCAAAGAACAAAGTCATCTATCCGTTCGGATACGGACTTTCTTATACGACATTTTCCATGGAGTCTGCATTTGCTGAGCAGAAAGATTCCATAGAAGTAAAAACAACTGTCAGGAATACCGGAAATCTGGCTGGAAAAGAGGTTGTTCAGGTGTATATCGAAGCACCGCAGGTGGCTTTGGACAAGCCGGCAAGAGTACTGGCCGGATTTGCAAAGACAAAGGAACTGGCATCGGGGGAGACGCAGACGGTTACGATTACGATTCCAAAATCAGTGTATGCTTCATATGATGATACCGGAGCAACCGGGCATAAGGATTGTTTTTTGTTAGAGGCTGGCATGTATGGAATTTATGTGGGTGCAGATGTCCGCAGCGCAGAGCGCGTGGCAGAATATGAGCAGGATTTTCTGATCATTGAGGATTTGGAAGAGGTGTGTGCGCCGGCGGGAATCTTACGAACGTATGACACGGGCAAAAGACGGAAGTCTTACCTATACACAGGTACCGAAGCGCACATTTGGCCCGTATGACCGCATAGAAGAGATTCCAGCAATCGCATATACCGGGGACAGGGGATATAAACTTGCAGATGTTTATAATCAGAAGATTACGATGGATGAATTTATTGCACAGTTGTCGGACGAAGATCTTATGATACTTTTCCGGGGTGAGGGAATGTGCAGCCCTAAGGTTACGCCGGGAACCGGTTCGGCATTTGGAGGACTGACAGAGTCACTTCGCGCATTTGGTATTCCGGCAGCATGTACGACGGATGGACCTTCAGGGCTCCGGCTTGATTGTGGAACGAAAGCTTTTTCACTTCCAAACGGCACAGCACTTGGATGTACCTTCAATCTGGAACTGGTAGAAAAGTTATATGAGATGACGGGACTTGAACTGCGAAAAGAATCGTGTGGATGCGCTGCTGGGACCTGGATTAAACATTCACAGAAGCCCGTTGAACGGAAGAAACTTCGAGTATATTTCTGAGGATCCGCTGCTTACCGGAAAGATGGGAGCAGCTCAGATCATTGGACTTGGTATTGCAGGTTCGACCGGAACCATCAAACATTTTTCTACCAACAACCAGGAGGCACATCGACATGAGGTTGAGGCAGTAGTCTCTGTGCGTGCTCTGCGGAAATTTATTTCAGAGGTTATGAGATTTCCGTCAAAGAGGGGCAGGCACGCTCGGTGATGACTACATATGGACCGATGAATGGTCTGTGGACATCCGGAAACTATGACTTAAATACGATCGTGCTTCGGAAAGACTGGGGTTTTGAAGGCATTGTCATGAGTGACTGGTGGGCAAAAGCCAACACCGAAGGTGAGCCATCGGATATGAAGAACCATGCGGCGATGGTAATGGCACAGAATGATCTGTTCATGGTTACTTCCGATGCGTCTGACCAGACACAGGATAATCTGGTGGAAGCTTTGGCGGATGGACGCATCACCCGAGGACAGTTGCAGAGAAACGCCAGAAATATTCTTGGATTTATTTTAAAATCCCCGGCCATGCTCTATGAGATGGACATGATCTCCGAGGAAGAGTTAGAAGACCGCAAGGGTGATACCGAGGAAGATGCGGCAATCGATGACATCATTTATTACGAGTCGGATGAGAAAGGTGATGTTTATATTCCGGGAAAAGACTGGGATACACAGATGGGGGCTACAATCGTATTCGGAATCAATGTTGAGAGTGCGGAGTATGACATTGAGATTACAGCCCGTTCGCCATTGGGAGAACTGTCACAGCTGCCGATCACATTGTATTGTGATAACGTATTCAAAGAGATGATTTCTTTCCGTGGATCACAGGGCGAATGGTTTACGGACAAGAGAGAGTTTGGAACGTTATTGGGGCCTTCTTGTCACTATATTAAAATTTATTTTGGAGCAACAGGACTTGAAATTGATAATATTACATTGCGTTATCGCAAAAGAGTTCCTGGATTTGATGACTAAATTATGAAAGTATTAAAAGTAAAAAAAGGTGGCCTGATCGCCAAAAAGACAGGAAAAGGTAATGGAATGGTATCTCATTCAGGAGGGAAGTGTCGAGTGTCGGTTTTCTTTTGTGAAAATCGTCATGAAGCGTAATTCCATTATCGGAATTTTAGACACTGGATGGTTCGGTTGTGATTATGTGGCACGGGAAGATACCACGGTAATCACGATTCCATGCAAAAATGCGCAGGATTTATCCAATATACTTGCAAAAATGAAAATTTCCGTCCGGTATTTTTGCGGACTGCGATAGAACAGCGACAGCAGGCATTGTGCCTGTATGTAGATCTGTACCGCAAAGTCCGGCTTTTGCATGCAAAAGCAGAGGAATTTTATAATGATTATAAGAACCGGTGCAGCCAGCTGCTTGTGGATGAACAGCCATTTGCCAGGATGGAATGCTTTGAGGCACTGAATTTACAGCATCGTGCGGAAGAATGGGAAGTTCGAAACAGTGACAGTCTGGTAAAAAATTATCTCAGGGAATATATGCAATTGATGATCAAAGATGATAATCTGTGTGTGGGTGCAATCATGGAAGCATCCGCACAGATGCACCGTGTCACGCTTGGCATTGGTGAGATGGTGAATTACATGCTTCGCAATAAGGACATTTTGTTCGCTGAGACAAAAGATGATCTTTTTCATTTGTACTACGATTTGACGGTTGCCCGTTCCCGCAAGGGAAACGATGTCACATGGGAAAAAGAGCAGATGCTTGCAATTGTAGAAGTGATGCAGATGCTTGGAATTTACGGAGACTGTATGGAAGAGGCACAGCAAAGATGTGCCGGCAGCAATTTTGAAGGATTGTCCGTAGACAGAGTTTATGTGGCAAAAGAAGATTGTGTTGCGCGTATTATGGAATATGCAGGTTATGCAAATGAAGACATTCATGCATTCCGAACGGCATTAAAGGAACAGAATACAAGAGAAGTCAGCCGGAAGTTCTATGAAATTTATCTGCGGACTTTTTTGCGTTCGACGGAGAATCTGATCAAACCATCACCGATTATTCAGATGTTTTTGAATTTTGGATTTATGGATGCAGAATGTCTCGGAGAGGATCTTACGAATGCTTTGTATAATCTTGTAGATTCAATCGGACTGTTTCAGTCACAGCATGTATATACCATGTACGACTGGCTGCTTCACATTTACAATGGAGACTGTGTGCCTTCCATTAATGAGATGAACATGGATTATGCAGGGGCCTTGCAGCAGCAGTTGAAGCAGGGAAATATCACAGAAGAACAGATGAAAGCCGCAAAAAGTGATGGAAGACAGAAAGTCGCCTATGAAATCCAGAATATGTTCCGTACCGCTGACCGCGTGACCAGTGGGCGACTGCACGACTTCTGTCCGGTACTTCAGCAGAGTGACTTTGTGGGAAATATAGAAAAAGATGGCGGTCACAGTCGAAAAAATTGAGGCGGCGATCAACAGTGTCCGATGCCTGGATTATTCCGCTTTTACCGTGAAGTCATGTTTACGGATCCGGAGCATGGAATCAAGCAGGAGTGGATTATGAAGGAAGTACTGCCATTATCCTGATGCCGAATGTAGGTTCCCGGGCACTTATGTGGCAGGAGACGGCTGGGGTCAAAAACGATACGCCGGCACGTTTCCTTTTCCCGATGTTCACCAGTATGGATATGGAAGACCTTATGCGGGAAACAATTGCACGTTACCGTTGGGAAATCTGCCGGAAGATACAGGGCGTCTACTGGAATGATCTTCGTGAGCCGTCTTTGACTTCGGAATATTGTGATTACATGCAGTTTTATCGCAAGAACAGTGAATTGTCTGCAGAGGCTAAGGATAAGATAAAAACAGATCTGGCCCGCTGTCGTAACAGCCAGAAGGAAGTGTTTGTCAAAGATTATGACAACTGGATGAAATATGAGTCGCAGGGAAGTTTCCGGCTGAACAAAGTGTCGCGGAGTATTCTGATGAAATACTGTCCATTTGCAAAGGAAGTGCGCAGCGCCCTGATGGCGAATCCACAGTATCAGAAAGGTTTTATGAAGTTTGAAGTGGACAACGAGCGAAAGCGCAAGAAACTGCGGGCAATGTACGACAAATATGAGGCGTCCGGTGCACAGCTGACACCGGAACTGCTCGAAAACATGAAATATTATGAGATGTAAAATGTGTCAAGTTTTATATGAAAACTTGACATATAGCGTCAGCCCTCGCCGAAGGCGACTATAAATGGGCTGATGTTCAAATAGTGTGTCAAGTAGGAGAAAAACATGGAATATATTGCACGTATTCACACCCCGTTTCCGGAAAAGTTTGGCATTCCCAGACAGAGCGGACTGGCTGCCAATGCAAAAGGAACAATTGTTTTTGAACCGAAATTCCGCAATCCGGATGCGGTAAAGGGAATCGAAGAGTTTTTCGCATCTGTGGCTTTTGTGGGAGTTTTCCAGGGCCAGGCAGGAAACTTTTCATGCTACGGTAGCACCACCGCGGCTCGGAGGCAAGGAACGGAAGGGCGTGTTTGCAACACGGTCCCCGTTTCGTCCGAATTCCATAGGCCTTTCCTGTGTGAAACTCGAAAAGGTACGGATCGATGAGAATGATGGCCCGCTTCTGGTGGTTTCCGGTGTGGATTTACTGGATGGAACACCGATTTATGATATTAAACCGTATCTGCCTTATGCGGATGCACATCCGGATGCAAAGGGAGGATTTGCGGACAGTCATCAGTCTGACAGGGTAGAAGTAGATTTTCCATCGGAACTTCTTTCACGCATTCCAAAAGAATTGCAGGAAGCAGCAATCGAAGTGCTGGCGCAGGACCCGCGGGCAGCATACAACAAAAAGCCGGATTATATTTATGGAATGGCATTTGATGCCTACGATATCCGCTTTGTATTTCAGAACGATCTTTTGACGGTAACGGATGTGACCCGGCGGGCGGAAGAGGGATGGAAACCGGTAAAATAGACGTACAGTTCATGGACAAATATGACAGTCTGTAGCTTGCGATTGCTGACAGAAAGTTCTATAATGAGGCTTAGATATAATAAATTTCTTGATTGAGAGGGACATTATGAAAGAATTAAAAGAGTACATTCGAAATATTCCGGATTTCCCGGAGAAGGGAATTATATTCCGTGATGTGACAAGTATCCTGCAGGATGCAGATGGACTCAAGCTTGCAATTGATGAGCTTGCAAAGAAATTAGAGGGCGTAGATTTTGACGTAATCGCAGGTGCAGAATCCCGTGGATTCCTTTTTGGTATGCCACTTTCTTATCTGCTTCATAAACCATTTGTTCCAATTCGCAAGAAAGGAAAGCTTCCATGTGAAACCGTTTCAAAGACCTATGATTTAGAGTACGGCACAGCAACGATCGAGATTCACAAGGATGCAATCAAAAAGGGTGACAAAGTGGTCCTTTTAGATGATCTGATTGCAACCGGTGGAACAATGAAAGCGGCTGCAGAGCTGGTCGAAGAGCTTGGCGGCGAAGTCGTGGAAGCACTGTTTTTGATCGAGCTGAGTGATCTTAACGGACGTGAAATGCTTTCCGATTACAAAGTGGATTCGGTTGTACAGTTTGAAGGTGCATAAATAATCTGGTTTGCGACATACTATCTCCAAATTGAAAGTTGGCAGAACGTTAAGTTCTGACAGGCAGAAAGGAGAGATTGTATGAACCAGCAAGTGGAAAAGGGAGTCTCTGTTTTCAGAGGCTCCTTTTTTTATTATTGGTACAGCATCGGTGGTTGGTACAAAAGAGGGCGAAGGGCCGTTGGCAGAAGAATTTGACTGCATCGGTTCGGATGACAAGTTTGGACAGGATACCTGGGAGGCGGCAGAGAGCAGTCTGCAGCAGGAGGCATTGACACTCGCTTTGGGCAAGGCAGACAAAAAGCCGGAGGACATGCGTTATCTGTTTGCGGGAGATCTTCTTGGACAGCTGATAGCATCTTCCTTTGGATTAAAGACTTTTGAGATTCCTCTGTTTGGTTTGTATGGTGCATGTTCGACCTGCGGAGAAGCACTTGCATTGTCATCCATGACAGTTGCAGCGGGATATGCGGATCATGTGGCAGCGGTCACCTCCAGTCATTTTGCAAGTGCGGAAAAACAGTTTCGTTTTCCACTTGAATATGCAAACCAGCGTCCGGTTTCTGCAACATGGACGGTCACGGGAGCGGGAGCCTTTATACTGGCATCTGCAAAAAGCAGAAAGATGAAAAAACAGAAAATGCACTTGCAAAAATCGCGGGTGTCACGACCGGAAAAATCGTTGACTATGGTATCAAAGATTCTATGAATATGGGAGCCGTCATGGCCCCGGCAGCAGCAGAACTCATCGCACAGAATCTGACCGATTTTGACCGGCAGCCCGAAGATTATGATGCAATTGTTACCGGAGATCTGGGAGAAGTCGGGCATGAGATACTCATAGATCTGCTTAATAAAAAAGGGTATGACATCAGCAAAGTGCATCAGGACTGTGGAATGCTGATCTATGATAACAAAACACAGGGAACCGGATCCGGTGGATCCGGGTGCGGCTGTGCGGCATCGACGCTGAGCGCGCATTTTCTTCCGAGACTGCAGGACGGAACCATGAAAAGAATACTGTTTGTGCCGACAGGTGCCCTTCTGTCTACCGTAAGTTTCAATGAAGGGCAGAGCATACCGGGCATCGCACACGGCGTGGTACTTGAATCAGGAGGAAAATAAGATGGATTATGTAATTGCATTTGTTGTAGGTGGTGCCATATGCGCACTCTGCCAGATCCTTATGGAAAAAACGCAAATGATGCCGGGCCGTATCATGGTACTGCTTGTATGTCTTGGAGCGGTGCTTGGCGCAGTCGGTCTGTATGAACCATTTGCAAAATGGGCAAAAGCGGGAGCAAATGTGCCATTGCTTGGATTTGGAAACAATCTCTGGAAAGGTGTCAAGGAGATGGTGGACAAGGAAGGATTCTTAGGAATATTCCTTGGAGGCTTTAAGAACTGTGCAGCGGGCCTTTCGGCAGCGCTTGTTTTTTTTCCTATATTGCATCGCTGATCACTCAGCCAAAGATGAAGAAACATTAGATCATGTTATGAAAACAGAAATGAATGTGGAAAAATCTTCAAGTAAATTGGGATATTGTGCATAAAAGGAAACGTTTGCGTTCATACTACCTTCGTAATATAATCAAAAGGAGATATGTAAAATGAAAAAATGGAAACTATTTATGGTATGCTGTCTGTTAGTTGGAAGCATGGGATTGTTTGCAGCTTGTGGAACAAACGATAACAATACAAACGATACCCAGAACACAGTCATGGATACCAACGCAAATGACGCAAACAACGGTACGGTTGACAATGGAACAAATAACGGAACTACCAATGGAAACAACACAACCAACAACGGAAACAATGTGAAGAATGATGTTGACAGTGTCGGAGACGATATCAAAGATGTCGGAGATGGTGTGGTAGATGGTGTCAAGGATGCCGGTGATGCAGTGGTTGATGGTGTGGAAGATATGGTCGATGGCGATGATGCAGACAATACCAATGGAGACAACAATACCAAGAACAACACAACCAACAAAAACAATACAAAGAATAACACTAACAATACCACAAATAATACAACCAACCGTTAGAAAGAACGATTACTTATGAGAAAAGAAACTTATATTAAAATGACTCAGCCGTTTCGTGAAAATCCGAAACTGGCTAAGTCATTACATATGGCAAATAAAATACTGACCGGGCTGGTTTTTATCGCCTATCCGTGTCTGTTGCTCTGGATGTTGTGGCACAAAGATCCACATCTGACGAATGCAATCATTTATCCGATGAATGGATTTATCTGCGTGACAGTTGTACGGGCAATCTTAAATTTCCCAAGACCCTATGAGCGGTTTGAAATGCCGCCCGTAATTCCGAAAAACACAAAAGGACATTCCTGGCCAAGCAGGCATGTGTTTTCCGCAACGATCATTGCACTTACATTTTTCCCGGTCAATATCCCGCTGGGAATCGTATTGCTTGTATGTGCGGCAGGAATTGCGGTGATCCGTGTGATTTCCGGTGTGCACAGTATCAGTGATGTCGTGGCTGCTGCTGCCTGTGCATTGCTTTTTTCCGGGTACTTCTTTTAATTGTTTTCCGTTCCCGGAAAACTCTCGGAACGAAACTGTCGCGGTGTCATGCCGTATTTTTTTCTTAAACACGCGATTAAAATAGGAGAGATTGTCAAAACCAGTCTCGGAGGCGATGTCAAGAATCGCAGAATCGGATGTGGTCAGAAGGCGGGATGCCATCGTCAGACGATAGTCGCGCAGATAATCCACAAAGGAGGTTCCCATTGTTTCTTTAAAGTATCGCATAAAGTGAGATTCTGAAAAAATCTACCGTTGCTGCGATATCAGCGATGGAAATCCGGTTCATATAGTTGTTCTCAATATATTTGAGGACAACTTTTATTTTGTCTAAAGTTTTACGGTTTCCCTTGCTGGTGCTTAAGTTCCGGCAGCGGTTATCCAGAATAAAGAAAAAATTCATACAGCTTGCTTTTGATATAAAGTTCATATCCTTGTGGCATGGTCTTGCAGATTTCATCGCAGGCATCAATCGGTGCCACAACATCTGTGTAGTATGGATAGACAGGAGTGAACACAGTAGGAACTGTGACCTGTCCGGCAAACAGAGGCAGTAAAAAGCCGGTGGCTGTGGTGTCTGCCTGCTTGGAAATCAGCATGCTTGGATGAAAAATAATATTTTCGTACTCCATGGATTCATTTTCATACTGTTCAATGGAGTGGAGCTGCCCGGGCAGAATCAGAAGCAGTGTTGGTCCCAGCACTTTGTATTGGTGGAAGTCCACCGTCACAGCACCCCGGCCTTTTTAATATAGATCAGTTCCACCTCGTCATGCCAGTGTAGTGGTACTCGTGGAAAATCCAGCGGAATCGAGCACAAATACGTATTGTAGGGAAAGACAATATCCCCGTGTGTCACATTTTCGTGGTAATTTTCATATTCAAGTATATTCATATCCTCATCTTAGCAAAAGCAGAATTGTTTGTAAATTCATTTGCCGGCTTTTTTGTACTTATTTACCAATTGTCAAGGAATGAAATTGGTAAATAATGACAGAATCATTTGCAAGGCATGTGAAAAATGATAGAATAGTATTAGTTTTTGCATGGATATGACAAGAATAAAAAAGCAAAAATGAATATACTTAGACTATCAAATGAAACACGGATAGGGGCCGTGAGGTTTAAACAGGGAGGAAAGAAAAAATGACATTAGCAAAAGCAGTATCGATGAAATATAACAAAACAATCGAAAAATGCAGCAACGAGGAAATTTATTATGCATTGCTTGATATGACAAAGCAGATGGCTGAAGATAAAGTAAGTAACGAAGGAAAGAAGAAACTGTATTACATTTCTGCAGAGTTCTTAATTGGAAAGCTTTTTGTCCAATAACCTGATCAACCTTGGTATTTATGATGATGTAAAATCAGAGTTAGAGGCATCCGGAAAGAACCTTTGTGAGATCGAGGAAATCGAGCTTGAGCCTTCACTTGGAAATGGTGGACTTGGACGCCTTGCAGCATGTTTCCTTGACTCTATCGCTACACTTGGTTTGAACGGTGACGGTGTTGGTTTAAATTACCATTACGGATTATTCAAGCAGGTATTTGATCACAACCTGCAGAAAGAAACTCCAAATCCATGGATTACAGAGGACAGCTGGCTGACAAAGACAGATATCACATATCCGGTACAGTTTGGTGGATTTACAGTACAGTCCAGATTATATGACATTGATGTTGTTGGTTACAACAACCGTACAACAAAAAGCTTCGTCTTTTTGATATTGAGACCGTAGATGAGGGCATTGTTGGAGATACCATTGATTTCAACAAGGAAGACATTCAGAAGAATCTGACACTGTTCTTATATCCGGATGATTCCGATGAAAAGGGTCGTCTGCTTCGTGTTTACCAGCAGTATTTTATGGTAAGCAATGCTGCAAGACTGATTCTTGATGAGGCTGTTGCAAAGGGATCGAATTTACATGATTTAGCTGATTATGCAACCGTACAGATCAATGATACACATCCAACCATGGTTATTCCTGAGATGATCCGTCTTCTTCAGGAAAGAGGAATCCTGATGGATGAGGCTATTGATATTGTATCAAAGGTATGTGCATATACAAACCATACAATCCTTGCAGAAGCACTGGAGAAATGGCCAATTTACTTCTTAGACAAGGCGGTTCCACAGTTGATGCCAATCATTCGTGAGTTAGACAACCGTGTACGTGCAAAAAGTAAGTGATGAGAGCACATACATCATCAAAGACGGTCTGGTTCATATGGCACACATGGATATCCATTACGGCTACAGCATCAACGGTGTTGCATACCTTCACACAGAGATTTTAAAGAACAGCGAGTTAAATAATTTCTACAAGCTTTATCCGGAGAAGTTCAATAATAAGACAAACGGTATTACATTCCGCCGCTGGCTCATGTCCTGCAACCCTGAATTATCTGCAATGATTACAGAGCTCATCGGGGATGGCTGGAAGAAAGATGCAAACGAATTAGAGAAACTTGGCAATTATGTCAATGATGATGCTGTATTGGATCGTCTTCTTGCAGTAAAGGCTGGAAAGAAAGCAGATCTGAAGAACTATCTTAACATGAAGCAGGGATTTGATATTGACGAGAATTCCATTTACGATATTCAGGTTAAGAGACTTCATGAGTACAAGAGACAGCAGATGAATGCACTCTATGTCATTCATAAATATTTCGAGATCAAAGAGGGCAAAAAGCCTGCAACTCCAATCACCGTATTCTTTGGAGCAAAGGCAGCACCTGCTTACATCATCGCAAAGGATATCATTCATCTGATCCTCTGCTTACAGCAGATCATCAACAATGATCCGGAAGTAAGCCCATACTTAAAAGTATTTATGGTAGAAAACTACAACGTAACCATGGCTGAGAAGATGATCCCTGCATGTGATATTTCCGAGCAGATTTCCCTTGCTTCCAAGGAGGCATCCGGAACATCCAATATGAAGTTCATGTTAAACGGAGCACTCACATTGGGAACTATGGATGGTGCAAACGTAGAGATCGCAGAGCTTGTTGGTGATGATAACATCTTTACATTCGGTGAAGATTCACAGACCGTTATCGACCGTTATGCAAGAGGCGATTATAATTCAAGAAGTTACTATGAGAAAGATTCCAACTTAAAGAGAGCTGTTGACTTTATCGTAAGTGATACTGTGAAGTCTGTTGGATGCACAGAGAACTTAGAGCGTCTGTACAACGAACTTCTGAATAAAGACTGGTTCATGACATTCCCTGATTTCGATTCATATATCGAGACAAGAGAGAAAAAGCATACGATGCATATGTAGATCGTAAAGCATGGGCTAAGAAGATGCTTGTAAATATCAGCAAGGCAGGATTCTTCTCATCTGACCGTACAATTGAGCAGTACAACAAAGAAATTTGGAAACTGTCATAAAAACAAATTATAGTAAATTTTCTATTCATATTTTAAATTATTCCTCCTTACGCGGGAACCGGTTTGTTCGGGTCCCGCGTTTTTATGTCATGAATTTGTTATAAAAACATTTAATCTGATATGCACATGATGAAGAAAACGCTAAAATGACTGTAAAACAAGCATATAAAATATATTTGGAGGTTTCGCATGAATTTTGGATATTTTGATGATGAAAAAAGGGAATATGTAATTACAAGACCAGATACGCCGGCACCGTGGGCAAATTATCTGGGATCGCCGGAATATGGCGCTTTGATTTCAAATAATGCTGGTGGATATAGCTTCGCAAAAATCAGGAGCAAATGGACGTATTTTACGGTACATTTTTAATCAGTTTGATCAGCCGGGAAGATATGTTTATTTAAGAGATGACGAGTCAAAGGATTACTGGTCTGCTTCATGGCAGCCGGTGGGAAAAAGATTTAAGTGTATATAAAAGCGAATGTCATCATGGTACGGCATACACAAAGATGATTGCAGATTATAGTGACATCCACACGGAGGCGCTGTATTATGTACCATTAAATCAGACCTATGAGGTATGGAACCTGAAAGTAACCAATACATCTTCTGAACCGAGAGAACTGACAATTACCGGATATGCAGAGTTTACAAATAATAACAATTATGAGCAGGATCAGGTGAATTTACAGTATTCGCAGTTTATTACCCGAACCGCATTTGAAGAAAAACCGCATCCGTCATATCATCCATGGAAATCTCGACTGGGTAAAAGAAGGGGAGGAAGTGGATAATAAGCTGGCAATTCAGAGTATTTTTGCTTTGGCAGGAGCGCCAGTGAATTCCTATTGCGGCGACAGAGAGAAGTTCCTCGGAAGATATCACGGATATGAGAATCCAACAGGTGTAGAGGAAGGAAGACTTTCTGGTGAAATGTGCTACAACGAAAATGGATGTGGTGCATTATCAACGGTTATGACATTACAGCCGGGTGAAACAAAAGAGATTGCATTTATTGTAGGAATGAAAGAACCGGAAGAGGCGGATAGAATTTATGCCCGCTATACAGATGTTACAAAACAGTGTAGGGAAGAACTGGCAGAACTGATTTCATATTGGCATGGCAAACTTTCTCATTTTCAGGTGAAGACACCGAGTAAAGAATTTGATTCTATGATCAATACATGGAATGCCTATAACTGTTTTATGACATTTATCTGGTCGAGAGCAGCCTCTTTTATTTATTGCGGTCTGCGGAACGGCTATGGTTATCGGGATACCGTGCAGGATATTCAGGGAGTCATTCATCTGGCACCGGAGATGGCACTTGAAAAAATCCGTTTTATGTTATCTGCCCAGGTAGACAATGGCGGTGGCCTTCCACTGGTTAAATTTACACATCATGCGGGACATGAGGATACGCCGGATGATGCTTCCTATGTACAGGAGACCGGACATCCGTCCTATCGGGCAGACGATGCCTTGTGGTTGTTCCCGACCGTTTATAAATACATTGCGGAATCAGGAAATCTTGCATTTATTGATGAGGTAATTCCATTTGCAAATAAAGATGAAGGAACCGTATATGAGCATCTGAAACGTGCAATTGATTTTTCAATGAAGCATCTGGGACCGCATAAACTGCCGGCAGGATTGTATGCAGACTGGAATGACTGCCTGCGGCTTGGAAAGAATGGAGAATCTACATTCGTTGCATTACAGTTCTATTATGCAATGTCAATTATGAAGCTTTTTGCGGCGTACAAAGAAGATGATTACTATATGAATTATCTGGAAGAGGAACAGGATAAGCTGAGTACATTGATCAATAATCTCTGCTGGAATGAGGACCGTTTTGTCCGCGGATTTACAGAGGATGGGGAAGTGATTGGAAAGAAGACTGATGTGGAAGCCAACATGTGGCTGAATCCACAGACCTGGGCGGTTATCAGTGGACTGGCAACTGACCAGCAGGCAGAACTTTCCATGAATAATGTATATGAGAGATTGAATACTTCTTATGGTGCAATCCTTATGGATCCGCCATACCATCTGCATGCATTTGATGGAGCACTGGCTGTGATTTACAATCCTGGTTCAAAAGAAAATTCCGGTATTTTTTCACAGACACAGGGTTGGCTGATTCTTGCAGAAGCATTGATGTGTCACGGTGATCGTGCTTTTATGTATTTTAGCGAGAATGCACCATCTGCGCAGAATGACCGTGCAGAAATCCGTAAGCTTGAGCCGTATTGCTATGGCCAGTTTACCGAAGGAAAGGACAGTTTGCATTTTGGACGCTCTCATGTACACTGGCTGACAGGAACTGCTTCGACCGTAATGGTTGGGTGCGTAGAAGGAATTCTTGGTATGAGACCGGACTTCTATGGACTTCGTATTGCACCTTCGATTCCAAAAGAGTGGGATAACTTTACAGTAGAAAAAAAGATTTTCGTGGAAAACATCTGCATATTGAAGTGTACAATCCGGATCATAAAGAGAGTGGATGCACAAAACTGCTTGTCAATGATGAGATGATGGATGGAAATTATGTTCCGGTAGAAAAGATGAGTGAAAATACAATAATCAAGTTGTATATTTAATGGGCTGATATTCAAAGAAAGGAGACAGACCAGTTATGAAAAAATATGATTCAGTTTACTGGGAAAAACGGAGAATTTCAGATCGCACATTTGGTGCAGCAGAATGAATGGAATTTCCCTGTTGCAAATGAAGAAGTAATCAAAAGTAGTGTGACACAGAATTTTGGTGGAGATTGTAAACTAGATCAGAATCATTTCCTCTTAGAACCGGTCAGCATTGAAAATCTTCATAATAACCGCAGCACAAGAAATATCTGGTGCACGGTAGATGGAAAAGATCATTATTCACTTACCGGTGCCTCAGCGCAAAATGAGTACGAGAGATTTCTTGGAAAAGAGGATGACATAGTGCTCGATGCAGGATTTATGTGGCAGGAAGTAAAACGTATCATAAAAGATGTAGAACTTGAAGCGACGGTTCGTATATTTGCACCACTTGGCTATGGAGCAGAAGTCATGCAGGTAAAAATTGTGAATAAAGGAAAGGACGCACGAAAAATAAGCGTTACACCAGCAATTCCACTGTATGGAAGAAGTGCTGACAATCTGAGGGATCACCGGCATGTAACTTCCCTTTTACACAGGATTAAAACAAGTGAAAATGGTGTTATCTGCAAACCGGTTCTCTCTTTTTTGATGAGCGTGGTCATCAGAAAAATAATATGATTTATTATGTCGCAGGAAGCACGGAGAATGGAGAAAATCCGGTGAGTTTTTTCCCGACAGTTGCGTCATTTATTGGTGAGAGCGGAACATTTCTTGCACCGGAGGCTCTGGCAAAGAATCAGAAAGGCTGTGGAGCAGGAAAGGAGTTTGCAGGAGAAGAAGCTTTGGGCGCTATGACATTTGCGGAAATTATGTTGGCTCCGGGACAGGCACAAGAATATATTGTAGTAAGTGGAATGACAGAGTCCGAAGAAGAAATTACAAGAACAGCAGAGGCTTTTCATACGAAAGAACAGGCAGATGCAGCATTTATAAAAGCAAAAGAATACTGGAATGGTCTGGTCAATATTTCTTTTGAAACGGGAAACCCGAAAGAAGACAGCTATTTGAAATGGATTTGTTTCCAACCGATTTTACGAAGAATTTACGGATGTTCTTTCCTGCCGTATCATGATTACGGAAGAGGTGGCAGAGGATGGAGAGATTTGTGGCAGGATTGCCTGTCTCTTCTGATTCTTGATCCGAAAGAAGTCCGTTCCATGATTTTGAATAGTTTCGAGGGTGTACGGTTTGATGGAACAAATGCAACTATTATTGGAAATCAACCAGGTGAATTTGTAGCAGATCGAAACAACATTACAAGAGTATGGATGGATCACGCGTTCTGGCCGTTTGTGACAACAAAACTGTATATAAACCAGACGGGTGATGTAGATATTCTGAATGAAAAAATCCCGTATTTTAAAGATCCACAGGTATGTAGGGGAAACGCAAAGGACGAAATCTGGACGGCAGAATATGGCATGCGTCAGAAAACAGAAGCTGGAACTGTTTATGAGGGCTCGGTTTTGGAACATCTGTTACTTCAGAATCTGTCTGCATTTTTATGAAGCAGGCGATCATGGTGTGATGCGGCTTCGAGGTGCGGACTGGAACGATGCACTGGATATGGCAGCAGAACATGGAGAAAGTGTTGCGTTTACCTGTGCGTATATTGGCAATCTCAGAGACCTTGCAGATACGTTGGAAATTTACCGGGAGAGATGTCGTGTAAATGATATTACAATCGCAAAAGAGATGGAAGTTTTGATCTCACAGGAAAATGATATTTATGCATCGGCTGAAAAGAGGAATGCCGTTTTGGCAGAGTATGCAAATAAATGTGTGCATAACATTTCCGGAGAACAGATTTCTGTGGATATTGCAGCACTTGTGAAAGATTTGCGTGAAAAGCAGACTGGTACACAAAATTTATTAAGAAAAATGAATGGGTATCTGATGGAAACGGGCATGGATGGTTCAACGGTTATTATGATAATTCCGGCAGACAGGTGGAAGGTGTCGTAAATGGAAATGTACGCATGATGCTGACCGGACAGGTATTTTCGATTATGGGAAATGTTGCGGATGATGCGGAGGTCGCAGCGATTGCGGATAGTGCAGATACATATCTGTATAAGAAAGAAATTGGCGGCTATCGTCTGAACACGGATTTTCAAGAGGAAAAGTTTGATCTTGGCAGAATGTTTGGATTTGCGTATGGTGAAAAGGAAAATGGTGCGGTATTTTCCCATATGACCGTTATGTATGCCAACGCATTATACCAGAGAGGCTTTGTAAAGGAAGGGTATAAGGCACTGTATACCTTGCTTGAACAGGCGATGAATACGAAAGTAAGCAGAATGTATCCGGGAATTCCAGAGTATTTTGATGCGCAGGGAAAAGGAAAATATCCATATCTGACAGGGGCAGCCAGCTGGTATATGATGACGGTTGTGACACAGATTTATGGTTTTCGTGGTTTGTGGGGAGATTTAATGATAGAGCCTAAGATTCTCTCAAAGCAGTTTGATGCACTTGGAAATTTCTCGGCAGAAATTCCGTATCGTGGCCAGATATTTTCGGTTGTATACCAGAATCCGGAACACAAAAGAATATGGAACATATAAAATTTCTGAAATCTGGATAGATGGAACGCTCTACAAAGAACCAGAAGAAAAAAAGTGTGTGTATTCCTTTCTCCGTGTTGGAAGGAAAAAAAGCACACACTTTGCGGATTGTATTAGGATAATTACCAGTTACTTTTATATTTGGAACCCCGGTATTGTTTTGGAGTCATACCAACATAATGTTCAAATGTCTGAATAAAGTGACTCTGGGAAGAAAAAAAAAAGATAGTTGGCAATCTCGATGTATGTATAATCGGAAAAGCGCAGGAGATTCTGTGCTTTTCGATTTTTTTTCGCGTATATAGTCGCTGATCGATACACCCAGATTCTGTTTAAAAAGGCGTGAAAGATAACTCGGAGAAAGTGCAGTGTATGCTGCAAGTTCTTCAATCGTAATACGAGAACTGATGTGGGCGTATATGTAGTCGATGCATTGGGCAATCGGTTTGGATAATGCGGCATTTTTTTGTAACAGACGCATTTTTCCGGTGAAGTCGAGTGCCATGACATGATGCAGGTCAGAGATTTCTCTGAGGGAAGTGCAGGTATCCATATGTAAAATGTAAAAATCACTCAGGCGATAGGCCTGTTCGGTTTCCATTCCTCCTTCAATACAGTATCGTGTGACCAGAGCTACGGTAATAACAAAATGATATTTTAAATTGGTCAGTGCATTTTTAGACAAGACCCCCATCCCTTCCGGATTGGAAAAAGCTTCTTCTTTACAGTTCTCTTGTACAAATTCAATATTGCCCTCTTTGACAGCTTCAAAAAAGAATATTCTTCCGATAAAGAGCGGTGCTTGACATCTGCGTCGCTTTTGGAAAGTTCTTCTTTATACCATTGTGATTGTAACATAGAAAATCCTCCTTAACAGAATCATGTACTTACAATTAAATTATGTCATGATTTTGATATATTTGCAACAAATTTTGTATTCTGGAAAGAACAAAATCCCTATAATGTAACTATGCTAAGGCAGTAAAACAAAAAGGAGGATAATTACTATGAAAAAGAAAATCGTAAGCGCATTATTATGTGCAACAATGCTTACAGGAATGCTTGCAGGATGTGGTAACACAGATACCAACGGTACCCAGCAGGCAGCAACTGGAAACACAGAGAAGGTTTCGACATCGGATGATGGAAAGGTATTAAATATCTACTGTTGGAATGAAGAGTTCAAGAGCCGCATTACCGATCACTATCCGGATTATAAGGAAGTGGACGCAACACACGGTAAAATCGGAGATGTAGAAGTGGTATGGAACATTACACCAAGTGATGACAATGCATATCAGAACAATTTGGATACAACATTGTTGAACCAGAATGACGCTCAGGCAGACGACAAGATCGACTTATTCCTTGTTGAAGCTGACAACGCCTTAAAAGTATGTAGATACAGATTACACAATGCCAATCAAGGATCTTGGAATCACTGACGATGATTTGTCAAAACAGTATCAGTACACAAAGGATATCGTAACAGATTCCAACGGAACATTAAAAGGCGTATCATGGCAGGGCTGCCCGGGTGTTCTCTTCTATAACAGAGAAGCTGCCAAGGAAGTACTTGGAACAGATGATCCGGATGAAGTTCAGAAGTATGTTAAGGATTGGGATACCTTTAACGATACTGCAAAGAAGATGAAAGATGCCGGATACAAGATGACATCTTCTGTAAACGATTCATATCGTGTATATTCCAACAATGTAACTACAAAGTGGGTAACAGACGGAAAAGTCAGTGTAGACGACAACATTATGAAATGGGTAGATGATTCCAAGAAACTGGTTGATGCCGGTGAGACAGGAACATTTTCTGATATGTGGTCAGACGACTGGTCAAAGGGATTCTATCCTGACGGAAAAGGTATTCTGCTACTTTGGACCAGCTTGGTTAGTAAACTTCTCAATGGCAGCAGACACAAAAGGATCTATCGGTTATGAAGGTGGCTGGGGCGCAGCTCAGGGACCACAGGGCTTCTTCTGGGGCGGTACATGGATCTGTGCAGCCAAGGGTACAGATAATGCAGGTCTTATCAAAGACATTATGTTAAAGATGACAACTGACGATGATACCATGAAAGATATCGTAGTTAAGGATGATGATTTCGTAAACAACAAGACAGTCATGGAAGCAATGGCAAAAGATTCAAGCTACAGCAGCAAGATCCTCGGAGGACAGAATCCACTTGGAATGTACTGCGCAGGTGTTGAGTCTCTTGATTTAAGTAACATCTGCTCGTATGACCAGGGATGTAACGAAGAGTTCCAGAAAGCAATGAAGAATTACTTTGAAGGAAAAGCAACGAAAGAAGATGCGTTAGATCTGTTCTACAAGGGCGTTGAAGAGAAGTATCCTGAGTTATCACATTAATCACATTTATTTAAGCGAAAACTTTCAGTTTCAATTTTATGTGCCTGCCTTTTCGAGGGCAGGCACATACATAAAAAATGCATACCTGCGATAGTATCAAATTTTCTGTGAAAACTTGATATGCAGCGTCAGCCCATTTACTGAAAGCAAATTTTACATGGGCTGATGTTCAAGGTGTAGGAGGTAGGAGTATGAAAAAAAGGCAATGCAAAAAAGCCGTTAGATATAATAAATGGGGATACATTTTTTGATTCCATTTATTGTCGTTTATATCGTATTTCAGCTGATTCCGCTGATTAGTACCATTTATAACAGTTTTTTTGAAAATTATATGTCTGGTCTGACACAGGTTGGACCGAATTTTGTTGGATTTGAAAATTACAAGCAATTGTTTACCGGTGGCGATGTCTGGGTGTACCTGAAAAACACATTGGTATTATGGATTATGTGTTTTATTCCCCAAATCTTTCTCTCCCTGTTATTGGGCGCATGGTTTTCTGATGTGCGAATGAATTTAAAAGGTTCCAGATTCTTCAAAACCGTAATATATTTACCGAATCTGATCATGGCATCAGCGTTCTCCATGCTGTTTTTTACTTTGTTTTCAGATGGAGGTCCTATTAATTCGTTGCTGATGCAGATTGGATTCATCTCTGAACCATACAAATTTTTTATCACATGCAGGAAGTGCCAGAGGCCTGATTGCCTTGATGAACTGCCTGATGTGGTTTGGTAACACGACCATTCTTCTGATGGCTGGTATGATGGGAATTGATACATCGCTCTTTGAAGCAGCAGAAGTAGATGGCGCAACATCTACACAGGTATTCTTCAAGATTACGTTACCATTGCTTCGTCCAATTCTTGTGTATGTTGTAATTACATCACTCATTGGTGGTGTGCAGTTATTTGATGTTCCACAGATTCTGACAAACGGAACAGGAAATCCGATGCGGTCTACTATGACATTGATCATGTACCTGAACAAACACTTATATAGTAAGAACTATGGTATGGCAGGAGCGTTATCCGTTGTACTGTTCATCTTTACAGCAATATTGAGCCTGATTGTCTTCAAAATCAGTGGCAATGATGAGAAAAAAAAGGTGATTGAGATGGCAAAAAATAATGATAATTTGGAAAAAGGATTAGGTCTTCATGCAAGACGGGCAATTGCCTATATCGTATTGATCATCATTTCTTTTTTTCTGCCTGTTCTGGTTCTATGTAATGGTCAGTAACGCAACAAGATCAAATGGAGAATTGAACGCAGGCTTTACGCTTGCACCGAGTAAATACTTGTTAAAGAACTGGAACAACCTGGTTCACGGAACGCTTCCAATCTGGTTTGGAATGTTCAACAGTCTGATCATTGCGACATTTACAGCGGCGTTCAGTGTATATTTTTCTACTATGACAGCATACGCAATTCATGCATATGAATTTAAACTGAAAAAAATATATTTATCCATTTATCCTGATGATCATGATGATTCCGACCCAGGTAACTGCATTGGGATTTATCAAACTTGTAACAAAGATGGGACTTATGGATTCCTTTATTCCGTTGATTGTTCCGGCAATCGCTTCACCGGTTACATTTTTCTATATGAAGCAGTACATGGACAGTACACTCCCCCCTTTCACTGATTGAAGCGGCACGTATTGATGGATCGGGTGCATTCCGTACCTTTAACAGTATTGTGCTTCCGCTTATGAAGCCGGCGATCGCAGTACAGGCAATCTTTGGTTTCGTAAGCAGCTGGAACAATTATTTTACTCCGGCATTGATCTTACATGATGACAAGAAAAAGACACTGCCAATCTTAATCGCACAGCTTCGTGCAGCTGACTGGCTGAAGTTTGATATGGGTCAGGTTTATGTGATGATTATCTATTTTACCGGTAATCGTTGTGTATCTGATTCTTTCCAAACATATTGTACAGGGAGTTGCTCTTGGCAGTGTGAAAGGATAAAATACAAATTTAAATTTCTGGGAGGTTTCTATGAAAAAGGGGTTTTTTAAGAAGACCGGTGCACTTATGCTCGCGGCCACATTGACTGTGAGCATGGTGCAGGTGCCGGTGTATGGTGCGACAACAAAAACAGTCACCGTGTCAAATCAGAAGCAGCTGAACAAAGCGCTTAAGGTAGCAAAGGGAAAGAAAGCGTATTCTATTATTGTGAAAGCAGGAAAGAATACAAAAGTGACAATCCCAAAAGAAAATTATAAAAATGTCACAATCAAGGTTATAGGGGATAAGGTAACGGTTAAAAATAATGGAATTTTAAAAAAGATCATTATCAACTGCAGCGGAAATGTTTCTGTAAAGAATAACGGTACCGTAAAAAAGTAGAGGTGCAGAAGGCAAAGAAGGTATCTTTGTCGGGAAGCTCAAAAAAGACGGTGGACGTTGTTATTTCTGCGAAGGATACCGCAATTACCACATCCATTGCTGTCAAAATCAAATGTACCGGAGAGAATGAAAATGTAGCGGTTACGAATAAAACGGATAAGGCAATAAAAGTGACAGATGCGGACGGCAATACAGTAAAAGTAAAGTCCGGAGATAAAAAACAGATCACTGCAGACAGTAAGTCTGATGATAAGAATAACGATAAAACAGATGACAAAGATCAGACCGATAATAAAGATACAACCGATGAAAAGAAAGATGAAAATAGTTCTTCCGGTTCTGCATCTGGAGGTTCGTCTTCGACAGATACATTTGAAACAACACCTTCGGAACTTGCAAAGAAAGGATACAGTTTCAAATGGGGAGATGATTTTACAGGAACTTCATTGAACCGTTCTGATTGGAATGTGGAACTGCATGAGCCTGGCTGGGTCAACAAAGAATTACAGGCATATGTCGACTCGGATGAAAATATTCAGGTAAAAGATGGAAATCTTTTGCTGAAACCGGTAAAAAGACGAATGCAGACAAAACAGAAAGTTATACATCTGGGCGAATCAATACACAGGGCAAACATGATTTCAAATATGGATATTTTGAATGTCGTGCAAAGGTTCCTGCCGGAAAGGGTTACTTACCGGCATTCTGGATGATGCCTACCGATGAAAATCTATATGGACAGTGGCCAAAGTGTGGTGAAATTGACATTATGGAGGTTATGGGTCAGGAGACCAATAAGGCATATGGAACGATTCATTATGGTGAGCCTCATGATCAGAGTCAGGGAACTTACACGGTTTCAGAGGAAAATAATTTTGCTGACAATTATCACACTTACGCATGTGAGTGGGAACCGGGAAAAATCATATGGTATATTGATGGCGTGAAATTTCATGAAGAATCGGATTGGTTCTCTGCAAAAAGCGGACAGGGTGAAGTTACTTATCCGGCACCATTCGATCAGCCATTTTATATGATATTAAATCTTGCGGTTGGCGGAAGCTGGGTTGGATATCCGGATGCAACAACAACTTATGATGATCAGCAGTTTGCGATTGATTATGTGAAGGTATATCAGAAAGACCGTTATGACGAGAATGTAACAAAGCCGGTCAAAAATGTGACATTAAGAGAGCCGGATAAGAATGGTAATTATATTAACAATGGTGATTTTTCTGCCCAAGAAGACCTGACAGATGATGTGAACTGGAAATTCCTCACTACGTTAGATGGTAAGGGAACCGCGGAAATCAAAGAGAATCAGATGGTGATTTCTACACAAAACGCAGGAACAGCAGATTACAGCATCCAGCTGGTACAGCCGAATGTGCCATTGCAAAAAGGCGGAAAATACAAGGTGACGTTTGACGCATATGCAGACGAGGCGCGTTCAATGGTTATTGATATTTCCGGACCGGATCACAACTATACAAGATATCTTGCGGATACAAAAGTAGATTTGGGAACAGAAAAGAAGACATATACTTACGACTTTCAGATGACAGGTTCCGATGATGCAAACGGACGTCTGGAATTTAATCTCGGAAATGCGTCACCTACAGCGAAGGTATATCTTTCCAATATCCGTATTGAAAAGACAGGATATGAGGAAATCAAAGAAGATACAACAAAGAAAGCGCTTGCAGATGGAAACTATGTCTACAATGGCTCCTTCCAGGAAGGAACCGGAAGACTGAAATACTGGGAGATTACAAAACCGGAAAATGTGACGGCAGATGTGACAAATCTTGAAGATGGACGACGTCTGAAAGTGACAAGTCCGGCAGGAACGGAGAACGGAAAAGTTCTTGTGGGACAGAGTGATCTTGCATTGACTGCAGGAACCGACTATGAGCTGAGTTTTCGTGCACAGGCAGAGGAAGCAAAGCAGATGAAGGTTACTGTCGCAGGACAGGAAAAGGTATTTGATCTTACTACAGAAGAGAAAAATTACAGTGTGAAGTTTAAGACAGCAGAAAGTCTGACAGAAAAAAATCTTTTCTTTGATCTTGGACTTGGAACAACCGTATATCTGGATGATGTCCGCATTGATGAGGACAGTCTGATCAAGAACGGAAGTTTTAATGCAGGACTGGCAGGTTTTGAAGCCTATTGTTATACACCATCAAATGTGACTTATGTTGTGGATTCTCTAAATGAGAAAAAACGCAGCAGATTTCACCATTAACGATACCGGTGATGCAGACTGGCATATCCAGTTAAAGCAGACCGGAGTGAAGTTAGAGAAAGGACAGTGGTATCGTCTTTCTTTAAAGATGAAATCCTCAATTGACCGCAACGTTTCCTACGCACTTCAGAGAGATGGAAGTACACATAAGAATGCAGATGGAACAGAAGACTGGACTCCTTACTGCCAGAAAACAGTTGCTCTTACAAGTGAGTATCAGACTATCACAAAAGAGTTTCAGATGACAGAAGACACCGATCCGAATACCATCTTTAATATTGCAATGGGTGCTGTTGGCGGCAAACAAATCAAGAAACAGCACCGTATCTGCATTGATGATATTGTGCTTGAAAAAATTGCTGCACCGGAGATGAAACCAGAAGAAGCAGGAAAGAATCTTCTGAAAAATGGAGATTTTTCAAATGAGACAGACAATTGGAATATTTGGGGAATTACAGCGCCTGGAGAGGCTAAAGCAGATATTGCTGATCATGCGATTGTTTACCATATTTCCAATGTAGGTACGGCAGACTGGAATGTACAGTTGAAACAGAGTGGTCTAACATTGGAAAAAGGATGTAAATATCGTGTCACATTTAAAGCGACTTCAACAGAAGCAAGAACAATTAAACTGGCTATAATGAGTACTAAGTATGACTGGTATGGCGGAGCTGATATCCAGTTGCTAGCAAATAATGAAAAAAGACGTTGTTTGTGAATTTACAATGAGTAAAGAGACAGACAGTAATGCTGATTTTGTGATTTCAATGGGAAAAATAGACGGTAAGGATACACCGGCATCTGACATTACATTAAGTGATTTTTCACTTGTGAAGGTAGATGAAACAACAAATTAATAATATAGCAGAGAGAACTCCACAGAACTTTTATTCATGGAGTTCTTTCGCTATCTTAAAATTTCATAATAAAAACAGAACAGATATAGAAAAATTTTTTTCAAGGAGAGGGTGTTTTTATGTTAAAGAAAAAGATGAGCAAGGCAGTTAAGGGATTGGCTGCAATGATACTAGCGGCTGCATGTATCGCAAATACAGGGGTTACAGTATATGCAGCGAACGGATATCGCGGAGATTATTACGGGCTGGATCTGGATTACCATGAATCAGCAAGATGCGAGAAAGCGGATGGATGGAGCAATGGGGATATGTTTCGAAATTGTACCTGGAGAGCTGGAAATGTAAATTTCAACAATGGAAAAATGCAGCTTTCCATTACGCATGATCCTTATGGAAAAACACCATATGCAGGAGGAGAATACCGCACGAATGAATATTTTGGATACGGTCGTTATGATGTAAGAATGAAACCAATAAAAATGATGGTGTGGTATCTTCCTTTTTTTACCTATACTGGTCCTTCTGATGGAACACGATGGGATGAGATTGATATTGAGTTTTTAGGAAAAAATACAACACAGGTACAGTTCAATTATTATACTAATGGCGTGGGTAATCATGAGTATCTGTATAATCTCGGCTTTGATGCATCACAGTCGTTTCATACATATAGTTTTATCTGGGAACAGAATAAAATAACATGGTGTGTGGATGGCAAAGCAGTTTATACAGCAACAAAAGATATTCCAATCACACCAGGAAAAATCATGATGAATGCATGGCCGGGAGTCGGAGTTGACAGTTGGCTGAAACCATACAATGGAAGAACCGGTCTTGTTGCAGAGTATGATTGGGCATCTTATACAAGCCTTTCAAAATATTATGGTTCCATACAGGGAGGCAGTTCATCTTCAGGATCAGAAAGTGGGTTAGTGAATGGAAAAACTTATTTCATTAATTCGAAGCTTAATAGCAAGTGTCTTGATATTGCCTATTGGTCGAAAGATGCAGGAGCCAATATCCAGCAGTGGGACTATCTGAATCAGGCAAATCAGCAGTGGATTCTTGAGCAACAGAGCAATGGATATTATGTGATAAAAAGTGCGTATAGCGGAAAAGTACTGGATGTGGCATGGGCATCAAAGTCATCCGGAGCCAATATTCAACAGTGGGATAAAAATGGTGGAGCACAGCAACAATGGAAAATAGAGCCTGTGGGAGATGCTTTTCGTATTATAAATGTTAATAGTGGGAAAGCATTGGATATTGCAGGTGGATCATGGGAAAACAGTGGAAATATCCAGCAGTGGGATTATTATGGTGGAAGTAATCAGCTGTGGTATTTTACGAAATTGAAATAGAGGCTGAGCATTTTGTGCAAATTTTGTGTATTTTCGAGAAATACTGTGCAAATATATAATTTTGCAGTTATAATAAAAAGATAAAAGCAACAGCTAAAATGTGTTGCATGCATATGCTTTAAGACTTCTAAGAGAACTCAAAGGAGAAAATACATAAATGAAGAAAATAGCGATCGTTGCCGATGGATGGCGCAGATATATTAATTATGCCTGGATCAGTGGATGTCGGCAATATATAAAAGAGAAGAAGCTTGATGCACAACTGTATGTATTTTATGCGTTTGGAAATTTTAGCAAAGATGAAAAATACAATCAGGGTGAGTATAATATCATAACGCTTCCGGATTTTCGGCAATTCGATGGTATTATCGTAGAGCTTACGAATGTTCTGAAACGGAAATATGCCAGAAAAATTATTGACACAATCAGAACATCGAAGGTTCCTGCGGTTTCTCTGCTTGAGCGGATTCCGGGATTATATTTTGCTGGTATTGATAATTATTCGGCTATGAAAGAAATTGTGGAGCATCTTGTCACAGTGCATGGATGCAGAAAAATTAATTTTGTGGTGGTCCACAGTATGTGAGTGAAAATCACGATCGTCTGCAGGCATATATTGATGTGTTGCAGCAGCATGGAATTCTTGTGGAGGATGCACGTATTTTGCACAGGGACTATGAAGTTGAGTCAGGCGTATGGGCATTTGAACAGTTTCAGGAATTAGAACAGAAGACAGAGGCATATGTATGTGCGAATGAGAATATAGCAGTCGGATTGTGTCATAGGGCACAGGAGCTTGGCTACAAAATTCCGGAAGACTTTTTTGTTACGGGATTTGACGATTTTAGTAAAGCATCTTATTACAAACCAAAGATTACAACCGTTGCGTATACACAAGAAAGCATTGCATACGCAGCGGTAGAATTATTGAATCAGATATGGAACGGACAGGCACAGATAAAAAGAAAATTTTGCACCTACACATCCAGTATTTCAGGAAAGTTGCGGATGTAAAGCAAAGAATTCGAGAAAGCGCAGCCAGTATGTGGCAGACAGTATTTTCCGTGAGGTAAGGGAAATTGATCTGCATAACGAACTGATGGATTTGAAAAGGAATTTGCTCGAATGCACAAGTTATGAGCAAATGGCAGAAAGACTTTTTAGATGTTTTCAAGGTCTTCAATGTAAAGAAATGTACATGTTTATGAATACAGACCTTGTAGAAGCACAGAAAATTGAGGGAGTGCAGAATCAGGCAGAAGCATATGTTACGGATGGTTACCCAGAGAAGATGACTTTGATTTTTGGCAGTAAAAATGGTATTGTGTTTGACAAAACAAACCTGATCAAAAAGGAATTGTTCTCTATTATGGAAGAAAAAACGAAAAGTGGCATGTATTTGTTTTCTCCCATACATTTTAGAGAGAGAGAAATCAGGTATCTCGTTCTCAGTGATTGTGACTATATGCTGGAAAATCAGTTTCTGTTTGAAACATTGAATACATTTACAGAATCTTTGGAATATTTATATGGAAAAATCGTACTCCGCCGTGCCAACAATAAGCTGGAAAAACTGTATATTTTAGACTCGCTGACGGGATTGTATAACCGGATGGCATACACAGAACTGGCAGAGCCTTTGTTTGAAAACTGCAAGAAGGAAAAACGGCCGGTAACGATCATGTTTATTGATGCCGATCATTTGAAATATATCAATGATACATTTGGCCATGATATGGGCAATATTGCAATTAAAAAGTATTGCAGATGCAATCCGTAAATGCAGTCCGGTACAGGCGGTGAATATGCGTTATGGAGGCGATGAATTTGTACTGGTTCTTCCGGATTTCGATGAAAAGAGGGCAAGACAGTTATATGATAAATTTCCAGAAACGCTGACACACATTGCAGCAAAATGCAATGTTGAATTTCCGATAGAGGCAAGTCTTGGATATGTAGTCGTCGATGATTATGATAGATCGATTAATGATTACATCAATGATGCGGATGAAAAAATGTATGCGAATAAAAAAGCGCGTAAGGCAGAACGCGTTTAAAAATAATAATCAAATTACTGCTTTCTTGGTGTAGTGCGGGTCACTAAGGTATACATCGAATTGCATGCAAGCATGCATCGATGATACCTTTTGATCCTTTAATCATAATATTCCCCTGAATTTTCAGGGGGTGTTTTTTTATTCTGGATATGATAAGATAGTAGAAGTGCAGTTGATAAGGAACTCTATCAAAAGAAAGAGAGAACATAGAATGAAAAAGCGTATAGTTTCAATCATGCTTGCAGCAGTTCTTGCGCTGTCTCTTGCAGCATGCGGATCAAAAGACACAACCGAGCAGGATGCGTATCGACAGTACGGCATCAATTGTCTGGAGAGTGGAAATTATGAGGATGCGATCAAGGCATTTCAGAATGCATTGAACCAGTCGCTCGGCAAAGTGGGCGAGAAGGAAATCGATATCTGTTTTTTTACAAGGCGCAGGCACAGTATTTAAGTGGTGCAAAGGACGATGCCTTAGAGACTTATAATGCAATCATCAAATATAATAAAGATGGACGGGCATACTATCTGCGTGGAAACCTCTATTATGATATGGGGAGGAAAAGAAGGCACTGGCAGATTATGAAGAAGCTGTAAAACAGGACAAAAAAGATTACGAATTGTACATTGAATTTATCAGTCCATGAAAAATCATGGAGCAAAAGAGAATGCGCAGAAATATCTGAATCAGGCTTTGGAAATCAAAGGAGAGAAGGCAGAGGACCTGTTGTATAAGGGACAGATCAGCTATCTTCTGGGAGATTATAAGACGGCTGTTACCGACCTCACCAATGCAAAGGAAGATGGACAGCAGAAAGCATCTTATTATCTTGGCCTGACTTATGAAGCGCAGGGAGATACCGATAAGGCACAGTCTTATATAAAAAGAATATTTAGATAGCGGAGTGGCTACTTCGTATGAATTATATGATCTTGGAAGCTCCGAGCTGGATGATGGGGATTACGAGGAAGCACTGACCTTCTTTAATGCAGGACTTGCACTTGAGAAAGTTCCGAATAAGCAGAATCTTATGAAAAGCGCGATCGCTGCGTACGAGTACAGCGGAGATTTTGATTCTGCCAAAACGATGCTTAAAGATTATTTGGAAGAGTATCCGTCCGATGAGGATGCACAGAAAGAAAGTACATTTTTGGAGACTAGATAATGGCAAAACCACAGGAAATCGAAGAAATTGAAGAAAAAGGTAATTTTAGTAGGTGTCAGTGAGCAGGAGGGCGATGATGCGGAAGATTCCGTGACGGAGCTGGCAGAACTGGTTAAGACCGCAGGTGCGACCGTTGTTGGAGCACTGATTCAAAAGCGTGAGACCATACATCCGGGCACTTATGTGGGAACCGGAAAAGTAGAAGAAATCGCGCAGCTTATTGCACAGACCGGGGCTACCGGTATTGTGTGCGATGACGAATTGTCTCCGGCGCAGCTTCGCAATCTTGAGAGTATGTTAGATACAAAAGTGATGGACCGCACACTGATCATTCTGGATATTTTTGCAGCGCGTGCGACGACTAGTGAAGGAAAAATACAGGTCGAGCTGGCGCAGTTAAAGTATCGGCTCAGCCGGCTCAGCGGACTTGGAAAAACCATGTCCCGTCTCGGTGGTGGTATCGGAACAAGAGGACCGGGAGAAAAGAAGTTAGAGATCGACCGTCGTCTGATCAATGACCGTATTGCCCAGTTAAACCGTGAACTGAAGGAAGTAGTCAAACATCGTGAAATTACCCGTGCAAAGCGTGCCAAAAGCGAAGTGCCGGTCGTGGCAATCGTCGGTTATACGAATGCCGGCAAATCGACACTGTTAAATCATCTGACTGATGCAGAGGTACTCGAAGAAGATAAGCTTTTTGCAACACTCGACCCGACCACCCGTATGTTGGAACTGGATGGACATCAGCAGGTGCTTTTGACAGACACGGTAGGATTTATCCGCACGCTTCCGCACCATTTGATCGAGGCGTTTAAAAGCACACTTGAAGAAGCAAAATATGCAGACTATATTTTCCATGTTGTAGACGCTTCGAATCCGCAGATGGATAAACAGATGCATATCGTTTATGAGACATTGGATCATCTCGGAGTAAAGAATAAGAAGATGGTCACGCTGTTCAACAAAATGGATCAGCGCACTGAGGAAGAACCTTTGCAGGATTTCCGTGCAGACCATATTCTACAGATATCGGCAGCGAATAATCAGGGATTGGATGAAATCAAGGCGCTCTTGCAGGAAATGCTGCGCGAAGACAAAGTTTATATTGAACGTGTTATCCCCTATGCACAGGCAGGTATCATACAGCTTGTCCGGGAAAAGGGAGAGCTTGTCTCTGAGGAATATGTACCGGAAGGAATCGAAATCAAGGCATATGTTCCGATGGAGGTATATGGAAAACTATAACTGTGAATGGAATAACAGCTTTGAAAGGTTGCACGAATATTCATAAAAATGTATAATGAGGGAGTAATGAATTTCATTTTAAATGAAATTGGAGGTATTCATGTCACAGTCGGTTACAATAAAGAGTAATAAATATGGAATCAATCTGGTTTTAAATCCGGATGTTGCATTTGACGATTTGTTAAAGGATGTTGTTGAAAAATTTAAAGCATCCAGCAGTTTTTTTTAAAATGCGAAACTTGCACTTGCATTTGAGGGAAGAGCACTTTCGGATGATGAAGAACAACAGATTATAGCAGCCATAGAAAAAAAATACTACAATAGAGATTTTATGCATTGTGGAAAAGGAACAAAGCAGGAAGCAATCATGAAAGAGCAGGTCGAGGCTTTTTATGATGCAGTGCAGCAGGAATGTGAGAATACAGCACCGATTAGTGTTCCGGAGCAGTTTTACCGCGGCACGCTCAGATCTGGACAGGTGATTTCCAGTGAATCAAGTGTTACGATCATAGGAGATGTGAATCCAGGTGCAAAAATTATTGCACAGGGAAATATCATAATTCTTGGTGCACTCAAAGGTAACGCTCACGCAGGATGTATGGGAGACAGAAGCTGTTTTGTTTTTGCATTGGATATGAACCCAATCCAGATTCAGATCGGTGATCTGATCGCCAAGAGCCCGGATCAGGCAGAACAGAAGCAACGTACGCGCCGTAAGAAAAACAGACGGAAAATGAAGCACAGATTGCCATTGCAAAAAAGATGGAAATATTTATATTGAACCAATTACAAAAAATATTTTAAATACTATTTAGAAACGTAGGAGGAAAGAATTTAATGAGCGAAGTAATTGTTATTACATCCGGAAAAGGCGGAGTTGGTAAGACAACTACAACTGCAAATGTAGGAACCGGTCTTGCACAGTTGAATAAAAAGGTAGTAATGATCGATACTGATATCGGATTGCGTAATCTGGATGTTGTTATGGGTCTGGAGAATCGTATTGTATATAATCTGGTGGATGTTGTTGAAGGAAAATGCCGTATTCGTCAGGCGCTGATCAAGGACAAGAAATACCTCGGAGCTTTGTCTTCTTCCATCTGCACAATGCGATAAGTGATCCCTTCTGACGGTAGCTCATATCACCCTTGTATGGCATATAATCATCAAATATTGTGTTGATGATACCATTTCCCTTTGTGGCAGTCATGAAATCACCACGGAAACCGATAAGGCCTCTTGAAGGAACAAGGAACTCGAGCTTTGTCGTGCCGTTTCCTGTAGGAGCCATTCCCTGAAGCTCACCCTTTCTAAGATTCAACATACTGATAACCGTACCGCAGAACTCATCAGGTACATCAATATATGCGATCTCAAACGGCTCAAGCTTCTTGCCTCTTTCGTCTTCCTTGTAGATAACCTCAGCCTTACTAACGGCAAATTCATATCCTTCACGACGCATGTTCTCAATAAGAACCGACAGATGAAGCTCGCCACGGCCGCTTACCTTAAATGCTTCTGTAGTTTCTGTTTCTTCAACACGAAGGCTGACATCAGTGTTTAACTCACGGAACAGTCTTTCACGAAGATGTCTTGATGTAACGAACTTACCATCCTTTCCTGCAAGAGGGGAGTCATTTACCATGAAGGTCATGGCGATGGTTGGCTCGGAAATCTTCTGGAACGGGATCGGTTCAGGACTTTCAGGAGAGCAGAGTGTATCACCGATCTGAACATCTGCGATACCTGATACGGCTACGATAGAACCGATCTGTGCTTCCTTGACCTCTATCTTGTCAAGACCTTCATACTCGAAGAGCTTACCAATCTTAACCTTTACCAGCTTGTCAGGATCGTGCTCATTTACAATTACAAGGTCCTCATTTATACGGAGAACTCCGTTATCTACCTTACCTACACCTATTCTTCCGACATACTCGTTGTAATCTATTGTGCTTACAAGCATCTGTACGCCGGCGTCCGGATCACCGGTAGGAGCAGGGATATAATCAATTATAGTATCGAAGAGCGGTTTCATGTCTGTTCCCGGCTCATTCATGTCAAGGCTTGCAACACCTGTCTTTGCTGAGGCAAATACAAATGGGCAGTCAAGCTGTTCGTCATTTGCATCAAGCTCAAGAAGAAGCTCAAGTACCTCGTCAACAACCTCTGCTGGTCTTGCCTCTGGACGGTCACACTTGTTGACACAGACAATAACTGAGAGATTAAGCTCCAGTGCCTTCTTAAGAACGAACTTTGTCTGAGGCATTGCACCCTCAAAAGCGTCTACCACAAGGATAACACCATTTACCATCTTTGAAAATAAACCGGATGATATGACGCTTATCTGCACCGGACGTGTCCTTGAGGACAGTATCCGTCCTTATGCGGATGAGATCTATAATATCGCACCGGAAAAAATAAGGATTGACGAATAGTACACATGGTGCTATTATCAGAAAAAGAAGCAAATAACTCAGATAGAGGTCGCGCAAGCTATGAGTATTCTGTGGGATGTGACAGACACAGGCGAACACAGAGGAAAGGGGCGAGCGCCGAAGAGATAAAAGGGCTGTACTTTTATTTCTGGGCATATGGTAAAGAACCATATGACTGTCAACATACAAAGTTGGAGAGCTATCGAATCTATAATATACAACAATGTAGATTAGACCAGCTCACGTGCGAGCTGGTTTTTTTATGGAAGGGAGAACAAATGGCAATATTTAAAGGCGCTGGTGTTGCAATCGTTACACCAATGAAAGACAATCAGGATGTAAATTATGACAAGTTAGAGGAGCTGATCAATCAGCAGATTGATGCAGGTACGGATGCAATTGTTATCGCAGGCACAACAGGTGAGAGTTCTACACTTACCATGGAGGAGCATCGCGACGTTATCAAGGCTGCTGTTGAGTTTACAAAACACCGTGTTCCGGTTGTTGCTGGAACCGGTTCGAACTGCACACGCACAGCAATCCAGCTGTCACAGGAAGCAGAAGAGGACGGTGTAGACGGATTACTGATCGTAACGCCATATTACAACAAGGCAACACAGGCCGGACTGATTAGCCACTATTCACAGATCGCAGACAGCACAAAATGCCCGATCATCATGTATAATGTACCGGGAAGAACCGGATGTAACCTTCTGCCGGAGACAGTTGCAACACTGTTTGCTGCAAAAGAGAACATCGTGGGATTAAAAGAAGCTACCGGTAATATGGCACAGGCAAGCAAAACAATGGCACTTACCGATGGCAAGATCGATATGTATTCCGGAGAAGACGGACTGGTTGTTCCGTTGTTATCTATCGGTGCAGTCGGTGTGATCTCTGTATGGAGTAACGTAGCACCTGCAAAAGTTCATCAGATGTGTGACAGCTTTTTCAAGGGCGACATTGAGACAGCAAGAAAGATTCAGTTAGAGGGACTTCCACTGGTAGATGCATTATTCTCAGAAGTAAATCCAATCCCGGTTAAGAAGGCATTGAATCTGATGGGCATGGAAGTTGGACCACTTCGTTCCCCACTTTGTGAGATGGGCGAGACTAATGCCGCAAAACTTGCAGAAGTAATGAAGAACTACGGTTTATTGAAATAAGAAAAGTATCGGATGATGTCCGGTGAACGAAAGGATAAGAGACGAAAATGACAAGAGCGATTATGAATGGCTGTAACGGAAAGATGGGACAGTGCATTACACAGATCTGTGCCCAGGATCCGGATATTGAAATTGTTGCAGGAATCGATATGTATGATGGTATTAAAAATACGTA
>VOFC01002643.1_pt1 | contig 52632 bp, 65 predicted proteins | sample 5384161 | NCBI WGS metagenome assembly VOFC01 (sample SAMN12384722, study PRJNA508395) | human gut metagenome | isolation source: healthy gut B | host: Homo sapiens | reverse complement strand
CATTTTGCCCGGGATGTGCTATACCGGTTACGAAAGCGGTGTGTAAGTTTATGAATTCGGACGACCTTGTCGTAGGCAAGCTGCGGCGCGGGAAAGTATCCTGCCGCTCATCGCCTCACATCTTCGCGTGGGAGCAGATCCCGGATCCCGCCTGCGGAGCAGGTCGTGCTGTTTCTTGCGGCAGTACCTTTGATCTACCCGCCGCCTGAGCCTGCCAGCCTCGAGCCCATCACGGCGGCCGCCATCAACAACCACGTCCGCACCCGGGTTTGCCGGAGCCGCAAAAGCGCGCCACTGCGTGCATATCGCCTTATCTGATCATGATCTGCATCGCTCAAGCAAGTGCCTGCCTGTCTGAGCTTTCGCAGACGCTGCTGCCGGCGATCTTCCGGGAGGACGAGGTCCGGCGCACCTATGACGCTCTCCATGTGCGGCGGCACCAGCTGTGCGCGTAGTATTTCATCTGACCGACTGAATCCGCCTGACGGCCGCCGCCATGTTTGACCGCGAGGTCACCATGGAGCTTGCCGTCCGCGACACCCCGGAGATGATCACCTCCGCCGCCATCCTGAGCGGCTTCGCCCGCCTCTTCGCCGAAAAGCTCCTTGCTCCTCGAAGGCAAGACCCCGCCACCGGCGGCAGCATCGAAGTCCGTATTCCTGACAAACCACCTCCGGCAGCTGCCGGAGGTGGTTTTTTTTTTCGTTATACCCCGATCCTTTGTGTGCGCCAGGCTTCTCCATGCGTACCATATAAAAAATCAAATTCATGCAGAAAAATCCGCCGGTCTGTGATAGAATCAAAGCAAGCTGTGCAGGGCAGCCTGCGCGGATTCTGACGGAAGGATAAAGGAACATGAAACTTGTGATTCTGGATGGTTATACGGAAAATCCCGGCGATCTGAGCTGGGATGGGCTGCGGGAGCTGGCGGAGGTGACGGTCTATGACCGGACGAGCCTGACAGATCCCGCGCAGACGATCGCGCGCATCGCGGATGCCGAGATGCTGACCAACAAGACGCGCTGCCGCGGGCGGTCTTCGAGGCCTGCCCCAACATCAAAATGGTCGGCGTGCTGTCCACGGCTACAACGTCGTGGATATCGCTCGCGCCAGGGGGCGCGGTATCCCTGTCTGCAACGTCCCGGCCTACGGCACCGCCTCGGTCAGCCAGTATGCCATCGCCCTGCTGCTCGAGGCCTGCCACCACATCGGCCACCACAGCGACGCCGTCCATGCCGGCCGCTGGGCCAGCTGCCCCGACTGGTGCTTCTGGGATTACCCGCTCATTGAGTTTCGAGCATAAGACGATCGGCATCATCGGCTTCGGCCGCATCGGCCAGTCGACCGGCCGCATCGCAAAGGCGCCTCGGCATGCGCGCGTGCTGGCCTATGACGTCTTCCCCACCGACGCCGGCCGCGCGTCGGCGAATACGTCGAGCTGGACACGCTGCTCGCCGCCTCGGACGTGATCGCCCTGCACTGCAATCTGACGCCGGAGAACGAGAAGATCATCTGCAAAGCGAACATCGACAAGATGAAAGACGGCGTGATCTCGTCAACAACGCCCGCGGGACAGCTCCGTGGCCGAGCAGGATCTGGCCGACGCGCTGAACAGCGGCAAGGTCGCCGCCGCCGCGCTCGACGTCGTCTCCACCGAGCCCATCCGCAGCGACAATCCCTCCTGCAGGCGAAAACTGTATCTCACCCCGCACATCTCCTGCCCCCATCGAAAGCCGCCGGCGTATCCTGACTGTACCATCCGCAACGTCCGCCAATCCTCTCCGGCACCCCGGAAAATAACGTGGGGGGTAATTTCATGCCAAACCCACCGTATTTTGATTGAAATACGGTGGGTTTTTTTTCCCGGCAGGCCAGTTCAGTCTTCAGGTTTGGGGGTGTCTGTCATGTATTGCCCTTGAGATCCATCACCTGCAGGCAAAAACCGCCCGGTCATCCTGCGGATGGCCGGGCGATTTTATGGGTTCACGGGCGGATGATGCAGTCGGCCTGGGAGCTGCTTTTTCGGCGATGACGTACATATTGGTCACCTCGCCGACGCGGGAGCTTTCGGTCAGGCCGTAGTAGTTGAGGCAGGTGCCGCAGGTCAGGATCTCGACGCCCCGGCTCTGCAGCGCCTGCAGATCCTCGAGCGAGGCCGAGCCTTCACAGGTGACGGCCGCGCCGCCGTTGTAAAACAGGATCGCCGCGGGCAGCGTCTCCTGCTGCGTGAGCGCGAACAAGAACGCCTTGAGCAGAGCTCTGCCGAGCTCCTCGTTCCCCGCCCATGTGGTCGGCCGAGATGATGACGACGGTCTTTTTCTGCGCCGCCGGGGCAGTGCAGGCAATCGCCTCCTCCTCGGCAGCAGCTCCGCGCCCTCCGCCGCGGTGATGGTGACGCGGTATTCGGCGTCCGAGATCGTCTCGACCTCGATGCTGCAGCCCTTGCTCTCGGCCAGCCGTCGGAGATTCTGCACCGCCGTTTCATTGTCGACCAGCGTCTCCACGCTCCCCGCGCCGCCGAGCGACTGCAGCGCCCGCAGCGTCTTCACGACCGGCAGCGGCAGGCCTCCCCATCGCATTGATCCGGATCATAACTCTTCCTCCTTCGTGCTCCTGTCAGGAATATAACGTCTGCCTACAGTATATCCCCTCCCCGCCCCGGATGCAAGCATTTTCACCGCATCAGCGGTCACGATTTTGAGAGGAGGCGCGACGGAGTGGGTGAGAGATGACTTTTGATGCAACGTATAAAAAGTCGTCGCGAACTAGCGCAGTCCGCGACGACGATGGAGGTGCCGCCCAGATTTGAACTGGGGAGTGAAGGTTTTGCAGACCTTTGCCTTACCACTTGGCCACGGCACCGGATATGAAAAATAGGAATGCGCTGAGGCATTCCTATTTTATTTGGAGCGGGTGACGAGGCTCGAACTCGCTACCTCCACCTTGGCAAGGTGGCGCTCTACCAGATGAGCTACACCCGCATAATGGTGCCTCCGGTCGGAATCGAACCAACGACACGCGGATTTTCAGTCCGCTGCTCTACCTACTGAGCTACAGAGGCATATTGAGGCGAGATCACTCGCCTCAATACATTATGGCGACCCGGAACGGACTCGAACCGTCGACCTCCAGCGTGACAGGCTGGCGTGCTAACCGACTGCACCACCGGGCCAAATAAATTGGTGGGAACAACAGGGCTCGAACCTGTGACCCCATGCTTGTAAGGCATGTGCTCTCCCAGCTGAGCTAACCTTCCGTTCCATCAAGCCGCATCTCTCAGCGACGAGTGTATTATAGCGGCCGATGCAGAAAAAGTCAAGAACATTTTTTCAAAATGGCAGACTTTTTTCTCAGCCCCGTCCGATCCCTACGCCGGCTGCAATTCCATACTTGAGAACAGCTCCGCCGCCGTGGTATCATAGGCGGTGCCGGAGCCCTCCGGCGCGCTGAAGGTCAGCGCGTAGCAGTGCGTGCCCTCTGAGATGACCTTGCAGCAGGTACAGCCGCCCGCCCTCGTCGGACGCGGCGTACCACGCGAACTGCCAGACCGGCCGGCTGCGGCTGCCGCTCTCATACACGCGCAGCGCGGACGCGTCAAAGCCGGACAGGCTGCGCACGACGCTCTGCATGGACGCGGCTGGCAAAACCTGCGTCACGATCTCATACCCGCCGCCCGGCTGGGTATAGACGTGCTGCGTGCCGGCCTCGGCAAAGACCTCCTCGACCGCGTCCTGCGGCAGGCGGACACAGATGACGCTGGACGCGCCGTCCGATTCCCTGCACGCAGCCGCCGCCCACCGTTTCCCAGACGGTCTGCGCCGAACAGGCGCACAGGCCCGCCATCATGGCCGCCAGAACCAAAATTACGATCCGTTTCATATCAAACCCGCCTCCATCCAAAGAAAGGAGATCCGCACATGCTTGTTCCCCTGCTTCTTATGAATGCAGCCGGCTTCGGAATTATGCTGCTTGATAAAATTTGGCCCGCCATCACCGCCGCCGGGTGCCGGAGGCGCTGCTGCTGGCGTTTGCCGCCTGCTTCGGGAGCGCGGGCGTGCTGGCCGGGATGCTGATCGGGCATCACAAGACCAGAAAGCCCCTGTTCACCGTGACGGTGCCCGTGCTGCTGCTCGCGCAGGGCGCGACTATATCTCCTGTTCGGTCACTGACGGAGCTTGCGCTTGTTGCCCTTGGCGTCGACGATATAGGTATTGTCCAGCTGCTGGCGCAGATCGCCCACGACGGAATCGATGTAGCCCGGCGGAGCTTTGCCCCGCTCCTCGTTTTCCTCCGGCGTGAGGCCGACGGTCTTCGCCTTGTGGGCAAGCTCGTTGATGCGCTCGATGTCTCCCTTTTTTCATAGTAACGCCCTTATAGAAATCTTGTAATTTCGATCGCGATGCAGCCCCTTTTTCGTGCTGCGCCGATCGTCTCCAGCCGGATCTTGCCGAGACCGCGGATGGTGACATCACGTCGCCCTCCGCCGCTTGCTTGTCGCCCTTCATGCAGGGGCGCGTAGTTCAGCTCCGCATTTTCCGGCGGCATATAATCCGCCGCCTTGCCGCGGGAAATGGAAAAAGCCGGAGGAAATGATGCCGTCCAGACGCAAAGAGGCACGGTGTCGCGGACGGTTTTGACCGCCTGCTGCGGAAGCTGGATATCCGCAAGAGAGATTTCCTGCAGACTCAGCTTCGTCCGCCCGGCGGAGGTCAGATTCTGCAGCACATACGGAAGGATTTCCGCGTGACGAGAAAAATCGCAGCTGCCCCTCCGAGACATAAATATCGCCCACGGTCTCGCGCTTGATGCCGCTGCCCATCAGGCTCGCCGAGAAAATCGCGGTGCGTCAGCCGGTCCCCGCTCAAAAAATACCGCGCGGACGGCCGCGATGGGCCCCCGTCCCCGTGAGCCAGCTCTCGTCCAGATACTCCGGCAGATAGCAGCAGACCTCTCGCTCGGAAAGCGCCGCGCCGCCGAAGAACACAAAGTCCTGCCCCTGCAGCTCCGCGGCGAGCATCTGCTCGCGTTTGGACAAAAACGCCGTCGCGGCGGGATATTGCGGGCAGCCGCGGAAGTGATGCGCTCATACACGCGCGCCAGCAGCACCTCGTCTTCCTTTGTCTGCGCCATCCGGGCGATCTGTTCTCGTTTGTCCATGCTCCGCCTCCTGTTCTTCAGAGGTATTGTAGCAGTCCGGCGAAAAAAAGCAATGGCGCTTGGTTTTTGCAGCGAAGAGGATTATACTTGGGATATGCAGTGCAGCAAATTTGAAAGACTGCTCAAGGGCTGATACGCTGCATAAATTTTGTAACGCGTCCAGCATTTTCTTTTGTTCTCCAAAAGAAAACGCTGGCAAAAAAAAGAGCCTGAGGGGATTTCGATTTCCCCTCAGACTCCCTGAACCGACCAAGAACCGCTTCGGTTTTTCTTGGATCTTTCCCGCGATAGCTGATAAACTCAAAAATCAGAAAGGTTTCGGACGGAGCAGAGCCCCGCCCCTACAAACTGCCCCTGCAAAAGGTAACAGCCATCTGTTTTTTATCTCGCACCTTCTATTGACGGCAACCGTTCTAATGCAACTAGTTGCAAATTGATACCCCGTATCAGGCGGCGCGTAGTCAAACATACGAGAGGTGACCATCGAGTGGAACGACGCCTGAAAGATAGGTTCTCGCCTGAATTCAGAGGCAGAACGCACCAAACGCGTCCAAGCGCCCTTTTTTCCCCTTCTTTTCCGGCAAGATGGAAAAAGAAGGCTGCCGGAGGCGCCGAATGACCACGACGACGGAACGAATCCTGCAGGCAAGGCTTATCCTCTGTGCTCGTTTTTTTCCAAACCGCAAACTGAATTTGCAGGTTTGGGTTTCATGGCAAATTTGTAACAACCTTCAGTCTCGGTTAACAGCTCCCCTGGGAGGGGAGCCCCTTTGACAGAAGACTTTTGAAAGAGACCATATATGAAAGTGATCATTCTTGGCGGTGGGGCCAGCGGGCTGATGGCGGCGCTTTCCGCCGCGGGACGCGCGGAATACCGTCACCATTCTTGAGCGGCAGTCCCGCGTCGGCCGCAAGCTGCTCGCCACCGGCAACGGCCGGTGCAACCTGACCAACCTGCAGTTTCCCCCGCCCGCTACCACGGGCAGGACCCCGCCTTTGCCCAGGCCGCCCTGACGCGCTTCGGCGTGCAGGACACGCTGGAATTTTTCCGCGCGGGCTCGGGCTTGACCGTGGCAGAGGACTCCGGCCGGGTCTATCCCCCGTCCGACCAGGCCAACAGCGTGCTCGACGTGTTGCGCTTCGCCGCGGAGCAGGCGGGCGTGCAGACGGTCTGCGGCTTTGACGCGCAGAGCGTCCGGAAAAAGGCCCGCGGCTACCAGCTGACCGCCGCGGACGGCGCAGGATATTTTGCCGACAGGCTCATCATCGCCTGCGGCGGCTGCGCGGGCAAGGCGCTGGGCGGGACGATGGCAGGCTATGACCTGCTCGGCCAGCTCGGCCACAGCCGCACGCCGCTGCACCCCAGCCTCACGCAGATCCGCACGGACCCGGCCCCCATCCGCGGGCTCAAGGGCGTGCGGGCCGACTGCCATATCCGCCTGCGCGCGGGCGGCAGGACCGTGCAGGAGGACGCGGGCGAAGCGCAGTTTACGGAGACGGGCGTCTCCGGTCCGGCTGCGTTCACCCTCTCGCGGCAGGCGGGACAGGCGCAGGAGGCGGAGCTGCTGCTCGACCTGCTGCGGGCCTATCCCGAGCCGCAGGTCCTGGCGCTTCTCGCCGCGCGGAAAGCCGCCCTCCCGCAGCTGGCGGCTGAGGACGCGCTGGCCGGGATGCTCCATCCGCGGCTGGGAAAGACGCCTGCCGCGCCTGCGGGCTCGGGCAGCAGCCGCTGGCCGGGGTCCTGACGGCGCGCTGGCCGCGCTGGCGAAGAAGATCAAGAATTTTGCCCTGCCGGTCACCGGCGTCTCCGGATTTGAGAGCGCACAGGTGACGGCGGGCGGCGTCCGACCGCGGAGTTCCGTGCCGACACGCTGGAAAGCCGGCTCGCGCCGGGCGTGTTCGCATGCGGCGAGGTACTGGATATCGACGGCGACTGCGGCGGGTACAACCTGCAGTGGGCGTGGTCGTCCGGCTATGTGGCCGGTATGCTTGGAAAACAGGAGGAAACCCGATGATCCGCATCCGTGATATCTCTCTGCCGCCGGACGGCGATATGGCCCGGCTCGTCCAGGTGGCGGCGCGGCAGCTGCGCATCTCCCCGAATGAGATCAAGCATCTGGATCTGAAGCGGCGGTCCGTCGACGCGCGCAAGAAAAACGACGTGCGCATCATCTATACCGTCGATGTGGCGGTCAAGGGCCGGGAGGACAAGATCCTCAAGATGGCCCACTGCGCCAGGGCTTCTCTCGCGCAGGACCCGGTCTATCACGTTCCGCAGCCGCGGTCCATTCCGGCACAGCGGCCCGTGATCGTCGGGTTCGGCCCGGCGGGGATGTTCGCCGCGCTGGTGCTCAGCATGGCGGGGCTGCGCCCGCTCGTGCTCGAGCGCGGGCAGGACGCCAAGCGCGGCACGCGGCCGTGCTGGAATTCTGGAAGACCGGGACGCTCGACCCGGAGTGCAACGTGCAGTTCGGCGAGGGCGGCGCGGGGACGTTCTCCGACGGGAAGCTGAACACCGGCGTCAAAAACGAGCGCATCGGCTGGATCCTCGAGCAATTTGCCGGGGCGGGTGCGAGCGCCGATATCCTCTACGACGCCAAGCCGCACATCGGCACGGACGAGCTGGTGACGGTCGTGCAGAATCTGCGCGAGACGATCATCCACTACGGCGGCGAGGTCTGCTTCGGCGTGAAGGTCACGGGACTCGTGACCGAGGACGGCCGCGTGACCGGCGTGCGCGCGGCGCAGGGCGGCGAAGAGGCCGTCATCCCCGCCTCCTGCGTGCTGCTCGCCATCGGGCACAGCGCCCGCGACACCTTTTGAGGCGCTGCACGCGCAGGGCGTGCCGATGGAGCCGAAGGCGTTTTCAATGGGCGTGCGCATCGAGCATCCGCAGCGGCTGGTGAATGAGAGCCAATACGGCCCAGCGTTCGCAGACGCGCCGGGGCTCGGCGCGGCGGATTACAAGCTGAACGTGCGGCTGCCGGACGGATCCTCGGCCTATACGTTCTGCATGTGCCCGGGCGGGTACGTCGTCGCGGCGGCCTCGGAGGAAGGCGGCGTGGTGACGAACGGCATGTCCGACCACGCGCGTGACGGCGAAAACGCGAACGCAGCTTTGCTCGTGACGCTGAACCCGGCGGATTTCCCGGACCGATCGCCGCTTGGCGGCATGTACTGGCAGCGGCAGCTGGAGCAGACGGCCTTCCGCGCGGGCGGGAGCAATTACTGCGCCCCGGCGCAGCTCGTCGGCGATTTTCTGGCGAAGCGGCCGTCGCAGACGCTCGGCGGTGTGCAGCCGACGTACCGCCCCGGCGTGACGCTCTGCGAGCTGCATACCGTCCTGCCGGAGCGGATCACCTCTGTTCTGGAGCAGGCACTGCCGGAGCTGGACCGGAAGCTGCACGGCTTTGCCGCGCCCGACGCCGTCCTGACCGCGCCGGAGACGCGCAGCTCCTCGCCCGTGCGCATCCTCCGCGACGAGACCCGGCAGTCGCAGCTGCGGGGGCTCTACCCCTGCGGCGAGGGTGCGGGCTATGCGGGGGCATCACCTCCGCCGCGCTGGACGGCATTCTGACGGCCGAGGCCGTGATCGAAGCACAGAAAGGATGAAGATGCGATGACAGACCTGATCCCCTTCCCGGCCATGCCGGAGGAAGAAGACCCGCAGACGCTCTCCCGCGAAGCGCTGCTGGCGCAGGCGCAGGAGCTGCGGGAGAGAATCGCAGACCTCGACGCGCGCGAGCCCGCGGACATGATGAGCGCGCAGTACGAGCGCTGGGCCGCGCGCCACGAGGCGCTGGAGGACGCGCTCGACGATATCCTCGATCTTCTGGACGAATAAAGAAAAAACGGTGCAGCCCGGGCGGGCTGCACCGTTTTTCTTTTTATTGTTCGCCGAATTCCAGCCGGACGATCTGCATGCGCATCTGGTTGTCGCCTACGCGCGCGAGGAAGCGGAAAAAGCCGGAGACCGACGGATCCTTGAGGTCGTGGTAGCCGAGCATATAGCCCCGGCTCGAGACCCGCAGCCCCGGCGCGATCCGCGTCGGCGGGCACGATCTGCGCGAGTTCACCTGCGGCAGTCTGCTCTGCAACATCTCCATGGTGTTCCAGAACGTGTATCTGTTCCACGATACCATCCGCGCAAACATCCTCTTCGGCAAGCCGGATGTCACGGAGGAGGAAATGATCAAAGCGGCAAAGAAGGCCCGCTGCCATGACTTCATTATGGCATTGCCGGACGGCTATGACACCGTCGTCGGCGAGGGCGGCGGCACGCTCTCCGGCGGCGAGAAGCAGCGCATCTCCATCGCCCGCGCCATGCTCAAAAACGCGCCCATCATCATTCTCGACGAGGCCACCGCGAGCATCGACCCGGAGAACGAGCACCTCATCCAGCAGGCCATCTCCGAGCTGACGCGCGGCAAGACGATCATCACCATCGCCCATCGCCTCGCGACCATCCAGAACGCCGACCAGATCCTCGTCGTGGCAGACGGCCGGATCGCCGAGCACGGCACGCACGCCGAGCTCGTGCAGCAGGACGGCCTGTACCGGCGCTTCACCGCCATCCGCGAGCAGGCTGAAGGCTGGCGCATCGCTGCCAATAACTTTAGATCCAGACTAAAACAGGGAGATCTCCGTCCACGGAGATCTCCCTGTTTCCTTTTGATTGACCCGATTTCCCCGCCGCTTATAATGGTAGATACATAATTTATCCTGCCCGCGACGCATGTGACGAAAAAGCTGGTCTGTTTGCCGGTAAGCTGGCATTTACCAGCTGCGCCCACATTCTTATCTTTTATTGAGGGAGGTGGCTTTGTGCAGATAGAGAAAAACATTGCAGCCACACTGCGGCACAGAATGGAAGCGGAGAAGAAAAGCAAGCTGGAATTTTCCAAAGAGCTCGGCATTCCGCGCTCGACATTTCAGGGCTATCTGAAAGGAGAAAACTGCCTGCGGTCGGATTCCATTGAAGAGATCGCCAAAGGTCTCAATATTACCCCGGCACAGCTCATCTCCGGCCCGGAGGACGCCGCTGCGGAGTCCCTCCGGCTCGAGACGCTCCTGCCGCAGATCCCGGCGCTGCACCCGCAGGCGCAGCGGCTGGCGAAGGACGCGATCGCGCTTTTTGCAGACCGCCTTCCGCGTCTCGCAGGAGCTGATGCATCGATGCGCACGCCTCCGAGCAGGATGCCCGGAGGGCGCTTTACCGATATTTTCTGCAGGAGACCTGGCAGCCGGCGCGCATGCGCTGCTCCTACGGGTTTCTTGGCCAGCAGCGGCAAAGCGGCTGCTGGACGACGCTTGCGGTCATCTCTCCCTTTTTCCGACGACCGCGCCGCCGTCGAGCGTCTGGCCCGGCTCTGCACCGCCCAGCAGCTCGACCCCGTCCACCTGTTCGACGTCATCCACGACTTCCCGACCAGGAAGCCGCGACCGTGTAAACGTCACAGGTCCAGCGCAGCTTCATTCAGAAGAAATTCATACAGGCCCAGATGCAAAATGCCGTCGTCGTCATCCAGGACTTCATGGAAGACTTGCTGATGATGATCTTTTTGAAAAAATCTCTCGTGTTTTTCAGAGGCCGAAGCCTGTCTCCATTTTGGACGGGTCGCTCACGTTCAGGGCCGACTGGATATAGTATTTCTTTGCGCCCCGATTGACAACAAAATCGATCTCGCACTGTTTTCTGGATTGTTTTTTCCACCGTCTCCGAGATCTCCACCACGCCGACATCTACTGAATAATCCCGGCACAGCAGCTCGTTGTAGATGATATTTTCCATGATGTGCGTTTCCTCCTGCTGCCGGAAGTTCAGCCGGGCGTTGCGCAGGCCGATGTCGGTGCAGTAGTACTTCGACGGATATTCAAAGTATTTCTTCCCCTTGACATCATAGCGTTTGGCATTGCTGAACAGGAAGGATTCCATCAGGTAGTTCAAATAGTTAGAAATTGTCGTGCTTGAAACGGAGATATTCTTTACCGTCCCCAACGTATTGGCGATCTTGCTGGCATTGGTAAGGGAGCCGACCGACGAGCACAGATCGTCCGTCAGCTCTGCGAGCACGTCCGGAAGGGGTAATGTCATAACGTTCGGTGATATCCTTGAAGTAGACCTCCGTAAACAGGCTCTGCAGGTAGGCCATCTTGTCTGCATCCGTTTTTCTGGACAAGACCAGCGGCATCCCGCCATACAGGGCATACTCTTCATATGCCTCCGCCTTGTCTCCGCCAACGGCGGCATAATACCCCGGAACGAGACTGGATAAACGCGGACATATCCACGTTGCGAAGCCGCATGAGGCCATTGAGCACGTTGTACAGCCGGATGGACTCCGGATCCTTCAGCTCATCCTTTGCAATGGCATACTGCACCTCGTCGATGAGGATATAATACATTTCTTTTGAGACGATTTTAGAACGAATAAATCTGGACAGCTCATCCGGGTCGCGATACTTCGTGAACATGTCATCGTCCAGCGCGATCGGGATGATCTGCTCCTCTCTGACGCCGCTTTCGATCAGATGATCATAAAACAGGTCAAACAGAAGAAAGCTCTTGCCGCAGCGCCGGATGCCGGTGATGACTTTTATCAATCCGTTTTCTTTCCGGTCGATCAGCTTTTTGCAGGTAATGGTCTCTTTTCGGATGATTGGGTTCATATGGCGGCCCTCCATTTACTTAAAACTTAGTGCTTATTGTTATCAACTTTCAAATCAATTATACGCCCGGTCCAAGCCAAAAAGCAAGCCGTTTACTTGAAATTTCCTGCTTCAAGCAGTAACTTTTCGGCAATCAGTCCATATTCATTCCAGGCAACTGCCGAAAAGCCGGACGTTTTGCCGGTAAGCTGGCATTTACCAGCTGCACCCACGTTCTTATCTTTTTATTGAGGGAGGTGGCTTTGTGCAGATAGAGAAAAAAACATTGCAGCCACACTGCGGCACAGGATGGAAGCGGAGAAGAAAAGCAAGCTGGAATTTTCCAAAGAGCTCGGCATTCCGCGCTCGACATTTCAGGGCTATCTGAAAGGAGAAAACTGCCTGCGGTCGGATTCCATTGAAGAGATCGCCAAAGGCCTCAATATCACCCCGGCACAGCTCATCTCCGGCCCGGAGGACACCGCTGCGGAGTCCCTCCGGCTCGAGACGCTCCTGCCGCAGATCCCGGCGCTGCACCCGCAGGCGCAGCGGCTGGCGAAGGACGCGATCGCGCTTTTTTGCAGACCGCCTTCCGCGTCTCGCAGGAGCTGATGTGCATCGATGCGCACGCCTCCGAGCAGGATGCTCCGGAGGGCACTTACCGATATTTTCTGCAGGAGACCTGGGAGCCTGCGCGCATGCGCTGCTCCTACGGGCTTCTTGGCCAGCAGCGGCAAAGCGGCTGCTGGACGACCCTCGCGGTCATCTCTCCCTTTTCCGACGACCGCGCCGCCGTCGAGCGTCTGGCGAAGCTCTGCACCACCCAGCAGCTCGACCCCATCCACCTGTTCGACGTCATCCACGACTTCCTCGACCAGGAAGCCGCATCGGTGTAAACGCTCCGCCGCCGAATCTCCGCTCCATCTTCCCCCACCCGTGCCGCAGCACCAAAAAAGCCCATCCATCCGGATGGGCTTTTTTCGGAACATCGCGGCCGGTCCCGGCCGCAAAACAAAATCGTGAGCCAGCAAAGCGGTCACGATTTTGAAGCGAGGAGCAGCAGCAGGTAAGAGATGACTTTTTCATGCGCAGCATAAAAAGTCGTCGCGAACCTGCGTAGTTCGCGACGAGCTGGCGGAGCGGGTGGGATTCCTTTTCTGCGGAAAAGCCACGGCGGTTGGGCATGCCACCGGCATGCCGAACCCACGGCCCATCCGGATGGATGGGCTTTTTCTGGCGGAGCGGGTATTCCACACCTGATTTCGAGTCAGGGCCGTTATAACCACTTCGATACCGCTCCGTATGTTTGCTGCAGCCTGAGTATTATAGCAGGCACAGGCAGCAAAATCAAGGAAATTTTCCGCCGATTTACGTGCGTTTGATAAACTGGCGGCTGCACTTCGGGCAGCGGATGTTGATCTTGCCCTTACCGCGCGGCACACGGACGACCTGGCGGCAGCCGGGGCAGCGGAAATAGCGGTACTGCTTATCCGTCAGGCGGCTGAAAAACCGCAGGAAGGCGGTGTTTTCGCGGCGGCGGGCCTCAATATTGCGCGAATACATTCGGTAGATCGACCAGATGAGTGGGATGTACGCCAGCAGGCTCAATACCGACATCCACTGCACCCACCGGCCGCCGATGGCGCTGATGAGGATCAGCACGAGCGCCGCACCGAGCAGACACTGGTTCAGCCGGTCCGAGCCATAGCGCCCGGCCATAAATCTGCGAAGCCCATCTCCGATTTTCCGAAACATTTCCGTCACTCCGTCCATATGGTTTCATTCAATAAGCCCCATTATAGAAACCTGCGGATAAAATACAAGCGGGCGGGGCGATTGTTTATAAAAAGTTTAAATCTGGCCAGTCTTTTCCCGCTTTTTCCCCGGCAGACGCACGCTCAGTACCGCGATCCCGCCCAAAACCAGAACGATCCGCAGACCGCCGCCAGGCTGAGCGGCTCATGGAAGACGATCGTGCCGATGACGGCCGACGTGACCGGCTCGACCGAGGCGAGGATAGAAGCCCGGCTCGACGGCATGCCCTCGAGGCCCTTCGTGTAGAGGATATAGGCCAGAAAGCCTGTCAGCAGCGCCATGGCCAGCGCCCACGCGATCAGCCGCGGCTGCGCGGCGAGCGTCCCGGCGATCAGGCGCCAGCCGGTCAGCGGCGCGCAGCCGAGCGAGCAGAAGACGAAGGTGTAGAACGTGATCGTCCACGAGCTGTAGCCGCGGTCGATCGCACAGCGGCCGAAGATCGAATACAGCGCGTACCCGAAGCCCGCGCCGAGGCCGAGCAGCAGCCCCCGCAGCCCGAGCCGCTCCGACGAGCCCACGCCCGACACCAGCACGCAGCCCGCCAGGCACAAAACCAGCGCCGTCAGCTTCGCCCCCGTCAGCTTTTCCCGGAAGAACACGATGCTCATCAGCATGACGAACACCGGCGCGGTATAGAGAAGCACAGCCATGACCGCGAGGCTCGCAGCCTGCATCCCCGTAAAATAGCACCAGGAAAACAGCATCAGGCTGCAGATCCCACTGCCCGCGAAGCACCAGATATCGCGCGGGCGGAGCCGCAGCTTCTGCCGGTCGAACAGCAGCAGATACAGCCCGACGAAGATCGCGCTCGCCAGCACCCGCAGCTGCATCACATCGATGGCGTAGAGCCCGGCGGCGTTCAGCTGCCGGACAAACAGGCCCATGCTGCCCCAGAAGATCCCCGCCAGCAGCACACATCCAGTTGCTTTCCAGGTTTTCATATCGTTCTCTCTTTCTCTTTTTGATGCGCTCAGTTCTCTGTCTGCAAAACGACGGTCACGACCTCCGGGCGGTTGCCGATGCGCAGGGGGCAGCTTGCGGCTGCCGCCGAGCCCGCGGCTGACGACCATGGCCGTCCCGTCCTTCTCGTACAGGCCCGCGGTATAGTCCGGGAACAGATCCATATGTGTGCCGAAGACCGCGCCGATGCCGGGCAGGCGCACAATGCCGCCGTGGCCGTGGCCGCACAGGACCGTCTGCACGCCCATGTGCGCCCAGAGCGGCAGCTCGTCGTTGCGGTGCGAGAGCATGAGGATATACGCGTCCTTGCCGTACTGCTGCCGGATCTCGCGCACGAGCTGCGCCGGGCGCTTCTGGTCATACGGGCCGTTCGGGTCGTCCACGCCCGCGAGGACGATGGACGCGCCGCCCTTCTCCAGCAGCCGGCATTCATTCGGCAGGCGGATAACGCCCGCCGCGTCCAGCAGGTCAAACAGCGCCTGCCGCTTTTTCGCGGGAGAGCACCCACTCGTGGTTGCCCGTCACGTAAAATGTCGGCGCGAGCGCCGTTAAGCCCTCGAGCAGGGGCGGGAGCATGGAAACGTCGGTGAATTCGTCGGCCAGATCGCCGGTCAGGGCGATGATGTCCGGGCTTTGCAGCCGCACGAGCGCGAGCAGATACCGGCTGCCCGCGTCAAAGCGTCTGCCGTGCAGGTCGGAGATCTGCACCACGCGCAGCCCGGAAAACGCCGCGGGCAGCGCCGCGCTGCGGACCTCGACCGTGCTCGAAGACAGTGTGAAATTTTCAAACCACGCCGCGCCGGCCAGCACCAGCGCCGCCGGCAGCAGCCAGCGGCGGCAGCTTTTTCGCCCGTTTTTCCCCATGCCTGCGCCTCCTTTTTCCTATAGTCTATCATACCCGTCCCGCAAAGAAAAGCAGAACTGTGGCGCCGGCGGGCATTTTTGCGCCGTCATGGGCGAAAAAACCGCCTCCGGCGGGGGCTGTATCCCACATTTTGTATTGTGATATTCCATCCATGATGCTATAATATGCGAAAAAAGAAAATAATAATGGATGTGCATTGGAATTGAAGTACGGAACCTGGACGGTATCGTCCTATGAGCCTGCCGACGCAAAGGGCCCTGTGCGCGGCGGGCTTCTCGCCGATCACCGCGGCGCTGCTGTGCAGCCGCGGGCTACCGGGACGCTGACGCGGCCCGCGAATTTTTATCCTGCAGCTACCCCCTCTCCTCCCCGTTCGACCTGCTCGACATGGACAAGGCCGCCGCGCGCGTACGGCTTGCCCTGCAGCGCCGCGAGCATATCGCCGTCTTCGGCGATTACGACGTCGACGGCATCACGGCTACCTGCCTGCTGACGGAATATCTGCGCAGCAGGGGCGGCCACGTGACCAGCTATATCCCCGCACGGCTCGAGGAGGGCTACGGGCTCAACCCGCTCGCCATCGACACGCTCAAAAAGCAGGGCGTGGAGCTGATCGTGACGGTCGACTGCGGCATCACGGCCAATCAGGAGGCGCAGCTGTGCAAAGAGCTCGGCATCGATCTTGTCATCACTGACCACCACGAGTGCAAATCCGAGCTGCCGCAGGCCGCGGCGCTCGTCGACCCGCACCGCAAGGACCAGCCCCAGCCCGTCACGGAGATGGCGGGCGTCGGCGTCGCGTTCAAGCTGGCCGCCGCCATCGAGGGCGACCAGGAGAAGCTGCTGGACCAATACTGTGATTTTCTGTGCCTCGGCACCGTCGCGGACGTCATGCCGCTGACGGGCGAGAACCGCACGATGGTCGCCCGCGGCCTGCGGGCGCTGGCCAACCCGAAGCGCGTCGGCATCGCCGCGCTGATGGCCGAATGCGCCGTGCAGAAGGGCCCCGTCACCGCGGGGACGATCGGCTATACGCTCGCGCCGCGCATCAACGCCGCCGGGCGCATGGGCGAGGTGCACGTGGCGACCGAGCTGTTTCTGACCCACGACGCCGCCCGCGCCGTGGAGCTGGCCGGGACGCTCTGCCGCCTCAACCGCAAGCGGCAGGAGATCGAGGGCAGCATCTACCAGAGCGCCGTCGCCATGCTGCCGCCCGGCGGCCGCCGCAGGCCATCGTGCTGGCCGACGAGAGCTGGCACCAGGGCGTGGTCGGGATCGTCGCGTCGCGCATGGCAGAGGAATACAGCTGCCCGACCTTCCTCATCTGCCTCGACGGCGACAAGGGCAAGGCCTCCTCGCGCTCGTACGGCGGATTCAACCTCTTCCGCTCGCTCGAGCAGCTGTCCGGGCTGCTCGAGAGCTACGGCGGGCATGAGCTTGCCGCCGGGTTCACCATCCGGCGCGCGTGCATTGAGCCCTTCCGCGAGAAAATGCTGCAGCTTTGCAGCAGCTTCCGGCAGTCGGACGCCTGCAGCACGGCGCTCGCGATCGACTGCGAGATCCCGCCGGAGCTGCTGACCATCGAAAATATCCAGGCGCTCGACGAGCTCGAGCCCTGCGGCGCGGGCTGCCCGCGTCCGGTTCTTTGTATGCGCGGGCTTCATGTGACGGAGCTGGCGGAGGTCGGCGGCGGCAAGCATCTGCGGCTGCGGCTGAGCAAGGGCCCGTTCACCTGGGGCGCGATCTTCTTTTCCACCAACGCGCAGCGGGCCGCCGTGGCCCAGGGCGACGTGGTCGATATCGCCTTTACCCCGCAGATCAACGAATACCGCTCCATGCGCTCGGTGCAGCTCAATCTGGTCGATATCCGGCCGGACAAGGCCTTCCGCGAGGCGCAGGGCATGACCGCGCGGTCTACCGCAAGCATCTTTCCGGCGGCGAGCTCAGCTGCGACGAGGCAGACTCCCTGCTGCCGGCGCGGCAGGACTTCGTCGCGGTCTGGCGGTATCTGGCCGCATTCTCGCAGGACGGGACGCTCTGTTTGCGAGGAGCTCGGCTGCCTGAGCCGCAAGATCTCGCGCTGCGCAAAGCTCCCGCTGAGCGCCGGAAAAACGCGCATCTGCCTGGACGTTCTGGCAGAGCAGGGGCTCGTGCAGCTCGAGCAGCGGCCGAAAACGCTCTTGATCCGCCTGTGCGCCGACGGGCGCAAGGTCGATCTGGAAAAAGAGCCCGATCCTCATCCACCTCAAAAAGCAGAAGGCAGGAACCTGAATGGAAACCAGAGAAGAACATTACGCATCCATGATGCAGGCGATCACCCGCTACGCGCCCTCCGCCGATCTGGAGGTCATCCAGCGGGCCTACGAATACGCCGACGAAAAACATAAGAAGCAGCTGCGCAAATCCGGCGAACCCTATATCATCCATCCGCTGGCCGTGGCGGAGATCGTGGCCGAGATCGGCCTCGATACCGACGCCATCGCCGCGGCGCTGCTGCACGACTGTCTGGAGGACACCGACGCAAGCTTCGACGAAATCTCCCGCATGTTCGGGCAGACCGTCGCCAACCTCGTCGAAGGCGTCACGAAACTCACGCGCGTGCAGTATTCCACGACCGAAGAGCAGCAGATGGAAAACCTGCGCAAGATGTTCATGGCAATGAGCAAGGACATCCGGGTTATCCTCATCAAAATCGCCGACCGGCTGCACAATACCCGCACCCTGCAGTACCAGACCCCGGCCAAGCAGATCTCCAAATCCATGGAGACCATGGAGATCTATGCGCCGCTGGCGCACCGGCTCGGCATGCAGAAGATCAAGTGGGAGCTGGAGGATATCTCACTCCAATACCTCGATCCCGAGGGCTACCAGCAGATCATTGATTATCTGAAGGGAACGAGGAAAGCTCCAACAACTTCATGAACGCCATCCAGTCGAAGATCACCGAGCGTCTGGCCTCCGTGGGCATCCACGGCTCCATCTATGGCCGCATCAAGCACACCTATTCCATCTACCGCAAGATGCGTGCGCAGAACAAGACCATCGACGAGCTCTACGACCTCTATGCGTTCCGCGTGATCGTGGACGACATCGCGGACTGCTATAATGTCCTCGGCCACATCCACGACCTGTTCAGCCCGATCCCGGGCCGCTTCAAGGACTATATCTCAACCCCAAAGCCCAACATGTATCAGTCCCTCCACACAACCGTCATCGGCTCGCAGGGCATCCCCTTCGAGGTGCAGATCCGCACCTGGGAGATGCACCAGACGGCGGAATACGGCATCGCGGCGCACTGGAAATACAAGCAGAACGTCGGCGAGGGCTCGGAAAAGGAATTCGAGTGGGTCCGCCGTCTGCTGGAGAACCAGCAGGACACCGAGGCCGACGACTATATCCACTCGCTCAAGGTCGACATGTTCGACGACGAGGTCTTCGTCTTTACTCCCAAGGGCAAGGTCATCTCTCTGCCCGCCGGCTCCACGCCGATCGACTTTGCCTACGCCATCCACTCCGGCGTCGGCAACACCATGATCGGCGCGAAGGTCAATAACCGCATCGCAAGCTACGACGCGCAGCTGCACAACGGCGACATCGTCGAGATCCTGACGTCGAAATCGGCAAAGGGACCGAGCCGCGACTGGCTCAACATCTGCCGGTCCAATCAGGCGCGCATCAAGATCAAGCAGTGGTTCAAGCGCGAAAAGCGCGACGAGAATATCATCCGCGGCAAGACGAGCTTCGACGCGGAGCTGCGCCACATCGGCGTCGACCCCGACCTCATCCAGAACGACGACGTTCTGCCGCTCGTGCTCAAGAAGGTCAGCTTCGAATGCCTCGACGACATGTACGCCGCCATCGGCTACGGCGGACTGACCGCGGCGAAAGCCGTCGGCCGCATCCGCGACGATCTGACCAAGGCCAGCCGCTCGCTCGCGCCCAAGCCCCTCATGCGGCAGGAGACGCCCGCCGTCAATGCCTCCGGCGTCATCGTGGAGGATATCGGCTCGTGCATGATCAAATTCAGCCGCTGCTGCACGCCGGTCCCCGGCGACGAGATCATCGGCTTCATCACCAAGGGCTACGGCGTGTCCGTCCACCGCAAGGACTGCCCGAACGCGAAAAGCGCGCAGGACCCGGCGCAGAAGGGCCGCTGGGTCAAGGTCACCTGGGCCGAAACGCCGGACGCGCTCTTCTCCACCTCGCTGGAGATCGAGGCCGACGACCTCGACGGGCTGATGCTCGACGTGGCGACGATCCTCACCTCCCTGCGCCTGCGCACGAGCGAGATGAGCGCCCGCTCCGTCGGCGGCGGCACCGCCATCGTCTGCCTGCGCTTTGGTGTGCACAACCGCACCGAGCTCGAAAACGTCCGCACCCGCCTGCGCGGCATCTCCGGGGTGCACAACGTCGAGAGAGGGCGGAGTAAACTGCCTTGCCGCAGCTATAAAGAATGAACGCACCCTGTAGGGGCGGGGCTCTGCCCCGCCCGCGGGCCGCGATCTTATCGGAACAACGGGCGGAGCAGGGCCCCGCCCCTACAACCTGCCCCGCAAAAAGGTAACACCTATCAAAAGTTCAGTCGCACCTTCTATTGATGGCAGTCGTTCTAAGGCAACTAGTTACAAACTTGATGCCCCCACGTATCAGGCGGCGCGTACCAAGACGCCCGTGAGGTGACTATCGAGTGGAACGACGCCTGAAACATTGGGGTCTGCCTGAATTCAGAGGCAGGACATACCCAAAGCGTCCCCAAGCGCCCCTTTTTCCCCCATCTTTTCCGGCAAGACGGAAAAGATGGGGCCCGCCAAAGCGCGTCACGAATGACCACGACGGAACGAGCCCCGCTATTCGCGGAGCCTCTTTTCCTCTGTGCTCATTTCTTCCTTCCAAACCGCAAACTGAATTTGCGGTTTGGGTTTTATAGCAAATTTGCGACAACCTCTCAGTCAGCTTCGCTGACAGCATCCCTACCCTGTCTTTTGTCCCTTCGGGACATTTCCCCCTGATAGGGGAATCGGCCCCCTGGGAGGGAGCCTTTGCGGGGGACTCTCGAACCGATACACACAAGAAAGGATCCCATTATGAAAGCAGTCGTTACCCGCGTGAATTCCGCCAGCGTTTGTATTGACGGCGCGCTGCACGGGCAGATCGGACGGGGATTTCTCATCCTGCTCGGCATCGGGCCGGACGATACGCCCGCGCTCTGCCGCAAGCTGGCCGAAAAAATCCTCGGTCTGCGCGTATTCCGCGATGAAAATGATAAAATGAACCGGTCGCTCGCGGATGTGGGCGGAAGCGTGCTGGTCGTGAGCCAGTTCACGCTCTACGGCGACGTAAGCCACGGCCGCCGGCCGAGCTTCATCGGCGCGGCAAAGCCGGACCTCGCCATCCCGCTCTACGAGCAGTTCCTCGCCGAGTGCGAACGCCTCGGCTTCCCGCCGCAGCACGGCGAATTCGGCGCGTATATGCAGGTCTCGTCGGAAAACGACGGGCCGGTCACCCTGATCGTCGACACGGACAATCTCAAATAAGGAGACGCTATGAACATTCAGACGCTCACGCTGGGCCCGCTGGCCACCAACTGCTATCTCGTCCGGCAGGACGGCTGCTCCCGCGTTGTCATCATCGACCCCGCGGCAAACTCCAAAAAGCTTCTCGCCGCCCTGCAGGAGCAGGGACTGACGCTCGAGGCCATTTTCCTGACGCACGCGCATTTTGACCACATCGGCGCGCTCAAAAACCTGCACGCAGCGACACAGGCGCCCGTCTTTGTCGGCGAGGCCGACAAGGACGACCCGAGCCATATGTGCCACGATCTGCTGCTCTACACCGACACCTATCGGGAGGGTGACGAGCTTACGGCCGCCGGGCTGCGCTTCCGGGTGCTCTCGACGCCCGGACATACGCCGGGGTCGGTGTGCCTGCTGTGCGAAAACGCGCTGTTTTCGGGCGATACGCTCTTCGCCGGTTCCTACGGGCGGACGGATTTCCCCGGCGGCAGCGACGCGGCCATGTCCGCGTCCTTAAAGCGGCTGTCCGTGCTCCCGCCCGAGACGCGCGTGCTGCCCGGGCACGGACCGGCCAGCACCATCGCGGACGAGCTGCGCACGAATCCCTACCTGCGCGGAGGCTTTGCCGGATGAAGCTGTATCTGAAAAACCACACCGAGCGCTACCCCGTCGAGCAGCTGCAGATGCAGCTGTTCGCGCAGGAGCCGAGCGAATTCTGCACGGAGCCGTTCACCGGCGACGGGACCGTCTCGTCCCTCTCGCGCGGAAAGCGGTTCCTCACGGCGACCGCCAAGGTCACCTATCGCGGCAGGACCGGCTTCGCCTCCAACCGCGTGCGGCTGGAGGATGCCGACGTGCGCGCGACAAGGCGCATCCTGCAGCGCAGCTACTATCTCGCGGCCATGCAGGTGCTGGACGCCGCGCCCCCGTGGGGCGCGCGCTCTCCGGCGTGCGGCCGACGAAGCTTTCGACCCGCTGCCTTTCCGGCGGCGGCAGCGAAAAAGACGCCGAGCGCCTGCTGCGCGAGACCTATTTTGTCTCTCCGGCGCGGGCAAAGCTCTGCGTCGACGCCTCGCGGCATACCATCGAGGCCGCCAAGCTGCTTGACCCGGACGATCTTTCGGTATATATTGGGATCCCGTTCTGCCCGACGCGCTGCGCGTACTGCTCGTTCGTGAGCCAGTCCATCGAGCGCTTCGGGGAGTTTTTGCCTGCGTATCTGGACGCGCTGCTGCGCGAGATCGCGCATACCGGTAAGTTGCTGTGGGCTTCCGGTTTCCACATCCGCACGCTCTACATCGGCGGCGGCACGCCGACGACGCTCTCGAGCGCGCAGATGGCGCAGCTGCTGGAGGCCATCCGCACGAGCTTCGATCTTTCCCGCTGTCTGGAATTCACGGTCGAGGGCGGCCGCCCCGACACGCTGGACGAGGAAAAGCTGCGCGTGATCAAGGCCGGCGGCGCCACGCGCATCTCCATCAACCCCCAGACGATGGAGGACAAGGTCCTCGCGGCCATCGGCCGCCGCCATACGGCCCGGCAGACCATCGAGGCCTTCTATCAGGCGGTCCGCGCCGGATTCGATGATATCAACATGGACCTCATCGCGGGTCTGCCCGACGACGACGAGGAAGGCTTCGCCGATTCCATCCGGCAGGTGCTCGCGCTTGGCCCGAGCAACATCACGGTCCACACGCTGGCGCTCAAGAAGGGCGCGGCGCTGTTTTCCTCCCGGGCTCCGCTCCCGCCGCAGGAGGCGGTGGCCGCCATGCTCGCGGGCGCGGAAGATGCGCTGCGCGACAACGGCTACGAGCCCTACTATCTCTACCGGCAGAAGTACATGTCCGGCAGCTTTGAAAACACCGGCTGGTGCAGGCCGGGCTACACTGGACTTTACAACATCTACATGATGGAGGAGCTGCACACCATTCTCTCTCTCGGCGGCGGCGGGATGAACAAGATCAATCTCCCTGCGGAGAAGCTCGCCCGATACCACAACCCCAAGATCCCGCAGGATTATATTTCCCGCATCGACACGATCCTGCAGCAGAAGGACGAGATCTTCTCCCTGCTGCGTCAGATCCGCGAACAGAACCCGTAAGGAGGGCTTCCATGGATACACTGTTTTCCCATGTCAATATCGTCACGATGAACGAGCAGATGACGCTCTGGCAGGACGCGTTCGTCGGCGTCACGGACGGAAAGATCGCCTATATGGCCAAAAAACCGCCCGAGGAGCAGCCGAAGAAGATCATTGACGCCACCGGCATGGTCCTGATGCCGGGCCTCATCAACTGCCATACGCACCTGCCGATGTACCTGCTGCGCGGCTACGCGGACGACCTCAATCTGCAGGACTGGCTCGAGCACTATATCTTCCCGCGCGAAGACCGGCTCGACGGCCGCGCCGTCAAGGCCGCAGCGACGCTCGCCATCGCCGAGGCGCTGCGCTTCGGCACGACCAGCGTGTCAGATATGTACTATTTCTGCGACGAGATCTGCCAGGCCGTGGCCGAGTCCGGCATCAAGGCGAATATCTCCCGCGGCACGTCCATGTTCCTGGGCGACGATTTCTGCTTCGATACCTTCCCCGCCTGCCGTGAGCTCGTGGAGCTGAAGGACAAGTGGCATAACTATGACAACGGGCGCATTAAGATCGAGGCCTCCATCCACGCCGAATATACCTCGACCTATCAGCTCTGGGACGCGCTGGCGGAATACGCCATCAACAACGGCCTGCAGCTGCAGGTCCATCTGTCCGAGACGAAGAAGGAGCACGACGAGTGCGTGGAGAAGTACGGCCTCACGCCCGCGCAGGTGCTCGACTGCCACCATGTGTTCGACGTGCCGACCGTCGCGGCCCACTGCGTTCATGTGACGCAGGAGGATATGCAGCTGCTGGCAAAGCGGCATGTGTCCGCGGCGCACTGCCCGGTGAGCAACCTGAAGCTCGCCTCCGGCTGCGCGGACGTGATGGGCATGGTCAAGGCGGGCATGAACGTCTGCCTCGGCACGGACTCGGTCGCGTCCAACAACAATCTCGATCTTTTTGAGGAGATCAAGGCCTCCGCGCTCATGGCCAAGGGCAAAACCGGCGACCCGAAGGCGCTTCCGGCAGAGGCCGCGCTCATGATGGCGACGGTCTGCGGCGCGAGAGCGCAGGGGCGGAGCGCCGAATGTGGCGTCATCGAGCTCGGCATGGACGCCGACCTCATCCTGCTGGACTTCAACCAGCCGCACCTCATCCCGTGTCACAACGTGCTCTCGCAGCTGGTCTACGCGGCCTCCGGCCACGACGTGGCGCTGACGATGGTGCGCGGAAAGATCCTCTACGCCGACGGCAAATATCCCACGCTGGATATTGCAGGCGCACTGAAGGAGCTGCACGACTACGCCATCCCCAGAGTCTTTTCTGATGGACCGGAGGCGCAGGCATGAGCGGCGGACAGGCACAAAAGAAGCAGAGCTTCCTGCAGGGCGTGGCGGTTCTGACCGCGGCGACCATCATCGTCAAGCTCCTCGGCTTCATCTATAAGGTCCCGCTGCAGAACATCCTGCAGGAACGGGGCTTCGGCTACTTCAACACCGCCTACGACGTCTATAACGTCCTGCTGATGATCTCCACCACGGGTCTGCCCGTCGCCATGAGCCGGATGATCTCGCAGGCGCAGGCGCTCGACAATTACGCGCAGATCCGCAAGATCTACTCGGTGTCCATGAAGGTCTTTTTCTGACCATCGGCGTCGTCGGCACGCTCATCATGCTCGTGTTCTGCCGCCAGCTGTCGGTCATGGTCACGACGAACGAAAACTCGTGGGCGGCAATCGCGGCGCTGGCGCCGTGCGTGCTGCTCATCTGCATCGTCTCGGCCCACCGCGGCTTCTTCCAGGGGCAGAGCAACATGACCCCGACGTCCGTCAGCCAGGTCTATGAGGCCATGATCCGCGTGGTCTTCGGCCTCGGCGGCGCGTACCTGATGCTCAAAAAGACCGGCAGTCTCGTCTACGCGGCGGCCGGCGGCATCTTCGGCGTGACGGCGGGATGCATCGTGGCGGTCATCTATCTGCGCATCCAGTTCGGCAAGTCCAATCAGATCCTGCAGCAGGGCGGCGGCGAGGCCAAATCCGGCCGCCAGACAATGAAGGAGCTGCTCGTCATCGCCGTCCCCATCACGCTGGGCTCGGCAGGTCTGCAGATCATCAACCTGTTCGACACGATGATCTATATGCGCAGGCTCACCGGCGCGCTCGCGTGGTCGTCCGACGCGGCGGATACCGCCAAGGGCATCTATAACTTCTGCCAGACGATCTTCAATCTCCCCTGCTCGCTCATCACGCCCATCACCATCTCCATCATCCCGACCGTGACCGCCGCCCTAACCCGCGGCAATGCCGACGGCGCGCGCCATACGGAGGAATCCGCCGTGCGGACCATGGGCCTCATCAGCCTGCCGTGCGCGGTGGGGCTGGCCGTGCTGGCCGAGCCCATCATCCGCCTGCTCGCGGGCAACTACGGCCCAGAGAGCGTCACCACAGCCACGCCGATCCTCGCGTATCTGGGCATCGCCGTCGTCTTCAACAGCACGGTCCTGCTCTTCAACGCCATCATGCAGGCGCACGGCGATGTGACGACGCCGGTGGTCAACATGCTCATCGGCGGCATCGTGAAGGTCGTCGTCAACTATATCCTAGTCGCCATCCCGTCGCTCAACATCATCGGCGCGGCCATCGGCACCATCGTCTGCTATGTGACGATCACGGTGCTCGACCTCATCGCCATGCGCAGGACCGTCACGACGCATCCGGCCGTTGCACGCAATCTCATCCGCCCGGCCGCGGCCGCGGCGATCATGGGCGCGGCGACGTTCTTCGCCGAAGCGGTGCTGCGCCGCGTGACGAACTCCAACACGATCATCTGCCTGGGTGCGCTTGTGATCGCGGTGATCGTGTACGCGATTTTTGTCCTTACGCTGCAGTGCATCACCTATGAGGACTGCCTGCTGCTGCCGAAGGGCGAAAAAATCGCAAAAATCCTGCATATCAAACACAAAACATGAATTTCCTACTTGCGAAAGAAACAAAAGTATGATAAATTTTACTAGCAAACCGCGCTATGACCTGTCCGACCTGATCCGGCTCGTGCATGTGCTGCGCGCGCCGGGCGGCTGCCCGTGGGACGCGGCGCAGACGCACCTGTCCATCCGCCGCAATTTCCTTGAGGAAGCCTACGAGGCCTGCGAGGCACTCGACTGTGACGACGCGGCCATGCTCCGCGAGGAGCTGGGCGACGTGCTGCTGCAGGTGCTGTTCCACGCGGATATCGAAACCGGCCGCGGCCGCATGACGATCGACGACATTGCCGACGCCGAGTGCAAAAAGCTCATCTTCCGCCACCCGTTCCTCTTCGGCGGCGAGGCGGAGAGCTGGGACGAGCTCAAGCAGAAGGAAAAGGGTCAGAAGACCACCGGCGAGGCCATGGCGGGCGTCGCCCGCTCACTGCCTGCGACGTGGCGCGCGGAAAAGATCCAGAAAAAAGCCGCCAAAACCGGCTTCCGCTGGGAATCCGCCGATGAAGCGCTGGACAAACTAGCAGAAGAGACCGGCGAGCTGCGCGAGGCCGTGCGGGATCACACCAACATCGACGAGGAGCTGGGCGACATGCTGTTCGCCGCGGTCCGCGTCGCCTCCACGCTGGAACGGGACCCGGAGCAGGCGCTGCACGCGGCCTGCGAAAAATTCATCAGACGCTTTACCGCTATGGAGCAGACGGCTCTTGCCGAAGGCAGGCCCCTGGAAACGCTTTCGAAAGACGAGCTGCTTGCCGGATGGAACGCGCAGAAACGTGTCGTGCCCGGCGGTGAACAATAACTCATATACTTTATGAAAAGAGGAACTACACATGAATAAGACCGAACTGATCGCGGAAGTCGCCAAGAAATGCGGCATTTCCAAGAAGGACGCCGAGAAGGCCGTCACCACCACCTTTGACACCATCGCTGACGCACTGAGCCAGGGCGACAAGGTCCAGCTGGTTGGCTTCGGCGGTTTTGAGACGAAGAAGCGCGAAGCCCGCATGGGCCGCAACCCCAAGACCAAGGAAGCCATCGAGATCCCCGCTACCACCATCCCCGTCTTCAAAGGCCGGCAAGGCGCTGAAGGAAAAGACCGCAAAGTAAGCAACGACCCGCAGGGCAGCCGGACGGCTGCCCTGTTTTTTTGCATTTGGACCGTGATTTGCGAACTTTTTCCGGATTTCCGGTTGACTTTTCTCTCATTTGCCGCTATAATACTTTGGTCTGCGAGCGCAGACGATCCTTGCCGCAGGCGGGACCTGCGGCCATAAGTCCAGAAGGAGGTGCAACATCATGGCAAAACTTTCCGCAAAGTATGAGATCCTCTATATCATCGATCCCGCACAGGGTGAAGAGGGTATCGCGGCTCTCGTGGAAAAATTCAAGGGCATCGTGGAGAACCACGGCACGCTCACCAGTGTTGACGAGTGGGGCAAGCGTCATCTTGCATACCCGATCAACGACTTGACCGAAGGCTACTACGTCTACATGACCTGTGACGTCACGCCCGACATGCCGGCAGAGCTCGATCGTGTCTTCAAGATCACCGACGGCATCCTGCGTTCCATCATCGTCGCTGTCGAAGAGTAAGGAGGCATTTACATGCTGAACCACATCGTTCTCATGGGTCGCCTGACCCGTGACCCCGAGCTGCGCCGGACCGGCAGCGGCGTCGCGGTCGCGTCCTTTACGCTCGCTGTCGACCGCGATTTTGCGGCCCAGGGCGCGGAAAAGGAAACGGATTTTGTCGATATCGTCGCATGGCGGAGCACAGCTGAGTTCGTCAGCAAATACTTCACCAAGGGCCGCATGGCTGTCGTCTCCGGCCGGCTCCAGATCCGCAACTGGACCGACAAGGAAGGCAACAAGCGCCGCTCGGCCGAGGTCGTCGCGGACAACGTCTACTTCGGCGACAGCAAGCGCGACAGCGCCGACAGCGGCTTCAACCAGCCGCAGGGCTACGCGCAGAGCTTCAATCAGATCCCGCAGCAGCCGCAGCAGCCGGCGTATCAGGCGCCGCAGAACGTGTCTGCCGCCTCGTCTGATTTCTCCATGCTCTCCGACGACGATCCCGAGCTCCCGTTCTAACATTTTTCCACAAGACCAAGATAGGAGGATAAATTATGGCAATGGCTAATGATCGTGTCCATCCTCGCAAGCGCAAGAAGGTTTGCTCCTTCTGCGTCGATAAGGTTGCGCACATCGATTTCAAAGACACTGCGAAGCTCCGCCGTTACCTGTCCGAGCGCGGCAAGATCCTGCCCCGCCGTACCACCGGTACCTGCGCTGCCCATCAGCGTCAGCTGACGGTCGCTATCAAGCGTGCCCGCCAGATCGCCCTGCTGCCCTACGTAGCAGACTGAGGTTTCAAGCAAAAAACCTGTCCGTATGGGCAGGTTTTTTGAATACGCGGAGGTTTTTATGTTTTCCATCACGCTCATCTGCATGGGCAAGCTCAAGGAGAAATTCTATACCGAGGCGGCCGCCGAATATACCAAGCGGCTGAAGGCCTACTGCGCCTTCCAGCTCATCGAGCTGCCGGAATGCCGCCTGCCGGAGGAGCCGAGCGCCGCGCAGATCGCCCAGGGCCTGCAGAAGGAGGCGGAGCTCATCCGCGCGAAGCTGCCCAAGGGCTGCTTTTTCTGCGTGCTGACGCCGGAGGGCAGGCTCCTGTCCTCGGAGCAGCTGGCCGATACCCTGCGGCAGGCCAAGCTCGGCGGCCGGTCGGGCGCGTGCTTTCTCATCGGCTCATCGTTCGGCATCGCGCCGGAGATCAAGGCACTTGCCGACCTGCAGCTGTCTATGAGCAAGATGACCTTTCCGCACCATCTCGCCCGCGTCATGGCGCTCGAGCAGCTCTACCGCGCCGAGGCCATCCAGGCGGGCAGCAAATACCACAAATAACAGGAGGTTTTCGCAATGTTTCAGATGAAAGACGAAATGCAGACCGCCGTCAAGCACAACATCCGCGGCGGTGAAGGAAGCCCCAGCTTCCGTTACCTGTTCTCGGCCGAGCAGCTCGGCGGCCGCGCGGAGATGATGGCCGTCATCACCCTGCAGCCCGGCGAGTCCGTCGGCGTGCATCCGCACGAGACGAACGGCGAAGCCTACGTCATTCTCGAGGGTGCGGCCACCGTCACCGAAGACGGGCAGGCGCGCGAGCTGCACGTCGGCGACGCGGAATTCTGCGCCGACGGCCATACCCACTCCATCCGCAACCACACCGCCGCCCCCACCCGCTTCCTCGCCGTGATCGTCCCGAGCAAGTAAGCAAACGCCTGATCGCCGCAGCAGACTCCCTGCTGCGATCAATAGTAGAAACCGAAAAAAAAGATGACAAAAGGCGCAAGAAGAGAGATAGTAAGGTGTGAACAAACTGATCGAACTCTATTGCGCGATTTGCCATCACAGTGAGGATAGCAGAATCGCGGAGAAAATGCAACACGGAAGCAACAATAAGTCCGCCCAATTTACAGACGTGGAGTTGATGACCGCATACTTATGGGGCGCGCAGCAGGGCTTATTGACGCGGAAGAGTATCTACAATTTCATCAGAACATACCATCTGGGCGAGTTCCAGAAGCTGCCCAGCTATCAGGCGTTCTGCCGCCGGCTGAATCGGCTGGCAGAAGCCTTTGCCGCGCTGGCCGAGGTTCTGTTTGAGCAAAAGCTTGCCAGCAGCGAGCCGACGCACGGGTATGTGCTGGATTCCTGCCCGGTTATGGTGTCTGTCGGTTCCCGGTCAAATACTGCGAAAACGGCACGGGATCTCTGCAATTTAACGCGAAATCCCACGAAGAATCTGTGGTACCACGGCGTCAAGCTGCACGTTTTTGCGCAGCTGCGGCCGCATCAGCTTCCCATCCCCTGCGCCGTACAGATCAGCAAAGCCAGTCTCTGCGACCTGTGGGCTGCAAAGCAGATCGATCTGGACTGCGCACCGGTCGCAGACGGCCGGCTCTATGCAGATCGTGCCTATATCGACGCAGAATGGAGATCCCATCTGCAAACCGAGCGGAACGTCGCGCTCATCACGCCGCGAAAGCGGAAAAAGTACGATGTTCTTGTTTCCGAAGATGCCGTATCCACCCGCATCAGTGCCCTGCGGCAGCCGATCGAGGTCTTTTTCAACTGGCTGCAGGCCAAAACGCACATCCAGTCTGCTTCGCACGTCCGTTCCTGCGCCGGTCTGCTCTTCCACATCTTCTCCTCCCTCGCTTTCGCCGCCCTCCTCTTGCGGTTCAAATATTACAATGTCACCGGATGTCCGGCGGCAGAACCAGCGGAGCCGGACTGGAAGGTCTTCTTTGGCGGCGGCTTCTGGGGCGGACGGGGAAACGGCCGGGCCGGGACCGAGCTCCGGCTGGAAACGCAGTTTGACTGGGCGGGGCGCCATTGGGTCGTCCCCGCGGCGTATGCCTGCGGCAAGGGGCTGGTCGTGGACGTCTGCATGCGCGCAGAGGCGGACGAGATCCGCAGGTTCCTGAAAAACGTGGGATCTGAGCCCGGAAAACGACTCGCGCGACAATTTTACGCCGGAGCAGCAGCTGCAGATCGATCTTGACAACCCGCTCGGCATGCGGCCCGACCCGCAGCTCACGCTGAACGGCCAGCCGCTGCAGCTCTCGCACGGCTGCACGGTGTGTCATAACCCCTGCCTGCCGGGAAGCTTCCGTTCGCCGGAGGCGGAGCGGATGCTCCGCCATTACGGGCTGGACGCCGCCTGCGGGTGGATGCTCTGCCGGTTCTCCTTTTTGTGGGCGGGCAAGCGCCGCCCGAAGATCCGGACTCTGACGCTCACGATGCGGCAGCGGCCGTGCCGCGTGCCCGGCCCGCATTTCAAGGTCCATGCGCCCGGCGATTCGTTCACCTTCCGCCACCCGGTCAGCGGGACGGACTATACGCTGCAGGTGCAGGAGCTGGCACAGGAAACGCTTCCGCGCGGGCTGCTCACCGCGTTTTACCCGACGCATTTCACCGCCATGCGCTACACACTCTCCCCCGCGCCAAGCGAGGACATCCGGATCTGTGACTGCGATGTGGGCGACCAGCCGCTGGAGATCGGCCCATGCACGGATGCCCATGCGCCGGAGGCGCAGAGCAGCGCCGCCTGCATCGGCATCATCGGCGGTGCGGACGGGCCGACCGCGCTCGTGGCCGGTTCCGGGCCGGAGGGCAGCCGCGGTGTCTGCTCCGCCCTGCACTTTGAACCGGTGCAGGATGACGTGGAATGGTGTGTAGAGTTTTGACCCAGCCGTTTGCGGGCGCGGTGATCCCGCTGCTATAACGAGCCCCTGCCCGGTGAGCGCACCGGGCAGGGGCTTTTATTCCGGTTTGACGCGCCAGTAGCCCGTCGTGTCCCGGGCCAGCACCTCCACTTCTCCGCGGCCGACGAAGTCGCCATGGTCCGTCGCCCGGTTTTCGCCGCCGAACATCGTATTCGCGCCGACGGCAATATGAAATGTCCCCGCCATTTTCTCGTCCAGCAGCGTGTATCCGCACAGGTCCATCTGCGCATCCTCCAGCTCGTATCCGAGCACGATCGGCTGGCAGGCGAATACGTCCAGGCCCGCGTCGAACTTCGAAAAAACAGGCCAAAGTACCGCTCATCAAAGCAGCTCTCCTTCGCGCCCGCAAAGATCTCCCGGTTGACGGACCGCGCCTGCTGCAAAACGACCGGCGAGGCGCCCAGCGCGGCGACGGAGGCGGCAAACTGATTGGCGACGGTCTTGTCGGCATTTTCGCCCCAGAAGTGGCTCAAAATCAGCTCTCCGGCCGAAACGCCGCTTGCTTTTACGATTTTTGCTATGGTTTCGCGCGTCATACGCACACCTCCTCTGTGTCTGCGATTCCATCATGCTCTCATCGGAATGTCAAGTCTGATTTGATAAATATAAAAATAAATAATCAGAATTCACTTCGAGATAAGTAAACCCCGGCTCGGCCTATGCTGGCCGCGCCGGGGTCCCGGTCTGCGTTGTCTGCCTGACAGTGCTTATGTTGTCTGCTCCTGCAGGATCCGGCCTTCCGCGCTGATCGTCACGACGCGCAGGGGAAGGGCCCTGCCGCTGTGCGCGATCGCCTGGCGGGCGGCGTATTCCAGTCCGCCGCAGCACGGGACCTCCATGCGCGTGAGCATCACGCTGCGCACGTCGTTCTCCGTGAGGATCGCGGTCAGCTTCTCCTCGTAGTCCGCGGTGTCCAGCTTCGGGCAGCCGATGAGCGTCACGCGGCCGCGGATGAAGTCCGCGTGGAAGCTTCCATAGGCGTAGGCCGTGCAGTCGGCGGCGATGAGCAGGTCGCAGCCGTCAAAATACGGCGCGCGGGCCGGCACGAGCCGCAGCTGGACCGGCCAGTTCTGCAGCTGCCCGGGCGCGGGCTGCGCCGCGGCAGCCGGATGGTGCATGGCGCGCACCTGCGTGCCGGGGCAGCCGCAGGCCAGCTTGTCCGGGGCGGGCACGTCCGGCTTTTTGGCTGCCTGCACGTTTTTTACCGCCTCGGCCGTCAGCTTTTCGAGCTTTGCGCGCTTCACGGCAGCCTCGTCATAGGCCGCGGCCTCGCGCTCGATAACATGGATCGCGTCCACCGGACAGACCGGCAGGCAGTTGCCCAGCCCGTCGCAGTAATCGTCGCGGATCAGCTTCGCCTTCCCGTCCACGATGGCGATCGCGCCCTCATGGCACGCCTCGGCGCACAGGCCGCAGCCCGTGCAGGCGGCTTCGTCGATGGTGATGATAGTCCGTTTCATGTGCTGCCCTCCTGTTCGCGTTTGGCTTCCAGTCTTGCCCGACGCTCGGCGTCCGCCTTTTCCTGATTGCGGCGGGCAATGATCATCAGCTTTTCATAGGTCTCCTCGCCCACGCACTGTTTGGCGTATTTGCACCACTGCACGCAGCTGAGCTTGTCGTTGTAGACGACGAAGCCGCACTTGTCGCAGGCGACCTCGGTGTCCGTGGAAAAAATCTCAATGGGATTGCCGCAATTCGGGCAGATGCGGTCCTCGATCGTCGGGGTCCGCGGCTTGCCCTGACAGCCGTCCATGATCATTCTGCGCACCTCCTTGACTTTCTGGTCTCAGTATAGGATACTATCAGAAAAAAGTATGTTGTTTTTCCAACAAAGGAGCTGAAACTTATGGAGGTTTTTCCGGCGCTTTCCGCGTGCTCGCTGTTTGCGGGGCTGACGCAGGACGAGATCGCAGCCATTCTCCCCTGCCTGTCTGCGCGGCAGGCGGGCTTTCGCCGCGGGCAGTTTCTGCTGCGCGCGGGCGACGAGGTCCGCTTCGCCGGGGTCGTGCTGGCGGGCGAGGTCGAGCTGCTGCAGGAGGATTTCTGGGGCAACCGCAATCTGCTGGCGCGGCCGGGCCCGGCGAGCTGTTCGCCGAGGCCTTCGCCTGCGTGCAGGCGTGCGCGCCGGTGAGCGTGCTGTGCAAAACGGACGGGCGCGTTTTGTATCTCGATACCCGCGCGGTCTTTTCCCCTGCGAAAAGGGCTGCACGCAGCACCGGACGCTGTCACAGAATCTCATCCGCGTGCTGGCGGAGAAAAACATGCAGCTGAACGAGAAGGCCGGGTATCTCTCGCAGCGCTCGACGCGCGAAAAGCTGCTGGCCTATCTCTCTGCGCAGGCGCGCCGGGCCGGCAGCGCCAGCTTCCGCATCCCGTTCGACCGCCAGCAGCTGGCGGACTTCCTGTCGGTCAACCGCAGCGCGATGTCTGCCGAGCTCTCCAAGATGCAGCGCGAGGGGCTGCTGCGCGCCGAGCGCAGCGACTTCACGCTTTTCCAGCCGGAATGACCTTCATCCTCCGCGCGCCGAGCGCAGCGACGCTTCGACGGATCTTTTCCAGCCGGAATGACCTTTTCATCCTCAAACCTTGGCTTTCTTCTTTGCTTTTGTTGCCCTTTGCCCCCGCCGGACGCGATATACTGAAATTAACAGGCAGCCGCGCTGCAAAGTATGAAGAAAGAAAGGATCTTTACCGGAATGAGTATTGCATACCAGGATCTGACCCCCGCCCAGGCGCATGAGGAATACGCAGCAGTCAAAGCGCAGTTCGACGCGCTGCAGGCCAAGCATCTGAAGCTGAATATGGCCCGCGGCAAGCCCGGCAAGGAACAGCTGGATCTCGTCTCCGATATTCTGAGCATTCTGAAGACCCCGGAAGACTGCATCTCGGACGGCGTCGACGCCCGCAACTACGGCGAGCTGGCGGGCCTCAAGGAAGCGAAGGAATTCTGGGCGGACGTGCTCGGCTGCAGGCCGGAGGAGTGCTTCATCGGCGGCAACGCCTCTTTGACGCTCATGTACGATCTGGTCAGCAAGGGCTATACGCACGGCCTTGCACGCTCGGAAAAGCCGTGGTGCGGGCTCGATACCGTCAAGTGGCTCTGCCCGGCGCCGGGCTATGACCGCCATTTCAAGATCACGCAGTCGTTCGGCTGCGAGATGATCGTCATTCCCATGACGCCCACCGGCCCGGACATGGATCTCGTCGAAGAGCCTGTCAAGGACTCGGCTGTCAAGGGCATGTGGTGCGTGCCGAAGTATTCGAACCCCGACGGCATCGTCTATTCTGACGAGACCATCGCGCGCATTGCGGCTTTGAAGCCCGCCGCGCCCGATTTTGCCCTCATGTGGGACAATGCCTACTGCATCCACGAGTTTGACGGCGACTTCGTCCCCTTCCGGGACATCCTGACGCTCTGCCGCGAGGCGGGCAACCCCGATATGGTCTACGAGTTCGCCTCCACGTCGAAGGTCACGTTCCCCGGCGCGGGTATCTCCGTCATGGCGACGAGCGAAGCCAACCAGAAGTACATGCAGAAGCTGCTCGCCATCCAGACCATCTCCTACGACAAGGTCAATTCCCTGCGCCACGTGCGCTATCTCAAGGACAAGGCCCACACGCTCGAGCTCATGAAAAAGCACGCGGCCATCCTGAACCCGAAGTTCCAGTGCGTCCTGCGCCATCTCGACACCGAGATCGCGCCGCTCGGCATCGCCTCCTGGCAGCGGCCGAAGGGCGGCTATTTCGTCTCGGTCAACACGAAGCCGGGTCTTGCGAAGCGCACACTGGCCCTCTGCAAGGAAGCGGGCGTCGTCATGACCGGCGCGGGCGCGACGTTCCCCTACGGCCGCGACCCGCAGGATTCCAACATCCGCATCGCCCCCTCCCTGCCCCCGGTCGAGGAGCTGGAGCAGGCGATGGAGATCTTCTGCACCAGCCTGCGCCTGGCCGCGCTGGAGCAGAAGATGCAGTAATCCCCATTTTTCCGCAAAAAAGCGCCCGGACAGTCGTCCGGGCGCTTTTGATTTTCGGGTTTGCGGGGTGCTTACTTTGCGAAGACCTTCTTCAGTCTTGCGAAGCGGGGCAGGCCGTCTTCCTTCTCGAGCTTGGTCTCGCCCTGGATGAGCGGAAGCGCGTACTTGGCAAAGTCTTCGGTGACGTTGTTGCCCTCGGCGGTGATCCACTCGTTCGGGAACTTCTTTTCAAAGTTGGCGCCGTCGGACAGGTCAAACAGCTTGGCCTTGCAGGTGTAGCCGTTCGTGCGGTCGCAGGCGAAGCCGACCATCTTGTCGGTCACACCGGCGATCATCTGCTCGACAGCGGTCTTGCCGGACATAAAGGCTTCCTCGATATCGGTCGCGGAGGCGCAGTGCGCGGCGCAGCGCTGCAGCAGGCTGAGCTCGATGCCGCGGACCTTGGCGCCGGTGCGCTCTTTCATGATGTTGGCGAGCGTCGCAGCCAGGCCGCCCAGCTGGGCATGGCCGAAGCCGTCGGTCGCGGCGGTCTTGGCTTCGGAGACGAAGCGGCCGTCGGCATAGTGGATGCCCTCGGAGACAGCGACGATGCAGTTGCCGTTCTTCTTATAGCACTCGGAAACGTCGGCGACGAACTTGTCCATGTCGAAATCGACCTCAGGCAGATAGATGAAGTCGCAGCACGGCTCCTTCGTTGGCAAGCGCGGCAGCGGCGGTCAGCCAGCCCGCGTGACGGCCCATGCACTCGATGATGGTGATCTGGCCGATGTCATAGACGTGCGCGTCGCGGGCAATTTCCATGACGGAGGTCGCGATATATTTTGCAGCCGAGGCAAAGCCCGGGCAGTGGTCGGTGCCGAACAGATCATTGTCGATGGTCTTGGGGACGCCCATGACGCGGCAGTCGTAGCCGACCTTCTTCATATACTTGGAGATCTTGTTGCAGGTATCCATGGAGTCGTTGCCGCCGTTGTAGCAGAAATAGCGGACATCGTACTTCTTGAAGATCTCAAGAATGCGCTTGTAATCGGTATCGTCTTCATCCGGGTCCTTGATCTTGTAGCGGCAGGAGCCGAGGGCGGAGGAGGGGGTATAGGGCAGACGGTCGAGCTCTGCGCGGTCTTCTTCGTCCATGCACAGAAGCTGGTCGTCCAGAACGCCCTTGATGCCGTGGTATGCGCCGTAGACCCTGGTGATGCAGCCGGCGTCGAGCGCGGTGCGGATGCAGCCGTACGCGCTGGCGTTGATGACGGAAGACGGGCCGCCGGACTGACCGATGATCAATGCGCCTTTCAATGCTTCAGACATAATAAATTACCTCCGTATGCGATTAGAATATGTTGAACAAAACAAAATATATCACATCCCGCGGAAATTGTAAATTCGTCTATTGCAAAAATAGCTGAAATTTGCTAGAATTCTTCGTGGAATTTGAATAAAACAAGGAGATGTCATTATGCCTCTGGTTACTTCTACCGAAATGTTCAAGAAGGCATACGACGGCGGCTACGCCATCGGCGCTTTCAACGTCAACAACATGGAGATCGTGCAGGGCATCACCGAGGCCTGCAAGGAAGAGCACGCTCCGGTCATTCTGCAGGTTTCCAAGGGCGCGCGTGCCTACGCCAACCACACCTACCTTGTCAAGCTCGTCGAGGCGGCTGTCATGTGCCGAGATCCCCATCGCTCTGCACCTGGACCACGGTCCCGACTTTGAGACCTGCAAGGCCTGCATCGACGGCGGCTTTACCTCCGTCATGATCGACGCCTCCTCCAAGCCCTTCGCAGAGAACATCGAGATCACCAGCAAGGTCGTCGAGTACGCGCACGACCACGGCGTCGTCGTCGAAGCTGAGCTCGGCACGCTGGCCGGCATCGAGGACGAAGTCAAGGTCGCCGCGCACGAGGCTTCCTACACGCGCCCCGAGGAGGTTGAAGAGTTTGTCACCAAGACCGGCTGCGACTCGCTTGCCATTGCCATCGGCACCAGCCACGGCGCTTACAAGTTCACGCCCGAGCAGTGCACCCGCAACGAGAAGGGCATCCTGGTTCCGCCTCCCCTGCGCTTCGACGTTCTGGAGGAAGTCTCCAAGCGTCTGCCCGGCTTCCCGATCGTTCTGCACGGCTCTTCCTCCGTTCCGCAGGAGTATGTGAAGATGATCAACGAAAACGGCGGCAAGATGCCCGACGCTGTTGGTATTCCCGAAGAGCAGCTCCGTCATGCAGCCGAGCTGTCCGTCTGCAAGATCAACATCGACTCCGACCTGCGTCTTGCCATGACCGGCACCATCCGTCAGTTCTTCAACGAGCATCCCGACAAGTTTGACCCCCGTGAGTACCTGAAGCCCGCCCGTGCCAACATCAAGGAGCTCGTCCGCCACAAGCTGCGCGACGTCCTCGGCTGCGCCGGCAAGGCTTAATTTCTTCCGAAAAAATGCCTCTGCACATCCGTGCAGAGGCATTTTTTGCGTTCTTATTTCTCCGGCACATCCGCCGGTTCCTGGCTCTCGAGACCCTCGGCGAGCTTCTGCAGCGGCAGATGGCGCAGCAGGAGCTGCACGGGGTTGAGCTCGGACGCGGCGGTCTTCGCTCCGGCCTTCATGAACAGGCGCAGCGTGCTGCCCAGCGCCTGCCGCGTGTCCTTGTCGAGCGTGCGGTATTTCTTGACCATGGCCGCCGCGGTCCGCAGGCCGCCCTCCTTGAGGTCGGTCAGGGTATCGGCGTCGGTGCAAGTCAGGATGTCGAACAGGGCATCGATGAAGGCCACGCGCTGCTCATCCGAGAGCGAGACGATGAACGCGCGCAGCGTCTCGTCGACGAGCTTGCCGCCCTCAGTCCGGTCCGGCAGGTGTTCAAAGCGCTCGCCGCGCACCTGCCAGGAAAAGCCGTCGTGCTGCATGAGGCCGATCTGCGTGCTGCGCACGACCTCGCACCGTTCCTCATGCTCCAGCAGGATCCCGACGACGGACGATTCCGGGATGATCGTGACGATCCGCCCCGCCACGCGCTTGTGCTCCGGCAGGGGCAGGAGCGAGGTGCGGAAGCCGGGGCCGTCGTTGTTGTAGACCTGCATGAGCTGGTTCTGCACGGCTTCGAGCAGAAGACCGCGCTGTAGACCGCGAGATTGCCGCCCTTCGAGTGCCCGCCCACGCGCAGCGGCCGCTCCGAAAAGACCGCCGCCGCGGCCTGCAGATACTGCACAGCCATCCGCTGCGCGGGGACGACCGGGAGGAAGGCGAGATTGAAGTCTTCCTTCCAGCCGACGATCGTGTCGTCGGTGCCGCGGAAGGCGACATAGGCCGTTCCGTCCGGCAGCAGGAGCGTGAGAGCAGAGAACTGCGTCTGCGTCTCGTCGTCGATCTTATTTTCATAGCCGCAGAGCAGCAGCCCGGAGAAGCGGGCGCTCGCCGCCATGCGGCGGCCAAGCTCCGGGATCTGGTCCGGGACGAGCACGCCCATGCTCTCATGCTCCCGCAGCACGTCATAGCGCCGCATGGCCTCCTGCAGAGGGACCTGCGCGTCAAAGCCGGGCGGGACGATGACGCCGAAATCCAGATAGCACAGCTCCGCCAGCAGCAGATTGTCCACCTCGTTGAAGCCGCGCTCACTGATCTGCAGATCGCCGCGCCAGTCCAGATAATCCAGAATATTCGCCATTGCCGTACCTCCGGGCATTATAGTTGTTCCTGTAAAAGTGTACCCATCATACACAAAAAAGCAGACCAAAACGCAAGGAAGGCGGGCGGAAAAAATGCTTAAGTTTTTCTGAAAGTTCTCCAGCCTATAAACCTATTGACTTTATGGGGAATATATGCTATTCATGCCAGAAAGAAGGCAGCACCGCAATCAGGGTGGAACTGCCAAACACCCTGCAAAGGAGCTGATTTTTGATGCACGTTTATGCGGACAACGCAGCGACCACCAGAATGCACCAGACGGCCATCGACACGATGACCTACCATTTGAATCATACCTTCGGCAACCCGTCGAGCCTCTATACCATCGGCCAGGAGGCCAAGGAAGTGCTCGAGACGGCCCGGGCCGATATGGCCGCCTGCTTTTTGGAGCCCAGCCGCGCGAGATCTACTTTACCTCCGGCGGCAGCGAGGCGGACAACCAGGCCATCACCTCCGCGGCCTACATCGGTGCGCGCAAGGGCAAAAAGCACATCATTTCCACCACGTTCGAGCACCACGCCGTGCTGCACACCCCTCAAGCGCCTGGAAAAGCAGGGCTTTGAGGTGACGCTGCTCGACGTGCACGCGGACGGGCTCGTCACCGCGCAGCAGGTAGCCGACGCCATCCGCGAGGACACTTGCCTCGTGACCATCATGTTCGCAAACAACGAGATCGGCAGCATCCAGCCCATCCAGGAGATCGGCGCGGTCTGCAAGGAAAAGGGCGTTCTGTTCCATACCGACGCCGTCCAGGCGGCAGGCCACGTGAAGATCGACATCAATGAGATGAACATCGACATGCTGAGCCTCTCCGCCCATAAGTTCCACGGGCCGAAGGGCGTCGGCATGCTCTATGCCCGCCGCGGCATCATCCTCACGAACCTCATCGAGGGCGGCGCGCAGGAGCGCGGCAAGCGCGGCGGCACGGAAAACGTCCCCGGCATCGCGGCGATGGCTGCGGCCCTGAAAGAGGCCTGCGCCAACATGGACGAGAACACGAAGAAGGTCACCGCCCTGCGCGACAAGCTCATCGACGGCATCGCAAAGATCCCGCACTGCGCGCTCAACGGCGCGAGAAGCCCGCGCCTCCCCGGCAACGTGAGCTTCTGCTTCGAGGGCGTCGAGGGCGAGAGCCTGCTGCTCCTGCTCGACGCGAAGGGCATCTGCGCCTCGTCCGGCTCCGCCTGCACCTCCGGCTCGCTCGACCCCAGTCACGTGCTGCTGGCTATCGGCCGGCCGCATGAGGTCGCGCATGGCTCGCTGCGGCTGACCATCTGCGAAGACAACACCGAAGAAGACATTGACTATATTCTGGCTGAGCTTCCGCCGATCGTTTCCTACCTGCGGGATATGTCCCCGGTGTGGAAGGATCTTATGAGCGGCAAGCGGCAGTTCACGCTGTAAGGAGGCGTTCGTTATGGCACTTTATACCCAAACCGTCATGGATCATTTCATGCACCCGCGCAATGTCGGCGAGATCGCGGACGCGGACGGCGTCGGCGAGGTCGGCAACGCCAAGTGCGGCGACATCATGAAGATGTACCTGAAGATCAAGGACAACAGGATCGAAGACGTCAAATTTGAGACCTTCGGCTGCAGCAGCGCGATCGCATCGAGCTCCATCGCCACCGAGATGATCAAGGGCCGCACGCTCGAAGACGCGCTGGCGCTGACCAATCAGGAGGTCGTCGATGCCCTCGGCGGTCTGCCCGCGCACAAGCTCCACTGCTCCGTGCTGGCGGAGGAAGCCGTCAAGTCCGCGATCCAGGACTATTACGACAAGAACCACATTGCCTACGACCACAGCAAATTCCCCAAAAAGGAAGACTGCGAGTCCTGCTGCCGGATGGTCTGATTGGAATTTTGAAAAGCGCTGCCCGCTGGGCGGCGCTTTTTTCTGCCCGCGGGCAAAAAGGCTTGACAAAGCGGCATGCGGGCTGTAAGTTATACAAGTATGAAAATTACCCATTGTTAGGAGGCCGGCTATGGCAGGCGGGAAACACATTCTGGGCAAGGCGAAGCGGCATATTTTCGGCACGGCCCGGGTCGGCGAAAAGGGGCAGATCGTCATCCCCAAGGAGGCGCGGCAGATCTTCGGCGTGCAGCCGGGTGATACGCTGCTCATCCTCGGCGACGAGGAGACCGGCATCATCGTCACCAAGCCGGATGTGCTGCGCGACGCGGCAAACGAAATTTTCGGGAAGATGGAGAAATAGAGATGGAACTGACAACGATGTATGAGTCGCTCGGCGTGAGCCGTGCGGTCTATGAATACGGCGAAAAAATTCTGGCGGATGAAGCCCCGCTTCGAGGCGCTCGACCAGACGGCGGAATACAACCAGACGAAGGTCCTCGCCGCCATGCAGAAAAACAAGCTCTCCGCGGGCTGCTTTGCCGCGACGACGGGCTACGGCTACGACGATATGGGCCGCGAGGTGCTCGAGAAGGTCTACGCCGACTGCTTCGGCACCGAGGCCGCCCTCGTCCGCCCGCAGATCACCTGCGGCACGCACGCGCTGGCCGTCGCGCTGAGCGCGAATCTGCTGCCGGGCGACGAGCTGCTCAGCCCGAACGGCGCGCCCTATGACACGCTCGAGGAGGTCATCGGCATCCGGCCGTCCAAATGCTCGCTGATGGAATACGGCGTCAGCTACCGGCAGGTCGATCTGCTGCCGGACGGCACCTTCGATTATGACGGCATCCGGGCCGCGATCACGGAAAAAACGAAGCTCATCACCATCCAGCGCTCGAAGGGCTACGCAACAAGACCGTCGTTTTCCGTGCAGAAAATCGGCGAGCTGATCGCGTTCTGCAAACCGTGCAAGCCCGGCGTGACCTGCATGGTCGATAACTGCTACGGCGAGTTCGTCGAGCGCATCGAGCCGTCGAACGTCGGGGCGGATATGATCGTCGGCAGCCTCATCAAGAACCCGGGCGGCGGTCTGGCCCCGATCGGCGGGTATATCTGCGGCACGGCAGCATGCGTCGAGCGCTGCGCCTACCGGCTCTCCGCGCCCGGCCTCGGGCAGGAGGTCGGCGCGCGCGAATCTGGGTCTGCTCCCGAGCCTGTACGAGGGCTTCTTCCTCGCGCCGAACGTGGTCTCGGGCGCGCTCAAGGGCGCGATCTTCGCGGCGAACGTGTACGAGCGGCTGGGCTTCCGCGTCGTACCGGACGGGAAGGAGTCCCGCCACGACATCATTCAGGCCGTCGAGCTCGGCTCGGCGGAGGGGATGCTGGCCTTCTGCCGCGGCATCCAGGCGGCCGCGCCGGTCGACAGCTACGTGACGCCGGTGCCCTGGGCCATGCCGGGCTATGACGCCGAGGTCGTCATGGCGGCGGGCGCGTTCGTGCAGGGCTCGTCGATCGAGCTTTCTGCCGACGGGCCCATCCGCGAGCCCTACGCCGTCTATTTCCAGGGCGGTCTGACCTGGTACCACGCCAAGCTCGGCATCCTCATGAGCCTGCAGAAGCTCGTGGACGCCGGTCTGGCAAAGCTGCCGGAATAACAGGTTTCCTGTAAGATACAACATTTTCAGAAAGAAAGGACCCGGCGGTGTGCGCCGGGAATAGATCTATGTGGTTTTGGCTTGCAATCATCGCGCTCCTCTGCTGGAGCGGTTCGGACTTATTTTCCAAGATCGGCTGCCGCGACGGGCGGGACAAGTATAATCCCCCTCAAGATGGTCATCGCCGTCGGCGTCGTGATGGGCATCCACGCGGCGTATGAGATCTTCGTGGGCGGCGCGGTCGTGACGTGGAACGTGATCTGGACGTATCTGCCGGTGTCGCTGCTTTACATCTCGTCGATGACGCTCGGCTACGTGGGACTCAGATATATTGAGCTTTCCATCTCGTCGCCGATCTGCAATTCCTCCGGCGCGCTCGTGGCAGTTCTGTGCCTCATTACGGGAACGCTCGACGAGTCCATTCAGGGCGCAATGCGCTGGGCGGTCATCGGCGCGGTGGCGCTGGTGTGCATCGGCGTGGTCGGCCTCGGCATCGTCGAGTCGAGGGAGGACGACGAGCTGCGCAAAAAGCGGCAGGAGTGCTCCAACTACAAATACGCGAAGTCCTGGCTGGCGCTGTGTCTGCCGGTGGCCTACTGCCTGCTGGACGCGGCGGGCACGTTCGCCGATTCTCTCGTCCTGCGCACGCTCAATGAGGATTCGGCCAACTGCGCGTATGAGCTGACGTTCCTGGCCGCGGCCGTGATCTGCTTCATCTACGTCGTCATCATCAAGAAGGACAAGCTCGTCTTCAAGGCCGAAGCGCCGAAGTACGCCGGCGCCCTGTTTGAGACGGCGGGCCAGTTCGCCTACATCTACGCGCTGGCCGACGAGGCGCACGTCGCGCTCTCGGCGCCGATCATCTCGGCCTACTGCGTGGCGTCCGTCCTCTGGAGCCGGATCTTCCTGAAGGAAAAGCTCTCCTGGAAGCACTACGCCATGATCGCCCTGGTCGTCATCGGCATCGTCATGATCGGGGTATTCGATATCTGAGGCAGGGCGTCTGAAGCCTTCCCCTATGAGGGGAAGGTGGCACGGCGAAGCCGTGACGGATGAGGTGGGGCAGTTTCGTCTACACAGCGTTGTCCACCTCATCAGTCGCCTGCGGCGACAGCTTCCCCTCATAGGGGAAGCCATCCGCTGCGGCGGGACTTAACCCCTCAGGCGCTGCGCGCCAGCTCCCCTTGACAAGGGGGGAGCCTTTGCTGCGTGCAAATCAATAAAGCTGCAAATCGTTCCCCCGTATCAGGCGGCCGCAGCTGCGCTCGTAAAACTCCAGATACCCCCGTATCAGGCGGCGCGTAAACCGTAAGACGCCCCTTTTCTGACTTCTTTTGGAAAGACGGAAAAAACATTGGTTCCCACCTATATTCAGATGCAGGAACGAGCCGCCGCAAGCGAACCTAGTTTCCTCTTTTCTCCCCTTCTTTTCCGGCAAACCGCGGAAAAGTTTGGGTCCCCTGCAGATCTGCGACAACCTCAGCAGTGCGCCGAATCTGCATCCCTACCCCTTTTGTCCCCTGCGGCATTTCCCCCTGACAGGGGAATCGGCCCCTGGAAGGGGAGCCAAGGGGTGCGCATCGCCGGAAGGTACTCAGAATTGAGCGGCGCCCCCTTTTCTTGTCGAAAATCTACAATTCCCTGGCCGGGAAACGGCTTTTCTTTTTGCACTATTGCTTCTTTACATTAGCGCATCAGTATGGTAAATTATTAGCACGATAAACAAACACCCACACGGAACAACTTCAGGAGGAACAAGAAATGAAAAAGATGATCGCTCTGCTGCTCGCAGCCATGATGGTACTTTCCATGGCCGCCTGTGCATCCAAGACCGCCGCAGCCGCCGATTCCGACCTCGCCTACATCCAGGACAAGGGCACGCTCGTCATCGGCATCACCGACTTTGAGCCGATGGACTACAAGGACGCCGACGGCAGCTGGATCGGCTTCGACGCCGACATGGCCAAGGCCTTCGCAGAATCCCTCGGCGTCACCGCCGAATTCGTCGAGATCGACTGGGACAACAAGATCCTCGAGCTCGACAGCAAGACCATCGACTGCGTCTGGAACGGCATGACCCTGACCGCCGAGGTCACGAGCACTATGGAATGCTCCAACGCCTACTGCAACAACGCGCAGGTCGTCATCGTCCCGGCTGACAAGGCAAGCGAATACCAGACCGTCGAATCCGTCAAGGACCTGACCTTCGCCGCCGAGGCCGGCTCCGCCGGTGAGGCCGAGCTGACTGCGCTTGGCTATACCGTCACCCCCGTCAAGGCCCAGTCCGACGCGCTGATGGAGGTCGCCGCCGGCACTTCTGACGCCGCTGTCATCGACTCGCTCATGGCTGCTGCGATGGTCGGCGAGGGCACGGGCTATGCCAGCCTGACCTACACCTGCGGCCTCAACTCCGAGGAATACGGCGTCGGCTTCCGCAAGGGCTCCGATCTTGCCCAGAAGCTGAACGACTTCTTCCAGTCCAGCTACGCCGACGGCTCTATGATGCAGATCGCCGAGACCTACGGCGTGCAGGCTGCCATCATCGAGCAGAAGTGATTGACACAGCGCGCGATTTCCGATAAGATAGTCCATGGTTTCCCCGGTGGATGCCCCGCCGGGGAAACCGTGCGCTCCTGAACAAACGAGAAAAAGGCAGGACAACCACATGACAACCTTCTCCGAGCAGTTCCCTATCGTATTTCAGGCCCTGAATGTGGGCTTTTGCAGACGCTCAAGCTGTTTTTGTGACGCTCATCGGCGCGATCCCGCTGGGTCTGATCATCTCCTTCGGCTCCATGAGCCGCTGGTCGCCGCTGGGCTTTCTGCGCCCGTATCTGAAAAATCTCCCCAAGGACGGCAAGCTCACCTGGTGGCAGAAGACGCAGCTATGGTTCGCGGTCGACTTCCGGCCCATCCGCCTGATCGTGCGCTTCGTCATCTGGGTCGTGCGCGGCACGCCGCTGATGCTGCAGCTGCTGGTGTTCTACTACTTCCCCGGCCTTGTGCTGCACAAGAATATCTGGGGCAGCGGCGAGGCCGGGCGCTTCCTCGCATCGTCGATCGCGTTCATCTTCAACTACGCGTGTTATTTCTCCGAGATCTTCCGCGGCGGCATCCAGGGCGTCCCGAAGGGGCAGCAGGAGGCCGGGCAGGTGCTCGGCATGACGAAGACGCAGATCTTCTTCAAAGTGACGCTCTTACAGATGGTCAAGCGCATCGTGCCGCCGATGTCCAATGAGATCATCACGCTCGTCAAGGACACGTCCCTCTCGCGCATCATCGCCCTGCAGGAGGTCATCTGGGCCGGTCAGGCATTCCTGAAGGGCACGCAGGGCATCGCCGGCGCGATCTGGCCGCTGTTTTTCACCGGCGTCTATTATCTCATCTTCTCCGGTCTTCTGACGCTGGCGCTCGGCAAGCTGGAAAAGAAACTCGACTATTTCAAGGCGTAAGGAGGCGGCGGCATGTCAGTTCTGGAAGTCAGAAATCTCAAAAAAAGCTTTGACGCGCATACCGTCGTTTTGCGGGGCGTCGACTTTTCACTGGAAAAGGGCGAGACCATCGCCATCATCGGCTCGTCCGGCAGCGGCAAGACGACGCTGCTGCGCTGCCTCAATTTCCTGACCGTCCCCGACGAGGGGCAGATCGCGGTAAACGGCGAGACGCTCTTCGACGCGGCGGACCCCAACACGCAGAAAGAGAGCGAGATCCGCCGCAAGCGGCTGCATTTCGGCCTCGTGTTTCAGAATTTCAATCTGTTCCCGCAATACACAGCCCGGCAGAACGTCATGCTTGCCAGCGAGCTGCTGGCCAAAGAGCAGCCGGACTACAAGGCCCGCAAAAAGCAGATCCACGCACAGATCGCCGCGCACGCGGAGGAGCTGCTCACGCAGGTGGGGCTGAAGGAGAAAATGGACCTCTACCCGCACCAGCTCTCCGGCGGCCAGCAGCAGCGCGTGGCCATCGCGCGGGCGCTGGCGCTGCAGCCGGACATCCTCTGCTTCGACGAGCCGACCTCCGCCCTCGACCCGGAGCTGACCGGCGAGGTGCTGAAGGTCATCCGCTCGCTTTCCGAGCAGCACATGACCATGATCATCGTCACGCACGAGATGGCCTTCGCCCGGGACGTGGCGGACCGCGTGATCTTCATGGACGGCGGCGTCATCGTGGAGCAGGGCCCGGCGCACGACGTCATCGAAAACCCGCAGGCTGAGCGCACGCGCCAGTTCCTCGCGCGCTACCGCGAAAACCAGTAACTGCAGGGCTTCTATCTGATCCTTCATATACGCGGATACCGTGAAACACAAGATATTGTGTTTCACGGCTTTTTCTATCGTCGATATCCACAAAATATAGTCCAAGATGCTTGACAGCGGCCCCAATATCCGGTATAGTTATGACTGCACCGCACCGGGAAGCAACAAAACCTGTCCCCGCGCGTTTTTTTACGCGCGCAGAAATAGAAAGAGAGGAACCGCCCATGAAGATCATCAAGCGAAACGGCTCGGAGGCTACCTTCGATCTGGTCAAGATTATCGCGGCCGTGACCAAGGCCAACAACGTCGTCGCAGAGGACGCGCGCATGACGCCGATGCAGATCCGCCGCATCGCCGAGAGTGTGGAAAACAGCTGTCTGTCCATGAACCGTGCCCTGTCCGTCGAGGAGATCCAGGACCTGGTCGAGGACCAGATCATGGCGCACGGCGCGTTTGAGGTCGCCAAGAACTATATCACCTACCGCTACACGCGCACGCTGGTGCGCAAGTCGAACACGACGGACGACAAGATTTTGACCCTGATTGAATCCAACAACGAAGAGGTCAAGCAGGAAAACGCCAACAAGAACCCGACCGTCAACGCTGTCCAGCGCGACTATATGGCAGGCGAGGTCTCCAAGGATCTGACGGCCCGCGTGCTGCTGCCGCAGGACATCGTCGAGGCGCACAACGAGGGCATCATCCACTTCCACGACGCGGATTACTTCGCCCAGCATATGCACAACTGCGATCTGGTCAATCTCGAGGACATGCTCCAGAACGGCACGGTCATCTCCGGCACGCTCATCGAAAAGCCGCACAGCTTCTCCACCGCCTGCAACATCGCCACGCAGATCATCGCGCAGATCGCCTCCAACCAGTACGGCGGCCAGTCCATTTCGCTGACGCACCTGGCGCCGTTCGTCGACGTCTCCCGGCAGAAGATCCGCCGGACCGTCCTGGAGGAGATCAAGTCCTTCGGCGTGCAGCCGTCGGAGGAGACGATCTCCAAGGTCGTCGAGAACCGGCTGCGCGACGAGATCCGCCGCGGCGTCCAGACCATCCAGTATCAGGTCGTCACGCTCATGACCACCAACGGGCAGGCACCGTTCATCACGGTCTTCATGTACCTCGGCGAGGCCCGGAACGAACAGGAGCGCAAGGATCTGGCCATCATCATCGAAGAGACGCTCAACCAGCGCATCGAGGGCGTCAAGAACGAAAAGGGCGTCTGGATTACACCCGCGTTCCCGAAGCTCATCTACGTCCTCGAGAAGGACAACATCACGGAAGACAGCCCCTACTGGGAGCTGACGAAGCTTGCCGCCCGCTGCACCGCCAAGCGCATGGTGCCGGACTATATCTCGGAAAAGAAAATGCGCGAGCTGAAGCTCTCCAAGGGCGAGACCGCAGGTCACGGCGACGTGTATACCTGCATGGGCTGCCGCAGCTTCCTGACGCCGGACCGGTCCGGCAACGGCTGGAACAACGTGGCCAACGCGGGCAACTACGAGCCGGGCAAGCCCAAGTACTACGGCCGGTTCAACCAGGGCGTCGTGACGATCAATCTGGTCGACGTGGCGCTGTCCTCCGGCGGCGGGCTGGATAAATTCTGGCGTATTTTTGACGAGCGGCTCGATCTGTGCTACCGCGCGCTCATGTGCCGCCACAACCGGCTCAAGGGCACGCTCTCCGACGCGGCCCCGATCCTCTGGCAGTACGGCGCGCTGGCCCGGCTCAAAAAGGGCGAGCCGATCGACAAGCTGCTGTACGGCGGCTATTCGACGATCTCGCTCGGCTACGCAGGACTCTATGAGTGCGTCAAGTACATGACCGGCAAATCGCACACCGACCCCGCCGCGACGCCCTTCGCGCTCGACATCATGCACCATCTCAACGACGCCTGTGCCAAGTGGAAGGCCAAGACCGACATCGATTTCTCCCTCTACGGCACGCCGCTGGAGTCCACGACGTATAAATTCGCCAAGTGCCTGCAGAAGCGCTTCGGCGTCATCCCGGGCATCACGGACAAGAGCTATATCACGAACTCCTATCACATCCATGTCTCTGAGAACATCAACGCCTTCGACAAGCTGGCCTTTGAGTCGCAGTTCCAGGCCCTTTCCCCCGGCGGTGCCATCAGCTACGTGGAGGTGCCGAACATGCAGAACAACATCGACGCCGTGCTTCAGGTCATGCAGTTCATCTATGAGAACATCATGTACGCTGAACTGAATACCAAGTCGGACTATTGCCAGATCTGCGGTTTCGATGGCAAGATCGAGATCAAAGGAGGACAAGGACGGCAAGCTCATCTGGGTCTGCCCGCAGTGCGGCAACACCGACCAGTCCAAGATGAACGTCGCCCGCCGTACCTGCGGCTACATCGGCACCCAGTACTGGAACCAGGGCAGGTCAAAGCCGTCCAGCACCTTTCCGAACGCCTCGGGGCGGAACTGGCAGCCGGTCAGCGCAGTGGTCACGGCGTCCATGCTGGCGGCCGCCATGAAATCGCCGTAGAAGCGGATCTGCTCGGCCTTTCCCTCGTGGATCTCCGCATAGACCTCCAGATTGCCGCCCGGCCAGCAGCGGCGCTTTGCCGGTGTAGTTATAGCGGGGAGATCTGCCGTAGGTCCATTCCCAGGTGTCGTACTTCTCCTCCTTCAGCCGCTGCACCTGCGCCAGCTCCTCCGCGGTCAGCTGCTCCGGGGCGACATCGGTCTTGCCGAGGCTCACGCGCAGGTGCGCCCAGACGTCCTGCAGCGTCATATCTTGCTTCAAAAACGAGCGGATGTTGCCGATGCGGCTGCGGACGGATTTGCGGCCCTTGGACCGGAATTTCTCCGGGTCGACGTTCAGCGCGCCCGCCACCATGTCCGGGTCGGAGTCGAACAGCAGCGTCCCGTGGTGCAGGATGCGGGTCTTGTACGCGCTGGGCCGTGCCGGAGACCTTCCGGCCCTCGACCAGGATATCGTTGCGCCCCAGAGGCCTCCGCCTGCAATCCGAGCGAAGCCAGCGCGTCCACGACCGGCGCGGTGAAGCGCTCGAGCCGCAGGCTGCCCGCCTCCTCGTCGGTGATGAACGAGTAGTTGAGATTGCCGAGATCGTGATACACCGCGCCGCCGCCGTCGTGCGCCGCACGACATGCACGCCGTGGGCCTCGACAAAGGCGCGGTTGATCTCCGCGGCGGTATTCTGGTTCTGGCGACGACGACGGTATTGTCGTTCTGCCAGAGGATCAGATAGTCGCCGTCCATGCGGTGGGTCAGGACATATTCTTCAAACGCCAGATTGTAGGCCGGATCGGTCGAACCGGTCTCCAGATAGTGCAGCCGTTCCATTTGCTTCTCCTTTTTATTCTGCCAGGTTCCAGAGCATCACGGCCAGAAGCTGCGTGATGCGCTCCATATCCTCGGCCGGGATATATTCGAACCGGCCGTGGAAGTTTTCGCCGCCTGTGCAGAGGTTCGGGCACGGCAGCCCCTCGAACGAGAGCCGCGCGCCGTCTGTACCGCCGCGGATGGGAACGACCTTCGGCTCGATGCCGAGCTGCTCCATGGCCCGTTTTGCGTTTTCGATCAGGAACAGGCAGGGCTCGATTTTCTCGCGCATGTTGTAATAGCTGTCGCGCAGCGTGAGTTCCACAGTCCCGGCGCCGTAGCGGCGGTCGATCTCGGCGCAGACCTTCTGCATGACGGCCTTGCGGTCTTCAAACTTCGCGCGGTCATGGTCGCGGATGATATAGTGCAGCTCCGCCCGCTCCGTCTCGCCCCTCCATGCCGGTCAGGTGGTAGAAGCCCTCGTAGCCGTCGGTAAAATACGGCGTCTCCAGTGCGGGAAGAAGCGCGGCAAACTCCATCGCAACGAGCGCTGGCGTTGACCATCTTTCCATAGGCAGAGCCCGGATGGATGGACTTGCCGCGGATGACGATCTTCGCAGACGCGGCGTTGAAGTTCTCGTACTCCAGCTCGCCGATTGCCCCGCCGTCTACCGTATAAGCGTAGTCCGCACCAAAGCCCGTGACGTCAAACCTGTCTGCGCCCCGCCGATTTCCTCGTCCGGCGTAAAGGCGAGCTTCACGGTGCCATGCTTCCGGTCGGACGTGAGCAGCAGCTCCGCTGCAGACAGAATCTCTGCCACACCTGCCTTGTCGTCCGCGCCGAGCAGTGTCGTGCCGTCGGTCACGATCAGGCGTTTGCCGACGGCGTTTTTCAGGCGGATATTCCCGCGGCGAGAAGCACAATGCCCTTTCCTCGTTCAGAACCACGTCGCCGCCATCATAGGCTTCGGTGATGCGGGCGTCGGATATTCCGCCCGGGCGCGTCCGGCGCGGTATCCATGTGGGCGATGAGGCCGTAGACAGGGAGGTCTTTTTTCGCAGTTGGCGGGAATCGTGCCGTAGACGTAGCCGTCCGCGTCATCCATGCGCGTCGCAGATACCGAGCTCCTGCATCTGCCGGACCAGCTTTCGGCGAGCACCAGCTGCTGCGGCGTCGAGGGACAGGTCTGCGAGCGCTCATCCGAGGTGGTGGATAAGAAACCAGTTTTAAAAAAACGATCAATGACAGTCATTGTGCTTGCTCCTTTCGTGTGCAAAAAAAGAGGCCTTCTGCGGTTCCATGGCGTCCGAGAGCGTGTCGGTCAGGGCGGCGCGGAAGAGGCTCCGGGCGTTTCGTGGACGTGTTTGAGGGCCAGGACGGCCCTGCCCGAGCTCGATCTTGCTGTCCATAAACAGATCGGGATCCAGCATGAAGACCTTTTCCTCGGTCGTCTCGCGGGTGCGATTGTTGACCTTGCGCAGCAGGCCCGGGCGGATTTGACGTTGGCCTTCGCCCACCCGGCACCTGGAAGGTGGCGGAGAGCTCGTGTTTCAAAAACTCCTGCGCGTCCTCCTCGCCCATCAGGCCGAGGAAGCCGGGGTGATGAGCTCCTTCCAGAGCATCCTGTCCAGCCCCAGCGCTTTCACGGCGGAAGGCATTGACATACCGCAGGCCCACGCGCGTGAACCACGAGGGATGATAGGTCTCGATGAAGGCCGCCAGTGCCGGGTCAAAGCCGCCGCTGGGCAAAAATCCTCCCAGCGGGTATAGCCGTAGGTGGAAAGGGCGATAAATCCTTTGGTCAGGCTCACGCGCCACTGGCCCTCGGCGGAGACGAACTGATAATTGTTGACCGTCCCCCTGCGGTACGGGCTTGCCGTTTACCATCTGCGGCGGCAGCTGCCGCGATCTTCTTCTCGTGCGGATAGTCGCGGCGGATCCGCCTGAAAGTCCGCGGGCTCGCTGACGTCGATCTTCAGGATCTCCTGGAAATGGCAGATGACCTCGACCAGCTGCCGTTTGGCACAGATCACGCGCGTTCATCATTGAAACACAGCGCACTCACCTTTCACAACATTTAAAATAGCAAGAATACCGGCAGCAAATCCGGCGTTTGGTGGTATACTGGATCTGTATCTCAATTCAGGAGGTTCCGGTATGGATGCGGCTTCTCGCGGCGGGCGGCTGCGGGCGCTGGACACGTTTTTCTAGCCTGACCTATTTCGGCTCGGGATCGCGTTTTATGGCGGCGGCACTGCTGATCTTCTGGTGCGTTGACAAGCGGCAGGGGGCTATGTGCTTTCTGGTCGGTGCGCTCGGTACGGTCTGCAACCAGTTTTTGAAGCTGGCCTTCCGCATTCCGCGCCCATGGGTGCTCGACCGGACTTTCAGATCGTCGAGCCGCGCGCGCGCGGACGCGACGGGCTATGTCGTCTCCGGCCATACACGCAGGGCGACATCGTCGGCACGGCGGCCTCGACTCTTGCGAGCCGGAAAGGAAGCATGGAGTGCGCATCGTCTGCGTCGTGTTGATGCTTCTGATGCCGTTTTTCGCGGATAGACCTGGGCGTTCACACGCC
>VOFC01006596.1_pt1 | contig 52682 bp, 67 predicted proteins | sample 5384161 | NCBI WGS metagenome assembly VOFC01 (sample SAMN12384722, study PRJNA508395) | human gut metagenome | isolation source: healthy gut B | host: Homo sapiens | reverse complement strand
CGATGCCCTTGGCCTGATACTCTTTCCAGCTGCGTGTGGCGCGGGGCTTCCGGCGTGGCGGTGAGGAAGATCTTCACCGTGGCATCCGGCAGCACCACCGTGCCGATGTCGCGGCCGTCCATCAGCACGTCCTGCTTTTTGGCCATATCCCGCTGCAGTTCCAGCAGAAAGGCGCGCACAGTCGGGTTTGCGGATGGCCCACGGCAGAGGCAGCCATACCTGCGGCCTCCGGGGCGGATGGCGGTGCTCACATCCTCTTCCTTTAAATAAATGTGCTGCTCACCCTCAATGGATTTGCCAGCCCGCAGCTCGATTGCTGGGAGAAGCAGCGCGTTCACTGCAGCATCTCGCCTTGCTGCTCAAAGATGGGTTTGCGGTCCTCGAACAGGGTCAGCGTGACATTTTTCAACGCAAGGCCCATCATCTTTTTGCAGTCCAACAGGGCCATGGCTGACCAGGCTCACCAGACTGGGCACCGGCTCCAAGGAGTGCCCTCGCCTGCCGGGCCAGCTTTGTAGCCGTCGCCGGTGGAGCCGGTCACCGGATAGCTGACGCCGCCGGTAGCCACCAGCACGGCATCGGCCCGGTACTCCCGGCCGGAAGTTCCCGCCACGCCCACGCACCGCAGGGCGGGGCCAGCTTTTTTTTTTGGGTGCCGCGGGTTTTCCGGGCGCTGGGGCAGTTTCGGTTCCGGGGCAGCTCTTCCAGAAGCAGCTTTGCCCCGTCATAGACGATCTTCCGCATCCCCGGCATACCGCAGAAGGGGCCTGCCGGATCTCTTCGGCCTTGTCCGACACCGGGAACACCCGGCGGCCCTGCTCCACTTTCAGCTCCACCCCAAGGCTTTCAAAAAGCTCCATGGTCTTTGCCGGCGGGAACGCCCGCTGCAGTCGTTGGTCACATTGCAGCGGCCCTTTCCGGTGACAAGGATCTTCTGACCGGGCTTGTCGGTATGTTCCAGCACCGTCACCCGGTGTCCCAGCCGTGCGGCGGCACCCGCCGCCATCAGCCCTGCCGCACCGGCCCCCACGATCAACACCTTTGCCATTCTGGTCCCTCCTGCAATTGACACTCCCTGTCGAAATTTGTTCTAGTTTATCATACCAGAATCGGCCTTCAATCTGCAATCCTGCGGACGCAGAAAAAGCGGCAGATGCTCTGCGCATCCGCCGCCTGTTCTCACTGCATCATTTTTGCCGGGTCGAGATAGCGGTCGCCCTCTTTTACTTCCAGATGGATATGGCTTTCCTCGGCGCATTCACACAGCTGACACTGCCCGCCCGGCCCAGGGTCTGCCTGGCGGAGACGCTCTCCCCTCCTTCACGGCAGGGGATGCCACGCCGCAGAGCCGCCAGACCCGGCCCGCGCTGTCCCGATTGCCACGGTGGGGCCCCAGCTTCCGTCCGTCCCGGCGATGCCGTTGTGGGTGCGCCAGTCGCCCAGCGTTTTGTTGTAGACCAGCTCATCGCCGCTGTAACCGTTCAAGACCCTGCCAGACACCGGCTGCGTGGAAGCAGGCGCGGCCGAACTGCTGGCAGGCGAGGATCCACTTTGCAGCGCAGAGGGTTCGCGCACCGAGCCAGAGCCAGCCTGCGCAGCAGAGGAGGAAGAAGACGCCTTCGGCGGTGCAGAGGAAGCGGGCTTGGGCACATTTTCCATGCTGTTTGCGGCGGGCTCGGTCTGCTGCTGCCATTCGGTCTCATCCTCCTGCGGCGTGGTGGTCAGGCCCTCGTCGATGCCGGGGGCGGTGGATGTGCTGTCGGGGGCCTTCAGGCCCGAAAGATCCCGGCTCAGCTCGTCCCGGACGGTGCGCACCGCCCAGATCCCGGCCGCAGCCGCGGCGGTCAGACAGGCCAGCAGCACCAGTGCAAAGCCCTTGTCCCGCAAAAATTTCCTGATCTGTTCCATGGTTCGTTACTCCAATCCGTCATGGTGTACATTTTCTGATTGCAGTATGCGACCGCGGGGCGGGGTTTATTCATGCACAAAAAGAAAACGCCTGCCGTCCCCGGGAAGAGAGACGGCAGGCGAAACAGTATGAGGCACTCAGGAAAGATCAGTTGCGGCGGCGGTTGTTGCCCATCAGGCGGACCACATACAGGAAGATGTTGATGAAGTCCAGATACAGGGTCAGCGCACCGTAGATGGAAGCCTTCTCGGCCATTTCGGAATCAGCGGCATAGTAGCTGTACATCTGCTGGAGCTTCTGGGTATCATAGGCCGTCAGCAGCATGAACATCACCAGACCGATGCCGCAGTACAGCACCGAGCTGCCGAAACCGAAGCCGAACAGCATCCCCGCAAAACCGGTGATGAGCATTGCGACCAGCGCCATCATCAGGCGGGGCCCCAGCCGGTCAGGTCCTTATGGGTCGTGGTGCCGTAGACCGCCATCAGCCCGAAGTAGAGCGAGGTGGCCAGCAGCGCCAGCACCAGGGTGCCCGCCGAGAACGCGACAAAATAATAGCTCAGGACCATGCCGTTGAGCAGTGCGTAACCGAAGAACGTTGCCCTTGCCGCTTCCACCGACATGTTCTGCACCCGGGAACTCAGCACGATCACCAGTGCCAGCTCGGCAATGGTCAGGACAAGGTAAAGCGAATCGACCAGATAGAGCAGCGAAGTCGTTGCCGTGACATAGGCCATGGCAAAAGTGATCAGCAAACCGCAGGCCATCCAGCGGTAGGTGCGGGTCATATAATCCGAGGCGCTCATGGTGCGCTCGCCGTAACCGCGGTCATAATTGTTATAATCCATTGTGGAACTCCTCCAGTCTTTTTTGCCGGAGCGCGGCCTGTGCCTTGCTCCGGTTTCCGTTTTATAGTATACTGCATAGAAATGAACGTTTCATGAAAAAGGCTGTGATATTCTATGTCCCTCGGACTTTATCTCCATATCCCCTACTGTTTTTCCAAATGCCGGTACTGCGACTTCTACTCGGCCCCCGGCCAGCGGGGCGTCCCGGCAGAATATCCCGATGCCCTGCTGCGGGAGCTTGCCCGCTTTGCCCCGGAGGCCCCCCTGCACCCGGACACGGTCTATTTCGGCGGCGGGACCCCCAGCCTGCTGGACCCCGCCGATGCTGCCCGTCTCATCCGGGCCGCCGACCCGCTGCCCGGGGCCGAGATCACGCTGGAGGCAAACCCCGAGACCGTCACGGAGGAAACGCTCCGGGGCTTCCGGGCCGCCGGAGTCAACCGGATCTCCTTCGGGGTGCAGCCGGCCCGGGACAGCCAGCTGAAAACACTGGGCCGTCCCCACACTGCAAAGCAGGCCCGGGCCGCTTTCCGGGCGGCGCAGCAGGCCGGGTTCACCAACATCAGCGGGGACATCATGCTGGCCCTGCCCCATTACACCCAGGCCGAATTCGATGAAACGCTGGAACTCATCGAGGAGGGCGGTGCCACCACATCTCCGCCTACCTGCTGAAGATCGAGCCGGACTCCGCCTTCGGCCGGAACCCGCCGGAAGGGCTGCCCACCTCCGACGAGGCGGCGGACTTCTATTTATATGCCGTGGAGCAGCTGGAACACCACGGCTACCGCCAGTACGAGATCTCCAACTTCGCAAAACCGGGCTATGAGGGGCGGCACAACCTCATTTACTGGGACTGCGGCGATTATCTGGGCCTGGGCCCGGCGGCCCACTCCTGCATGGGCGGCAAACGCTTTTACTACCCCGCCGACACCGACGCCTTCCTGAACGACAAAGCAGCCCCCGTCATGGACGGAGGCTGCGGTGCCGAAGATTATCTGATCCTGCAGCTGCGGCTCCGGAAGGGGCTGGACCTCGCCCGGTACAAAGCACTCTACGGCAAGGAGTTTTCCACCGCACAGCTTTCCTTTGTGCAAAACTGTGTCCGGAGCGGCTACGCTGCCTTTGATGGCAAGACTCTCGCCCTGACCCCCGCCGGACTCATCGTCCAGAACAGCATTCTTGCAGAGCTGCTGTAACACCGTCACCCCAGAGAGATCACCCTCCACCCCAGTTCCCGGATGGCTTCCCGGTCATGGGTGGCAAGCAGAACTGCACGGCTGCCGCTGCGCTCCTTCAGGAGTGCAGCGGCTTTTCTCATGGTGTCGGGGTCCATCCCGGTGAAGGGCTCATCCAGCAGCAGGGTGTCGCATTCCGCCCAGAGGGCCCGCAGAAGGGCCGCCCGGCGCTTCTGCCCGCCGGAAAGCTTCCGGGCCGGGAGCGAAAGCGCCTCCGAGTCATATCCAAGCTGTTGAAAGTCCAGCACGAGTTTCTCTCTGTAATCTGTTTTTTCCGCCGGGAGTACCAATTCCACGTTCTGGACTGCCGTCAGCTGCGGGCAGAGCCGGTCCTCCTGAAAGACGGCTCCCACCCGGCCGACGCCCTGCACCGTGCCGTCGGTGGGTGGTTCCAGCCCCATGAGGATGCGGAGCAGGGTCGTCTTGCCCCAGCCGCTGGGTGCCCAGAGGACCGCAGGCTCCGTGAGGGTCAGATCAAGGTTTTCGAAGAGCATTTTTTCTCCGAAGCGTTTTGTCAGGTGCGAAATTTCCAGTCTGTCAATCATTTTCCGACACTTCCTCCCCCAGAACATGGGCCACTGCCCGGTCCAGCAGGGCCAGGAACAGCTTTTCGAACCCGGCGCTCAGCAGGATGATGACAAAGGTCCAGGCAAAAAGTTCCCCCGTGGAGAGAGTGATCTTGGCCCGGTAGAGGGCGTCGCCGATGCTGCCGTCGGGCAGGCCGATGACCTCTGCTGCCACGCCGCTTTTCCAGCAGATGCCCAGCGCCACGCTGCAGCCCTGCCGGAAGGCGGGCAGCACAGCAGGCAGCCAGATGGCCCTCAGCCGGCGGCCCGGGGACAGCCGGAACACCCGCGCCATCTCCAGCAGCTGCCCGTCCGCGCTTTCGATCCCGGTGCGCACCGCACCGTACAGCACGGGCAGCACCATCAGGAAGCTGATGAGGACCGACAGCGAACTTCCGCTGACCCACACCAGCGCCAGAATGATGAAACTTGCCACCGGGGTGGCCTTGACCAGCTGCATCACCGGGGCAAGGAGGTTCTCCACCCAGGTGCTGCGTTCTGCCGCCACTGCCAGCAGAACACTGACCAGCGCGCCCAGCACAAAGCCCAGCAGGATGCGCCCGGTGCTGAACAGGACCCGCTGCCAGAAATCGGCCTGCGGCAGCAGCTGCACCAGCACCGCCGCCGCCTGAAGGGGCGACACCAGAAAGACCTCCTGCCCGATCAGCATGGCTGCCGCCTGCCAGACGGCCAGCCAGAAGACCACCGCCGCCAGCAGCCCCGCCCGGTTCTTTTTTTGTCTGTTTCATGTTTTTCTCCAATATTGCCCTCTCAGTCTCGCTGTCGCTCGCCAGCTCCCCCCAAAGGGGGAGCCAAGAACAATCGCCTCTCCCTTTGGGAGAGGTGGATTTGCGGAGCAAAGACGGAGAGGGCATCACACAAAAAAGCAGGGGCCGCTGCACGATGTGCAGCAGCCCCTTCCGATTCAGCGATCAGTTGAACGCCCGCTTGACGCTCTTCCAGAACACCTGACCCGGGGTCGCTTTGGTGTAGTAGAAGTTGGCGTCCGGCAGCTTGCCGCCCACTGCTGCGGGGGAAGCATCGTACAGCACCTTCAGATAGGCGTTGACGTCCGCCTTCATTTCGTCACCCACACGGTAGACGATGTTGCACTGGGGCAGGGCCTTCTGGGCAATGGCCTTCTTGGCCACCACGCCGGTCTCCTCGCAGAGGGCCGCCGTCCCGCTGATGTCGGTCTGTGCCGCCTTGATGCTCTTCTGATAATCCCGCAGGAAGTTGGCCACGATATCGGGGTTCTCCTTGGCGTACTCGGTGCGGACCACCGTGACGCCGGTGATGAGCTGGGTATCGCAGACCTTGTTCCACTCCTTGGTCAGGTTCAGTACCACCCGCAGGCTGCTGTCCTTCATCTGGGCAGCAGTGACATAGGGCTGAGGCAGCACGGCGATGGCGTCCTTTTTGGTCGCTGCCATCTGGGCGGTGACCTCAGAAGCTTCGCTGTAATACTCGATCTTCACATCCTTGTCGGGGTCCAGACCGTTCTTCGTCAGCAGGTAGCGCAGGACGTATTCCGGCGTCGTGCCCTTGCCGGTGGACAGAATGGTGCGGCCCTTCAGGTCGGCAAAGCTGTGGATGGTGTCGCCCTTTTTCCACAACATACAGCACACCCAGGGTGTTGACTGCCATGACCTGGATGCCTCCGTTGGTCTTCTGATACAGGGTCGCTGCCAGGTTGGCCGGGATGGCGGCAATGTCCACCTCGCCCTTGATGAGCTTGGGCACGACCTCATCGGCAGCGCCGTAGAGCTGCAGATCATACTGCTGGGATGCCGTGCCGTCCTTCTCCATGGCCAGCAGGTTGACCAGACCCATGGTGGTGGGGCCCTTCAGACCGGCGATGCGCACCCCGCTTTTCGACTTTGCCGCCAGCGCGCCGCAGGCCATCATGCTGATCAGCAGGGCCGCCGACAGCAGCAGGGATGTCAGTTTTTTTCATCATATCTGGGATTCCTTCCTCTCATTTCCGTTCCTTCCCGGAACAAAATTTGCAAATTTTTCAAATATCATTTGCTTTACGCGCTCAAGTTTACTATAATGGAGCTGAAAATACCGTTGCCCACGCAACGGAATTGCAGAAGGGCGGTGAGGGCCCGGGGAAAACCTCACGGAAAGAACATGGAAAACTATCTGCCGCTGTTACAATCCACCTCTCTTTTTTGCCGGGATCGGCACCGAAGAGCTCCGCGCGCTTCTGGTGCAGCTCGGGGCAGGCATCCGCAGCTACGGCCGGGGGAGACACTGGTGCAGGCCGGTGTGCCCAACCGCCGGGTGGGGGTCGTCCTCTCCGGCGGCATCGAGGCCTACCGCCCTGCGCCGGGCGGGGCCCGGTGCCCATCACCCACATGGGGCCCGGCGGGGTCTTCGGGGGATGTGCTGGGCGGTTCCAGCCTGGACAGTCCGGTCACCGTGGTGGCCCTTGCCGGCTGCGAGGTGCTGCTGTTCCCCTACGAACGGCTCCTGCTGCCCGACAGCTCCCCTGCCCACCAGCGCCTTTTGCAGAATCTGGTGCGCACCATCAGCGATAAATATTTCCTGCTCTCCCGCCGGGTGGACCTTCTTGTCCTGAAAAGCCTGCGGGCCAAGGTCTGCGCGTACCTGCTCAATGAAGCCGAGCAGCAGGGCAGCACCACCTTCACCATCCCCTTCTCCCGCATCCAGCTGGCCGATTACCTTAACTGCGACCGCAGCGCCCTTTCCCGGGAGCTGAGTCTCATGCAGCGGGACGGCCTTCTGGACACCTACCGCTCCAGCTTCAAACTGCTGGAACCGGAGGCTCTGCGGCAGATGATCCAGTAATTCTTTTTGGAGGAATCTTATTCATGAAGCGCGCCACGGTGTCAGTGCCTACGAAATGCTCCGGAACGGGGAGCCCGTGGTCTCCTACGACCTCGTGGACCGCACCTCCCAGACACTGGAAGGGCATTCGGGCGGTGTGGTCTACTATTTCCGGGTACTCTATCAGGATCTTGACCACGGAGTTCTCCTGCTGCTCCTGACCGTTGCCGCGGTCGGACTGCTGCAGCTGTTCCGGAATCATCACCCCCGCGCCCGGGAGTTCTTCTCCTCGGACCTTTTCGTCACTGCTCTGGCCGTACTGCTGCCCGTCCTGCTGTTCACCTGTGCCAAAACCAAGCTGGGCTGGTACATTTTCTGCATCTATCCGTCCGCCGCACTGTTCGCAGCCATGGCCTTCCGGTCCATGCTGGAACATCAGCCGGAAGATTTCCGGGTCGGTGCGCTGATCATCGCCTTTGCGGCCCTGTTCTCCTGCTCCGTAATGAACGTCCGCGAAGTCGTCCGCATCCCGGATCAGTCCGTCAGTGCGCTCACCACTCTGCTGGCCGATGGGACTCACTATGAACAGGCACACTTTTACATTGCAAATCAGGACAACAATTCCTGGAATGGCTCCGGCTGGACACAGGCCCAGGTGATGGAAGCCGAATGGCTGGCCGACTGCGCCCCCAGAAGCGGCGGCATCTCCGCTTTTGCAGAGGATCCCGGCTCTTATCTGATCGCATCCAACGCCCGCACCGAAGATTTCTCTGCCTATGAGCTGATCTGCCGGAGCGAGGCATATTCCCTGTACCATCACAAGACCAGAAATTAACTCAACTGCAACCAGCATATCTGCGATATGCAAGCCAACGTTGTTGCTGTTGCATCAAAAAGTCGGTTTGCTGTATAATCCATAAAAAAGAGGTATCTACTTATGTCAAAACCCATTCTCTGGATCGTGATCCCCTGCTACAACGAGGAGCAGGTCCTGCCCATCACGGCTCCCATGTTTCTGGAAAAAGATCCGCAGTCTGGCCGGGCAGGGCCTGATCAGCGACAAAAGCCGGGTGCTGTTCGTCAACGACGGCTCCAAGGACAAAACCTGGGAGCTGATCTGCGATTTTGCCAGACAGGACGAGCATTACATCGGCATTTCCCAGAGCCGGAACCGGGGTCACCAGAACGCCGTGCTGGCCGGTCTGATGGAGGCGCTGCACAGCGGCAGCTGCGATATCACCATTTCCATCGACTGCGACGGACAGGATGACATCAACGCCATGGACGAAATGGTGCAGAAATATCTGGACGGTGCCGAGGTGGTCTACGGTGTGCGCAGCCGCCGGGATACCGACACCTTCTTCAAGCGGTTCACCGCCGAGGGGTTCTATCATGTAATGAACGCACTGGGTGCCAACATCGTGTTCAACCACGCCGACTACCGGCTGATCAGCACCCGGTATTGGAAAGCTTTGCGGATTACAAGGAAGTCAACATCTTCCTGCGGGGCATGGTGCCGCTGGTGGGTTTCCCCAGCGAGACTGTCTACTACGAGCGCCACGAGCGTCTGGCCGGTGAGAGCCACTACCCCCTGAGCAAGATGCTGGCGCTGGCCTTCGACGGCATCACCAGCCTGTCCAACAAGCCCATCCGGCTGATCACCGGGGCCGGCATCGTGGTCAGTCTCATCAGCTTCATCGGCGTCATCTGGGCCATCGTGCAGGCGGTGCTGGGCAGCGCAGTGGCAGGCTGGGCCTCCACCATCTGCATCGTCTGCTTCATGGGCGGCGTCCAGCTGATCTGTATGGGCGTCATCGGTGAATACATCGGCAAGATCTACATGGAGACCAAGGCGCGCCCCCGCTACATCATCAGCGAGCGCACCTGGGCCCCCTATGAAAGGAAGTATCACGGATGAACAAACAGAGCTGGCGGGGCAGTACCCTGCTGAACCCGGAGCCGCCGGTGCTGGTCTCCTGCGGCGGGCTGGAGCAGCCCAACCTTATCACTATCGGCTGGACCGGCACCATCTGCACCCAGCCCAGCATGGTGTCCATCAGCGTCCGCCCGGAGCGGTACAGCCACCACCTGATCAAAGAAAGCGGGCAGTTTGCCATCAACCTGCCCACCGAAGCGCTGGTGCGGGCGGTGGACTGGTGCGGCGTGAAGAGCGGCCGGGATGTGGACAAGTTTGCCGCCTGCAAGCTCCACGCCGCCCCCGGCTCGGTGCTGACGGACTGCCCCATTCTGGAGGAAAGCCCGGTCAATCTGGAATGCCGGGTGACGCAGGTCATCCCGCTGGGCAGTCATGACCTGTTCCTGGCCGAAGTGGCGGCCTGCGATGTGGACGAGAGCCTGCTGGACGAGACCGGCAAGCTCTGTCTGGACAAAGCAAAGCTCATCGTTTACAGCCACGGCGAGTATCTGGCGCTGGGCAAAAAGCTGGGCACCTTCGGGTACAGTGTGCGGAAGAAGAAACCGCAGCATAAAGCGCATAAATAAGCACAACGGGCTGCCGCACGGCAGTCCCGTTGTTTTTTTTTATCGCAGGGCCGGGGATCAGAGGTCCGGCCTGCTGGTTTTTTGTTCCAGAAGTTCCGTCAGGCAGCGGACGGTGTGGCCGTGGTAACCGGTCACCGTCTCGGCATGGAGCAGACTGCTGAGGACGCTTTCCTCCACGCACTCCGCCACTGCCCGGAACAGCGGGTTGATGGCATCATCGTGGACCATGCCCAGCGGCAGAATGGCTTTGTCGGAGGTGTGCGGCACCCGGTTGGCCGTGGTAAAGGCCAGCACGATCTCGCCCGAGCCATTGCCGCAGTAGCTGCCCGTGCGGGAGAGGCCCACCAGCGCCCGGTGGCAGAGCCGCCGGAGCTGCCGCTCACTGAGCGGGATGTCCGTGGCCAGCACCGTGATGATGGAGCCCTTGTCCTCGTGGGGCGGGATCCGCTCCTCCAGCAGCTGCCGGATGGGGGTGCCCGCCACGATCAGGTCGTCAAAAACTGCGTGGTTCGAGAGGACCAGCGCCCCGATGGTATAGGGTTTTCCGTCCAGTTTCACGATTCGGGAGGCCGACCCGATGCCGCCCTTCAGGCCGTGGCAGCGCATTCCCCGGCCGGCCCCCACAGCGCCCTCGGCAAAGTCGGCACGGCAGTCGGCCAGGGCAGCAAACACATTTTCTTCCGTGACATGGAGACCCCGGATGTCGTTCAGACCGCTGTCGTTGCACTCGCACACCACCGGGTTCACGCTGCCCGTCGTCTCACAGATATCCGGATTTTGGGCCAGCATATACTTGACCAGCGCCGTCTCCACCGTGCCCACGCTGAGGGTGTTCGTGAAGAGGATGGGCGTTTCCAGTGTGCCCAGCTCCTCGATCTGGACAAGGCCCGTAGTCTTGCCGAAGCCGTTGATGACATGGCAGGCCGCCAGTACTTTGTCATGGAATACATCCCCCTGATGGGGCAGCAGTGCCGTCACTCCGGTCTGGATGCTGCCGTCTGCCAGGGTGCAGTGCCCCACGGTCACCCCGGGCACATCGCTGATCTTGTTCCGCTTCCCGTGGGGCAGTCTGCCCACCGTGAAGCCCCATGGATTGGATTCAATACCCATAAAATTTCCTCATTTCTCTTCGTGTTTCACGCGCTGGATCTCGCCCAGGTCGTAGGGAGTGTTCTGGTAGACATAGTAGTTGAGCCAGTTCTCATACAGCAGGTGCGCATGGGCGCGCCAGCGGAAGAGGGGCGGCTTCGCCGGGTCATCGTCCGGGTAGTAGTTGACCGGCACATGGATGGGCAGCCCCTTGTCCACATCCCGCCGGTACTCTGCATCCAGCGTGTACTTGTCATACTCGGGATGGCCCGTGACAAAGATCTGGCGGCCGTTCTCGGTACTCATCAGGAAGGGCCCCGCCACATCACTTTCGGCCAGAATGCGCAGGGCCTTGCAGGCATCGATGTCCTGCCGGTTCATGCCGGTATGGCGGCTGTGGGGGGCATAGAACACCTCATCGAAGCCCCGGACCAGCGGGTTGGAGGGACGGGTGACCCGATGCTCAAAGACCCCGAACATCTTCTCCGGCAGAAGCTCCTTGCGGATGCCGTAGTGATAGTACAGTCCGGCCTGCGCACCCCAGCATACGTGCAGGGTGGAGTAGACGTTGGTCTCGCTGAAGTCCATGATCTCGCACAGCTCCGGCCAGTAGTCCACCTGCTCGAAGTCCATGGTCTCCACCGGCGCACCGGTGATGATCATGCCGTCGTAGCGGTTGTTCTTCACCTCGTCAAAGGTCTTGTAGAACGCATCCAGATGGGCAACCGAGACGTGGGTCGCCTCATGGCTGGCGGTCTGCAGCAGGGTCATGTGGACCTGCAGCGGCGTGTTGGCCAGCAGGCGGGCGATCTGGGTCTCGGTGGCGATCTTGGTGGGCATCAGGTTCAGGATCAGGATCTCCAGCGGACGGATGTGCTGGGAAGCGGCCCGCTCCCGGTGCATAACAAAGACATTTTCTTCATACAGGGCATCGTAAGCCGGAAGTGTTTTCGGGATGATCAGGGGCATAGCGATTTCTCCTTAGATTTTATCGAGTGCCTGCGCGATATCTGCGATCAGGTCCTCCGCACTTTCCAGACCGCAGCTCATGCGCACCAGCTCGGCAGGCACACCGGCGGCTTTCAGCTGCTCGTCGTTCATCTGACGGTGGGTGCTGGAAGCCGGGTTCAGGCAGCAGGTGCGGGCATCGGCCACATGGGTCTCAATGGCGGCCAGCTTCAGCTCCTTCATAAAGGTGCTGGCAGCCTCCCGGCCGCCGGCCAGACCAAAGCTGACCACGCCGCAGCTGCCATTGGGCAGATACTTCTCGGCCAGCGCATGGTAGGGGCTGGACTCCAGGCCGCAGTAATTGACATAGGCCACCTTGGGGTGTTCCTCCAGGAACCGTGCCACGGCCATGCCGTTCTCACAGTGGCGCTGCATGCGCACATGGAGGCTCTCCAGTCCCAGATTCAGCATATAGGCATTCATGGGGGACTGGATGGAGCCCAAGTCCCGCATCAGCTGGGCGGTACACTTGGTGATGAAGGCCCCTTCCTTGCCGAAGCGCTGGGTGTAGGTAACGCCGTGGTAGCTGTCGTCGGGGGTACACAGGCCGGGGAATTTGTCCGGGTAGGCCGTCCAGTCGAACTTGCCGCTGTCCACGATGGCGCCGCCCAGGGCTGCGCCGTGGCCGTCCATGTACTTGGTGGTGGAGTGGGTGACGATGTCCGCGCCCCACTCAAAGGGACGGCAGTTCACCGGCGTGGGGAAAGTGTTGTCCACGATCAGCGGCACACCGTGGGCGTGGGCGGCCTTGGCGAATTTCTCAATGTCCAGCACCGTCAGGGCGGGGTTGGCGATGGTCTCGCCGAACACGGCTTTGGTGTTGGGACGGAAGGCTGCTTCCAGCTCCTCCTCACTGCACAGCGGGTCTACGAAGGTGGCCTCGATGCCCATCTTCTTCATGGTGACGGAGATGAGGTTGAAGGTGCCGCCGTAGATGGTGCTGGAAGCCACGATGTGGTCCCCGGCCTCACAGAGGTTGAACAGGGCGAAGAAGTTGGCCGCCTGTCCGCTGGACGTCAGCATGGCGGCGGTGCCGCCCTCCAGCTCGCAGATCTTCTTTGCGACAAGGTCGCAGGTGGGGTTCTGCAGGCGGGAGTAGAAGTAGCCGTCTGCCTCCAGATCGAAGAGCTTGCCCATGTCCTCGCTGGTGGCGTACTTGAATGTGGTGGACTGGATAATGGGGATCTGGCGGGGCTCGCCGTTGCCCGGGGTATAGCCGCCCTGCACACAGATGGTATCACGGTTCATTGTTACATACTCCTTTACTGGGTTGATCGGAACAGCACAATTCCCCGCCAGAGGACGCACCTCGGGCGGGGAATTGAAACGTTAAATTTTTTCCTCGCCCGGAGGCTGCCTGCGGTCACTTTCTCAGCCGCTTATCGCTCTTCGTGGCCCAGAGGGTGCCCACGGTCTGGAAGACCTGCACCATCAGCACCAGAAGGACCACACAGACGATCATGATGTTGGTCTGGTAGCGGTAATAGCCATAGGACAGGGCGATCTTGCCCAGACCGCCGCCGCCGATGACGCCGGACATGGCCGAGTAGCCGAGGATAGTGGTCAAGGCCGTGGTCATGCTGGAGATCAGGCCGGGCAGACACTCCGGGATCATGACCTTGGTGATGATCTGGAAAGGGGTCGCGCCCATGCTCTGGGCCGCTTCTACCACGCCTTCATCCAGCTCGCGCAGGCTGGTCTCCACCAGCCGGGCCACAAAGGGGAACGCCGCGACCACCAGCGGAACGATGGTGGCCTTGGTGCCCACGGTGGTGCCCACGATGGCGCGGGTCAGGGGAACACGCAGATCATCAGGATCAGGAACGGCACACTGCGCAGGATATTGATGACGATATCCAGCAGGTGCATCAGCCAGCCGGGCAGGGGCAGGATGCCGTCCTTGTCACCGGCCACCAGCAGCACACCCAGCGGCAGGCCGATGACCAGTGAAACGCGGTGGAGAGGGCCGTCACATAGAACGTCTCCCAGATGGCAAAGCCATAATCTGCAATGGTCATTCTCCGGTCACCTCCTCTACCGTGACGCCGGGCTGTGCCCGCATATAATCGACCGCCTGCCTGGCCTGTTCCAGGTCGGCGGGCAGTTTGAGCAGCATGGAGCCGTAGCACTGGCCGCTCAGGTCACGGGTGTCCGCGCTGAGTACCGACACCAGAATGCCCTTTTCGGCAGCCAGACTTGCCACCAGCGGTTTTGCGGCGGACGACCCGTTGAAGGTGACGCGCACCACATGATCATCCGGCGCAAAGCTGGACAGATCCCGGGCGGCGCTGCCGCCGTTGGGGGCCACCAGACGCCGGGCAGCCGCGGCCTTGGGGGTGGCGAAGATCTCCTTCACCTCGCCCTGCTCCACCACGACACCGCCGTCCAGAATAGCAACGTGATCGCAGATCTCTTCCACAACGCTCATCTGATGGGTGATGACCACCACGGTGATGCCCAGTTTCCGGTTGATATCCTTAATCAGGGTCAGGATAGAGTGGGTGGTGTTGGGGTCCAGCGCACTGGTGGCCTCATCACACAGCAGCACCTTGGGGGGTCGGTGGCCAGCGCACGGGCAATGGCGATGCGCTGCTTCTGGCCTCCGGACAGCTGGGCCGGGTAGGCGTTGGCCTTGTCGGGCAGGCCCACCATTTCCAGCAGCTCCCGGGCGCGCTTTTCCGCCTCATCCTTTTTGATGCCTGCCAGCTCCATGGGGAAGCAGATGTTCTTCAGGCAGCTGCGCTGCATCAGCAGGTTGAACTGCTGAAATATCATGGTGATCTCCCGGCGGCGGGCGCGCAGCTGGGCCGGGGGCAGGGCCTCCATGGCGGTGCCGTCGATGACCACGCTGCCCTCGGTGGGGCGCTCCAGCAGGTTGATGCAGCGCACCAGCGTGGATTTGCCCGCACCGGACATGCCGATGATGCCGTAAATGGACCCATCCGGAATGGTCAGGTTGATATCATTCAGCGCGTTGACCGCGCCGTCCTTCATCTGGAAGGTCTTGGAAAGATGTTTGATCTCGATCACGGGAATCGCTCCTTAATCAGCCCTGCACGGGGGTCAGGTCGCTCTGCTTGCCGCCATAGATGCCCATGGGCTCGACGTGGATGCCGGCGACGGAGACCAGATGAGTGCCCTGCTCCTCGTTGAAGTTGTCCAGATAGGGCTGGTGCTGGAAGTAGTTGGTGTCGCACTGACCATCCTCGACCACGGTGTTGGGGATGATGTAGTCATCGTACTCCTGGATGTCCAGGGTGATACCCTTGTCGGCCAGGATCTGCTTGCAGACTTCCAGGATCTCGCAGTGGGGAGCCGGGGTAGCAGCGCAGCTGACGGTCTCACCGTTCAGGGCATCGTAATCCACATCGGGATCATAGCCGTCGGTGGGGTTCTCCACAACGGAGACCACGGCGCCGCCGTAGCTCTCGGTCATGAAGTCCTTGACCTGCTGGCTCTCCAGAGCAGCGACCAGGGCCTTGATCTTGGGCTCGTCCTCATTGCCCTCCTTGCAGACCAGAACGTTGACGTAAGCAGAAGTGCCGTCCTCCATGGCCAGTGCATCGGTCATGGGGTCCAGACCGGCAGAGATGGCGTAGTTGGAGTTGATGACAGCGTAGTCCTCATCCTGCAGGACGTTGGGAACCTGAGCAGCCTCGACCTCGTCCACGTTGACGTTCAGGGGTTCTCCTCAATGTCGTTCTTGGTGGCGGTCAGGCCGGCGTCTGCCTTCAGCTTGAAGAAGCCGTTCTTCTCCAGCAGGGTCAGGGCGCGGGCCTCGTTGGTGGTATCGTTGGGCACAGCCACCTGGATCTTATCCAGCTTGGCAGCAGCGGAAGAGGCTGCGGTGGAGGAAGCAGCTGCAGAAGAAGCAGTGCTGGAAGAAGAACCGCCGCAGGCGGTCAGGGCAGCGGCTGCAGCAGCCACACCGGAAACTTTCAGAAAATTACGACGCGTGATCTTAGCCATGATGTTTTCCCTCTCTACTTTGTTATAACATGAATGTGTTTGTTTGCACCGCGCAGCTCCTTCTGCGCCGGATGCAGTCCGGAAGCAACAAAAAACGCTTCCGTCCTCCGGGCATCTGCCCACAAGGACGAAAGCGTGAAACTTCCGTGGTACCACCTTGGTTTGCCGCCCCTTCCCAGAAGCAGCCTCGCTGCTGCGGCATCTTCCGATGCGACAGCCGGACGCTGTAACGGGCGCTCCCGTCGTTGGCTTAGCACTCTTGCGCTTCGCCCACGCGGCTCCGAGACCATTTTCTGTTCCCTGTTTCCTGCCCTTTTCCACCGCCCGGGCTCTCTGGAAGGATCAATGCGAAAACCTACTCTTCTCTTCACAGCCATTTTTGTGATATTGCATTTATTCTAATCCACTCCGCCCGGTTTGTCAACCCCTTCAACGAAGTTTTCTGGTAGGAAATTGAATCAGTCGATCTCGTGCTTCTTGCAGAACCACCGGCTGGCCAGGTACATCCCGCCCCAGATCAGGACGGCGAGGATCAGGTAAAAGGGGTTCTTCATGGAGGAGACCAGCGACTGGCCGAAGAGGGCCATCATGGCCACCATGATCCCCTTGCCCAGCAGCATGGTGATGAGGTAGCGTTTCTCGTCAAAGTCGGGGATGCCGAAGGCCAGATGCATGAAGGACGAAGGCGTGAAGGGCAGCACCGACAGCATGAACAGGGACGCCGTGTCAAAGCGGCTGACCCAGCGCTCGGCCTTCTGAAGGCAGGCAAACCGGTGGGCAAATTTCCAGAAAAAGCGCTTGACGATCCGCCGCCAGAACAGGAACATGACGCTGCCCCCCAGCATGATCCCCAGCCAGCTGTACACGAACCCCAGCAGCCCGCCGTGGGCCGCCACGTTCAGCGCCACGATGGCGATCAGGGGCAGCGGCGGAAAAACGATTCCACCATGGCAAGGATCACGGGCGCAATGGGGCCCAGATCCCCGAAGCTTTCCAGCAGCGTTTTCCAGAATTCCAGTGTTCCCAGCTGGTGTACCCAGCCCACGATCGTATTTTCCATCCTGTGCATTCCTTCCCTCGTGTCTGACCTGTGGCCTATAGTATATCCGGTTTCTATGACAGAGCCGTGAACAAATCCTGACAAGATCGTCCCCGGCACCTGTTTCTACGAAACGGCAGAGCTGTTTCCTGCACGAAAGGAAAAATGCTTATTCTTTTTCGGCGGCGGCCTTCTCGGCGCGGGCCTTCATCCGCTCGATCTGCTGGGCGCGCATCCGCTCCCACCGGGACAGGCCCTCTTCGTCCGGGATCTGGGTGCAGCGGGCGTAGCTCCAGTGCAGGCCGTCCCGCCGGGACAGCTTGTACCGCTGGAACACGCCTTTGCCTGCCTCGCTCCCGGTGCCGCTGCACTGAGGACAGGACGCCAGCGTATACCAGCTGTTGCTGCCCTTTTTCAGCCAGATCTCGTCCGGGGTCAGGGCTGCGCCGCACACCGGGCAGCAGGCCGTGCCGATCTTCGGGTCGGTGCGCCAGAGATACTGCTCCACATAGCCCCGAAACACCGTGAAGTCCCGGTAATCGCCGGGCTCGGGGCAGAGGCTGGCCCGCAGGGCCTCGTCCTCGGTAGGATAGGCCGCCAGACCGGCCCGCAGGTCCAGCTTGCGGCAGACGTCGGCGGTGTAGAGGGTGTCGGACAGGGCATCGTGGAACTGCCGCTCCATGGGGATGCCCAGCCGGGTGACCACGCTTTCCAGCGTCATGCCCTCGCCCTCTTTTGCGGGGATGCTCCCGCAGAAAGACCAGCTGCAGGTCATACCACACGGTGGGGCGGCTCTCGTCCAGATTGCAGAGGAAAAGGTTCTGCTTGAGTACCGGCACGTCATCCATGCCCCACTCGGCAAACTCGGCATCGGGGCCGCACCACTGCATGAACCGGCGCAGCCCCTGCACGATGGGCTCGCCCCGGTCCAGATCCTCCTGGGTCATACCGGTGACCTTGGCGATGTGGTGCTGCAGTTTGCGGAAGATGCGGGGGCGCAGATGGATGGAGAAGGTATCGAGAACGTTGGCGTCCTCGTCGATCTTCACGGCACCGATCTCGATGATCTCGCCCCGGAAGGTCTGCTGCACTCCGTGATAATTAAAGGTATACGGCTGATAGCCGATGTTCCATTCCAGATCAAATAAAACCAGATTACGCGGCATGGTTCGTTGCGTCCTCTCACTGTAAAATAAACTTTTCGATGGCCTCGGCCACGCCGTCGTGGTTGTTGTCGGCGGCGGTAACGTAGTCGGCCACGGCCTTCACGGCGTCCTCGGCGTTCTGCATGGCAACGCCCACCCCTGCAAACTCCAGCATGGAGCGGTCGTTGAGGCCGTCGCCGCAGGCCATCAGGTTTTCACGGGTCAGGCCCATCCGCTCCAGCAGGGCGGCAAGGCTGGCATCCTTGGCCACCCCCAGCGGCACGGTCTCGATGAAAAGGGGCTGGAGGGGTAGAGGTCCAGCTCCCCGGCAAAGCGCTTCCGCCCGGCTGCGCAGACTTCGTCCCGGCGGGCGGGGTCCAGCGTGATCAGCATCTTGCAGACGGGATAATCCACATAAGAGGCCAGATCATCCACATGGATCATGGGGAGCTTCGTGGTGAAGCACTCCTTATTGGCCCACTCGTCCCTGTCCCGCTCGCAGACGATGCCCTCGGTGTTGTAGGTCAGGATGGCCACATCCTGCTCGGCCGCAAAGGCGCACAGCTGGGGCACATACTCCGCGGGCAGCTGCACCTGATACAGGGTCCCGCCGGTGACGCAGTCCACGATCTTGCCGCCGTTGTAGGCCAGCACACAGCCGCCCTTTTTTGTCCAGCCCCAGCTCCCGGGCCAGCGGCGTGATGCCTGCCGTGGGCCGGCCGGAGGCCAGAACGATGGTCACGCCCTGCGCCGCCGCCGCATCCAGCGCCGCACGGGTACGGGGGTAACGATTATCATTGGTCAGGGTGCCGTCCAGATCCAGCGCCAGCACCCGGATATTCGTCTGTGCCATAAAGTTCTCCTCACTTCCGGGCCTGCCTTTTCTGCAGCCCGCCATTCTCAGGGATTTTCTACTCCTATTCTACAATAAACCGGCCATTCTCTGCAAGTCCTGAAGCCTACAATACACAAAACCGAAAAACCTTTCACCGGTAGAATCACGAAATTTTTTTGCTGGTTTTAGAGGATGTCACAAACTTTCACAAATCACCTTTACAGAATCGTTTTTTTTTTAGTTATAATGACATCAGAAGTCAGACCCCATTTAACCGTCACACACTGACCCCTGACTGGAGGAATCAAATCATGAAACGACTGCGCAAACTGCTGGGCATCCTGCTCACCGGCGTGATGGCCCTGACCCTGCTGGCCGGCTGCGCCGGAACAGCATCCCTGAACGAGAAGGAGATCCTCGCGACCATCAAGGACTACTACAAGGTCTCCGGCTATGGTGATATCGAAACGGACACCACCAACTACGCCAAGAAGGCCGCCGCCGCCATCAAGACCTATTACAGCGACCCCGAAAACGATCAGACGATTTCCGTTGAGGAACTGGTAGCTTCTGCCGATCATTATTCCGAGGATGTTGCCAAAATCCGCGCTGCGGTGATCCCGGAGGGAAGCACCGACAGCTTCTACCTCAACTGCATCGCTGCGGAACCGTATATGGTTCCCTCTCTGAAAGCTCAGCAGAATATGCTGATCGCTCAGTCCCTGCTTTTCAGTAGTTCCTCTCAATTGAGCCGTTCCGATCGCTCCGGAGATAAGGTTTTCCTCAGCCTCTGCACCGAGACCTTTAACGGAAAAACCTATATTTTCGTGATCGCCCGCTCTCCTGTTGCCTGATTTTCACCCATTGATCCATATCGGAGGATGATCCTATGAAACATCTGAAAAAAAATCCTTGCCGCCGCCCTTTCCGGTGTGCTGGCATTGACCCTGCTGGCCGGGTGCGGCAGCTGGGGCAGCATCAATAAAACTGAACTCATCAAGCAGGTCGGCGATTACGATGGCGTCACCTACCGGGATGTGGGCGAATCCCAGGCTTCGGCCGTCGAGGATGCCCTGAAAAAGACCATTGATTTGATGAAAGAAAATAGTGAGGATCCGGATCAACAGCATCTTCTTCACCAGGCACTGCGTTCTCTCACTCGTTATTATGATGGTGAGACCAATACCAGCGAGACTGCTGCCAAATTCTTTGAGATCCAGCACAATCTTTATAAAACGCTGAATTTTGATCCCGAGGGTTACACCTACGGCTACTTCAGCCTGACGGCTCTGGGCGACTTTGAGAGCGCCTACTTCCAGAATTCTCTTGAAAATGTGCTGGCCCAGAACATTTGGAATTTCCGTGGAGAATTCAAACTCAGGAGCAATGCCGGTGATTTCGAGGACGATGATATTTATAACCACAACGGTACGGTCAGCCTGAAGGTCATTACGCTGGACGGCAGCCGGTACGTTCTTGGCTTCTGGACCATTGCCAACTGACGAAACGGAGGGATTTTTCGATGAAACTGTTCAAAAAACTGCTGGCCGCCGCCCTTGCGGGTGTGCTGGCCCTGACCCTTCTGACCGGCTGTTCCGGTATGTTGAACAAAAGCCAGCTGGTCGATGCCCTGAACGCCATGCACTTCCTCAACGACCCGGATTATCCGGAAGTAAAAACCATCGTGCAGGGGGGACAGCAAGCTGGCAACGCAGCTTCTGGACAATGTTGCAACGTATATTGCCGAACACCCGGATAGCTACTACAGTGCCAACAGTGCCCTGTATGCCTATGATGACCTTGACTATATGCTGGGTTCCAACCGTGTCTGCCCCAAGGACACCAAGGATCTTTACTACTACACCTGGCTGCGGCTGGATGACCCCCAGAGCAAGGAGTTCCAGCAGAACCGTGCTTACCACATCGCCGAGATGATATATCAGAATCATATCCGTACCCTGAATAAAGAGGATCCGGATACCCATCTCTGCACTTACTCCGACACCGCAACGGCCAGCATCGCGACCAAAAAGATCGGCGAGTACGAGTATCTGGCGATCGTCTTGTGCAGAAATGCACCGGCGAGAACACCGCTCGTTCTGATTAAGCTATTTTCTTCTCCATATTCCCTTTCGCCCCGGAGCTTCCGCAAGGCTCCGGGGCCTTTTTGCGCGCAAAACAAAAGCCGCCCGGCGGTCAGACCGGGCGGCAAAGGAAGAAAACGCGCAAAGCGGTTGGAAACCTGATTCTTGCTTACAGAATGTCGATGTACTCACCGGCCAGCGCCTTGTTCATGCTGCGGACAGCGCAGAACTTGCCGCACATGGAGCAGGTGTCGCTGTGGTCATCCTCGGGCAGGCGGGCGTCGCGGATGGCCTTGGCGGTCTCGGGGTCGATGGCGCAGGCGAACTGGGCATCCCAGTCCAGCACACGGCGGGCGTCGCCCATCTTGTCGTCGATGTCCCGGGCATGGGGGATGCCCTTGGCGATGTCGGCGGCGTGGGCAGCGATCTTGGAAGCCACGATGCCCTGCTTGACATCGTCCACGTTGGGCAGAGCCAGATGCTCGGCGGGGGTGACGTAGCACAGGAACGGCTGCGCCGCTCATGCGGCTGCCACAGCGCCGCCGATGGCAGCGGTGATGTGGTCGTAGCCGGGGGCAATGTCGGTCACCAGCGGTCCAAGCACATAGAAGGGCGCGCCCTGGCAGATGGTCTGCTGTACCTTCATATTGGCGGCGACCTGGTCCATGGGCACATGGCCGGGGCCCTCCCCCATGACCTGGACGTTGTGGGCCCAGGCGCGCTTGGTCAGCTCGCCCAGACGGACCAGCTCCTCGATCTGGCAGACATCGGTGGCGTCGGCCAGACAGCCGGGACGGCAGGCATCGCCCAGAGAAATGGTCACATCGTGCTCTTCGCAGATCTCGCAGATCTCGTCAAAATGCTCGTAGAAGGGGTTCTCGTTGCCGGTCATGCACATCCAGGCGAACACGAGGGAGCCGCCGCGGCTGACGATGTTCATCTTCCGCTTGTGCTTGCGGATCTGGTCGATGGTCTTGCGGGTGATGCCGCAGTGCAGAGTGACGAAATCCACGCCGTCCTCTGCGTGCAGGCGGACCACATCCATGAAATCCTGTGCCGTCAGGGTGGCCAGGTCGCGCTGGTAGTGGATGACAGAGTCATACACGGGCACCGTGCCGATCATGACAGGGCACTCGTGGGTCAGCTTCTGACGGAAGGGCTGGGTGTTGCCATGGCTGGACAGGTCCATGATGGCCTCTGCGCCCATGTTGACCGCGCTCATGACCTTTTCCATCTCCACGTTGTAGTCCTTGCAGTCGCGGGAGACGCCCAGGTTGACGTTGATCTTGGTGCGCAGCATGCTGCCCACGCCCTCGGGGTTGAGGCAGGTGTGGTGCTTGTTGGCCGGGATGGCGACTTTGCCCTCGGCCACCAGCTGCCGGATCTCCTCGGTGGTGCGGTACTCCTTTTTGCCACGACCTCCATTTCCGGTGTGACGATGCCCTTGCGGGCAGCATCCATCTGAGTGGTGTAGTTTTGCATATTCTTTTTCCTCCAGAATACTCTCTATATTGAACAGCGCTTTTGCGCTGAACGTACCGGAAATGAAGTTTTTGCCATCAGGCTTTGACTGAGAGGGCTTACAGCTGCTCCGACAGCTGTTTCAGCTCCCTGCACTCGGCCTCGATGTCCTCTGCGCCGAAAATGGCGCTGACAAGGGCCACGCCGTCCACGCCGGTGCCCTTCAGGTCCAGGATATTGTCCTTGTGGATGCCGCCGATGGCCACCACCGGGATGTCCACGGCGTCGCAGATGGCTTTCAGGGTCTCGCGGGACAGCACATCCACGTCCTCCTTGGTGTGGGTGGCAAAGGCTGCCCCCACGCCCAGACAGTCGGCGCCGTTCTTCACGGCCTCCAGCGCTTCTTCCACGCTGTGGGCCGACACGCCGATCATCATATCCTCGCCCACCCGGGCGCGCACCTGGGCAGCGGCCATATCCTCCTGCCCCACATGGATGCCCTCGGCGTGGCACCGGATGGCGATATCCCCGTTGTCGTTGATGAAAAACGGCACCCCGTACTGCCGGCAGAGGGCGTGGATCTCGAAGGCTTCTTTCAGGAAGCTCTCCTCGTCCAGTTCCTTTTCCCGCAGCTGGACACAGGTGGCCCCGCCCTTCAGGGCGCTCTCCACCTGCTGGTACAGGGTCTGTCTGCCCACCCAGGCACGGTCGGTGACCGCATAAAGACGCATATAACTTTTATCGCACTTCATAGTCGGCCCCCTCTTCCAGCTGTGCCGGAGTCATATTGTAGATCGCATCGATGATGTAATTGCGGTAGGTGGCGTTGCCGTCCAGCGGGGTCAGGCGCTTGTGGGCGATCTGGCCCGCCAGTCCCATGGCGCAGACGGCAGCCGCGGCAGCCTCCAGCGGCTTGTCCGGGTTGGCGGTGACAAAGGCCGCCGTCAGGGCCGAGAGCTGGCAGCCTGTGCCGGTGATGGCGCTCATCATGGGGTGGCCGTTGCGGATGCAGTAGGCGGTATTGCCGTCCGTCACGATGTCGATGGCACCGGTGATGGCCGCCACGACCCCGTTCTCCGCTGCGAACCGCTTGGCAAAGGCCACGGCGGCGTCCAGATTTTCCTCGGTGACCCGGTCGGCCACATCGGCATCCACGCCCTTGGTGGTGCCGGTACCGGAAGCCAGGGTCCGGATCTCCGAGACGTTGCCCCGGATGACGGTGAATTTGACCTCCCGCAGCAGGCGGAACGCCGTGTCGGTGCGCAAGGCCGAAGCGCCCACGCCCACCGGGTCCAGCACCACCGGGTGGCCCAGCTGGTTGGCTTTTTTGCCGGCCAGCAGCATGGATTCGATGGTGCGGCTGTTCAGGGTGCCGATGTTGATGTTCAACCCGGCACAGATGGAGGTGATGTCCTCCACCTCGGCGGCATCATCGGCCATAATGGGAGACGCACCGCAGGCCAGCACCATGTTGGCGCAGTCGTTGACGGTGACGTAGTTGGTGATATTGTGGATAGGGCTCTTGCGGCGGACGGCCTCAAACAGTTCCGAAAACACGGCGCACCTCCGTCAGGACAGGCTGTTCTGCATGGAGCGCAGAACGCCGGAGTGCTGCAGGCTGTAGACCAGAACGCCTGCGATCAGGGCACCCACGGCCGTGGAGATCAGGAACGGCACGATGTAGGCATAGAAAGCGATGTCGCCGGCGCTCTTGCCCATCAGGAAGATGGCCACCGGGTACGCGCACAGGCCGCCCAGGACACTGGTGCCGAACACCTCACCGGCCAGCGTGGCCAGCAGGTTTTTCGTCTTCCAGAACACCAGCCCGCAGAGCAGGGCACCGAACATGCTGCCGGGGAAGGCCATCAGGCTGCCCAGACCCAGGATGTTGCGCAGCAGCAGAGGCCACGAAGGCCACGCCGACGCCCCACCAGGGCCCCAGCAAAACGGCGCACAGGACATTGACCATGTGCTGCACCGGGGCGCACTTGCTGCCGAACATGGGGAAGCTGAACACGCTGCCCACGACGCACAGCGCACAGAACATTCCCGCGAGAGCCAGCTTTTTCACAGAGACTTTTTTCATTTGAAGTTCCTCCCTTTTCAAAAAGCGGTCGAGACTTTCTGGTCTCCTCTCACGCCGGAACACGGCTTCCCATCGCATCGGTTCAAGGCTCAGGGCGCTCCCCCCTCAGCCCGGAGCCGCCCGGATGCAGGCGGCTGGACAACAAAAAAAGCAGGAGACCCTCTGCGGCATCTCCTGCAAAAAATCACACATGATGACTTCCTACGGCGGCATTATCCGCATCAGGTAAAAGGGTCGAAGCTGAAACTGCTTCCTCTCAGCCCGCTGCACGAGCTCCCCTGTGTTTTGTTTTCGAGGTATATTTTACACCCATCGGGCGCAAAAAGCAAGCCCGGGGCTTTTCGTTTTGCATTTTTGCCAAATCACTTTTACAATCCGGCTCATTATGTTATACTTATGACAAATCCAGCAGAGCCCGGGGGAAGTCCTTTTCCGGTTCTGCCCTGTAAAAGAGGAGTCTGGGCTTATGGGTCTTGTAAAAGCTGCCATCGGGGCGGCCTCCGGCGTGATGGCCGACCAGTGGAAAGAATATTTTTATTGTGACGCCCTTCCGGCCGATGTGCTGGCCGTCAAAGGGGCAGAAAAAGCGGACGAACGGCCGTTCCCACGGCACCGGCAACGTCATCTCGGACGGCTCGGTCATTGCCGTGGCCACGGGCCAGTGCGTCCTGATCGTGGAGCAGGGCAAGGTGGTGGATCTCTGCGCCGAGCCCGGTGAGTACACCTATAATACCGGTACCCAGCCCTCCCTGCTCAGCGGCGGGCTGAAGAATATTGATGACATCTTTGCCGAGATGGGCAAGCGCTTTGCCTTCGGCGGCCAGGAAGCCACCGACCAGCGGATCTACTACATCAACACCAAGGAGCTGCCCGGCAACAAGTACGGCACCCCCAGCCCGGTGCCGTTCCGGGTGGTGGACCAGCGGGCCGGCATCGATATGGACATCAGCATCCGGTGCTTTGGCGAGTACAGCTACCGCATCACCAACCCCATCCTGTTTTACACCAATGTCTGCGGCAATGTGGAAAACGCCTATCTCCGCGAGAGCTGGACAGCCAGCTCAAGACCGAGCTGCTGACGGCCCTGCAGCCGGCTTTGCCAAGATCAGCGAGCAGGGCATCCGCTACTCTGCTCTGCCGGCCCATACGCTGGAGCTGGCCGACGCCCTGAACCAGGCCCTCAGCGCCAAATGGGGCAAACTGCGGGGCATCGAGATCGTCTCGCTGGGCGTGTCCGGCGTCAAGGCCAGCGAAGAGGACGAGCAGATGATCAAGGCTGCAGCGCAGCGCCGCCTTCATGGACCCCACCCGGGGCGCTGCCCATCTGGCCGGTGCGCAGGCCGCCGCCATGCAGGCCGCTGCCGCCAACACCTCCGCCGGGCCCGCCATGGCCTTCATGGGGATGAACCAGGCCGCTGCCGCCGGCGGCATCAATGCCCAGGCTTTGTACCAGATGGGCGCGCAGCAGGCCGCCGCCCAGCCCCAGAGCGCCCCGGCCTCTGGCTGGACCTGCGCCTGCGGCCAAAGCGGCAACACCGGAAAATTCTGCACGGCCTGCGGCAAACCCAGGCCCGAAGCCCCCCACAGTTTGGGTGTGCAGCTGCGGCACCAAGAACAGCGGCAAGTTCTGCTCCGAGTGCGGCAAGCCGAAACCTGCCGCCAAGTGCCCCAACTGCGGCTTTGTGCCCGCCGACCCGGCCCCGCCCCAAATTCTGCCCCGAGTGCGGCAAGCCCTTCGGGGCCTGAGAGGGGTCTGTAACACATGGCTGAAAAGACAACGAACTACCAGTGCCCGGCCTGTACCGGCCCGCTGCACTACGACGGTGCCAGCGGCAAGCTGGTCTGCGACTACTGCGGCTCAGCGTACGAGGTAAAGGACATCGAAGCCCGCTACGCCCGGAAGCAGACCCGGGCCGACACGGCGGCCGAAGCGGCGCAGGCTTCCCTGCCAAAAGCCGACGGCCCGGTGTGGAGCGAGGACGAGGCGGCGGCCCTGAACAGCTACTCCTGCCCCACCTGCGGCGCGGGCTGGTCTGCGACGAGACCACCGCCGCCACCACCTGCCCCTACTGCGGCAACCCCACCGTCCTGGGGGGGCAAGCTTTCCGGCAAACTGAAGCCGGAGTACATCCTGCCCTTCCAGCTGGACAAGAAGGCCGCCATCGCCCAGCCTGACCCGGTATTACAAGGGCAAGGCCTTCCTGCCCAAGGCGTTCAAGAGCCAGAACCACATCGCAGAGATCCAGGGCGTGTATGTGCCCTTCTGGCTCTACGATGCCGAGGCGGACGCCCGGGGGCGCTATGAGGGCCAGCGGACCGAGAGCCACCGGGAGGGCGACTACATGGTCACCACCACCCAGCACTTCGATGTTCGCCGGGAGGGCACAGCCCACTTCATCAAGGTGCCAGTGGACGGCCAGCAAGATGCCCAACACCCACATGGACGCCATCGAGCCCTTTCGATTACAGCGGCCTGAAACCGTTCTCCACCGCCTACTTGCCCGGTTTTCTGGCGGACCGCTACGATGAGGATGCCCGGACCTGTGCCGAGCGGGCCCGGGTCCGGATGCAGAACTCCACCGCCGCGGCGCTTCATGCCACCACAGGCGGGTACAGTGAACTGCACCCCATTGCGGAGAACATCAACATCGACATGACAAAGGCCCACTACGCCCTGCTGCCGGTCTGGATGCTCCACACCCGCTGGCAGGAGAAGGATTTTCTCTTCGCCATGAACGGTCAGACCGGAAAGCTCATCGGCGATCTGCCGGTGGACAAGGGCCGGGTGGCCGCATGGTTTGCCGGGATCAGCCTGCCCCTGATGGCAGTGCTGGCCCTGCTGATGCTGTTGTAAGGGGGTGGCAGAACATGAAGCAGCACACAAGATCCTTCGCCGCCCTTCTGGCCGCCCTTTTGCTGATGGCCTGTCTGAGCCTTCCGGCCTTTGCCGCCGCCCCGCTGGTGCGGGACGAGTACGGCCTGTTCGACAGCGATACCTATAACACGCTGGAATCTTCCGCCGAGGCCGCCAGCGACGGCCACGACTGCGATGTCTACTTCCTCACGGTGGACAGCATCGGGGAAGATGCACAATACGATTATGGCCCCCCGCAGTTTTGCCAAAGACTATTACCTCGAAAACGGTCTTGGTTCCGGCAGCAGCCAGAGCGGCATTCTCTTCATGGTCGCCCTCGGCTCCCGCAAGTATGTCACCATCACCTATGGCCGCGGGATCACGGCCTTTACCGACTACCGCATCGGGCAGATCGAGGACGAAGTCGTTCCCCTGCTGTCCAGCGGGGATTACGCCGCGGCCGCACAGACCTACATTGACCTGTGCGCCGACACGCTGGACTACTACACCGAGTACGGCGAGCCCATCGATGTTCCCGCCGAGGAAGATGACGGCGGCGGCCTTCTGGTCACCCTGCTGATCGTGATCGGCGTCCCGCTGGGCATTGCCGCCATCGTCTGCGGCATCCTGTACAGCCGGATGAAGACGGCCAAGATCAAGACCGAAGCCAACGATTACATCGGTGCCGGCCTGCAGCTCCGGGTCCGGCAGGACAACTACACCCACACCACCCGCACACAGGTCTACGATCCGCCTGCCCCGCCCCCGGAGGAGCATTCCTCCTCCGGCGGTTCCACCGTGGACAGCAGCGGCTTCGGCGGCTCCTCGGGCGGCTCGTTCTGAGCCAGGAGCGGGTACACCCGCAGCATAACAAAAAATCACCCCTGCTGTCAGGCAAAGCAAAAGACAGGACACCACCGCACGGTGATGCCCTGTCTTTTCGTATGCACAAAAAATACCCGAACCCTTTCGGGTTCGAGTACGAACTGTATGGTGGAGAATTAGGGACTCGAACCCCAGACCCCCTGCGTGTGATGCATGATGACTTTTCGATTTTTAGAGCGATGATTCGTTAAATAGGCTCGATTTGCTACAGATCTGCTACAAACAGCAGTTTTTCAACTTGCATCAGCAACCTGTTTTTTATATTCTCACTGGCCAAACTTTCAACTCCTATACTCTCCCTCGCCAAAAAAAAGTCTCAAATGTTTTGTGTGGTTTGATGATAGTATTTTCAGTTGACGTATGATACACTGAATTTTAAGGAGTTATTCAGTTGTACTGTGACTACTTATCTAAGCATTTTTACGGACACCAAATCTTGCATACAAAAATGCGAAATCTGCTTTGAATGGGGTATTTGCTTATGTTTAAAATCAACAATCTGGCAAATCAGACAAGTCACATCGTCACCGAACAGAAGGGTATCTTTTCCATTGTTGAGCACAATGTCGATTTCTCCGTAGCGCCTTGCAATGCAATGGAAGAATACTATATGAGCCAGATGAATGTCAAACGGAAACAGGCCATTGCCAGTCTCAACGGAAAAGTTGGGCTTGTTCTCCAAGCGGGCGCAATGCAGTACATTGTTGGCAATGTGCAAGCAACCACCGGATTGAAGGGTGTTGGCGACTTCTTAGGCAAAATGGTAAAAAGTTCCGTCACAAAAGAAAGCGCAATCAAGCCGGAGTACGTCGGAACGGGTGTGCTCGTGACCGAACCCACCTATAAATATCTTCTGACCGAAAATGTCGGTGACTGGACAGGCGGTCTTGTAATGGAAGACGGCATGTTCCTGGCCTGTGAATCCACTGTCAAGCACGAGATTCAGGCACGCTCCTCGCTTTCTTCTGCAGCACTCGGAAATGAAGGACTCTTCAATCTGCGGCTTGCTGGCAATGGTGTATGTGTACTGGCAAGCAATGTTCCCCGTTCGGAAATCGTAGAAATCGACCTTCAAGACGACGTTTTAAAAATTGATGGCAGCTTTGCGATTTGCTGGTCCGGCAGTCTCAGCTTTACGGTTGAACGTTCCGGAAAAACCTTGCTTGGTTCTGCCGCATCCGGTGAGGGTCTGGTAAATGTTTATAAGGGAACCGGCAAAGTATGGCTTGCTCCATTAACGCCTTCTCAATCACTGGTTAGCGCAACGCATGCAAAAAGTGCAAAGTAATTGACTACCTGTTCTTATTGCTTTCACTGTTTTACTTCTTTACAGCATCATCTTTGCAAAAAGCTCTTGGCCTTTAATATAGAGGTCAAGAGCTTTTTTGTCGCCGCTGAACTTCTGCTCCAAAGATCGTGTTCAGCTTAATTTTCAATCATCTACACTTTGCATTTCAGATAATTCTTCCCAGTCTTCTGGATTTCCGCATCTACGGAGATACTCATGCCCGCCATCGACTGCACACGATCCACAAGAACAAAATTTGAAATCATGTACAGTGCAGCTTTCAATAATATCCCTGCACTTTTTACACCGGATCATATTTCTCACTATTTTCATCATGCACGTCACCCGCAGTCAATTATCGGCGCTCACATCATTTTTTGAGCCGCAGATAATATTTTTCAAGGCTCTTATCGCAGACATTCACAATATGCAGCCAATCTTCCCGTGTGAGCTTGCGGAAGATGATCGGGTTCACCTCGATAGTCTCCACGTCCTTGCAGCGCATCAAGAATCGCATATCCTCAAAGCGCTTGAAAGGGTTAGAGAGGATGTTCTTCTCCACATCCTTCCGGGTATAACCCCCCTTCTGATAAATGCTGGTGGATTTCTCTGCGATCATCCCGTGCGCCTTGCGGTCCTCGTAGAAGTCGATGAAGTAGTCCACCACATCCGGCAGGGCAACTCTGCCGCTGCTGTCCATGTACTCATAGATTGCTTTGAGCAGCACTGGCTTGTAGGAATAGCTCATGTCCATCGTTTCAATAAACTTCATGAACTTGTCCGCCATATTCTGCGGCGTAATGAAATCCCAGCCATACTGTTTCGCAATGTTGCGGATGCTTTCCTCCCGGAAATAGTGGAACATCCGCTTATCACCAAAGGGAATCGAAAGGTCCGGTTTGACTTTTCCGTCCTTAATGTAGCGCTCCACCGTCTCGGACTGCACATCCACCATCCGGACGAACTCGATCTGCGAGATCATATCCTTGACGCTGTTCTGCCAGTTGAAAAGGTCAATGATCTCATAGTCGGACACATCGATTGGCACATCCAGCCATGCCTCCGGCTTTTCGCCCTGGAACAGCATATCCTGATCCAGCTTGCGCTTGTTCTCCGGCGCCAGCACATACGCCATGAGCTGATATTTTGCAATGTCCAGTACCCGGTGCAGGCTGTAGGGCATATTGAACATATTAGCGTTGTCCACAAAGTCAATCACCAGCAGATCCTCTTTTTGCCCGGACAGCGGCGTGTGCCACGGCCAAGCTGCTGCAAATAGATTGTTTTGGACATGGTCGGGCGCGCCATGAACAGCACCGTGTTATGCGGGCTGTCCCAGCCTTCGTTCAGAAGGTCGCAGGCACAAAGAACATTGGTCGAGCCGGTTTATAGTCCTTCAGGATTTTTCCCGAACCTCCACACGATCCCGCCCAGAAACTGCTTCTGCCTTCACGCCGCTATCTCGCAGCAACTTTTGCAATTTCGGCTGCATGGTCTACGCTGGCACAGAAAATTACTGTCTTTTTGCCGTTGACGTACTTTAAATATGTATCAACGATCAACTGATTCCGTTCCGGTATGAACAGCTTGCTTTCCAAATCCTGCGAATTGTATTTGATGCCGTTGATCCGCACATCGGTCAGGTCGATGTTGGTCTTGACCCGGATGCAACGAATCGGCACCAGTACGCCACGCTCTACAGCAGTTTTGAGATCCATTTTGTGGGCAACGTTCTGGAACAGCTCCATCATATCTTCGCCATCGCTGCGTTCCGGGGTAGCAGTCAGTCCCAGAATGAACTTCGGGTGGAAGTAGGTTAAAATTTTCTGATAAGTGTTGGCTGCCGCATGGTGGCATTCGTCCACGATCAGGTAGTCAAAATCCGTAGGCGAGAACTTTTCCAGATCTTTGGAAATGCTCTGTACCGTTGCAAAAATGACCGTTTGGGTCATATCCTTCTGGCTTCCGGTGTACTCTCCCAAGGTCGCTTCCGGCCAGACCTTGGCGAAAGTCCCTTTTGCCTGAGATGCCAGCTTCAGGGCGTTGACCAGAAACAGCGTTCGTCCGCCCACAGCTTTTGCATCCGTGGCAGCTGTGATTGTTTTTCCGACACCGGTTGCGTGGTACAGCAGTGCAATAGTTTTACCATCCTCGCGCATCTTCTTGAGGTTGTCGATAGCCTCCTGCTGATAATCCCGAAGCTCGATGGTCTGCCCCATCTGAACCGGAAGATCCGCTTCAAAAGCCTTGAACATAGGACTGCTGCCCAGAAAAGTAATCAGCTCATCTTTAACCTTTTCCGGTTGCTTTTCCAGCTGGCTGTAGATCCAACGGTATACTTTCCAGTTGTCATAGATCAGGCTGTTCTGTTTCAGGAGGTCATCAGCGTACTTGTTTTCAGATACCTCGCTCGGGTTGTGGTAGGTCTCGCCGTCAATTTCAATTGCAATTTTGGATTCAGGCGATTCCAGCGCAAAATCGATGTAGCGGTGCCGCCCATAGATGTCCACGCAGGGGTACTGGACCTGCAGATTTTCGGTTTTTCAGGTCCAAAAGCCTCACAGAAGAGCTGCACAAACAGCTCCTCTGCACGGCTATTGACACTGGTTGCTTTCATTGGTTCCATGATGGCCTCCTAAAACGATATTCCCAATTAAGATTTATAATTTTATTATATCCTACGCAAAAAAAGCTCTGTATAGTTTGTTTCTTTGTCAAGGTTTTCTGTCCTTGTTTCTTAATTCTATACCTTTATAAGAGAACTCATTGATTTTTTATTTGACTGAGCGGGGTTTTACCATGGAATATAATGCAGTTTTGAATCGTGTACGCCCGATGCTGACGAACGGCAATCACCTGTCTGCGCAAGGCTTTGAGGCGCTGTTTGGCTCCTGTTCTCAGCAGGAACAAGAACATCTGCTGGCTGAGCTGGCCGGGCTCGGCATCCTAGTGGATACCATCGCCGCTATACCCAGCAGCAGAAAGGCCGCTTCTTTCTGCCGCAGCGACTTTACCTCCAAGCAGCTTTGGTCTATGACCAACGAGCAGCTCTGCGTATTGGCACAGCAGGGTGATGAGAGCGCCAAGGATATCCTCGTGCGCAAGACCGCCGGTTTTGTCCACCTGATGGCCCGCAGAGTTCCGCAGCTGCTCGCCCATAGCTGCCTGACCGAGGAGGACAACTTCCAGAACGGCATTCTGGGACTGTTTACTGCGGTCCAGCGGTTCGATGCGCTGCAGGGCTACAGCTTCCTGACCTACGCCGCCTACTGGATTCGCCAGTCCATCCTGCGCGAAGCCATCAATACCGGCCTTACGGTACGCATCCCGGTACACTATTTTGACACGCTCTGCCGGGTGCGTGTCGTCTGCACCACCTGCATGCAGCTGGATGGTCCGGATCTCTGGCGTGCCATTGCCGAGGCTGAAACCGGCAGCGGTCACCCCTGCACGGTGGATCAGGCGCGCCGCTACCTGAGCGACATGCTCGTTTACCTCAACGTTACCAGCCTGAACCTTATGGTCGGCGAGAGCCACGACACCGAGCTTGCGGAGCTTCTGGCGGATGACGTCAGCCCCGATCCTGTGGACACTGTGAGCGTGAACGAGACCGTTCAGGAAGTCCGGTTGCTTCTTTCTCAGCTTCCCGAACGCGAGTCCACTGTGCTCCGGCTGCGCTACGGCATCCCGGATGACCGCTGCCGCACGCTGGACGAGATCGGTGCGCAGCTGGGCGTCACGCGGGAACGTGTCCGCCAGATTCAGGTGCGTGCCGAGCGCCACCTGCGGGAGATGCTGAAGCGCCGCTCCTCATTCACCCTTTTTTGCTGCCTGATTTTTTGACCTGATGGAGGATTTTGCCATGAATACATTGCTTTGTTCTTATCTTTCCGCCCATGCTGCTGAGGATACTCTGTTTGTCTTGTGGGGGTTTTTCTTCGGAGGACGCCGGTCTTCCGCGTCCTTCTCTGGATGCTTTGCTGCAGCAGCGTCTGTCCCGCTACCTGAGCAGTCTGCTGCAGCAGAACCCCTGTGTGATCACCGCAGAGGAGTTTGCCCTGCACGCCGACACCCTTGTGCAGGAGTTCCCGCACATCATCCTGGTGCAGAACACCTGCTACCGCACTCTGCTTCCCGTGTCTGTGACGCTTACACCGGAGATGCAGTCCGGCCTTCTGAGCCACTTTGACCCGGAAACGCCGCAGGATACTCCGCTGCCCGGCATTGAACCCTGCCTGCGTGTCTACTCCAACCTGCTGCATACGGAGGAAGGCATCGCCTGCTGCATTCCTTTGGACGCTCTGCTGCGTCAGCACCCGCAGGTCGAGCGCGTATCGCTTGGCGCAGCACCGCATACGGTTCCCGAAACCGCCGCCAGCAGCTCCGCCTTTGCGCTTACCGGAGAAGCCGATTATTTCTGCCTTGTGCAGCAGCTGCGCCGCGGCAAAACGCTCTGCGTTTCGGCCGACAGCTTTATCGGCGATGAGGCTGGTCTTGCCGACAGCCTTGCGGCGTTGGCTGGCGCTTTTCCCGGTCAGCTTTCCAGAGCGCATGCACAGACGATGCAGCCGGAGCGCCCCGTCTGCCCGGAGGCGCGCACCCTTCTGCAGCAGCACTGGGGTTACCCGGACTTTCTCCCGCTGGATGTCTACGACCTGGACGCTCTGCATCGCGGCGAGAAGAAGCTGCGCACCATCACCCAAGAGGACATCATCGATGACCTCATCCAGCAGGCAGAGCTTTGCCGCGCAGGGCAGACTTACCGCGACCTGTTCGTTACCGCCTCCACCGGTGCGGGCAAGAGCGTGATGTTCCAGATCCCGGCCATTGATCTGGCCGAGAAGTACGGGATGGTCACGCTGGTGATCTCGCCGCTGATTGGCCTGATGAACGATCAGGTACAGGGCATGGAGAAGCACCGCTACGCCAAAGCCCGCACCATCAACTCCGACATCCCGCCCATGGTCAAGAAGACCATCGCGCAGGAGGTGCAGGAAGGCCGCTGCGACATCCTGTATCTTTCGCCGGAGTCCCTGCTGAGCCGCAGCGATATCTCCGACCTGATCGGCGACCGTGCCATCGGCCTGCTGATCGTGGACGAGGCCCATATTGTGACCACTTGGGGCAAGCAGTTCCGCCCGGACTACTGGTTTCTGGGTGACTACGTGAACAAACTGCGCAAACAGCAGCTGAACGGTCCGCACCAGCATGCCTTTGTCACCGCCACCTTTACGGCCACGGCCACCTATGGCGGCGAGGAGGACATGTACCGCGAGACCTTGCGCAGGCCAGCCAGCCAACTGGCCAGCACCGCCCAGCCAAGCACCCACCAAGCACCGCAACGAGCTTCTGGTGGATGCCGAGAGCTTCGCCTACATCTTTGCCAGCCCTAACGGTGAGCACCAGCAGGACCCGCTGGCCAAGGTCAAGACCGCCATGCTGCTGATCCAGAAGGACAGCGAAGCACGCGGCTATGCGCCCTTCATCATGCGGCCCTCTCCTCTGTTCACCCACGGGTATTTCCTGCTCAACAGCGCCGATGCCGCCGCAGTCAACCGCATCTGTACCGGTGCTGCCACCCTGCAGGATGAGGCCGCCGGAGTCTACGACGTAGATCTTGCCCGCCTGTGGAGCAGCCGCTGGCAGAACGATTTTTCCTTTCCGCAGTTCAAGTACCTGCTGTACACCCACAGCGACAAGCTGCCGCTGAATGCCCAGCTGCACCTGACCCCCGCCATGCAGCTAACGCTGGAGTGGCACGCCAATGCGGATGCCCGTTTTTCCGTTCTGCTGCGCGCCCTGAAGGAGATCTTCTTCGAGGCTGCCCGCAGTGGCCAGTATCTCTACGATCGGGATGCCGCCGCCCGGCTGGCGCAGGCCACAGGCCTGAGCAGCACCCGTGCCACCAGTGCAGTGCGCGTAGTGCTGGCGGCTGTGCAGTCCTGGCAGCAGCATTCGTCCCGCCTGCAGCGCACCCGTGTGCTGCGCCGCGGCACCACGCAGGAAGGCGCAGAGTACAGCGTCGTGGACCCGTTCATCAGCGAGTTTTTCCACTGGCTGGAGCAGAGCTTTGCTGTTCTGCACAGCGGCGAGACCTGCCGCTATCTGCCGGTGAACGATTCTGTGCAGGGCAGCGAGCGTCTGACCCCGGCTCTGGGCGTTCTGGAAGAGCTGGACCTGCTCCACTTTGCCCTGCTGGGCGGCTCCAACAGCCGCCTGTACCTCTACGTCAACCAGACCCAGACCCTGGAGCTGGCTGACCGCGGCTTCTACCGCAACCACCTGCTGGAGCGCATTGCCCAGCGCCACACCGATGCTGTGCGGCTGATGAGCTGACTGTTCACCAGCGGCTTTTCCAGCGAGCAGCTCTGGGACCGCATCGAGGAATACTTCCTCGGCCTGCCCATTCATGGCTTTGACGCTCCTTCTGCCGAATCGAGGTGATCTTTATGCCTTATCTTTTCTGCTCCATCCGCGCTTCTCCGGTGTATAGTTCTTTTCTTTTTTGACTCAATGTGTGGTATAGTAAAGTTATGCTCCGTGAGGGGACGGTAACGTATTTTGTTCTACTGTAGTCTCAAAGTCAGCACATTGCAATTTATCCCCGCAAGGGGACGGAAACCCGGCGCTTCTAACACTTTAAACACTATCATGGAATCCATTGCAATTTATCCCCGCAAGGGGACGGAAACACCTTGCGTCCGGGATACTTTTCCGTTGCCCGCACATTACAATTTATCCCCGCAAGGGGGCGGAAACAGCTTTCCACGAATATAAGCATTAGAAGCCGGATGTTGTAACTTATCCCCGCAAGGGGGACACAAAAAAGCACCTCTGCCACTGGCGTTTGCCAGCAGCGGAGGTGCTTTGCTTTTTCCTATATTCTATTTTACAGGTTGAAAGCTGCGCCTGCCGGGATCGTCTTTGTGACAGGCAGCGCCTTGACGCCTTGCGGAACATCCGGCTTCATGGGGCGGATCTCCTGCAGATAATCGGCCACATCCTGCAGGGTCTGTTCGATGTGGGCTGTGTCCAACGGAAGAATACGGTCGCTTTGCAGACCAAAAGCCGTATCACTGGCATGGTTGATCTGGTTGCGGTACTGCATCACACGCTGGTAGAACAGTGCCGCGTCCTCGATCTGCCACCGGACATCCGGGTCGATCACCAGCTGATCGGAAGCGAGGATCGTATCCATATAGGCATGCATTTCTTTGGAATTTGCCACACCAAACAACATATTGCCTTCTGCATCGTCCCGGCTTAGGGTCAGGCGCAGGTCTGTTGTATAGGGATATTCCTTCTGCATCAAAGTCAGGCGGCAGAAATGGAAGTGGAACAGCGGGTACACCCACGGCTTGCCCTTGTTCTGCATCTGCTCTGCCAGATACTCCCAGCCGGTTTCTGTGGGCTGCACAAAAATGATGCTGGCAGACATAGGCCGGCATCTGCTCGCACAGCAATGTCAGCGCCTGCTGATACATGCCGTGTTCTGCGCACCAGCTTACCAGTGCAGGAAGATTGTTTTTTGGGGAAGCCAGCAGACCTTCAAATTCTGTGCGGAAGCGGTCATTCAGCAGGTGGAAGAACAGGCTGGTCAGGTTTTTGCTCTCTTTGGGCGGTGCCTGCAGCGCCTGTGCGATTTGGCTCAGGTCTTCATTCAGCGCCTGCACCCGGCACAGCGCCAGATCATCCGAGAACTGGTTGATGCGGGCCAGCAGGGTGTGCAGAGCCGGGTCGCTCTCGCCCTCGCTCCACAGATAGCCTTTCAGCTTCTGTGCAGTACCTGTGGAAAAGAACTCGTCCATGGCCGTGATGAGGTCGAACAGACTGTACAGCTGACTGCTGTCATGGATGCGGGAAGTGCCATCCGGAAGCAGTTCGGAGTAGATCACCCTGCGGGTCTCCACACCGCGCAGGTCACGCATACAGCGAGCTGCTGTTACCAGAAGCATCGCCGTGTCCCGCATGCCGCCGGAAAGGTCGATAGAAAGGGTATCTTCCGCTTCAATTTTCCCCAGTAACAGAGAGATCGCCCGGAACTGTGCCTTGTCGTCCATGCTGTCCGGTACCGGGATCACCACAAGCCGCTCTGCCGGAATGCCCGCCGAAGGCAGGAATACATCCCGGAAATACTCCACGGTGGTGCGGGTTTTCCCGTCCGGCAGATGCACGGTAGGGCTGGTGCGCACCAGCTCACTGCACAGTGCCAGAATACAGTCCGGACCTTCCTTGTGCTTTTTCAGCTTCAAAACTGCCGCTTCATTGGTCTGGGTATGAATGTTCGGATTTTTGCCGAAGGGGCTCATATATAAAAAGCAATACACTGCGTTCCATCTTATACCTCCTTCTGTTCCGTTTTCATCTGCATCAGTCTCTGCTGCCATGTTTTGCGCCGCTGCGATACAGCCGCTTTGCTCACGCCGAGAAACTCTGCCACGGTCTTATCCTGCGCCGGGTTTCGCCCCGGTTCCAGCAGCATATGGACGGCGGCGCATTCCAGCGCCTTGGGTGCATAGGGCGGCTGAACGGTAAACTCCACATACCGGTGCAGCAGCAGGATATCCCACAGACAGTTGTCCTGTTCCAGCGGACGCAGGTCATCGCAGTTTGCCAGCCGCGCGGGCGCATCCTCTGCCGGATCCAGTGCGTCATTGTTGCGCAGAAAGCCCATCAGCACGCTGCTCCACAACGGGCCAGCTGTCTTGCCGTATTTTTCCTTCTGCTGCAGGTTCATCAGCCCTATGCCGCGGTGCAGCCATGCCAGCATTTCCCGGCTCTGCTCCACCTGCTCTTCCACGCTTTTTTCTTGGGAAACCACCCGGTCGCCCAGCGCCGAATCCTCTCCACCAGTGTCGTCCAGACTGAGTACCGACTGCTTATTGCGCAGTGCTTCCCGCAGGGTCTTTACACCCACCCCGACAATATCGGCGATCACCTGTTCTTTTTCCGGGTCACGACAGAGCATACTCTCTGTAATTCCGTTCTTTCCATGTACTCCAGCGCTTTTTTGATCTTGCGGTTCGTCTCGCGTCCGAAACCCGTCACAGCCATTTCTTCCTGCTGCTGGTCGTGTGCCTGTGCATGACGGACAGCGGTGCGCAGATACATACTGAAGGTCTGCCCGGGTTTCGGTTCCCAAAGATCAAACGCATCCAGAAACGCCTTGCAGAAATCCGCGCTGTTCCATGCCTCCTCTCCCCTTCTGGGAGCCTGTGTGGTCAGAAAGCATTTCGCCCAGAACGTGCGGAACCGTTCATCATTGGCATCGTGCAGCTTTTTGCGCTGTTCCGGCGGCAGCTGCAGCAGCGGCGAAGCATCAATGTCCGCCCATGTTTTCACATCATTCATCGCTGCTCAGTCCTCCCGGTGCTCGTTCATCCAGATCAGCTGATGGAACACCTGTTCGGCGGTCTTGCTGTCACGCATGGTACCTACCAGCCCGGCAAGCTGATACAGTGCTGCCATATCGTAAAGCCGCGCGCTGAGCACCTGCCCGTTTTCCCGCTTGACCTCACCATAATACACACCGCCTACTTCCAGCTCCGTATGGGTAGCTTCGGCACAAGTCAATGCCGTCAGCGTGACCACCGGGATGCTCTTGGAGCCGTAGGTGATGCAGGCATACACCCGCGTGACCTGCGACAGGGCATCCACCAGATCCCGGCACAGGCCGATCAGCGTTTCCGGGCGCTGATCCTCGGGCAGGTGGAGCTGCCGCACCTGATCTTCTGCAATGCCCAGCTGCGCCAGCTCTTCCAACAGGCGCTGATAATTGCGGGCGGTATCGGCATTTTCCTGCCGGATGGCCAGCAGCTGCACCGTGTCCCCGGATTCAAGGGTATCCCGTATCACCTGCACGATGGGAAAACAGGTGGCCGTGGGCGCACCCGCCCGCTCCCGCTGGTACAGCATAGGGTCCAGCTTTCCCTGCAAAGGTACGGTGGTGATATAAGTCTTTAGCACAGGGCAACACTCCTTTTTATAAGATTCATTATCTGCATCATACCATGAAACCGCCCCGCGCACAAGGCAGGCTGAATGAATTTATGGCCGTTCTTTTCAGTGCAAAAAGCACATCATTGTAATAAAGTGAATATTTTCTAGCCATCCGGCTCTTCAGTTTTGCGGTGTTTTGTGATATATTTAGAGTACAATCCCCGTAAGGGGGCGAAAACGCACCAATGATTTCCACCAGCTTATGAAGGTCGGTACAATCCCCGTAAGGGGGCGAAAACACAACCTCTTTGGACAGGTTCTCACGGCTCTTGGTATAATCCCCGTAAGGGGGCGAAAACAAAAACCAGAAGAAAAACAGGATGCAGGAAAATGTACAATCCCCGTAAGGCAAACCAAAGCAAGAAAAGTAATTTTAAGTTTCTTGCTTAACTATCCGCATTCCATGGGCTTTTTTCTCTTTGCAATGTCAAGGAGGAATACCCTATGCTCATCAACTTTACCAATCATCCGTCTGCCCAGTGGAGTGCCGAGCAAAAAACTGCGGCGCAGGTCTACGGCAAGGTGATCGACCTTGCCTTCCCTGCCATTGACCCCGCCACCAATGAGGCCGTGCTGGACTCCCTTGCCACGGTATATGCTGACCACATCCTGCACCTTAGCCCGGACGCCGTGCTCTGTCAGGGCGAGTGTACCTTTGTGTACCGGGTAGTCCAGCGGCTGGAAGCTGCGGGCATCCCCACGCTGGCCGCCTGCTCCCGCCGCAAGAGCCAGGAGACCACCTACCCGGACGGCAGTACCCTGAAACGCAGCATCTTTGTATTTGCCGGGTTCCGGCGGTATGGCTCGCCCTGAAAGAGGATTTCAATTTTTCCACCGCCGTGGTATAATGGGGTCATCCCGCAAGGGGACGGAAACTTTTCTTTGCTCATGTTATCATATTTGCTAGGTCTGATTTCAACTTATCCCCGCAAAGGGGACGGAAACGCGTAGCAGAGAAAAAGAGGTAAAAAGAAAACGCCAGATTTCAACTCATCCCCGCAAGGGGACGAAAGCACAACGCGCTGCTCATCAAATATAAAGAAAGCCCATTTCAACTTATCCCCACAAGGGGACGGAAACATATTCTTACTACCCTTGGGTCTTGCCATAATATATTTCAACTTATCCCCGTGAGGGGACGGAAACTCAAAGTCTGCACTAAAGGTGCGCCACTTGTCTATTTCAACTTATCCCCGCAAGGGGACGAAGACGAGTCCACGTTGGTGATTTTGTAGTATTCCAGCAGATTTCAACTTATCCCCGTAAAACCCTCTCAGGCGCTGCGCGCCAGCTCTCCCGAAGGGAGAGCTTAGTACAGGGTAACGGCAGCTGCAAAAGCTCCCCCTTTCGGGGGAGCTGGCACGGCGTAAGCCGTGACTGAGAGGGTTCTCCCCGCGAGGGGACGGAAACTCCAGTAAAACCTCTTGCCAGTTGCCATTATCAGACATTTCAACTTACCCCCGTGAGGGGACGGAAACCGCTTGTTTTCGCGGTATGCGTTCACCTTTTCTTCATTACAACTTCTCCCCGCAAGGGGACGGAAACGTCATCTGCTGTCGGTCAAGTCCTTGCAATGCAGATTTCAACTTATCCCTGCAAAACCCTCTCAGGCGCTGCGCGCCAGCTTCCCCGTAAGGGGGCGAAAACTTTAACACGCCATGGGATAGCTTTTTAGGCTTTCTGTGCCATCCCCGTAAGGGGGCGAAAACCTATCAGTCACGCTGTACAAACCCTTTGCAAAGGTACCATCCCCGTAAGGGGGGCGAAAATGGCTCGCTCACCGAAATGTTGTTATCACGCATGGTACCATCCCCGCTAAGGGGGCAAAAAGCTCCGCATCAAAAAAAGATGCGGAGTTTTTCTTTTGCAAACCTTAACTTCTTGTTTTCCGTGGGCTGTCCCTCTATGAACGGAACGATTGCAGCTGCTGTGATATTTTCTCTGCTGCGGCTTTTGCATAGCGACAAAATGTGTTATAATAAAGCCACTTCCAAGCATCTCTTACAAAATTGACAAATACGTTTTCCGTTTATTGTGCAATTCTTCCACAACCCATAAAGGAGATGGTATTTTGAATGTTCTCACCCTGCAGTCCACCTATGGCGGACTGCTGCACGACACCGGCAAAGCGGTGTACCGTGCTGGTGGGCAGCGCGGCAGCCACAGTGAACAGGGCTACCAGTTTTTGCACGGCGTTTTGCCCGGTGCAGGCTGGGCACCGGCGCTGGACTGTGTGCGCTACCACCACGCCGCCGCGCTGCGCGGTGTAGCAAAAGCTCTGCCAGCCGATTCCCCGGCCTATATCGTTTATCTGGCAGATAATCTTTCTGCCGCCGCAGACCGCCGGGAGGTCGAAGGCGAAAGCAGTTCCTTCCGGCGGGATCTTCCGCTGGACTCGGTGTTCACCCACCTGAACGGTACGCACCCCGGCTGGATGATGCCTGCGCAGCCGCAGGACGGCAGCCTGAAGCTGCCACGGCAGCAGCAGCCGCTTTCCGCTTCCGTCTATGCAGATGCTGTACGCAAGTTGAAAGAGTGTCTGCCGGATCTGCAGCCGCAGCCAGAGTGGATCAACTCGCTGCTGGGTCTGCTGGAAACGCAGTTCAGCTGTTTTCCGTCCAGCACCTTTACCGGTGAAAGCCCGGATGTTTCCCTGTTCGACCACGCCAAGACCACCGCAGCCATTGCGGCATGCATCAGCGAATATGTGCAGGCAAACAACATCACCGATCTGCGCAAAGCGCTTTTTGAGCAGGAGAAGGATTTTTGCCAGAAGAACATTTTTGTGCTCTATACCGCTGATTTCTCTCGCATCCAGAAGTTCCTTTATACTGTCCATACCGAAAACGCCCTGCGCTCCCTGCGCAGCCGGTCGTTCTTTCTGGAGCTGCTCATGGAGCACTATCTGGACGAGCTTCTGGCCGGGTGCGGCGTGTCCCGCGCCAACCTGATCTACAGCGGCGGCGGGCACTGCTATGTGCTGCTGCCCAATACTGCCGCCGTGGCCGATACCCTGACCCGGTGGAACCGGCAGTTCAACCGCTGGCTGCAGCAGCAGTTCGGCACCCAGCTGTTTCTGGCCAACGCATGGACACCCTGCTCCGGCAACGACCTGACCAATACCCCGGCTGAAAAAAAAGCCCCTACAAAGAGCTGTTCCGCCGGGTGAACCGGCTGCTGGAACAGCACAAATTCCACCGCTATACCGCAGAGGATCTGCGGCTGCTGAACAGTACCGCCGCTTACCCGGATGGCCGGGAATGCAAGGTGTGCGGCACCAGTGCCAACCTGAAGGATGATCTCTGCCCTTGGTGCAAACTGTTTGTAGATCTTTCTAACAAGATTCAGAACAAGCGCGTTCTGGTGGTAAGCCGTCAGCCCTCGGCTGCCGATGACTGCATGCTGCCTGCACTGGACGGCGGCAGCGAATATCTGTCCCTGACGGATCAGCTCTCTGCCCGCAAACGGCTGGCTTCCGGCGAGCCCGTCGCGCGTGTATATACCAAAAATGCACCGTTCACCGGCCTTACTTACAGCACCAACCTGTATGTTGGCGATTACGCCGCCAGCAACAGCATGGAAGAACTGGCAGAGCAGTCCGAGGGTGTGCGCCGCATTGCGGTCTGCCGTATGGATGTGGACAACCTCGGCCACGCCTTTATCTCCGGTTTCGAGCAGGAGAACGAGAAAGACCCGGTCAAACGGATGCACTATGTTACCCTGTCCCGCACCTCAGCGTTCTCTCGGCAGATGTCGCTGTTTTTCAAGTGCTACATCAACGGCATTCTCGAAGGGCTGCAAGTGAGCATTGTTTATGCCGGCGGCGATGATGTGTTCCTTGTGGGCGCATGGAACGATGTGCTGGAAGCAGCGCAGCGCATCCAGAGCAATTTCACCGCATTTTCCTGCGGTGCACTGACTCTCAGCGCGGGCATCGGCATCTTTGATGACCATTACCCCATCCGGCTTTCCGCCGAGGAAACTGCCGCACTGGAAAGCCGCCAAGCATCTGCCCAGCAAAAATGCAGTGGCACTGTTCACGCCGGAGCGCAAAGCGGTCCGGGATGCAAAGGGTAATCTGCTGGTGCAACCGGAACAGGGACATATCTATGCATGGGATGTATTCCGTACAAAGGTCCTGACCGAAAAGGTCGGCTGCCTACAAAGCTTCTTTGGCAAGGATAACGCTGAGCATGGAAACGCCATGCTCTACAACCTGCTGGCACTGCTGCGGGAAGCAGAAAACGACCGCATCAACCTTGCGCGGTATGCTTACCTGCTGGCGCGGCTTTCCCCCAAAAAGAATACACCAGATTATAAACTTTACGAGCAATTCTCTCACAACATGATGGATTGGGCATTGGATGCCGTACAGCGTCACCAGCTCATCACCGCAATTTATATTTATGTCTATCAGAACAGAAAGGGTGGCGACACAGATGGCAGGATGGAATGATAATGGCCGCAACTATGGCGGCGGTGGCTATAACAACAACAACGGAGCGGATATAGCAACAGCTACAACGGAAACCGCAGCAGTTCCGGCAGCTATAACAACCGCAGCAGCTATGGGCAGCAGAAAGAGCTGCCGCCGGAGATCACGCCGAAAAAGGTGCCGGAAGATTATGTAGACGAAGCCGAGCGTATTATGCGCAGCCTCATGAGTGGCGGCAAGACCGTGACCACCAGCAAAATCCGCAACCTGTTGAGCCTCGTGACGGATATCTTTAATACGGAAAACATCCGCACCGATGAAAAGCTTCTGCCCGAAAGCATCGTGAAGCTCAACCTGATGCGGGTGCGTGTAGCTTATGAGTGCGGGCGCGATGACACCGTAAAAAGCTTTGTGGCACAGACGAACCTGCTGGAATACCTCAAGGGCATTTCCACCGACCGTGCGGACCTGATCCGCTTTGCACACTACATGGAAGCGCTGGTCGCTTTCCACCGCTACTTCGGCGGCAAGGAGGGGTAATCATATGTATGGAAAAATTCTGATCCGGTGCGATCTGGAAGTGCGCACCGGTATGCACATCGGCGGTTCCTCTGCCTTTTCTGCCATTGGTGCTGTGGACAGCCCGGTGGTGCGTGACCCCTATACCGGTTATCCCATCGTACCCGGCAGCAGCTTGAAAGGCAAGCTGCGTACCCTGCTGGCCCGCAGCACCTGTCAGGATATTGAGACATGCCTGCTTTCGACAAGGACGACGAGCGCATTCTGCGTCTGTTCGGTTCCTCGGAGCCGGTGCGCCGTTCCCGCTTGCAGTTTGCGGATGCCTTTTTGTCCAATGCAAAAGAGCTTTCCAATGTGGGTGTGACCGAAGTCAAGACCGAAAACGCAATTTCCCGTGCCAACTCTGTGGCCAATCCTCGCCAGATCGAACGTGTGATCGCCGGTGCAAAGTTCGGTGTCAGCATCGTTTACGATGTAATCGACCCGGCACAGGTCGAGGAAGATCTTTCTCTTCTGGCCAAAGGCATGAAGCTGCTGCAGATGGATATCTGGGCGGCCATGGTTCCCGCGGCAGCGGCCGTGTCAGCCTGAAAAATTTTGCGCTGGAAGGCTATGGCGCGCAGGTGGATCTCAGCCACCTGAAATCCCTCTTTGATGAGGTGGATAGTTATGAACTATTTTCTGTTTAAGCTTCAGTTTGACACAGCTGTTCATTTTGGAGGGGCCGACTCTGCATTGTCGCTTTATACCTCCGAAGAAACCCTGCGGGCAGATACCCTGTTTTCTGCCCTCTGCCATGAGACCCTTGTCCAGCACGGAGAAGAAGCCTTAGAACAGCTTTGTGCGCAGGTCCGGCAGGGAAAATTCCTGCTCAGCGATACAATGCCCTGGTATGGCGAAACGTTTTACCTGCCAAAGCCCATTGCCGCGTCAGAATCCACCGAGGAGGTAGAAACCACCCTGCGTAAAAAGGTAAAAAAGCTAGCCTGGATCCCTGTGTTGCAATTCGACCGCTACGCCAGAAGCCTGCATGAAGGTCATTTTACCCCTGACGAGCAACCGGAAAGTTTTGGCACCGACTATGAGCAGACCAAGGCAGCTGTTCCCATGCAGGGGGATACCATGCCGTATCAGGTTGGACTGTTCCGTTTTGCGCCGGACTGCGGACTGTATTTCATCTGCGGATTTACCGAAGATGGTCAGGATGAAGATCTGGAGTATTTGCTGGATTGGCTGGGCGCTACCGGCAGCGGCGGCAAAGTCAGCTCTGGTTATGGAAAGTTCCATGTTGTAGACAAGATTTATCTGAACGAACCTTTTGACGCGCAGACCAAATGGCTGCGCCGTGCACTTTCTTCCAACCGCGCACCCTATCTGCTGCTGAGTACCAGCCTGCCGCAGACGGATGAACTGGATCATGCATTAGAGGGTGCCTCCTTTCCAGCTGATACGCCGCAGCGGCTTCATGGCATCCGATCGTGTGGAAACTCCGCTGAAGAAAAAAACGCATATGCCCTTTCGGCAGGGTCTGTCCTGCTGCAAAATCGTTATCAAGGTGCTTTGTATGATGTTGGTTTGTCGGATGTGCATCCGGTATACCGCTATTCCAAGCCAATCTTTATGGGGGTGACATTATGATTCAGCAGGATCATCTTCAGATCTTTGACCTTACTCTGAATGTATGGGCACCTCTGTTTGTTGGCAACGGCAGCAGCTATACCAAAAAAGAGTACATGTACAACACCCGCAATGGCAAAGTCTCCTTTCTGGACGAGCAAAAATTTTTCAGTTTTCTAGTCGAGCACGATCTGGTGGACAAGTACGGACAGTTTATGCTTAGCGAGCAGTCCAATCTCTGGGCATTTCTGAGCAAAGACTGCGGCATTTCCGATGCAGAACTGAAAACGCTGACGCGCTATCAGATCGAGGTGGGAGATGCGCTGGATGCTGAGCACTCGCTGAAAGAGATCCATGCTTTTCAGCGTGATGCGCAGGGCCATGCCTACATTCCCGGCAGCAGCATCATCAGGGTGCGCTGCGTACCGCATGGCTGCTGAGTGCGGTATTGGCTGACCGCAGTACCGGGCACAGCCTTGCGCCGGGCCGCCGGGCCGCTTTTCCAGAAGAAAAATACGTCAACCAGCTGCATCTGCGTACCCTGAAAGACGGAAGCATCGCTTCCGATGCTGTCAACAGCATTTTCCGCGGCATCCAGGTTTCCGACAGCCTCTCTATCCCGGATAGCTGCATGATGCTTGCCGGAAAGACAGACTCCGCAACAGATGGCGGAACGCACAGCATCAACCTTTGCAGGGAATGCGTCGCACCAGGCACGGCCATTCAGTTCAAGCTAACGCTTGATCAGTCTGTGCTAAAGGGCCGCATCACAAAGGATGCTTTGCTGGAAGCCATCCAGCAGTTTGATGACTACTATCAGCAGACCTACGAGCGGCATTTCACCCTGCCGCGCGGGGCAGTCAATCTGCCGCAGCAGCCCTATCTGATCCTGGGCGGCGGCTCCGGGTTCTTTGCCAAGTCACTGGCTACCCCTATCTAGGCGAAAAAGAAGGTCTGCGCTGGACAACTGAGCAAATGGCCCAGATGTTCCGTAAACATAAGCATGAACGCGATTCCGAAAAAGGTATTTCTCCGCACACCATGAAATATGCTCGCTTTCGCGTTCGGCTTTATCCCTATGGATATTGCGGGGTGAATATTTTATGATCCAGCAGATTCAACTGGTTTTATCTCCGCCCAATGATGTGCGGATTCCCCAGTCGTGGTCTTATCGTCTGTATGGCTGGCTGATGTCGCAGATTTCTTCTGAATTTGGAGATCAACTGCATCTGCAAGGGGAGCACCCCATTGCGCATTTTCTATGTTTTTCGCCGGAAAAGCAGTCTTTGATCTGGACGGTCAATCTGCTGAATGACGCTGCTCGACAGGTAGTTTTCCCCGTTTTGGAATCTGCAAAGGAAATCCCTCTGCATGAATTCACACTCCCGGTTTCAGAGGTCCGTACCTTTCCGGCAATCTCCGCTGAAGAGCTGATCCGTTCTGGGCGCTCCCGCAGCGAAACCCGTGCCAAAATTGCTTTTCTGTCGCCTTGCGCCTTCAAGCAGTCCGGCCGCTATACTATTTTCCCGCAGGAAACTCTGCTTTTGCAAAGTCTGATTGCGCATTGGAACGCTGCCTTTCCAGAATATGCCCTTATCGATTCTGATGCACTGCAGGCTTTACAGCAAGGGCTTCATATTGTGGATTATAATCTCCATACCACACGTTATCTGCTGAAAGAAACGCGCATTCCAGCCTTTCAAGGCAATGTGACCATCGAGGCACGCCTTGCGCCGCCGCTTCTGGAACTTTGGAACGCGTTGCTCTCTTTTGCATCCCATGGCGGAGTTGGCATCAAAACCACTCTTGGAATGGGAGGCGCTGCTACGGATTTTTATAAAAAAACACCCGTTATATAAGCCTCATTGCTATCGAGAGACTGTTGCACTGCATCAGTCTCTTTTTATTGTAGCATCATATAAATGGTTATCACGATCTCTATTATTTTTAATAAAAGCAATGCAGATACAGTATATTTTCTTAGATCAAAAAACTTCTTTTTCAATCAGATGCGGTTTATTCTCGATCATTGAATATTCTTCTGACGGGCGCTATAATAAAAGAAAACGGCAAGGAAGTGCATCTATGCTCTACCCCGGACTGTACGAACAGGTCATCAACAACGCGCTGAACCGCGAGCTTGCAGAGATTCCGGAAGCCCGCAAGTCCACTGCGCCCATCGACACGGCGGAGGCTGCCAAGGTACTGGCGCAGTATCTGACCAACGTGGTACAGAAGGGTCTTGAGAACGTGCAGGACAACGGCGGCGGCATCGAGGCGCAGATCCAGCTGGCAAATCAGATCGTGACCACCATCCAGAACACCACACAGGAAGCTGACTTTGCCGCGCTCGGTGTTGACCAGCGAGCAGAGCAGCTTCTTGCGCTTTTGCAGCAAAATGACCTGCGCCTTGCTACAGGAAAAAGCGCAAAGGACCTTGACCGCCCGGAGACCTCCATTGCGCAAAGTTCCCTGTTTACCGGCGCCATCCATGAGCCGCAGATGTACACGGAGCTGAAAAAGGAGATTGTTTCCGCCGACCGCATTGATATGCTGGTCTCCTTTATCAAGTGGAGCGGCTTGCGCCTCATCATGGACGAGCTGCGGCAGTTTGCGCAAAGCGGCGGTGAGTTGCGCATCATCACCACCTCTTATATGGGCGCTACGGACGTAAAAGCCATCGAGGAGCTGCGCGCGCTGCCCAATACGAAGATCAAGGTCAGCTACGACACCAAACGTACCCGCCTGCACGCAAAGACCTATGTGTTTTACCGGGACACCGGCTTTACCACAGCGTATGTTGGCTCCTCCAACCTGTCCAATGCGGCAATTTCCAGCGGTCTGGAATGGAACGTCAAGGTGACCCGAAAGGACCTGCCGGAGACCATCGAAAAGATCGCAGCCACCTTTGAAAGCTACTGGAACTCCAGCGAGTTTGAATATTACGATGAAGGGCAGCGGGAACGGCTGATCCGCGCCCTGAAAGCCGAAAAATACAGCGAGACCGACCACAGCGGGATCTATACCCTGGATATTTTGCCCTATTCCTACCAGCAGGAAATTCTGGACCGACTGGATGCCGAGCGCACCGTTCGGGGTTACAACCGCAACTTGGTAGTCGCCGCCACCGGCACCGGCAAAACTGTGATCTCCGCACTGGATTACAAGCGCTTCTGCAAACAGCATCCCGGAAAGCCTTGCCGCCTGCTGTTCGTGGCGCATCGGGAAGAAATCCTGAAACAGAGCCTGTACACTTTCCGTGCCGTGTTGAAAGATGCCAATTTCGGCGAACTGTTGGTCGGCAATTACAAAGTGGACAGCATTGAACACCTGTTTATTTCCATCCAAACCTTCAACTCGCAGGATTTTACCGCCAAGACCGGGGCTGATTTCTACGATTATATCGTGGTGGACGAATTCCACCATGCCGCCGCGCCCACCTATCAGAAGCTGTTGGAGTATTATCAGCCACAGATTTTGTTGGGCCTGACTGCCACACCGGAGCGTATGGACGGCAAGAGCATTCTGGATTATTTCGGTGGGCGCGTTGCCGCCGAGATTCGCCTGCCGGAAGCCATTGACCGGAAACTGCTGTGCCCGTTCCAATATTTCGGCGTGACCGATACGGCCGACCTGAGCAGTCTGAAATGGCGCACCGGCGGTTATGATAAGGCCGAACTGTCCAACCTGTACACCTTCAGCGGCATGGTAGCACAGCGCCGCGCTGACCTTGTGGTGAATTCTATCCTGAAATATGTCACCGATATTGACGAGGTAAAGGGGCTTGGCTTCTGCGTTTCCATCGAGCACGCCCGGTTCATGGCGGACTATTTTAACACCCACGGCATCCCGTCCATAGCGCTGACCGGCGATTCTTCCGATGAGGAGCGCAACACCGCCAAACAGCGGCTCATTTCCGGGGGATTCGTTTCATTTTTGTGGTGGACATTTACAACGAAGGCGTGGACATCCCGGAAGTCAACACCGTGCTGTTCCTGCGCCCCACCGAGTCGCTGACCGTGTTTTTGCAGCAGCTGGGCCGCGGCCTGCGTCTGGCTGAAAACAAGGAATGCCTGACCGTGCTGGACTTCATCGGGCAAGCAAACAAGAAGTACAATTTCGAGGAAAAGTTTACGGCCCTGCTCTCCAACACCACCCACAGCGTCAGCCGAGAGATTAAAGAGGGTTTTGTCTCTGCGCCCAAGGGCTGTTATATCCAGCTGGAAAAGATCGCCGCAAAATATGTGCTGGACAATATCAGCGCCTCCTATGACCGCACCTCCGGGCTTGTGGCGCGGGCAACTGCCTTTACCGAGGATACCGGTCTACCCCTGACACTCAGGAACTTCCTCGACTACTATCATCTTGACCCGCGTGCAATTTACAGCAAAAAGGTCTGCTTCAGCAGGCTGTGCGTCCGCGCAGGGCGGCATCCGATTTTGCAGAACCTTTGGAAGAAACCATGACCAAAGCCCTTGCACGCTTTGCAGTCGTGGATTCCCGCAGGTGGATCCGTTTTTTGCTGGAGCTTCTGCCAAAGTTGGACAACACCGACTTTGCGGCTCTATCGCCAGTAGAGAAGCGGATGCTGCAGATGTTCTATGTGACTCTCTGGGGCAAAACTGCAGAAAGCTGGGAGGATGAAGAAGTTCTCGATAACCTGTATGCTCTCTCGGACAGTCCCGTTTTGCTGGGGGAGCTGCAGGCACTTTTGCAGTATCAATATGACCGCATTGATTTTATTGACGAGCCGGTGGAGGTGGGCTTTGATTGTCCGCTGGATTTGCACTGTACTTATACCCGGGACCAGCTGCTGGTGGCGCTGGATTTCCTGAAACCAGCCACGGTACGTGAGGGTGTGAAGTGGCTGCAGGAGAAGCAGTTGGATGTGTTCTTCGTGACGCTGAACAAGGCGGACAAGGATTACTCCCCCACCACCATGTACAAGGATTATTCCATCAACGAGAGCCTGTTCCACTGGCAGAGCCAGAGCACCACCGCCGAAAACTCTGCCACCGGGCAGCGCTACATCCATCACCGGGAAAAAGGAAGCCAGGTGCTGCTGTTCGTGCGCGAGTTTAAGGCAGATGCCCGTTTTGGCGGTGCAGGAGCGTATACCTATCTGGGCACGGTGAACTATGTGAAGCATGAGGGCTCCCGCCCCATGAATATCACATGGAAGCTGGACCGCCCGATTCCTGCAAAGTTCCTCAAAAAGACCAACAAGCTGGTGGTCGGTTAAAAGGAGAATATCATGAAGGTTGTTCGCGTTGTCGCAGCTGTGATCTGCGACGATATTCAGACGAAACATAAAATTTATGCCACCGCCCGCGGCTACGGCGAGTACAAGGGCGGATGGGAGTTCCCGGCGGCAAAATCGAGCCGGGTGAAACCCCGCAGCAGGCACTGAAACGAGAGATCCGGAGAACTGGATACCGAGATCGCGGTAGGCAACCTTATCGACACCATTGAATACGATTATCCCGCCTTCCATCTTTCCATGGACTGTTTCTGGTGCGAAGTAGTTTCCGGCAAACTGGTGCTGAAAGAAGCCGAGGCTGCACGCTGGCTGACTAGAGAAGAGCTTGATTCTGTTCCGTGGCTTCCGGCGGACCAACTTCTTTTAGCGCAAATTCGTCCTGAATTATAATTTTTTATGATAAATTCCTCTCTTTAGCTTTCTCAAATATCAAATTTTCACCCAGATATAATAATCATGATCCAAAGCCTCTGAGTCGAAAGACTCAGGGGCTTTTTATGTCTGGAGGTGAGCATTTTGTTATTCCGCACCATCACTATCATTATTACCATCGTATTTTAATGCGCAGCTGCGCAGAACTACAACGAGAACCTGTTCCTGCGCACCGCAGAGGGGTAACCCCATGATCGACAAGGCTTACAAGATGGTGCTGGCCGCAGCATAAAGGAGCAAGCCATGAATGATGTAAATAACCGCATTTTCAGGGAATTCACGGAATTTTTTGACAACGTTGAGAAGAGTGCTTCTGAAATCAGCGTTACCATGGCTTATGAGATCACGATGAAAAAAGTACCATCAGCACCGCCATTATTGTTTTGGAACTGAGGGCAGACTGGAGGAGCGCTACTGGAACCATCTCAGGGTGCAAAATCGATACATCCAGATTCAAGTGTTTCCCTTTTCACTTGCCGAGGCCAAACAGCAGTGCCTTGAGAATGGAACCTATACCTCAGACGAAAAACTTTTTGCCGATTATCTGAAGTATGGCGGCTTCCCTCAGCGATTCTTCCTGCCGGATGAACATTCCATCGCTACCTATCTGGATGATTTATATGAAGCAATCGTTGTCCGGGATGTCATGCTGCGCCACGGCATCCGGGAACAGACGGCACTGCGGAATGTCCTTGCGTTCCTGCTGGACAACATCGGCAATCCATTCTCTGCACGCAATATCAGCGGACGCATGGTTTCGGAGGGAATGAAAATATCCACCGCTACGGTTTTGAACTATGTGGATTATTTCAAAGAAGCGT
>VOFC01004432.1_pt1 | contig 52713 bp, 58 predicted proteins | sample 5384161 | NCBI WGS metagenome assembly VOFC01 (sample SAMN12384722, study PRJNA508395) | human gut metagenome | isolation source: healthy gut B | host: Homo sapiens | reverse complement strand
CTTGGGATTATCTGGCGCGTGGCAATTATGAGTATTATCTTCCGCAGATTGCGCGAAACAAAGTCCTGTTTTTTTGTGGCTCCGGGTGCTTTTGGGCTACGCGAATATTCCCGGATTTTAATTCTCACTTCGTCAATATCCGAAATTTCGTGAGAGACGGCAAAAAATATGGCGCGGAGGGCATGCTTTGCTGCAACTGGGACGACATGGGTGAAGACCTTTTCGATGTGGGATGGTATGGCGTGGCTTTCGGTGCGGCATGTGCGTGGCAAAAAGAGCAGGAGACTTCGATGACGACTATAAGAATGCGTTTGACTGGGCGTTTTATCGCAATCTTTACGGTCATGTCTTTTCGCAATCCATAGACAGTATTGCCGATGCGCAACGTCCGTTGGGCTCCATAGTACAGGTGGACTGGGCTTACAGTGTTCCTTTCGAAGAAGCGGGAGCGAGCTATCAGAATGCCATTCAGAATACGGGGCGAATGGAAGAATTGCGCAGCACCATAGCGAATAATTACGCGGTTCTGCGTAGGAGCAAATCTTTGGCGAGACATCACGCGAGCACTCTCGATGCCGTTTTGTTCGATGCCCGTCGTTTGGGATTTGTTTATGCCAAGGCTTCGCTCGCAGCGGGACTGTCGAAGCGTTATGACGATTTTTGCAACGACGATGACAACGGGCGTGCAATCAATACGGCTTTGTATGACATAATGATGCCTCAGTGCGGGCTTGTTGGTTCTTTGCGCGACTTCACAATGGAGCTTAAGGATTGGCATCACGACCTTTGGATGAATGAAAACCGTCCTTATCATTGGGACATTGTGGAAGCGCGTTACGATCACCTTTTGCAGGCGTGGATGCGGAACAAAACTAGTGCAGAAGCATATCGGCGCAAAAGCTCCGCGTGAGAAAGCGGGACTGATATTCGAAAAATGAAACAGTAACCCGCACGGCGCAAAAAATAAAGTATATAATTGTTTGTGGTAAACTTAATTGTAAAAATATCTTGTTATATTTGCAAGACTTACAAAGCCTGAAAGCAATATCATTAATAAAATCATAACATGAAAAAGTCTTTGATTATTTGCGCATCGTTGCTTGTTGCCGTAAGTGCGGGCGCACAAAAAAACAGAAAGTTCGCGCCGCCTGTCATGGGCTGGAGCAGTTGGAACACTCTTTGCATTGAACATTAACGAAAAGAATATTTGTGCAAACGCCGACGCACAAGTTTCCACAGGATTGAGAGATGCCGGATATGTTTACTGTAATATTGACGACGGATACATGGGTGGTCGCGACGCTCAGGGAAACATGACGAGCAATGACGAACTCTTTCCGAGGGGCATGAAATATGTTTCGGAATACATCCGCAAAAAGGGCTTGAAACCGGGTATTTACAATGACGCTGCGGGCAATACCTGCGGTTCCGGCAATTTTAAGACTCCCAAGTTCGGACAAGGCGTAGGTTTTAACGGACATGAGGCTGCCGACTGCGACCTTTATTTCAATAAATGGGATTATGATTTCGTGAAAGTGGACTATTGCGGCGCAGCAGGTCTGGGATTGCAGGAAGAACCTACCTACACCGCAATCGGAAATGCCATTAAGGCGGAAAGCAAAAAGCTCGGTCGCAAGATTTCATACAACATCTGTCGTTGGGCATACCCCGGTGTTTGGTGCAAGGACGTTGCAGATTCTTGGAGAATCAGTGGAGATATTCAGGCAAACTGGCCTTCGTTCAAATATGTCATAGGCAAGAACAAATATCTTTCGGCTTATTGCGGCGATGGTCATTATAACGATATGGACATGCTTGAAATCGGTCAGGGTTTGCCTTTGAACGAGGAAGAGGTGCATATGGCTATTTGGTGTATCCAGAGTTCTCCGCTTCTTGTGGGTTGCGACATGACCAAGATACCTGCACAGTCGCTCGAACTCATGAAAAACAAAGAACTTATAAACATTAATCAGGATCCGCTCGGGCTTCAGGCATACATAGTTTACCAGAAGAACAACTCCATGATTTATGTTAAGGACATCAAGAAGCTTAACGGCGACACAAGAGCCGTTGCTCTTTTGAATCTCGGCGATGATCCGATCACAATAGACGTTCCTCTTGAAATCATAGACATGAGCGGTAAAGCCGTTACCCGTGATCTTATTCACCACACGGCTGGTCCTGTGCTCAATGGTAAAATTACCGAGACCATTCCGGCGCGTAGCGTGAAAAATGTGGACAGTTACGGGAAAACGTATCGAACGTACCGTTTACAATGCCGGTACTGCTTACATGCCAAACTTCAATGATCTTGGCGGCGATAAGCAGACGATTCGTTACTCGGACGATGAAAACGCTTCTTGCGGGGTTAAGGTTATGTTCCTTGGCGGAACACCGCAGAACGTAATGAAATGGACGAACGTTTATTCGGAGAAAGGCGGCACTTACGACATTACCGTGCGCTACGCATGCGGTGAAAACCGTTACCTGAAGATTGTTGTCAATGGCGGACAGCCTGTAATTTACAAAGGACCTCAACACCGGCAGCTTCAAAAAGTATGACACGCTCACCGTTCGCGCTACGCTCAAGAAAGGAAACAACACCGTTACTCTCGGATGCGATAACGGTTACGCTCCCGACATTGACGGAATTACTTTGGCAAAGAGATAAAAGGATTTAATTCATACATTATATAATAAGGGCGGTATCGAAAGCGATGCCGCCCTTGTTTTTTACCTTGCAGTCTTTTTCTTTATTGTTTTCCCTGTTTTTCTTTCAGCCACATACGGTAGAGTTCGAAAAACTCGGGTGCGCTGAGCAGCGTTATGCCAGGGTCGAGACGCTTTGACTCTTTTATTAATTGCCCGTACCAATGTGGGCTTTTCAATATGCACCGAAACCAGTGGAACGGTGTTTTACGCGCGTGCACTCTCTCCACCAAAACTTGCGCCGCCTTGTTTCCGTCCTCATCGGTGAGGTCGTAGTCCGAACCAAGTACCGGCATGTTGTTGTGCAGCAGGTTGACCGGCGTTTTCTGCGCCACAATGCCGTTGTTGCTAAACGAAGAATAGGCATCCAAGGCGTAATCCTGCATGGCGGGTCCCGCAGCGCGATATTTGTTCCACCAATACGAGTCCACGTTTATGTTTCCGTTAACCACATAATTAATGTAGAACTGCGGCTTTCGGCGATTGACGATGCCTTGCAGGGTGCTCACGGTGTGGAGCCTGTCCCAGACATCGAGCACACTGATGCTGTCGTGATGATCTTCGTTCAGAAGCGGGCGCATGTCCATGTAAACTATGTTTTTGTTTCTGCTTTTTGCAAACACAGCCGCAGGAAGGAGGAAAATTGTGTAAATTAATAGTCTGATATGGTGGTTCATATAAAACAGTTCGATTGTTTGGTTTACGCAAAGGTATATGATTTGCGATAAACGGGGAAAGAATTTGCGCAATACGCTCCGGAATGCTATGAAAAACCGAAAAATCCGCGTAATTTTCCCAAGGAGGAAAAATTACATGGCTTATCGCAAAAAATACAAGCCATGTATTTTTTAAATTGCAAGCAGCATAATCTAATTCATTAAATTATAGAGAAATAGCTAACAATTTACAAAACAAAGGTAACGATTTGGAAATCATGCCAAAATTCCGCGATTCGCTATGCATAGCTGTCAAATAACTCAAGGCAAAAAATACGCAAAATCCATGACTCTACAAAATCTTTGGATTATTCATTATAGTCATAATTGGGCATATTTAGTCGTAATTAGGCGTATTGGGTCTTTACGACTATTTTATATACCAGATTCTACCCTTTAATATAATTCTCCCTGACTCTTTCATTTCAACAAGAATGTTTCCTAACATCCTCTCCTGTTGTCCTTGAGTTTTGGTCTTGGGAAGAGCATCTTTCAGATATTCAAATATTGCATCACGCTTTGCTCCGATTGAACCCGCATTCTGAAGATACTGCAAAATCATTTGCTGTAATTTCACCCTATCCAAACCTCTGTTACGAGTATAATCGGATAACTGCTTTGTCTTTCTTGCTATATCGAGTGATATACCATATTCTGAAGTGTTACCCTCCAAAAGGCCTCTATTCAATAAGTCTATCGCATTTTCTTCAGAAATTCGACGTCTCTTTTTGGACTGAGTCCAAAAGAATACAATCCTCCAGTGTCAATGTGTCGTTTTCTTTGAGCAGCTGTGTATATTTCTCATTAATTGTGTTCCCATATATTGTCACACCAACCTCTTTATTCAACACATCAATTTCGTAATCTGGCATAGGAAATGGCGGCGTCTTTGTTCATTGAACATCTTTTTAATGCCACGGCTTACTGTGTCTATCATGTTGAAATTCACCATTGCCCGACAAAGGCACTCATTTCGGAAATGGCGTTGGGGACCTTTGGTTTCTAATGCCTTTTGTAAAGTACCCGGAATAAAACTACCTCCATTTGCATAATAAAGCCATCCGGGATTCTCTACAAAATTGATGCGCTGCTGTAAAGTATAATCTTGATGTGCAATGGCATTATGCAGTGCCTCTCTAATAGTGTAGTCATCATATTGCTTCATTGTTTCTGGGAATAGTGTTCCTCCTGGCAATTCCCTCATTGTCAGATTGTGTATCTTGCTCAAGATTTTATCAACGGTGAGAATAAATGGAGCAGTGAAATGTTCATAATCTACGACATTTTGGAATTCGTCCCGTAAAGTCCATGTAACTTCAACTACAGCAGGACGAAGTTTAAATACAGAAATAGGTTTTCCCCAACAGAATAATAGCTGCACGAGTCAGTTTTCCATCGATCATTATTCCACTATTGGAAAGAAAAATCTTCCACCGTCCATGCATCAATTTCCTCAAAAGGAATATTGGAAGAATGTACCTTTTGAACATAATACGAGCTTTCCTACTGCCAATTCATCCAAATCCGCTATTGTCGCATTAGGAACAATTTCAGCGGACCAATCTTTGGCTTCAAAGACAGGTTCTTCTAGAATAACGGCAAGCCGTTCTTGTGTGATCTCCACCAATGAATCTTCGACACGCTGCCATGCCTTTTTTATGAGCATAAACCGGACGTCGAGGTAAATGTTTTGGAATATGGATTATCCAAACCGTTTTATGTGTATCCTCTGTAGTATATTCGTCAATACTTAATCCTTCTGAAGAAAGATTGGTACAATGCTCTATCAGTTTCCATACAGCAGATTGGGCATTCAAATTAAACTTGGATAAATCTGTCCCAACAATTGCCAATGTTTTATCCTGCACACCGATAACAAGATGCCCTCCCTCCATATTCGCTATGGCTGATACATATGAAATGACATCATTCTTTTCATCTCCGGCAAAGGAATTCTTGAGATTTTTCATCTCTTTCCACTCACAGCGTGCATTCTCTTGCGGAAATTCACGGAGTAAATATTGTTGAAGTTCTTTGCTGTCATAATTAATGAGATTTAAATTTTGACCAAATATTTAATCCTAAATTACAAAATCCCCAAAAATCCACCTAAACCACCAATTATCTGAATACCTTTTCGCATGTAATTTGTTATGTTAGGAAATATTTGTAATAGTAGTAATGTTACTAAAACAACAACAATAGATATAATAACCCAAATCCATCTTCGGGTCCTCTTATCCTTCTCTTTTTGCTGAAGTTTATCCAGCCTCTGATTTTCTTGAATGTCTGCAATCTGTTGAGAAATATCTGCCAATTTTTTTAATAAATCTTTATTTGCTTCTTGAAGTTTCTTGTTTTTATCAATCTCCTCCTTGTGTTTTTTTTCTGTGTTTAATTTGTTGTTTCGCTCATTTTCAATAATTGCATGAATATCTTTATTAAATTTTTTCTGGTTCTGAGATAGAACTATCGAGTAATTTATGAATCTTCATAGTTGATTCTTGAGATATTGATGACAGCAATATCTTATAATCCTCAGCAGAAATATTCTCCAAAGATGAAACTGCACTATCAAATTCATTAATCAAATCACGGCTCGGGTATTCTTCGGACAATGTTTGAGCTATTAGTTCGTTTAAGCCAATTGATGACACTTTTCCTGATAATTTCTGGGGATTTTGTAGAAAAAGAAACTCGTCAGTTCATCTGGCATTATTATCTCTCCAACATTGCCATTGAGCTTTTTTCGCAATATTAAAATCGCATAATTTTTTATTTGCAGTAACGAACCAATAACTGGCTTTTTGTAGCAATCTTTTATTTGAATCATGTTTGCGTTTTTCCCGAACAAACAAATATGCAGCAACATCGTGTATTGCAGAATGTTTCCTATACCGAATTTCTTTCAGCTGGGCAGTATCTTCTGTATTTGAAAATAGCTCAATATCAGACTCTGGTATTTTGTCTATATTGATTTTATAATCTTTTGTAGAATGGTTTCTAATTTTCCTTTTAATGTAATTAGCCAAGTTTTATTTTTCCCTAATCGAATACAGGCTTCGTTAATTGTAGTTGTCGGATTTTTCTTATCATAATGGATGATTGCATTTTCTATATTAGTCTTTATTTCGTCTAATGTAATATCCAATAACCTAATATTTCCACCTGTTTCCTGAATTAATTTTATCAACTCCTTGGTTGGCATTGTATCTTCTGCCCGTTGTAAGTCTAAGAGTTCCAGCAATACTTGTGTATCTAGGTAATATGATGTTCCTCGCTCCAATTTTGCATCTACATCAAAATCCGATTCAAGATAAGATGCTATAACGGATCCTATGAAGATCTGCTTGGTAGTTTGATATAGTATGTTATCATTATACTCTATATACTGAAGAAATCGTACATGTGTCATAAAAGACACTTCTTTGCAATCAATATTGCTTACTTTTCCCGATAAAAATGACGATAATTTATTTTTGTTCTTATTGATAAAATCCGAAAAAGTAGGCAATTTATTAATGTCTTCTCCTTGTCCTTTTGCAAATATTTCAAATGCTTGTTGCAATGCATTTGATTTGCGCCGTTCCGCTTCATACGAATCTTCAATATTACTAAAAGCAAAGGATTTGAAAGAAAAAGAAAAACTATTTCCTTGTTCTTCAATATGAAAATCAAATTTAGCTCTATCTCTACGAGACAGATTCCTCCCTACTGACTTAATAAGTTTGCGAACAATCAACAAAGGAACATCAATTCCATACTCTGATGAAATAATATTTCGTATATCTTGATCTGTCCCGATAGTTTTCTTTTTAGAATATAGTGATAATGCCCTTTTACATATTGGGATATAGACAGCACTATATATGTCAGTACTATTTTCTGTTAATGCTGCAAAGAAAGAATATGTTGTTAATAATTGTTCTTCCATTTCATTTACTCTATTATTTGTTTTTTAACTTAAATCAATATTACAATTTACCTCCAACACCTTTAAACTTTTTCGACAAAAGCGGCAATCTTTTCAAATACCTTATGTTTCTTGGTCAGATATAAAGGATTCAGCGGACTCATTTTGGGCAGGATATTATTAAAGTCAGTTCCATTCTCACTTGCGTACTCACGTCTTAAAGACATTTCAATATAATGCCTTGCTTCTCTTTCATTCAGATTTTCGCTTTCTATCAAATCCGAAGCTTCCTTCTTTTGCTTAGTTTGCGCATATTCAAAGAATGCTTTTATAATTTCAGTTCTATCAGAAATGACATCGAGATTAGCATCATTGATAAAATCAACTATCAGGCTTTCTGGCTCTGTTGCCGACACTTGACCGGATAACCCTGCGGATTTCTTCTATCAATGAAGATTTGTCCACCATCTTTTTGTTATTTTCTAAGATCAGCTCAAGAATATAATCAAGGTTTATCTCCTGCGATTTAAGCAAATCTATCTCGAAAATGACATCATCCCAGTCTATTCTTGATTTTTCCGACTTCTTTCCTTCTTTTTCTCGTCTTAACCAATCCCGTATATCGTTATAAGTCGATTTGTAATCCTGAATGATCCTATCAGACGGCATTTGCAATTTCTGCATTTTTGCAATATCGTCATCAGTGACAAAATAATCGTTCTTAAAGGCTTCGATTGCAACCGGATTTTCTGTGTCTATTGTCTGAAAAGCCTTGAGCGTAGTAAATTCATCAAAATTCTGTAATATGTTTTCCACCCGCAGATATTCGCCAAACAGCTTGACAAATTCTTTCTTATCCTGTTCTGTAACGATATTGTCTGTATCAGGAATTTATCATTCAGTTCTTTTACAATTTCAATATACCCTTTCCGTACCTCTCCTGAAGCAATGTCTTTAAAGCCTTCCAAATATTCCCTGTAGCTTTTTTCGAGTACTACATTTGCGGTATTCTCATCGCCAAATAATTTTATGGCATCAATCGTGTGTTTTTCGAGGTCTCTGAACGTAACGATATTGCCAAATGTCTTGGTGGCATCATAAATCCTGTTGGTACGGGAAAATGCCTGTATTAATCCGTGATAACGTAAGTTCTTGTCTACAAACAGTGTATTCAAAGTCGGACATCAAAACCTGTCAGAAACATACCCACCACAATCACAAGATCAACCTCTTTGTTTTTCACCCTCTTGGCAAGGTCTCTGTAATAGTTTTGGAACTCTTTGCCGTTAATGCCATAACTTGTTCCAAACAGGGCATTATAATCGTCAATGGCTTTTGTCAAAAACTCTTTTGCACTGAGATCCATTGCCGATGGTTCAAAATTTTCATCGGGTATATCACCTATTGCACTTTGCTCCTCATTGGCGGCGAAAGAAAATATGGTAGCTATTTTTAACGGTTTTTCCGAATCTTTCTGCAATCGGTTCAGTTCTTCATAGTAGAATTTGGCCGCATCCACACTGCTCACGGCAAACATGGCGTTGAACCCCTTGCTGCCGATCTGATTCCGGTGCGTCTTGATTCTGAAATTGTGCAGGATATATTGCGAAATTTCATTGATCCGGGCAGGATGAAGCAAAGCCTGCTTGTTTTCTGCGGCACTTAGCTTCTGCTCGTCAAGTTCTGTTTCTATATTTCTGAAACGGGGTCTTACATTGTTGTAGTCAACCTTGAATTTCAGCACTTTTTCGTCGTGGATGGCATCCGTTATCACGTATGAATGCAATTCTCTGCCGAACACGCTCGCCGTTGTTTCCGAACCATAAGCATTCTCCGGGAATATGGGGGTTCCCGTAAAACCGAAACTGATAATACTTCTTGAACTTTTTTCTTAATTGTTTTTTGCGCTTCACCGAATTGGGAGCGATGGCATTCGTCGAAAATGAAAACAACCTGCTTTTTGATAAACGGGCAAATTGTCTTCACTTTTCATCAGATTATTCAGTTTCTGGATTGTAGTGACGATGATTCTGTTGTCATCCTTCTCTATATTCCGTTTTTAGTCCTGCTGTGCTTTCAGACCCGTTGACACTATCCGGAGAGAACCGCTGGTATTCTTTCATCGTCTGATAATCAAGATCCTTGCGGTCAACGACAAAGAAGACTTTGTCAATAAAGTCCAATTGGGTTGCCAATCGTGCTGCTTTGAAGCTGGTAAGCGTTTTTCCCGAGCCTGTGGTATGCCAGACATATCCACCACCTTCGGTTGTAGACCATTTTTTTTGCTTGGTATGCACTTCTGATTTTCCATAACATGCGCTCTGTCGCAGCAATCTGATACGGGCGCATTACAAGCAAAGTATTGTTGGTATCAAAGACTGAATAAGTAAAAATGACATTAAGTAAGGTGTTCTTTTGGAAAAAAGTCTCTGTAAAGTCTTTTGAGATCCTTTATCACTGCATTCTTTGCATTTGCCCAGTTCATGGTAAAGTCAAAACTGTTCTTGTTGCGCTCAACCGTATTGGCAAAATAACGGCTGTCCGTACCATTTGAAATGACAAACACTTGAATATACTTGAAAAGTGAATTGTCACTGTTGAAACTTTCTTTGGAATATCGGTGAACCTGATTGAATGCTTCACGGATAGCAACGCCACGTTTCTTTAATTCAACATGTACCAATGGCAAACCATTGACCAGAATAGTAACATCATAGCGGTTGGCTTGTGTCCCGGTTTGCTCAAACTGGTTGATTACTTGCACCTTGTTATGAGCGATGTTTTGTTTGTCGGCGATGTAGATGTTCTTAATATGTCCATCGTCAAAAACAAAATCATAAATGTGGTTATCGTGAATCTTGCGGGTCTTGTCTATCAGGGTGTCTCCGGGCTTATCCAGATATTCTTCCACAAATCGTATCCATTCCTTATCGGAAAACTCCACATCGTTAAGTTCTTGAATATGCACACGGGCATTGGCCAGCAGTGCCTCAGGCGTTGATATGTCTGGGCGATATTTATAGCCTTGGTTTACTAAATCTTGGACAAATTCGTGTTCAAGGCTTGCTTCCGACTGATAAGCCACCGAAGGTTCATGAAGTTCATTATACTTGGTGTAGGCATCAAGTACGATGAAGTTGTTTGATTCTGCTATGGTATTATATTGTGCCATCTTATTCTTCTGTATAATAGTTATTGTCAACAAGATATCTGAATAATAATTTCAGCGTTTGTTTTTCCGGTTCGGTAGGTTCCGGAATGGTTTCGTATGACAATGTTGAGTGACTTGTAAATTGAATGATTCTGTTATAGTAAGTTTTCTTGTCATCAGGTAACAAATCAGACCATTGTGGATATCCTAAAAAGTTAGCAGTCTTTTCATAAAGATTGCGAAGGAGCATAAAGTGGTATTTCTGAATACTGTCACTGTTAATTGCTTCTTGAATTATCTGTTTTAAATAGTGATGATATGAAAAGCTCTTATTGGAATCCCTTTCTTTTCTAACAAGTCGTAGGTGCCATCCTCGTTGTTTTGGAGCAAATAGCAAGTCTTGTTCCCTGTTTCGTTGAACAGAACATTGAAAAATAAGGGATTGTGAGTTGAGACAATAAATCGCAAGCCATTTGCTTCTTTTATAAGCCCGCCTAAATTAACTGCCAATTCAATCAGGTGGTTTTCATCCAACGAACTTACAGGATCATCGATAAATACATATTCTAATTCGTCGAATTGGTTAGAATCTCGATTGGCAGGCTCTGGTTCATTTAATGTATTTACAACTAAAGTAAGCAAGCTGTAAAATACACACCAAATAAGGCAACTCTCTTCGCCTCTTGAAATCTTGATATTGTCTATTATTTCTTCATTTCCTCCTTCAATGGAAAATGTAATCTCATTGTATGCTTCATTGAAATGGGGAGTTAATTTATGGCTGGTGTAGCGCTGAAAATGTGTAACGATATTTCTTTCTTGTCCCTGCTCTTTTAGTACCCAATCAGTAAAACTGTTTGGCTGTATTTTAAGTTTCCTGTCAGAGTCTGCATCCAAATCATTGTCCCAATAAAACAAATCCTCCGTGAATGCATTATAATACAAAACCTTTATTTTGTGTTCTTCCGATTCGTCATCTTGATCCTTTGGAGAAATCAACTCCTTGAACGCACGAGACAAACGTGTCTTACCCACACCGTTAAAGGCATAGATTAGCTGTACCTTTTTATTCGTACCACGAAGAATTTGTGCTATTTCAGTTAATGATTGTCCCATATTATGCACTTATTTTTTGATTCTTGAAATGACAGTAATTTGTTTCTATAATATTCGTATTGTTCCTGCACTGCGGCTATTTCTGCCGGAAGACCTTCGGTAAGATTACCCACCAATGTATCAAACTTGTTAAGCAGTGTAGCTATTCTTACTTGTTCTTCATAAGGGGGAATTGAATAATGGCATTACCTAAACCTTTGGCTGATATAGAACAAATCTTTCCTTCAGAAACATACTTAACTATTTGCTTATGATAATAATCTGAACGCAAATAGTGCGAAACATATTGAGGATACAAATCACTCCTAAATATGAAACAAGCATCATGCACTGCAGCAGGTTCATCTCCAATCCAAGCTAAACCAATGCCAATGTCTTCTTTATTTTCACCTGCGGCAACAATTACTACATCGTTTTTTTTTGAGCATACCTCATTTTTGAAGCAAGCTCATTTCTAAGCCTCCCTTTACTTTGAGTTGCATATAGTCCATAATACGTGTATATGTCGCCATAATGGATGCAAGGAATACCATCATTAATAATGTCTGTCCTTACAAATCGTTTACCTCTTATAAATGTTCCTATCTCACTCATTTTCATCCAGGTTACACTTTGTGTACCCCCCCCCTATTTTAGTAAACGTTAACAATTTATTCCGATAATATTCATACTGTTCTTTTCTCGCTTGCAGCTCCGCTTGCAGCTCCGCTTGCAGCTCCGCTGCATATTCCGCGAAGCGGTCGAGAATTCGGACGATTTCTTCTTGGATTTCAAGAGGTGGAACGGGCATTATGAGATTTTTCACTTTATCACGATTTAGCCCTGGTATACCAGCACCATGTTTTGCTTGCATCAATATCTGTTCTGAATTTTTCAATAAGAAATACAAGTATCTATTGTTTAGAACGTCATTATTAGGTTTTACAACAAAACAATGTGCGCCTGCCCAAAATTTACAGTCCATCCAATTAACATAACCAGCAGAAGCTCCACCTTGAGATACGGTGATAGTATCTTTTTCTTCATTATATTTTTCAGTAAAGCCAGATGGATTCATCCCTCCATTTAAAACAGGGTATGTTCCAACTTCGGACATATCTCTTTTTATTAAATTGAATCCGTAAATCTCTATACAATCTCCTAATTTCTTATACTCCACCCCATCCGGACAAAGCTCCCGTATCAATTCTTGTAACTTACTCATAGTTCATCCTCCTCCAATTCTGTTACAATCTTGTCTATTTCAGTACGCAACTCGTTTTCTCGCGCCACGATACGGCGGATGCGTTCGTTCAGTTCCTTGATATCGGTCTTCGGGCGAGTGTCTTCGACCTCAATATAACTGCTTACCGACAAATTATAATCATTTTCAGTAATGGTTTTATAATCAACCGATTTTGCAATATAGTCAACATCTTCCTTTTTATCGAAGATGTCTATAATCCTGTCTATATGTTTGTCTTTGAGTACATTGTTGTTAGTTTCTTTTTGTGAAGAAACCTTCTCCGTAGCATCTATGAACTGGATTTTAGTATCAGACTTGTGTTTTGATAGCACCAGAATATTAACCGCTATCGAAGTGCCATAGAACAAGTTGGAAGGCAATGAGATAATGGTTTCCACATAGTTACCATCCACCAGATATTTCCTGATTTTCTGCTCAGCTCCGCCTCGATAGAATATGCCAGGGAAACAGACAATGGCAGCACGCCCTTTACTTGAAAGGTAGTTCAAAGCATGGAGCACAAAAGCAAAATCGGCTTTCGATTTGGGAGCAAGCACCCCGACAGGAGCAAAACGGTCGTCATTGATAAGTGTCGGATCATCCGAACCAATCCAGTTTACTGAATAAGGTGGGTTGGAAACGATGGCATCAAAAAGGCTTTTCGTCTCCAAATTGTGGATTGATAAGTGTATTTCCAAGTGCGATATTGAACTTATCGTAGTTGATATTGTGTAGGAACATATTCATACGAGCCAGATTATAGGTTGTATGGTTTATTTCCTGACCGAAGAAGCCATCTTCAATGATGTGGTCTTCAAACTGTTTCTTGGCTTGCAGAAGCAACGAACCCGAACCGGCAGCAGGGTCGTATATTTTATTGACCGTTGTCTGTTGGTGCATGGCAAGCCTTGATATGAGTTTGGAGACATTCTGCGGAGTAAAGAACTCTCCTCCCGACTTGCCTGCATTGGCGGCATAATTGTTAATCAGATACTCGTATGCATCACCGAAAAGGTCAATTTGGTGTTCTTCAAAACTTCCGAAATTCAATCCGGCAACACCTTTCAAGACAGCAGCCAAACGACTGTTTTTGTTTTCAACGGTATTGCCGAGCCTGGTACTGGTCGTATCGAAATCAGCGAACAAGCCTTTAATGTTCTTCTCGGAAGCATAACCGTTGGCGGAACTTTCAATAGAATCAAAAATGGCTTTCAAATCCGTATTCAGATTGGGATTTGTATGAGCAGTCTTGACCACATTGGCAAAAAGCTGACTCGGATAGATAAAATATCCTTTCGTCTTGACCGCATCCTCTTTTATCTCCGGAGTTATTACACTGTCCGGTAAAGAAGCATAGTCAATACTGTCGTCTCCACCCTCTATATAATCCGTAAAGTTTTCACTGATGAAGCGGTAGAACAATGTTCCCAAAACAAATTGCTTGAAATCCCATCCATCTACAGCCCCGCGTACTTCGTTGGCTATTTTCCATATCTGAGATTGCAATCGCTCTCTTTGTTGTATGCTTGTCATATTATTCACTTGCTTTTATTAATGAGTTCCCTCCTGTCAATATTTAATAATTCAGCTATTCTTGAAAAGAGTAGCCAAGTCAGGCTGTGAAACATTGGTACACCATTTTGATACAGTTGAAGGATCTTTTTTCAACTGTTCAGCCAACCATTTGCCAGTTTTCTTTTTCTCGACAAGAATCAATTTGAGCCTATTTATATCTTCCATATCAATCATTAAATTGAATTTAAGGCAAAAATAGTGAATTAATTTTGTTTGATAATAGAAGTACTTTACTTTTCTGTACGCATCTGTTTTTCCGACTTTGGAGGAAAAGATTTCTGCAAATTGTTTTGGGCTGCCCGAAATATTTCGGGCAGCCCAAAACACAACTTGCTATGTTCGTTTGAACATAAGATTTGAGTATGGAAATCACGCCTAAAAAATAGAAGAATTGTCTTTGATAAGATGCTTGTTTAAGATTGGTCATATTATTTGTTGTTTCCAACAAATAACGGTCGGTCAGTTGGTTTGCCCAATTATTGGTTAGCATCATGGTCGGTTGGGCTCTAAGCCGTCAAGATAATAAAACGGTCAACAGAATTGCAGGAATGAGCAGCACCTTGCCTATCGGTAAAGCACGACATTCCGACAAGGCGAAAACGGTGTTCCAAAAATACCGCCAAAAGAAAAAGATTATTTTCTGGAGGGAGTGCAGTTTCCCGTTTGCCACAATTTTATTGTGTCCTATAAAAACACCTCCCTCGGTTTTGAATGAAATTCTATAAACAAATAATGACAGACATATATGCCTATTCAATAGTTTTGTCTTTGACGATTCTTTTCCGTCAGTCGTTTGTTTCCGTAGCCGTTATCGTCCACTGTACAGACGTGAAAGGGAAAAAGGTTTTCGGGCTGAATACGCTCTGAAAGAGGAAGATTCTGCCCGAAACGGCACGGACGCCTGACCTTTTCACTTTCAATAAAGTCTGTACTAACTTAATGGACGAGCAAGGAAAACAGGTGACTGACGGTTTGTAATTTTCATATCGACCTACAAATGCATTTCTCCATATCTTCCAATTTTTCAGAGAGTTGTTCCATGTCCTGACTTATCTTTTGGGCGGTTATCTTCGCGTAGATTTGGGTCGTCTTTATGTTGTTGTGTCCCAACAGTCTGCTTACGGTTTCAATCGGTACTCCGTTGGATAATAAAGTGGTGGTCGCCGCTGAATGTCTTGGCGAGTGATAGGTCAGATGGGCTTTTATACCGCACAATTTGGCAATGGTTTTCAACTTCTTGTTGCAAGTCATATTACTCGGCATAGGGAATACCTTGTTGTCTTTTGTCATGCCTTTGTACTTCTCTATGATACATCTGGGTACATCTAACAGACGGATATTAGATTCCGTGTTGGTCTTCTTTCTTCGGGTGATAATCCAAAGGTTTCCGTCAAAGAATGTCTGCAAATTGTCATTGGTCAGGTTCTTGACATCGGAATAAGACAAGCCAGTGAACGTGGAAAACAGGAACAAGTCCCTGACAAGTTCATGTGTCCTATCTGGCATCTCGGTGTCCATCATTGTGTGTATTTCCTCTTTCGTGACATATCCTCTGTCCACACTTTCGGGAGAGTTGATATACCGGCAAAGGGATTGAAAGGCAAACGTCCGTCATTCCGCGCTATGGAAACGATGTGTTTCAGCACAATCATGTAGCCCCAAATAGTGTTGGTACGGCATTTCTTTTCAGTGCGCAGGAAATACTCGAAGTCATTAATGAAAGAGAGGTTCAACTCTTTCAGAGGAATATCCTCACGTTTGTAGGTATGAGGAAGAAACTCACGGATATGTTTGCAGACGGTCACATAACGCTGGAATGTTCCTTTTGCCCTGCTGTATCCTACTTTCTTGGCAAACTCGCTGTTATGCTGGTCAAAAAGTTTCAATAGAGTTTCCTGCTTGACACTAATACCGAGATAGGCATCTTTTAACTTGGCGGCAGTGGCATACCCATCAGCCTGCATCAGCTCTTGATAACGGCGGTTTACTTCCACCCGGATTTTATCAACGGCAATGTTGATTTTCTGTGCTTCGATGCTCTTGCCCGAGGCTCTGTTGTTTTTTTCACGTCCCACAGACGCAAAGGTACATCCAGTTTACAACTGAACTGCTTGATTTCACCGTCCACCGTAAGACGGCACATCAAAGGCAGGTTGCCATTAGGCTTCTCGCTACCTTTCTTTACGTAGAATAATACTTTAAAAGTACTTCGCATAACTCACTTTTTATGGTTACAAAATTAATTTATAGTGAGTTACAGGCAGGTATGACAAATAATGCAAATTGCAGAAATATAGCCACTTAGCAACACGATTTGACCGTATCGCTCGGTAATGATGTGGTAACTGAACATTTGCATCATTACTCTATGTTACGGATTCCTTCAGCCTTTCATTAAGAGAGAAATGTGACGTAATAGCCATATTCTCAACTAATTTTCAGCACTTCTCCGCTTTCTATTACTTCGTTACGTGTTTATTTTAAAATACAAGGCACTTATTTTAAAATATGTGCCTTATATTTTTCGCTGTGATAAGTATTTGATAAACAACAACTTATAAAAAGTCTCTTAAAAAGGTATAACGGCTTGAATGTGAGGCGGTTGTGAAAAACCGTGTCCGCTCGCGGTTTTCTTGCTCGGAGAGTGGAAAAAAGACCGACCTGTAGGTATATGGTTTTTATCTGCTTTGCCTTGTGTGCTTACGCAACAAATCCATATATTTGCAGGAACACAGTGCGCCGTGTGTCTTTGCCTGCTTGTGCCGAGCGGTGTGCGCCGTGTTGCGCGGAAGCCGGATTGCGGCGTTAGCAACATGAATTTCATTAAAAAGTATGTCATGAAGAATCGTCTGGTATCAATAATTATGCTTGGGATTTTGGCGACCTGCGCGTGCCTTGCCGGAAAAAAGGCGCGCGTTGTGGTGGCTTACGTAACCTCGTGGACGGACATCATGCCCGACCCTTGGGCAATGACTCATATAAATTATGCCTTCGGAAAGGTGAACGAGACTTTCGACGGGGTGAACATAAGCAATCCCGGGAGGTTGAAAAAATTGTCGGAACTGAAAGCGGTGAACCCAAAATTGAAAATATTGCTGTCGGTAGGCGGATGGGGTGCGGGGCGTTTCAGCGAAATGGCGGCAGACGAGGCGTGCCGGAAAAAGTTCGCAGGGAATTGCCGGCGGTTGACCGAAGAATACGGGCTTGACGGCATAGACATAGACTGGGAATACCCCACGCAGAAAAGTGCCGGCATATCGTGCAGCCCCGAAGACACACAGAATTTCACACTCCTTATGCGCGACCTCCGAAAGGTGTTGGGAAAGAAAAAACTCCTTACCTGTGCAACGATAGCAAGCGGAGAATACATAGATTTCGGGAACTGCATTAAATATATCGACCTTGTGAACGTGATGTCATACGACATGGCATCGCCGCCAAAGCACCATTCGCCCCTTTATGCCTCGGACATTTCGGGTTGGATGACTACCGATGCGGCGGTAAAGAAGCATCTCGAAAAAGGTGTGCCGCATGACAAACTCGTTGTGGGAATGCCTTTCTACGGCAGGGGACTGACACCGTACAAAGCCTATGTGCCGCGTCCGCAAGTGCTTACGGGAGTGGAGGAGAAGTGGAGTGCGGAATCGCAAGTGCCTTATATGACAGACAAGAACGGAAACTTTGTGTTGGGATTCGAGAATGTGAAATCCGTAACCGCGAAGTGTCATTATATAATAGAGCATGATCTGCGCGGAGCCATGTATTGGGAGTATGCCGACGATTATGAGCAGGGAGATTTGCGCACCGCCGTGGCGCAATGTCTTTTGCCGAATGAACAACAAGGCACACGCGGCAAAAAAGAATCGCAATAATTTTTTCGGAAAACAGGTAAAGGTTTTGGTTTACGGCACTTTGCATGCATAAAAAGCCGTGCCGTCCGCCCGTTTATACATTCACAGACATTCAGACGGCTTCCGCCGGCGCGTATCTTTGCATCGTCAACGTTGATACGCAGCCGCATGACGCAAACAAAAGCCTCTCACGGCGGGCGTGAAAAGAATAAAAACTAACCAAAACCAAAATTACCATGATTTACTACAACGTAATCAAACGCAAAAGCCCCAAAGACGGCACAGTGAAGTTTTATGCCTCGGCACAAAAACGGTACATACATGAACCTGGAGCAGGTGGCAACAAACATAAGCCGCGAGTGTACCGTAACAGTCCATGACGTGAAAGCCGTGCTCTCTTCGCTTCAGGAACAAATCATTCTCGCGCTTCAGGACGGCAAGAGCGTAAGATTCGGAGACCTTGGGTCTTTGTTGTATGCTCGGCATGAGTTTATTCTAATGGGTGCAAGTCCCTAACAAGCCTAATAGCGGGAATTGTATAGCCAATAGCAAGGGTGTCCACTGTGAGGTGGAATCTGAAAGAAGCTGGCGGCAAACATCTGACCTAACGTACAGAAACTTCATATAAGGCATTTGACCATGGATAAGATTGCATCACAAATCAAAGTCCTATTGCTATTCGGAATGGTTGGTGTAAATGAAGTGGGTATAAGATGGAAAGAATAAGCCCTTATCCGAGGAGGTCTCACGGACATGACGATTAGTTGCTTTTACGAAAGCCATGGAGTAAAAGCTTGCCGTGAGAAGTCAGCAGACGCCATAGGAGTGCAATACTCGATAACGTTGCACGAAGGGCTGAACCTAACAATTAAACGATAGTAATTGAAATATACCTTATGAAGGAAAGAATGCAGAAAACATTATCCCAAGTTAATGGCTGCCCCCAAAGAGATAGGTCGGAAACCGAATGGTATGGGGAGTGCAGACCTTCATGTGGATGTGTGAAGACAACATCGTGGAAGTACCATTCGACAAGGAACACCTTTTCGAGCAAATCCTCAGTCCTGCAAATCTCAGCCGAGCCTACAAGGCGGTGGTTAGAAACAATGGCTGTGGTGGTATCGACAAGATGCCGTGTGGACAGCTGCTCCCATGGCTCTTGACCAACAAGGACATGCTCATCCGTTCCTTGATGGACGGTTCTTACCGTCCGAACCCAGTGAAAAGGGTAGAAATACCCAAAGACAACGGCAAGATGCGCCTGTTAGGAATACCAACAGTAGTAGACCGTCTGGTGCAACAAGCCATAAACCAAGTACTGACTCCCATCTATGAGAACCAATTCTCCAAGACGAGCTATGGCTTCCGTCCGAGAAGAGGATGCCATGACGCACTACGAGGAGCGCAGAGGATAATCAACGAAGGCTACATATATGTAGTAGACCTTGACCTTGAACGCTTCTTCGACACCGTGAGCCATAGCAAACTTATAGAAATCCTCAGCCGTACGATAAAAAGACGGCAGAGTGGTCAGTCTTATACACAAATATCTCCGAAGTGGTGTAATGAACAAAGGCTTGTTTGAAGCGAGCGAGGAAGGAACTCCCCAAGGAGGACCGCTAAGTCCGTTGTTGAGTAATATCATGCTCAACGAATTGGACAAGGAACTCGAACGCAGAGGACTACCCTTTGTGCGCTATGCTGATGACTCGATGATATTCTGCAAGTCCAGAAGGGCTGCAATGCGAGTGAAGGAGTCTATAACCCGATTTATAGAGAATACTCTATATCTCAAAGTCAACAAGGAAAAGACCGTAGTGTCGTATGTGCGCGGAGTGAAATATCTCGGCTACTCCTTTTATGTGATGAAAGGCAAATGCCAACTCACGGTGCATCCAAAATCCAAAGCCAAGATGAAGTCAAGGTTGAAAGAACTGACAAGTCGCAGCAACGGATGGGGATATGCCAAGAGAAAGCAGAAGCTGAAAGAATACATAAGAGGTTGGGTCGGCTATTATCCTTGCCAATATGAAGCGTCTCTTGCTTGAAACAGACGAATGGTTAAGACGTAGAATCCGCATGTGTATATGGAAAGCTTGGAAGAAAGTCAAGACAAAAGTGGCAAACCTCATTAAATGTGGTATTAGTAAATACAAAGCATACGAATGGGGTAATACTCGCAAAGGCTATTGGCGTATAGCAGACAGCTACATACTGCATAGAGCTATAACAAAAGAGCATCTATGTAGGGCAGGGTATGCTACTTTAATGGATGCGTATCTCGAATGGTATCCAAAATAGGAACCGCCGTATGCGGAACCGCACGTACGGTGGTGTGAGAGGTCGGAAACGAAAGTAGGAAGAAAACTGCTTCGTTTTCCTCCTACTCAATTGCAGAAGAAAGAGAGAAAAGAAACGTGAAAAGCATTTGCACAAAAGACCTGTTGCGGCGGCTACATGCTTAAGAACAAGACGAAAAAACAATGAAGATATTAAAAAGTTGCTCTAAATTTTTGCATATCACAAAAGTATGACTAATTTTGCAGCCGTGAATTTTGGCAAAGAGGCACAAAATGCTTCGTAAAGCCTGCAACGTAACGAATATAATAAACTAATAATAAATTAAAAACATGATTGTAGTACCCGTAAAAGAAGGCGAAAACATCGAAAGAGCTTTGAAAAAGTTCAAGCGTAAATTTGAAAAGACAGGCGTAGTGAAGGAATTGCGCAGCCGTCAGCAGTTTAACAAGCCTTCAGTAGTTCGTCGTTTGAAAAAAAGAGCACGCTGTTTATGTACAAAAGCTCAACTGCGAGAAAGAAGACTGATTTTCTCACGCTTTCTTATACTAAAGAAATATAAGAAGAAATAAATTCCCGGAGATGCTTGCATTTTCGGGAATATTTGTCTAAATTCGTTGCGTAAACCAATTGCGTAACGAATTTATGTATATAAAGGAATTCTGCGATTATCTCAAGTACGAACGTAACTATTCCGCGCTAACGGTTGATAGCTACGAAAGGTTTACAGCATGTCGGGGATTTCGTGCGCGGAATGCGCAATATTGATAACGACAAAGCGGTTGAGGATTCGTATATAGAGGAGAAAATAATACGCAGATGGATGGCTTCGATGCTTGAAGCCGGAAATACGGCGTCATCGGTGAACAGACGTTTGAGTTCGCTGCGCAGTTATTTCAAATTCCTCCTAAGAAAAGGATTGTGTGAAACCGATCCGACGTTGCGTATAGCCGGACCGAAAAGGAAAAGGCACTGCCTTATTTCGTCAAAGAGAACGAAATGGAGCATTTGCTCGACGATGTGCCGTTTCCCGATACTTTTGAAGGAAACAGAAACCGTTTGATTTTGGAAATGTTCTATGACACGGGCATGCGTGTTTCGGAACTGGTATCACTTGACTGCAACGATATAGACATGCAGGGGAACAGAGTGAAAGTAACGGGAAAGAGAAACAAACAGCGTGTAATACCTTTGGCTCCGCTGCTTATGGAACGCATAAAAGTATATTTGCAGAAACGCAGTGAGGCGGCGAGCAATTCGGAGGCATTATATATAGATAAGAAAGGGGAGACGTCTTACAGATTATAAGGTAAGGAAAATGGTGAGTGAAGAACTTTCACTCGTTACCACGATGAAAAAACGTTCACCCCATGTGTTACGGCATTCGTTTGCCACGGCAATGTTAAACCATGGAGCGGATATAGAAGCCGTAAGAAGACTTTTGGGACACGAAAGTCTGGCAACAACCGAAATCTATACCCATACTTCAATGGAAGAACTCAAGAAAAATTATCAACTTGCCCATCCAAGGGCTTAAAAGATATGATTATGGAAATAAAGGTAAAATCAATCCGTTTCGATGCCAACGAGAAACTTCATGAGTTTATAGAAAAGAAAGTTTCCAAGTTGTCCAAAGCAAGCGGCTCTGCGGGAACAGCAGAGGTAGTGTTGAAAGTGGTGAAGCCCGAAACTTCAAAAAAAAGTCCACGGGAGTTCGTCTGAGTTTACCGAACGGCGAACTTTTTGCCGAGAAAACGTGCGACACGTTTGAGGAAGGTGTGGACCTTTGTGTCGATGCTTTGCAGCGACAATTGGCAAAAGTACAAGGAAAAACAACGCGGATATTAAAAAAATGCTCCAAAAATTTTGCAGTTAGAATTTAATAAGTAACTTTGCAGCCGTTTCGGGGACAAAACAAAACCGGAATGGCTGCAATTTCGCAGAAACAACGTTTGCAGCGAAAATTTCAGGGCAAGTTCCAGAGTGGCCAAATGGGGCAGACTGTAAATCTGCTGGCTTACGCCTTCGGTGGTTCGAATCCGTCCTTGCCCACATAAGAAAAAAAACATAATTGCGGAAATAGCTCAGTTGATAGAGCACTAGCCTTCCAAGCTGGGGGTCGCGGGTTTGAGTCCCGTTTTCCGCTCTAATTGCTGTTATAGCTCAGTGGTAGAGCACTTCCTTGGTAAGGAAGAGGTCCCGAGTTCAAGTCTCGGTAACAGCTCTTCTGTTGTAACAAACAATGGTGGAGAATTTCACTAAAATAACAATTATAAAAAATAAAGCTATGGCTAAAGAACAATTTGTGCGTACCAAGCCGCATGTTAATGTCGGTACGATTGGACATGTTGACCATGGAAAGACAACTTTGACGGCTGCCATCTCTAAAGTGCTTCATGAGCGCTTGGGTACAGGTGAAGACGTTAAATCGTTCGACCAGATTGACAATGCACCTGAAGAGAAAGAGCGTGGTATTACCATTAACTCTTCTCATATTGAATATGAAACTGCAAAACGCCACTACGCTCACGTTGACTGCCCGGGTCACGCCGACTATGTGAAGAACATGGTAACTGGTGCCGCTCAGATGGACGGTGCAATTATCGTGGTTGCTGCTACTGATGGTCCTATGCCTCAGACTCGTGAGCACATCCTTCTCGCTCGTCAGGTAAACGTTCCCCGTCTTGTTGTGTTCTTGAACAAGTGCGACATGGTTGAGGATGAAGAAATGCTCGAACTCGTAGAAATGGAAATGCGCGAACTCCTTGCAGCTTATAACTTCGAAGAGGATACTCCTATCATCCGCGGTTCTGCTCTTGGTGCTCTCAATGGCGTTGCTAAGTGGGAAGATTCTGTAATGGAACTCATGAATGCAGTTGATAACTGGATTCAGGAACCCCAGCGTGAAGTTGACAAACCTTTCCTTATGCCTGTTGAGGATATCTTCTCTATTACCGGTCGTGGTACTGTTGCTACAGGTCGTATCGAAACCGGAAAGGTTAAGGTTGGTGATGAAGTTCAGATACTTGGTCTTGGTGAGGATAAGAAATCGGTTGTTACCGGTGTTGAAATGTTCCGTAAGATTCTTGACGAAGGTGAAGCTGGTGATAATGTTGGTCTTCTTCTCCGTGGTATCGATAAGAGCGAAATCAAGCGAGGTATGGTTATCACTCACCCGGGTGTAATCACTCCGCACAAGAAATTCAAGGCTTCTATCTACGTATTGAAGAAAGAGGAAGGTGGTCGTCACACTCCGTTCGGTAACAAGTATCGTCCTCAGTTTTACCTCCGTACAATGGACTGCACCGGTGAAATTACTCTTCCTGAGGGAACTGAAATGGTAATGCCGGGCGATAACGTAGAAATCTCTGTAGAGCTCATCTATCCGGTTGCTCTTAACGTAGGTCTTCGTTTCGCAATCCGTGAAGGTGGTCGTACGTAGGTTCTGGTCAGATTACTCAGGTGTTTGACTAATCTCGAAACTGATAAAAATATTAAGGCTCTCGACTTTTGAGAGGTGGGGAGTCTTAATTTACGGGAATAGCTCAGTTTGGTAGAGCACTGGTCTCCAAAACCAGGTGTCGGGAGTTCGAGTCTCTCTTCCCGTGCTAAAAGAATAAAGTATATGTTGAAAAAAAGCATTTGCATATTGCAAGGCTTCTTACGAGGAGCTTATGTATAAGACAACTTGGCCATCGGGTCGGGAACTGGGGCATAATGCAGTGGTTGTTTTGACAGCTTCCATAATCATTGCTATAGCAGTCTTTGCATTGGACCAGTGTTTTCAGTTCGTGATGGAAAATGTCTATCCGCATTAATCAACTGTATCTGTAATGGAAAATCATAAGATAACACCCGCAGAAATGAGGTGGTATGTGCTACGTGCGGTCAGTGGCAAAGAAGGGAAGGTGAAAGAATACATCGATCTCGGTATAAAAAACGGGCACTTCAATGGCAATGTATCGCAAGTTCTTATTCCTACAGAAAAGGTGGTTTATTCAAGTCCGAATGGGAAACGTACTGTGAAAGAACGCAATTCCATGCCGGGCTATGTGTTGGTAGAAGCCAAACTCGTGGGTGAGGTTGCGCAGGATTTGCGCTATACTCCTAACGTGTTGGGCTTTCTTGGCGGTATGGAACATCCGGTTCCTCTTCGCTCAAGTGAAGTGAATCGTATATTGGGAAGTATCGACGAGATGGAAACTGAGAGTCAGGAAATCTTACCGCAGTTTGCAGTTGGAGACAGCGTGAAAGTAACCGAGGGACCGTTCAGTAACTTTGGAGGTGTTGTTGAGGAAATCAACAATGAGAAAAAAGAAACTTACGGTATCTGTTAAGGTGTTTGGACGCAATACTCCTTTGGAATTGGGGTTCATGCAGGTGGAAAAGGAATAGTGTGATAGTGTTACGTGTCATGCGATTCCAAAAAATAATCATTATTAAAACAAAACAAAATGGCAAAAAGAAGTTGCTGGATTAATCAAATTACAGATTAAGGGCGGCGCTGCAAATCCATCTCCTCCCGTAGGACCTGCTTTGGGTTCAAAGGGAATCAACATCATGGACTTCTGCAAGCAGTTTAATGCCAGGACAAAGGAAAAGGCAGGCAAAGTTCTGCCTGTAGTCATTACTTACTTTTCGGATAAATCTTTTTCATTTGTAGTAAAGACTCCTCCTGCTGCTATTCAACTCTTGGAGGTAACCAAGAAAAAGAGTGGTTCAGCAGAGCCTAACCGTGTAAAGGTTGCTGAAGTAACGTGGGATCAGGTACGTGCTATTGCTGAAGACAAAATGAACGACTTGAACTGCTTTACTGTTGAGTCAGCAATGAAAATGGTAGCCGGCACAGCTCGCAGTATGGGCATAACCGTAAAAGGGGACTTCCCTAACAAATAACATAAAACTTCAATTAAGACATGAGTAAACTGACAAAAAATCAAAAGTCTGTAGCCGACAAAATTGAAGCAGGGAAGATTTATACACTCAATGAGGCATCTAAATTGGTAAAGGAAATCACCACTACCAAGTTTGATGCGTCTTTGGACATTGATGTACGTTTGGGTGTTGATCCCCGTAAGGCAAATCAGATGGTGCGTGGCGTTGTGTCCCTGCCTAATGGAACCGCTAAGACTGTTCGCGTACTTTGTCTTTGCACTCCCGATGTGGAGGATGCTGCTAAGGAAGCCGGTGCTGACTATGTTGGTCTTGACGAGTATCTCGAGAAGATCAAAGGTGGTTGGACTGACGTTGACGTGATTATTACTATGCCTTCCGTAATGGGTAAGCTCGGTCCCTTGGGTCGTGTTCTCGGTCCTCGTGGTTTGATGCCTAATCCTAAGAGTGGTACTGTAACAATGGACGTAGCCAAGGCTGTGCGTGAAGTAAAACAAGGTAAAATCGACTTTATAGGTTGATAAAGCCGGCATTGTTCATACTTCAATAGGAAAAGTATCATTCACGGCTGAGCAGATAGCACAGAACGCGAAAGAGTTCCTCAATACAATAATCAAACTTAAACCGGCTGCTGCAAAGGGAACTTATATAAAGAGTATCTTCTTGTCAAGCACCATGAGTCGTGGACTTCGTGTTGATCCCAAATCTATCGGAGTTGATGACAAAAACTAAATTTGAATTATGAAAAAGGAACAGAAAACAATAGTAATAGAGAATCTCGGTGCTCTCCTCAAGGAATACGCCAACTTCTACTTGGTTGACGTTACTGCGATGAATGCGGAAACCACAACGGCTCTCCGTCGCGAGTGTTTCAAACGCGAAATCAAAATGGTTGTCGTTAAGAATACTCTGCTCCAGAAAGCTTTTGAGGCAAGCGAGATAGATTTTTCTCCTCTTTACGGAAGTTTGAAAGGAACAACAGCTCTTATGCTGTGCAATACTGCTAACGTTCCTGCAAAACTTATAAAGGAAAAAGGTAAAGACGGAATACCGGGACTTAAAGCAGCTTACGCAGAGCAGAGCTTCTACGTAGGTGCTGAAAACCTTGGCACTTTGGCGACACTGAAGAGCAAGAACGAGGTTATTGCCGAAATTGTTGCTTTGTTGCAGTCGCCTGCAAAGAATGTCATCTCTGCGCTCCAGAGTGGCGGACAGACCATACATGGAGTATTAAGAACATTGGGCGAACGTCCCGAATAAACAATAGAATAAAAACAATAAAAAATAGAATTAAAAATGGCAGATATTAAAGCTATTGCTGAAGAATTGGTTAATTTGACAGTAAAAGAAGTAAACGAGTTAGCTCAGGTCCTCAAGGACGAGTACGGAATTGAGCCGGCTGCAGCAGCAGTTGCAGTGGCAGCAGGTCCCGCCGCAGGTGCTGAAGCTGCTGAGGAGAAAACCGCATTCGACGTTATTCTCAAGAGCGCAGGTAGCGCAAAACTTCAGGTTGTAAAGGCTGTTAAGGAAGCTTGCGGTCTCGGCTTGAAGGAAGCTAAGGACCTCGTTGATGCAGCTCCTTCAAAGTTGAAGGAAGGTGTTGCTAAGGAAGAAGCTGAGGCTCTCAAGAAAGCTGTAGAAGCTGCAGGAGCTGAAGTTGAGGTTAAGTAACTGATCCGACTCTGAAAATATAGTTAAGGATCCTCTGGTAGAGGGTTCTTAACTTTTTTGCGTATTAAAAATCATACTACAATTAAGATATAACGAATGTCCTCAAAAATTGTAAACCAGAGAGTAAACTTTGCTTCGGTGAAAGAACCGATGCCATTTCCTGACTTTCTTGACGTTCAAATAAAGTCATTCCGTGATTTCTTGCAACTTGATACCCGCCGGAGCAACGCAAGAATGACGGGCTTTACAAAGTTTTTGCAGAGAACTTCCCTATTGCCGATACACGCAATAATTTCGTTTTGAATTTCTCGACTATTCAATTGATTCGCCACGCTATTCGATTGAGGAGTGCCTTGAACGCGGATTGACATATCAGGTTCCCCTAAAGGCCAAACTGAAATTATATTGCACCGATCCCGACACGAGGATTTTGACACGGTTGTGCAAAATGTATTCCTTGGTCCTATACCATATATGACAGATTACGGAACATTCGTTATCAATGGTGCGGAACGAGTGGTTGTGTCGCAGTTACACCGTTCACCGGGTGTGTTCTTTGGTTCAAGCATACATGCCAATGGAACACAGCTTTATTCTGCACGTATTATTCCTTTCAAGGGATCGTGGATTGAGTTTGCTACTGATATAAACAATGTAATGTACGCTTACATCGATCGTAAGAAAAAATTGCCGGTAACAACTCTTTTGCGTGCCATCGGTTTTGAAACCGATAAAGACATACTTGATATATTTAATCTTGCCGAAAATGTAAAAGTCAATAAAGCCAATCTGAAAAAATGTATCGGTCGTAAGATTGCTGCCAGAGTGCTAAAGAGCTGGGTAGAGGATTTTGTTGACGAAGATACGGGCGAGGTGGTTTCTATAGAACGTAATGAGGTAGTTATTGACCGTGAAAAGGAAATCACTGAAGAAAATATTCCAGAAATAATTGACAGCGGTGAGAAAACGATTCTCGTTCACAAGGAAGATTCTTCTGATAGTCTTGACTATTCTATAGTATTCAATACTCTAAAGAAAGATCCTTGTAACTCTGAAAAAGAGGCTGTACTATATATATATCGTCAACTTCGTAATGCAGACCCTGCGGATGATGCAAGCGCACGTGAGGTTATAAACGGTTTGTTCTTCTCTGACAAACGCTATGACCTTGATGAAGTAGGACGTTATAGGATAAATAAAAACTTGGTTTGAATACAGACATGAGTGTACGTGTTCTTACCAAGGAAGATATAATAGAGATTATTAAATATCTCATTAGGTTGATAAACTCAAAGGCTACGGTAGATGACATCGACCATTTGAGCAACCGTCGTGTACGTACGGTAGGAGAGCAGTTGGCAAATCAGTTTGCCATTGGTCTCGCTCGTATGAGCCGTACAATTCGTGAACGTATGAATGTACGCGATAACGAAGTCTTTACCCCGACAGACCTTATAAATACAAAGACAATATCGTCTGTGATAAATTCGTTCTTCGGAACCAATCCGCTTTCGCAGTTTATGGATCAAACCAATCCGCTTGCCGAAGTAACACACAAACGTCGTCTTTCGGCTCTTGGTCCCGGTGGTCTTTCTCGTGAGCGTGCAGGTTTTGAGGTACGAGACGTACACTATACCCACTACGGACGTCTTTGTCCTATCGAATCTCCTGAAGGTCCTAACATCGGACTTATTTCTTCTCTTTGTGTTTATGCAAAAATAGATAACCTCGGCTTCATAGAAACTCCGTACAGAATTGTAAAGGATTCCAAAGGTAGATCTTAACAATGATCACATTGTATATCTTTCTGCAGAAGAGGAAGAGGAGAAGATTATCGGTCAGGGAAATGCTCCATTGAATGATGATGGAACATTTATTCGCGATAAGGTAAAATGTCGTCGTGATGCAGATTATCCTGTTGTTCCGCCTTCAGAGGTGGATCTTATGGATGTGGCTCCGCAGCAGATAGCATCTATAGCTGCAGCACTTATTCCTTTCTTGGAGCATGATGATGCCCACCGTGCTCTCATGGGATCTAACATGATGCGCCAGGCTGTACCTTTGATTCATAACGAAGCTCCTATCGTAGGAACCGGCATTGAAAAACAAGTATGTGAAAACTCGCGTACAATGATTACGGCAGAGGGCGATGGCGTAGTTGATTATGTTGATGCTACTCATATAGATATTTTGTACGATCGTACAGAAGACGAAGAGTTCGTAAGCTTTGAACCGGCACTTAAAGTATATAAAATACCTAAGTTCCGTCGCACGAACCAAAATATGGTTGTAGACCTTCGCCCTATTTGTACGAAGGGACAACGTGTAAAGAAAGGCGATATTCTTACCGAAGGTTATGCTACAGAAAAAGGCGAACTTGCTTTAGGACGCAATCTTCTTGTTGCGTATATGCCGTGGAAAGGCTACAACTATGAGGATGCGATAGTTCTTAGTGAACGTTGTGTACGCGAAGATATTCTTACATCTGTTCATATAGACGAGTTCTCTCTTGAAGTTCGTGAAACAAAACGTGGAGTAGAGGAACTTACAAATGATATTCCTAATGTGAGCGAAGAAGCTACAAAGGATTTGGATGATAACGGAATAATTCGTATCGGAGCACGTGTGGAACCGGGCGATATTCTTATAGGAAAAATCACGCCGAAAGGTGAAAGTGATCCTTCACCAGAGGAAAAGCTTCTTCGTGCTATATTCGGCGATAAGGCCGGCGATGTAAAGGATGCTTCGTTGAAAGCAAATCCTTCGCTTAGTGGCGTGGTTATAGACCGCAAACTTTTCTCAAAGGCTATGAAGACACGTGCTTCAAAGGCTGCCGACAAGATAGAACTTGAGAAACTTGATAAGAAATTTGAGAGTGAAACTAATGAATTGAAAGAAATTCTTATAGACAAACTTCTTACTCTTACCAAGGGTCTGACTTCGCTTGGAGTAAAGGATAACACCGGAGTTGAACTGATTGCTCAGGGTGCGAAATTCAAGAAAGAAATTCTTGAAAACGTTGACTATACTGCAATTCAGTTGAGCAAATGGACTTCAGACGAAAGAAAGAACGAGCTTATTCAAAAACTTATATTGAACTACCTTAAGAAGTTTAATATAATGGACGCACAGCTAAAGCGCAACAAGTTTGCTATTACCATTGGTGATGAACTTCCTTCCGGTATTATTCAGATGGCTAAGGTTTATATAGCAAAGAAACGTAAGATAGGAGTTGGTGATAAGATGGCAGGACGACACGGTAATAAGGGTATTGTTTCCAAAATTGTTCGTCAGGAGGATATGCCGTTCCTTTCAGACGGTCGTCCTGTAGACATTGTCCTCAATCCTCTTGGTGTGCCTTCTCGTATGAACCTTGGGCAGATATTCGAAGCAATTCTTGGTGCTGCAGGTCGTCGTCTTGGAGTTAAGTTTAGTACTCCTATCTTTGACGGTGCGAAACTTGACGATTTGTGCGAGTGGACAGACAAAGCCGGACTGCCGCGTTATTGCTCCATGCAGCTGTATGATGGAGAAACCGGTGAACCTTTTGACCAAAAGGCAACGGTGGGTGTTACCTATATGCTTAAACTCGGTCATATGGTCGAAGATAAGATGCACGCACGTTCTATTGGTCCGTACTCTCTTATTACACAGCAACCGCTGGGTGGTAAGGCACAATTCGGTGGCCAGCGTTTTGGAGAAATGGAGGTTTGGGCGCTTGAAGCATTTGGTGCTTCGCATGTACTTCAAGAAATGCTTACAATCAAGAGTGATGATGTTGTTGGGCGTGCTAAGGCTTACGAGGCTATTGTCAAGGGTGATCCTATTGGCACACCCGGTATACCCGAATCGCTCAATGTATTGCTCCACGCACTTCAAGGATTGGGTCTGAGCGTGTCGCTCGAATAATATAAAGAACTCTTTTTCAAATTATATACATATAAAACATGGCTTTCAAGAAAGAAAACAAGATAAAGAGTCAGTTTTCGAAGATTTCCATAGGTCTTGCTTCACCTGAAGAGATTTTGGAAAATTCGTTTGGCGAAGTGTTGAAACCGGAAACCATTAACTATCGCACATATAAGCCTGAACGTGATGGTCTTTTCTGCGAACGCATTTTTGGTCCTACCAAGGATTATGAGTGCCATTGCGGTAAGTATAAGGCATACGTTACAAAGGTATTGTTTGCGACCGATGTGGTGTGGAAGTAACGGAGAAGAAAGTGCGCCGCGACCGTTGCGGTCATATTCAGCTCGTAGTTCCCGTAGCTCATATTTGGTATTTCCGCTCGCTTCCGAATAAGATTGGTTATCTTCTTGGTATTCCAACCAAGAAGCTTGACATGATAATATATTATGAGCGCTACGTTGTAATCCAACCGGGCGTTCTTGAAAAGAAGGACGAAGAAGACGAAGTTGGCGTTAAGAAGATGGATCTCCTCACAGAAGATGAATATCTTGATTTGCTTGACAAACTTCCAAAAGACAATCAATATCTTGATGATAGTGATCCAAATAAATTCATCGCCAAAATGGGTGGTGAGGCAATCTACGATCTCTTGAAGAACATAGATCTTGATTCACTTTCCTATGAACTTCGTGATAGGGCAAATAATGATACTTCTCAGCAACGCAAGACTGAAGCTTTGAAACGTTTGCAGGTTGTAGAAGCTTTCCGCTCAAGTCGGGGACGCAATAAACCGGAGTGGATGGTTATGAACATCGTTCCTGTCATCCCGCCAGAACTTCGTCCTCTAGTACCACTTGACGGCGGACGTTTTGCAACATCCGACCTCAACGACCTTTATCGTCGTGTATTGATTCGCAACAACCGTTTGAAACGTCTAATAGAAATTAAGGCTCCCGAAGTCATTCTTCGTAACGAAAAGCGTATGCTTCAAGAAGCTGTTGACAGTCTGTTTGACAACTTCGCGCAAGAGCAGTGCAGTGAAGAGTGAGTCGGCCCGTCCGCTCAAATCTCTTTCAGATGCTCTCAAAGGGTAAACCTGGTCGTTTCCGTCAGAATCTTCTCGGTAAACGTGTAGATTATTCTGCGCGTTCTGTGATTGTTGTTGGTCCGGAACTCAAAATGGGTGAGTGTGGTCTCCCGAAACTTATGGCTGCAGAACTTTACAAACCATTCATCATACGCAAGCTTATAGAGCGTGGTATAGTGAAAACTGTGAAGAGTGCCAAGAAGATAATCGACCGCCATGATCCTATTATATGGGACATTCTCGAATATGTAATGAAGGGTCATCCTGTGCTTCTCAACCGTGCACCGACACTTCACCGTTTGAGTATTCAGGCTTTCCAGCCCAGACTTATCGAGGGCAAAGCTATTCAGTTGCATCCGCTTGCATGTACACCGTTTAATGCTGACTTCGATGGTGACCAGATGGCTGTCCACTTGCCTTTGAGCAACGAGGCTGTCCTGGAGGCGCAGATGTTGATGCTCCAGAGCCACAACATCCTCAACCCGGCCAATGGTGCTCCTATCACCGTGCCTTCGCAGGATATGGTGCTTGGTCTCTATTATATCACGAAGTTGCGTCCGGGTAGTAAAGGTGAAGGACTTACATTCTACGGTCCAGAAGAGGCTATCATTGCTTATAACGAAAAGCGTGTAGATGTGCATGCCCCGTTAAAGTACTTGTCAATGACATCAACGAAGACGGAATTCCCGAAAAACATCTTGTGGAAACTTCTGTAGGACGTGTGATTGTAAACGAGATTATTCCAGAAGAGTGCGGCTTTATAAATAAGTTGATATCTAAGAAATCACTCCGCGATATTATCTCGCTTGTGATAAAGACCGTGGGTATGGCAAGGGCTTGTGAATTCCTTGACGGTATCAAGAACCTTGGTTATAAATGGCATATCTTGCAGGTCTTTCGTTTAACCTCGATGATATTATCATTCCTGCTGAAAAGAAAGAAATTGTTGAGCGTGGTAACAACGAGGTTGATCAGATTACGAGTAACTATAATATGGGTTTCATCACTGACAAGGAGCGCTACAACCAGGTGATTGATGCTTGGACCCATGTTAACTCCGATTTGAAGAAAACTCTTATGGAGCAAATGTCAAGTGCCGACGGTGGTTTCAATGCAGTGTTCATGATGCTCGACTCCGGAGCCCGTGGTTCTGCCGACCAGATTGCCCAGCTCGCTGGTATGCGTGGTCTGATGGCCAAGCCGCAGAAGGCTGGTGCCGAGGGCGCACAGATTATCGAGAATCCTATCCTCTCCAACTTCAAGGAGGGTATGTCTGTGCTTGAGTACTTTATCTCTACTCACGGTGCCCGTAAAGGTCTTGCAGATACTGCTCTTAAAACTGCCGATGCGGGATATCTTACACGTCGTCTTGTTGATGTTTCTCATGATGTCATCATCACCGAAGAAGACTGCGGTACACTGCGCGGACTTGTTTGCACGGCACTAAAAGACGGCGACGAGGTTATTTCTTCTCTCTATGATCGTATTCTCGGACGTGTGTCTGTTCATGATATTTACAATCCCTCCCACAGGTAAACTTATCGTATCAGCGGGAGAGGAAATCACCGAAGTTCTTGCGGACGAAATCGAAAAATCTCCGATAGAAAGCGTAGAGATTCGTTCGGTTCTCACCTGTGAAAGCAAACATGGTGTTTGTCAGAAGTGTTATGGCCGCAACCTTGCTACCGCCCGTATGGTGCAGTTGGGCGAGGCTGTCGGTGTGATTGCCGCCCAGGCTATTGGTGAGCCGGGTACCCAGCTTACGCTCCGTACATTCCACGCCGGTGGTGTGGCTGCTAATGCTGCTGCCAATGCAACAATTACTTCCAAACATAAATCTCGTTTGGAATTCGATGAACTTCATACTATAGATATTACTCACGGTGATGGTTCTACAGGAAAAGTTGTCGTTGGTCGTCTTGCCGAAGTTCGCTTTGTTGACGAGAACACCGGCATTGCAATCTCCACTCAGAACGTACCTTACGGTGCAGAACTTTTTGTAAACGAAGGCGATGTGGTAGAAAAGGGAACGCTTATAGCAAAATGGGATCCTTTCAATGCCGTAATCGTTACCGAGGTTGCCGGCAAGATAAAATTCGAGGATGTTATTGATACCGTAACATTCCGTGTTGAAACTGACGAGGCTACAGGACTTAGCGAGAAGATTATTATAGAATCCAAGGAAAAGATGCGCGTCCCTACTTGCCATATAGTTGATGAGAAAGGTGATGTGCTTCGTTCCTACAACTTGCCTATCGGTGGTCACCTTACTGTAGAGGATGGTCAGAACGTTAAGGCAGGCGAGGTTCTTGTAAAAATTCCGCGTGCCACAAGTAAAGCCGGTGATATTACCGGTGGTCTTCCTCGTGTTACCGAACTTTTTGAGGCTCGCAATCCGTCGAATCCCGCAGTTGTATCCGAAATTGATGGTGAAATCACCATGGGCGGCGTAAAACGTGGTAATCGTGAAATTATCGTTACTTCGAAAATCGGTGAAGTCAAGAAATACCTTGTACCTCTGTCAAAGCAGATTCTCGTACAGCAAAACGATTTTGTACGTGCAGGAACTCCGCTTTCCGACGGTTCTATTACTCCTGATGATATTCTTGCAATCAAAGGTCCTACGGCCGTGCAGGAATATATTGTGAACGAGGTTCAGGACGTTTACCGTTTGCAGGGTGTAAAGATTAACGACAAACACTTCGAGGTTATCGTTCGCCAGATGATGCGTAAGGTTCAGATTGTTGACCCGGGAGATACGATGTTCCTTGAAAAGGAAATAGTTGATAAGATAGACTTCTCCGAAGAGAATGATCGTATTTGGGGCAAGAAAGTAGTTACCGATGCTGGCGATAGTGAGAACATGAAGAAAGGTATGATCATCACGGTGCGCAAGTTGCGCGATGAAAACTCCATGCTGAAGCGTAAAGACCTTCGCCTTGTTGAGGCTCGTGATGCTATCGCAGCCACATCAACTCAGATACTTCAAGGCATCACCCGTGCAGCATTGCAGACAAAGAGCTTCATGTCGGCCGCATCTTTCCAGGAAACAACCAAGGTGCTCAACGAAGCTGCTATTCGTGGTAAAGTCGATCCGCTTGAGGGCATGAAGGAAAACGTTATTTGCGGACACCTCATTCCTGCCGGTACGGGTATGCGCCAGTTCAATAAGGTTGTTGTTGTTGACCGCGACGATTATGAGCAGGCAATGTATGACAAAAGAAATAAGCAGATTGATGAATTGGGAGAAGAAGGTATAGATGCTCCTACTCCGACAATCTAATCAGCTTATAAAATAAAAATAGAAATCGTCCTCGAAGTTATAAAGGCTTCGAGGACGATTTAATTTTTGCAAGAGCGGAATAATCAAAAAATCGTGTTGGGGGCTTCTTGTTAAATGTGAGAGATACGCTTTTTATACGAACTTTTGGAGAATAACCACATTTTTCTTGCGCAAATGTTTTTGTTTGGTTTCGTAGAGACTGAAAATAACAATAAAATATTTGCAGAGTGTCAGTAGATGTTCTGAAATTTTGGTAGAGCAAGTGGAAAACGAAAAAATTACGACATTTTTGTCAAATGCCGTAATAGTCTTGTTTTCCTGTGAGACGATTGCTAAATAATAGAAGTGTGTGTGTTTCTTCTGTATGATTTTTCTTTATGTCTTTTGTTTCTCATTTTATAGTTGTCTTTCTGATTTTGTTTTGTATTCATAGGCTGTCGTATATTTGCGAATCAAAATAGTATCAGTCTGTTATCAAATAGATTTCACAGGTATCGAAATTGATTTCCCAATTTCCTTCTTCGATACTTTCCCATTGGTATTTAGAACTCATTCGGCTCCACCATGCTTGAAACTTAGTTTTGGTTTCGCCAAGATCTTTTACGAGTTTCTCATATAATTCTGCATTGTCTACTGACAGAATTTTAGCCAATTCATTCAATCCGTTACGTCGTTCAAATAGTTGCTGAATCTCATTCTTTTCTTCTGTCGTAACCGTACCTACTAATTTCATTTTAGCCATAATAATTATTTAATTCTTGTTTTACATTTTCCCATATTTACAGATAGGACATGTTATTCAAAATCCTTTATTACTTCAAAAGGATCCAAGTAAGTTAACTCTTTAATAGTTTCGATGTCTGGCAAAAATGTACCATGACTACGAATGGAGTTGAGTAATTTCCGACTTGCGTTCCTTTCCAAATGTGCTATGACGCATTGCTCATGACTTGGCGTGTTTACCTCATAAGTTGTTTCCCTGTTAAGCCATATGCAGCGTTTACATTGATACGCACTGCAATTACGACATAATGGAGCATGGTCAAGTTTGTAAAGTTGAGGATTCTTAATACTCAAACCATTTTTCAAATCACCTATAGATATGCACTGAGTTCCAAAATCATCTTCTTCATTGGAAACATAAAATGCCGGACATATATAGAACTTTCCGTCTGGAGCTAATGTTATACTCGAATCTCCCGCGCCGCAATTGTTCATTTTTTAGTAAGCATCATTCTATCTGTCAGCAAATTTAATTGCACCGTTTTGCCAGAGATGTAAATATCCTCTATCCTTTTCGACAGTGTTAGGAGAGCTTCTGAATACTTTTCAAAACTATCGTCTGCAAAAGTCGTGAGGTCTGTGAAAACTATATTCAGTCGCTCTATATAATTCAGTATTGAGCAAACGTTATTGATGTGCAGAAAGAAACTTTTCTTGTCGGTTCGCAAAACGTACATAGTTTTTTTGCAAAAAGAATAATCCGTTAATTGTGATGTATTATCAAAGACTACGACATCTGCATTGGCACATAGAGAAGCTGGCTTTATGTCTGTATGGTCAACGCTATCTATTACAGTTTGATATTCTTTTGGTAAATCGTAGTCAGGATAAACGAATTGTATATTCAGATTTTCTTTCATTGCATATAGAATGCCCACCTTTAATGTCTCGATAGGTATAAGATGATTGCTCTGCTTTTTATTGCAGTAGTGGCAAAAAGAGACAGAGGTGTCATCTAACAAAATTACAATATATTGAATCATATTCAACTTTCCTCCTTCCCCTAATTTGTGATATAGTTTATTCCAATAATAGTTGTTGGCTCTAACTCTGGCTTTGTGCATCTTGCATATTGCCGTAGCACGTTGGAATATCGTTGGTGTTTCTGCTGCGTCATAGTTCTCACCTTGACACCAAGCACATCCCTCTGCAACCTCGCAATCAATACATTCTTGTGTAGATTGTGTACATCTATCAATGTCAAGAATGGGCGCAACTTGTTCTTGTCAATGCCATCACGAATATTTCCAATAATCCAAGCCTTTTTATTGCGAAGTGAGTATTGTGCGAAACGAGTGCAGGGATAGAAATTTCCCTGCGCGTCTATGGCTAACATTTTTTCCTGCGCCACACCAATTGCCATTTTGTAAATTGCAGTCAAAGGTTTCCCGATAGTTTCATTGAAGAAAGAGCAGGCGTAATTCTTATAGTACTCTCCATCAATAATAGCGTCTGCAAGATTTATCAGCTGCTTTTCAAAGAGTTCATCGTCTCCTTCTTTCCATACATCTTCAAATACGCAGTTGATATTTACCTCATGAATACCGAGGCTATACAGATGCAAAACGCTCTCCTTTATATACGGAATGTCGTTACTGCTGATAGTCACTTGGTGCTGGCTTTAGGAAATTGCTTTAACCATAATGGGATATTTTTCACCACATCATCGTACGATCCTTTTTCCTCTTCAGCTTTTGGCATGACACCATGCTCCATATCCTTGGTTTTCCAAATACGATTGAGGTCATGTTTCTGCTTTGTGCCATCAATTGTTATTCCTATTGACAAGTGGTCACGATTCTTTTCGATAAATCTCTGGACCTTCTCTGTTCCATAATTGATGCCATTGGTAGAGAAAGAAAGGCGATAAGAATTGAACCAATGATGATTTCTACGAAACATTTCTGTTTTGGGATAATCACAGATTTTGTCAATTAAATCTATCTCTAAGAAAGGTTCACCGCCGATAAAATCCCACACGACACTTTCTTCCTTCATGTCATCCTCGTGACTGAGGATGTAGTCAATAGCAGTTTTTGCTACCTCCCAAGACATACGCTCTTTAGAGTTCTTTCCAACGAGGTAGCAATACTTACATGCTAATTGGCAGTCCTTCGTGACAATAAACGTTATGGTTTTTGCCATTCCAGACTGCCAAATATTATTCTTTTGTCGCATTTTTCGAGGACTAAAACAAAGCCATAGTACCCGTACAACTTGTTGCACACATACCATGACATGTACCTCTACAAGATGCATAACAACCATAGGAACAACTGCCAGTGCATCCACCTCTGCAAGAAGATGAACATGTATTTGAGCACTGCCTGCCACACATGGTATTACATCCTGTAATACATCCACCCTTACATTCTGTGACACATTCAATGTTACACGATCTTTTGCAACTACCACTACAATTGCCTCCACATCCACCTGCACACTGTTGTTTACATCCTTGCTTGCAGCTATTTAAGCAAGCGTAACTACAACCGCTTTGGCATCCGTTAGTGCAACTTCCTGTACAACTGTAATTACAATCGCTTTGGCATTGGCTTGTACAAGTCGTTGTACATAGACCATTGCATCCTGAAGAAGAGGAATATTTAATTCTCTCAAATGCTTGAATCTCATATGGAATTGCAATAAAGCCAATAATAGGGAGAACTTTTTTGCTAAATTCTTTAAGAAATCCCTACGACTTTGAATATTATCTTTAATCATATTAATACATATATTTCATGTTGCTTCCAGAATAGTCCCAATGAACGGTTATCGCAAATGCGGAACCATCTGAAAAGAAGAAATTTAAAGTTCTTACTTCGTCATCATCTGTGTAAGCGACATTTGTCTTTACATACTCAGACTTTATAACAGAAGGCTTGCCATAGCTTACTTTTTCTTCTTTGCACATGGGTATCCATAAACTTGCAAGCAACTTTTCATCGTCTGATGTTCATCTGTAATATAGTACTCAAACGTGCAATATTTTTCAACCCATCCATTATTTCCTTTTACATTTTTCCATTCACTACGTGTTAGTTCACGCAATCCAAGGTCGTTGTATTTAAAGCGGAAATAGAAATCTTTTGGCTGGCTATAGACAGGATATACGTAAACCCAGCCATTACTGTAGCAAAATTTCCATTCGTATTCTCTGGATTTCCAGTTATCCCACGTATAACTTGTGTAACACGAAGATGACTGAGCTAATAGATGAGACGAACTTACACATAGTAATAAAGCAAGGAATATTTTTTTGTGAAATGATGTAGTTTTACCATAATAACTATATATTTTTATGAGAAATAAAAAGAAAATAAACCTATGAAATATTTAGATTTGCTATAGCTAATATTCACACTCTTACAAATTGCATGAATAATTTTCTAATATTATTTGTACATCAGTATGCCACACCAAAATTCCATCTTCAAATAAATTCATATCCGTATATCTTCCATAAGATTTATGGTTGTTTTTGTTCGGCAGGTCTTAGTGCAAGACCTTGTGAATAGCCTCTAATTGATTGGTAGAAACCTTTTGTGGTACGTTTTCTTTAATAGAGTAAGACTTACCCTTAAAACAATAACTTAGATAATATTCCATATTAGAATAGTTAAGTGCCATTAGGCTCCAATATGGCGATTTATAAATTTGTTGGTAATACATAAGAAAAGCGTGGAGCCAATTCTGTTGCTCGTTCCACTGTAGAAAGGCCTTCGCATTGCCCTGATTGTCGAAACGAGCAACGCCGAAAGCCCCACGTATGATGTAAGTATGTAGTTAATCTCATATTAACAACGAACAACAAATATTGTTCGATACTAATACGGATTGTATACAAATACATCCCATGAGACGTTCTTTGTTGCTTTGTCTTTGACTTGTCGATGAATTTGCGAAGTTCTTCTATCGTCAAAACCAAAGCGTACAAAAACGCCTTTTACCATTATGTATGTCTGCCCAACCTTTGCCCGTTAAGGCTTTCGGTACAGGTATAGACATTGCAAATATAATAATTTTGTTGTTGAAACAATAAGCAACACATAATTTTTTGAAGTTATATCCCGTTTAACTTAATCAAATACAAAAGTATAGGGATACATGTGCATTCTGTTCTTGAATGTTTTGTATAAAATGCTGCCTCATATGACCTACTAAAGGAATGCGGGGGAAATGTGCGTTCAAAGGAAGTGCAAAAGGCTGGGATTCGGACGAATTGCTTTTTTAGTAAAGTATTGCTCTGATATTCGGTGGGAGTGAAGGCGATTGCAGGAGAAGTCTTGGGGAAAGTCGTTTTATTTTCCTTTTGTTCCGTATTTGTTGTCAAACAATTTGCGAAATTTCTTGCCCCGTTCTATCATTTCGTCAAGTATCGGAAGCAAGGAATCCCCGAGTTTCGTAATGAAATACCCGAGCGTGGCGACAATCCGGAAAAATTACGAGCTGCAACGCAAATTTGAAGGTTGTGAAAGCCGACGTGTCAGATGTGAATGCTGTTGCAGCCGCATGCAAGGGAAACGATGTCGTAATAAGTGCTTACAATCCGGGTTGGACTAATCCGAATATCTATGAGGAAACGCTGAAAAACTATCCTCTGATTCTAAAAAAAGCCGTGAAACAGGCAGGCATCAAACGCTTGCTGTGTGTTGGTGGTGCGGGCACATTGTTCTGCGCTCCCGGTTTGAGAGTTGTGGATTCGGGCGCAATTCCTGCAGAAATAATGGGCGGTGTGAAATCGTTGGGTGAGTTCTATCTCAACACTCTGTGCAATGAAAAGGAAACAGACTGGGTGTTCTTTTCGCCTGCCGGAACTCTCGAACCGGGGCAACGAACGGGAAAATTTCGCCTTGGAAAGGATGATTTGATTGTTGATGAAAACGGCAAGAGTTATATCTCTGTTGAAGATTACGCAGTTGCCATGGTCGACGAAATGGAACAGGAAAAACATCATCGCGAACGTTTCACCATAGGCTATTAGCAGAGGGCAATCATAAGGGAAGTTTTCTCTTTTGACTGTTAAGGGAAGTCCTGTGAGGGCTTTTGGAAAAATAAAACTCCCTGTTGTTTCGTAGTGAAGCAACAGGGAGTTTTGCTTTTGTACTCGAAGCGGGACTTGAACCCGCACAGCCATCACTGGCCAAGGGATTTTAAGTCCCTCGTGTCTACCGATTCCACCATTCGAGCCCGATAGCGTTGCAAAGGTAACAATTTCCCGCCGCCTTACAAAGGCTTCCGCAAAAATAAATCGTGTTATAGTCGTATTGACTAATGGTAATAATACAATTCCGTGCAATGAATGCAACTCGAGTTCGTTATTTCTATATAAGTCAAACAATATAGAAGTATGAAGATTAAAACTTTTTTCAAGACTCTTTTTTGTGTTGGGTTGGTTTTGACTTTGTTTTGTATCTTTTCCATTTATACGGCAACTATATAGAAAAAACTCAGAAGCCGGTTGCCGATTACACGCTCGACGGATATAGGGAAAAAGATTAACTATAAGAGGTCGAATGTAATTCTTGTAACATATAAATCGAAACAATACGAATTGCATACGGGAGATAGGATATTTAACAAAATAAAGTCTGGAGATATTCCCCAATTATACTATTCTTCAAAAACTGATTATCTGTTTTTTGAAGGAGATTACCTTCCTGTAGGTTATGCTCAGGTCTCTTTGTTTTTCACTGTCTTCTTTACGGTTGCGGGTACTTTAATATGGAGAAAAGAGCTTGATGATGATATTCGCACAATGTAAAAAGACACAGGGGGCAAACGGAACAATCTCATTCTTTTTACGTCCTGTCCGGCAACTTGCTCACCAAGCAGACGGCTATAATTAATCCTAATGATTTTATGATATAAACAAAGAATTTTTTGAGTCTATAGAAAATCAGTGGAAGAAACAAGATGAAAAAAGAAATATTATATTCTACAGAAAGAAACTTACAGCATATATCCCCAAGTTGACTGTTTGTCTGTATTACAGGCACAACAAATTAGTTCTTGGAAAATGTTTCAGGATGTAAAGCCTAAACTAAGTTTTCGTTTGAAAAATAAGGCGAAACTTACCGATGTGCTGAGTTCGACCGCAGGTCCGTTTACGGATTTTTTAGTCAACTCTAAAGTCAAGGAGATTTTTGACAGTTCGCATGTAATGCAGCATCAGTATTTTGAGACATCTGTAAAACTGTCAATAAAGAATACGAGTATTATTGGTTACATTTATCACAGCCCAATCTTATAGATGCTTTAAGTTATGAAGAATCAGAATTCCGTCAAACCGAATGGGAATTTCTTAATAAAGGTTCGATAAACATAAAGTCGTATTCGCACTATACGGAACTAAAAGCCAAAGACAAAGAAGGGTCTTTTGGTGTGTCATTAGACAAAATAGCAATGACGGGAAAGTTTGACAGAACTTTGGATATGTTCTTTTTGCTTCCTTTCGATTTTAATATATATGTATCAGAGACTTTGAAAGATAAAATGGAAAGCTGCGGCATAAAAGGTATCTCGTTTCCAAGTTCTGTTATCTTTTTAAAGGCTAATTTATCATAAAAACATTCGTTCTGTCCGGTAAAACGCTAATTTTGCAATGGTAAAGAACAGAATATAAAACGACATTATTATGAAGGTAGTGAATTTTAGGAATGGTGCAGCGAAGTTGTTGCTCGTGGTGTGCTTTGTGATGTGTGCCGGCAGTGTTTTTGCCCAACACCGTTATTTTTGCGAATTGAAATCGGTGGAGAATAATGCGTCGTCTTCCATGTATGTTATCTTTGATTTCGGTACGCGCAGCTCTTACAACCTGTTGGGTGTGGACAACGACAAGACTGTGGTGGACGAGAAAGGCAAGGAGATTAATTTCAATGGCATTGTGGACGCTGCCGATTACATGGCAGACAGAGGTTGGTCCTTTGTTCAGGCTTATTCCACCGTTGACGACGACCGTCAGGTGGCTCGTTGGATTTTCACCAAGCAGGCTGCAAGTTTCGAGGAGGCTAAGGCGGGCATAATGACGAAATACGATTATAAGCAGATGAAGAAGAAATAAGGTCTTCTTTATTTAACAATTGAAACCATGGTGTGTGCGCGGAATTTCTTGAGATTTTCCGTTGCTTTTTTCTCCACAAAAAATGATGTGTTTTCGGATGTGCGGAAAAACATAAGCCATGTTAAAAATACAAGGCACTTATTTTAAAATAAGTGCCTTGTATTTTAAAAATATATGCCTTGTATTTTGCCGAAAAATGGTACTTGATTTTCAATGACTTACGAACGGTGATTTTTATGGGGTTTTGTGTGCTCCGAAACCGTGCTTTTTCTCCGTTTTTTTGAAACATTTTTCGATTCTTCCCTATAAAAATGCGGAGAAGAATATATTGGTGAGGCTTGTTTGGGGGACGAGATGTTAATTTGTCGGGTTAAAGTGTTAATTTTGCACCTTTGAAACTCTACGTCATGGCAACAAGGGCTTACACCAAATATCAACTTTTGCTGTTTCTTGGTATTCTCAGCACTTTCGGACCTTTTGTGATGGACATGTATCTGTCGGCATTTCCGATGATGGCGGAGCATTTCGGCGTACCCTCGTCAATGGTCCAACTGAGTCTCACTTCGTGTACTTTCGGTTTGGGAGCGGGGCAGCTGGTGTTTGGTACATTGAGCGACAGATTGGGTAGGAAGATGCCTTTGCTGCTTTCGCTTGTCATGTTCATGCTTTCCACATTGGGCTGTGTCTTTTCGCCCGCAATCATGGTGTTTGTGGCGTGTCGCTTTGTGCAGGGACTTTCGGCGAGCGGGGGTATTGTGCTTTCGCGGTCCATTGCCGCCGATTTGTATGGCGGCAGAACGCTTGCCAACATGCTTGCCATAGTGGGCACGATTAATGGTGTGGCAACCGTAGCCTCTCCCGTGTGTGGCGGAATAATGACCGAGGATGCGGGGTGGAGAGGAATTTTCTGGTTTCTATTTGCTTTCGGGTTTGTGCTTACTGTTTGCACACTGAAGTTTAGCGAAACGCTGCCGAAAGAGCGGCGGCAAAATCTTGCGTTGCGCGATGTGGTGGGCAGATACGTCAAGGTCATCAGAAACCGGTCTTATATAGGGAGCGTGGCGCAGTATGTGCTGGCTTTGGTGCTTCTGTTCGTAAATCTTTCGTCTGCGCCGTTCATTGTTCAGCTCCATTATCATCTTTCACCCGCAGCATTCAGTTTGGTGTTTGCAGTAAATGCCGTGGCATTGGCTGTGTCTGCGGGAATGACTGCCAAGTTTCGCACAATGACCGGTGCATTGGGGCTTGCGTCAAAGGGGGCTTTGATGTTCTCGGTTCTGCTTGTGGCGGCGTTTGTGGTGGGCTGCGGTTTCTGGGTTTACGAATGTCTGATTTTCTGTATATATCTCATGATAGGCATATCCATTACGTCGTCTAACGTACTTGCCATGGACAGCGAAAGAGGCAATGCCGGCATTGCCTCAGCCATTCTTGGCGGAATGGCATACGTTGTGGGCGGAGTGGTAGCCCCGTTCGTGGGAATGTCGCTTTGCTCGTATGTTCTGTGGCGGTTCACACTGCCGCGCTAAGGAATGTAAAAGAGTGGGGACGGGCTTGCAAAAGCCTCAGAGAGCAAACATTGTGGAGTAAATGTTTGCCTGTTGCCGTTTTGAAAACGTTGCTTTCGAATGTCTTTACGGCGTTTTCATGCAAATGGTCTTCAAAAGCGTTTACAAGGAAATCGGCTTCGAGAAGAATCTGCCAATCAATGCCTTGTACGTTTTCGTAAGTGTGGTGGTGGGCTATAAGAAAACAAACCCTTTCGGTTTGTTCCGGCGTATATCCGCCGAGTTTTTCCATGAGTTTCCTTGCTTCGGGCGGTCCTTCAATCTCCTGATGCTTGCCGCTGCAATCGCCGTACTTCTTTTTCGCTAACGTGAATGCCTATGTCGTGGAGAATAGCCGCTGTTTCGAGAATGAAGAGCGTTTTCGCGTCCACGTTTTCAGACACGGCAATCGCGGCTGCAAAATCATGCACTTTTATAAAGTGCTGTATGCGGGCGGTGTCGCCTGCATCGTATTCCGTCATGGCGGAAATCAATTTTGCATGCCTTATGTCCATAATCCTGTGCTTTTATACTGCAAAGAAGTGGCGGCTTGCGCGTAGCAGGTGGCGCACCGTGGAGATAAGCTCCTGTGTTTCCTGAAGAGTGTTGAGGTAAAGAATTTCTATACGCAGGTTGCCCTCTTCCGACTGCATTCTGATCATCTGGCGGTCGCGAAGCGCAGAAAGCGTGTGGCGTGCCTCGTTGGCTTTGACCATAAACAGGTCGGCTTTTTTCGAAGTCGCGGTTGTATATCATGCGGCGCGCTTCGTCAATAGTCTCGAGTGCCACGTTTTCTACCGGTTCGAATTCGTCAATCAAGGCTTGCGGCAGCGGCGGGAAGTTGTTGTCGATATGTTCGAGACAGGGATCGGAAATACGTTTCAGGCAGTAAATGATTTGCGAAATGCTGTTGCTCCCGAGGTGAAACCATGTATTCTTTTCCACAGCCGTCAGGTAGTCTATCTTTCGCATTCCTATAAGTTCCTTTCGCCTCATCTTTTTCCAAAGGCTCTTTTCCTGGTCAAGATCGTTTGCTGCGCGGTGCAGAGTCTTGTAATCGTTGTTCTTCAAACCGTTTATGATTTGCAGATAGTTGTTTCGCGCAAAGTCGAGAACCTCAACCTGATTGGTTTTGATGTGTTCTCCGAGTAGCTCTCTTTATTTCGTCTTTGTCCGTAGCCTTGATAAGTTTGCGGAACACTTGATCTTTATTCTCGTTAGCCTCGCGCTTTTGAAAACTCTGTTGTTGCGTATGATAATAAGTACTACGAGGGCTATGGCAATGACCATTGCCACGGGACCAACATAGAACATGAACAGCGACATGCAGAAGCAAAGAATGAATGCTGCCCCTGCCGTGATAAACCAACCGCCAATGACAGAAATCACACCGGTTATTCTGTAAACTGCAGTGTCTCTTCCCCATGCGCGGTCGGCTAACGAACTACCCATAGCCACCATAAACGCAACGTAAGTGGTTGAGAGCGGAAGTTGGAGCGATGTGCCGATGATTATGAGCAATCCTGCAAGCACAAGATTCACTGCCGCCCTGACCATGTCGAACGCCGCTCCGTCGGGAAGCACTGCGTCGTCGCTATCGAAGCGTTGGTTAACCCAGTTCTTTATCTTGTCGGGAACCCAACTGCTTACGGTGTTGGAAAAGTTCATTGCGCTGCGCACTGTGGAGCGTGCAATTTTTGACGAACTGAATATTTCTTCGCCTGCATCCTGACGCGACAGGCTGACGGAGGTATTTATTACCTTGCGTGCCTTTTTGGATGTGATTAATGCGAATACCATTATCGCGCCTGCGGCAATAAGGAAATAAATAGGCGTATGCGCCGTTTCGTGCAACCTGCTTACGCAGAATTGCGACGGGTCTCCCGCGCCGGCTTCGGTGTAATACTGATAAGAAGACAGGGCCGCGAGCGGAACTCCTATGAAATTTACGAGGTCATTGCCTGCAAATGCCATGGCAAGGGCGAAAGTTCCGAAAAGAACTATAACGCGGAAAATATTAATCTTGAAAGCATCAAGAATCTGTGATATAATGGTAAACGCTATGAGGCATCCCCACAGAATAGTGCCCTTGTGCGTCTCGATAATGTCTCGTACCTCGGGAGTCATGAAGGATGATTTTCCGAATCCTGCAACAAGAAGGAAATACATAATGGCTGTAATGGAAATTCCACCGAATATGCCGACCGCCCAATGGCTTTTCTGACGATATTTGAACGTGAAAATCGTTCGCGTGAGCCACATGACCACAAGTCCGAACACGAAAGCAATAGCAACAGAAAGAAAGATGCCTAGAATAATGGACAACGCCTTGTCGGTGTTTATCAGGTTTGCGTAACTAAGCGCCGGGTCGTGCATTATCTTTACTATAGCCAATGCCGTGCTGCCTCCGAGAAGTTCGAAAACCATTGAAACCGTTGACGAAGTGGGCATGCCGAGCGTGTTAAAGATGTCCAGCAAAATTACATCGCTTACCCCTACGGCAAGAAATATGCAAATCACTTCGTTAAAGTAATAGTAGTCCGGGTTAAGTATTCCGTGCCGCGCAATGTCCATCATACCGTTTGATGTAATTGCTCCGGTGAAAATACCAACAGCCGCCACGGCAAAAACCAAAGGAAGCTTTGATGCTTTTGAACCTACGGCTGCGCTGAGAAAGTTACCTGCGTCGGTTGAAACGCCTGCCGTGAGGTCGTAACACGCCAACGAAAAAATAAAAATTATTACGCCAAAATATAGATATTCCATTGAGGAAGGTCTGGGATTTATGGACGCAAAGTTAAAAAAAACCTTTATAAAAAACAATGCTTACTAAGCGTTAAATCACGACTAACTGCCCTGCCCCGAAATAAAACGTTATATTTGCAATGTCTTATTGTGGGTAATCGAAGTGAATAGCTGTAAAAATATGAACCGATTTTTGGAAATGAGTTTGGAATATGCTTCGCAACGTTCCTATTTGGATGATTTGTTTAGTGTGTATCCGACCATACCGAACGGGATACGCGAAATAAATAAATCGATATGGGATAAAGTAGAAAGCGCATACAACGCCAAAGACAGCTTCGCGCTTGTAAACGCAATGTTGGAATTGGATTTGTTTCCCATAAAAGATAGCTATGTTGCGTATATGAAGAGGGATAAAAGCTCTGTGAAAAGAAATCCGAGGACTGTAAACCGTATTGCGAACCAAATAATGCAGATGGACTTGGGCGAATTGTATATGAAATGCTCACGGCCGAAAGAAACAAACCGACAGATTGGTCCGATGTTCAAGAAATGGGTGGAAACAGGGGTTCTTGGTTTTCCTTTGAAAGGAGTAGATGCATTTGCAAACAACAATGAAGACTCTATAATGGTGGCTTCGGATGCAGAGATGAAGCTGTTTGCAGAAAAGAGCCTTGGTTACAATCGCAACAAAGGACTTGACTTCCTCGCTCGTATAAATGGTAAGTACGTGATAGGAGAGGCTAAGTTCTAACGGATTTCGGCGGACATCAGGATGCTCAGTTTGATGATGCCATGGGAACATTGAATTGCGAGGTCAATGCTGTGAAAGTTGCGATACTTGATGGTGTTCCTTATATAAAGAGTCGAAACAAAATGCACAAGATGATTACCGGTAAATATAAAGATTTGAATATAATGAGTGCCTTGGTGCTGCCAACGTTTCTAAATACTCTCTGAAGCAATGAATTTTCTGATAAAGGGCGACAATATTGATGTGCTGAAATATTTGGCAGAAGAGCGTGGCTTTGCGGGAAAGATAGATTTGATATACACCGACCCGCCGTTTGCCACGAATTGTAGTTTTACTATAACCGATGGCAGGGCTGCAACGATAAGTAATTCGTCAAAAGGAAGCGTTGCTTATTCCGACAGATTGCTCGGCTTGGAGTTTGTGGAGTATATACGCCGTCGTGTGATACTTATGCGTGAACTTCTTTCCGACAAGGGGTCGATTTATCTTCATACGGATTACAAGATTGGGCATTATTTGAAAGTGATGATGGACGAAGTTTTCGGTATGGAGAATTTCAGAAACGACATAACAAGGGTAAAGTGTAATCCGAAGAACTTTAATCGTATTGGTTTCGGAAATGAAAAGGACATGATATTGTTTTATACAAAATCATCCGGTCCCATTTGGCATGAACCCAGAGAACCGTATTCCGAAAAGGACATAGAAACGTTGTTCAGAAAGACTGATAAAAACGGAAGACGGTACACCACCGTTCCCATTCATGCTCCCGGCGAGGCGCAAAAGCCCAAAATGTTCAAAGGGATGCTTCCGCCTTCGGGCAGACATTGGAGAACGGATGTGGAAACGCTTGAACAGTGGGACAGAGAGGGACTTATAGAATGGTCATCCAAAGGAAATCCGCGAAAGATTGTATATGCCGACGCGCGCGACGGTAAAAAGGGTTCAGGATATATGGAGCAAATACAAAGATCCCCAATATCCCGTGTATCCTACAGAGAAAAAAACGAGGGTTTTATCGACCTTATTGTCAAAACTTCTTCGAATCCTGGAAGCATAGTGCTGGATCCTTTTTTGCGGTTCTGGAACAACGCTTGAAGTGGCAGAGAATAACGGACGAAGTTGGATAGGCATTGACAAATCGGAATTGGCTATAGACGTAACCAAAAAGCGTATGCGAATGAACGAAGGCGGCTTGTTTGAAAGTGAGTCGGCGTTCGTTGATTTCTCAAAGGGGGAATCTATCGTTTAGTCGGCATTGGTTTGGGAATGATATAAACACGTCTCTCCCCTTTTGCCTTGTGTGGCGAAAGGGGAGAGACGTGTTTTATGGCGTGTGGCTTTTATGCGCAGAAGAACAGTATTAGAATCTGCGCGGTTAGGATTCTCAGGAACATCGTAAGGGGATATACGGTGGAGTATCCTATTGCCGGGGCATCGTTTCCTGCACTTGCGTTTGCAAATGCGAGAGCGGGTGGGTCGGTTGTGGCACCTGATATAACGCCTGCCAATACAAAGTAGTTTATTTTGTATTTTATTCTTGCTATCAAGCCTATTATTAATATGGGAACCACTGTTATCAGGAATCCTGTCCATACATATTTCACTCCGTCGCCTGCCACTACGGTTTGCCAGAATCCTGCGCCGGATTTTATGCCTACCGCCGCGAGGAAGAGCACGAGTCCCACTTCGCGAAGTAAAAGGTTTGCACTCGTTGTGGTATATGATACGATGTGTACCTTATATCCCATGCTGCCTATAAGTATTGCCACAATGAGAGGTCCGCCTGCGAGACCGAGACGTACCGGAGCGGGCATGCCGGGAAGGGCTATGGGCAGACTGCCGAGCACCACGCCGAGGAGTATTCCTATGAATAGTGCGCCTACATTGGGATGGTCAAGGCGTTTCACCGAGTTGCCGAGACGGTCGGATACCTGGTGCACCGCATCTTGCGGACCAACCACATTTACACGGTCGCCTATCTGCAGGCGAAGTCCGTTGTTGGCAAAGAATTCGAGACCGGAACGTGTTACACGGGTTATGTTCACACCGAAAAGCATGTTGAAGTTCAGCTGTCCGAGAGTTTTGCCGTTCACTTCGTTGCGTGTTACCACAATTCTGCGCGAAATCACGGGCTCGTCCTTCGGTTCCCAGTCCACTTTCACTTCGTGTCCTATGAATGCCTCGATGGCTTCCACGTCTTCTTCGGCGCACACAATGTTCAGCTTGTCGCCGTCTTGAAGCATGATGCTGCGGTCGGGAATTATGAATTCGTTGCCACGGAGTATGGTGGTGCAAACGAGGTTACGCCCCAAGAAGTCGCGCACTTTCTCCATGTTTTTGCCCACGAGCGCGTGGTTGGTTACAAGGAGCGACATCGAGTGCGGCTTTGTGTTTGTGTTGTCGTTGTTCTCGTGTTCGAAGTTTTCGTTTTCCTTTTTCAGATTCACGTGGCATATATATTTTTATGACCACCGTGGCACCAATTATTCCGAGCACGCCGAGCGGGTATGCACAGGCGTATCCGTTGGCTATTTGCGGTATTGTGCCGTGAAAAGAGGTTGAGAGAGCTTCGTTGGCAGCACCGAGACCGGGAGTGTTGGTTACCGCTCCGAACAGCACGCCTACCATCATGGGCAGATTGTTGGGGTCGTGAATGTCGAAACAAAGGTAGTGGAGAGCCAGCATTACGGCTACGTTCAGAACCACAAGCCCTATGGCGAGCATGTTAAGGGTGAGTCCGCCTTTCTTGAAGCTTTCAAAGAACGAAGGTCCCACTTGCAGCCCCACGCAATATACAAAGAGCATGAGACCGAAGTTTTGCATGAAGTCGAGTACTTCCACGGGGCAGGCGTATGCGCTTTCGGGCACACAGGTTTTGTATATGTGCCCCACGAGTATTCCCGAGAACAGCACAAATGCCACGCCGAGCGATATTCCTCCCACCTTGATTTTTCCGAGCATCACTCCCGCTGCTATCACAATGGCGAAAACTATCACTATGTGCGCCACGGAACTTATGTCGGAAAACAAGTTATAAAACCATTCCATTTTTCAGATTATTTATTCTTTTTTATTTTCAGATGTGCAAAGTTACGCAAAATAGGTCAACCGCAGTCTGTGGCGAATAACCTTTCTATAAATATTCCTCTTTGAAATGTGCAAACAACGGTGTGCGGAGGATGAACGGGCGCGAATTGTCATCTGCCGCATGAAAACCGTAAATGAAAACGAAAAAAAAGGGTGGAAATTCGGTTTGTTTGCCTATGTGCAAAAAAACATAAGGCATGTTGTAAAAAAATACAAGGCACTTATTTTAAAATAAGTGCCTTGTATTTTAAAATCATATGGCTTGTATTTTTCGCCTTAATAAGTCTTTGAATGACAATAACTTACAAAAATCTTTTCAAAAAGGCTTAACTGCTTGTATGTTAGGTTCTTGCGAAAAATCCTATGCTTTGGCGAAAATTCGGCGGACTATGTCGTTTTTGTTCTGCGACATGCACCGAAAAACTTTCCGCTTATTTCAGATTTCCCGACTCTATGAGATATTCGCCAATCTGCACTGCGTTGAGCGCAGCTCCCTTTGCGAATCTGATCGCCCGAGAGCCAGAATGTCAGACCGTTGGGATTGGCAAGATCTTTACGGAAACGACCCACGTAAACATCGTCCTTGTCGGCAGTGAAGAGGGGCATGGGATATTCGCCGTCCTTGGGATTGTCCACGAGTTACTCCCTTGGCTGCGGCAACGGCTTTGCGGGCTTCGTCAACGCTTATCGGACTTTCGGTTTCAATCCAAACGCTTTCGCTGTGGGAACGCAGCGACGGCACACGCACGCAGGTGGCACTCGTAACCACATCGCTGTGCATTATCTTGCGCGTTTCGTTGTACATCTTCATTTCCTCCTTGGTATAGTCGTTGTCCGTGAACACGTCAACCTGGGGAATCATGTTGAAAGCCAGTTGGTGGGGAAATTTCTTCACGGTTATTTCTTCGCCGTTCAGAGCCTGACGATATTGTTGTTCGAGTTCTTTCATCGCCACTGCGCCCGCTCCGCTTGCTGCCTGGTATGTGGCAACGTGTATACGCTTAATGTGGCTGATGTTCTCAAGCGGTTTCAGCACCACAACCATCATAATGGTCGTGCAGTTGGGGTTTGCAATAATTCCACGGGGACGGTTGAGCGCGTCCTCGGGGTTGCACTCCGGCACAACAAGTGGCACATCACTGTCCATGCGGAACGCACTCGAATTGTCAATCATCACCGCTCCGTATTTGGTAATGTCGCCGGCAAAGTCCTTCGACACTCCGCCGCCGGCCGATGTAAAGGCAATGTCTATGCCCTTGAAATCGTCGTTGTGTTGCAAAAGTTCCACTTCATATTCCTTGCCGCGAAAAACATATTTGTTTCCCGCGCTGCGC
>VOFC01006298.1_pt1 | contig 52880 bp, 85 predicted proteins | sample 5384161 | NCBI WGS metagenome assembly VOFC01 (sample SAMN12384722, study PRJNA508395) | human gut metagenome | isolation source: healthy gut B | host: Homo sapiens | reverse complement strand
TTTCACTTACTACCGTAGTACCGTTGGTGCTGTCAACGTAGAAATTATTGGTTGTATACATGAGCTGTTTGCTGCCCTCACCTGCAACATAAGCAACCTGAAAGCCCTTGTAAAGCTGTACGTATGTAAAGGTCTGAATTTGCCGTTATTAAAGGACACACGGCCGGAGTCCTTTGCCCATTTGTATCTGAACGACAATCTGTATTTAGCGCCCGACTCAAGGAGATATGCTCCGTCCTCACCGCTGCCGCCTCCTATCTCCATAGTGGTGGTATTATAACGGCGGTTAGTGAAATACACAACCTTATTACTTTCGTCGGCAGGATCATTAACAATCTGCAATGAATCCTTGGAGACACCGTCACAGTGTTCCTGACTTGGCCTCAAATTTTTCCGGACTTTGTCCATTCACTGATGCCGGTGCCATCAGTAAAATCATAATGGGTTCTGTTGCTTTCGGGCACGGGTTTTGTGGGATCATAATAATTATATGCACTGCCTGCCACAGTGAAAAGCGCAGTACATGCAGAAATTACCATGATAACCGCAAGAAAAATGCTGAGTGATTTCTTGGTTTTTTTCATTAATGTATCTCCTTTCAAGATTTTGCGCGTCCCGGATCTTCCGCTTCGAAACGCATATGGGTACTTCTAAATTATACATTTTAAAAACTACTATGTCAATAGTGTTTTTTTAATTCACACAATATTTTTAAAAATCTGTGAACAGAACTGTCACATTACATGATTTTGATAATTAATTTTAACAGAATCAGCGCTTTTTGATTCTTTCTAAATACTTTTCAAGCTGCTCGGCAAGGTTGTGCTCCGAGTGGAAGCTGAACATGAATTTTGCCTTTTTCCTTTCTTTCCTCGGCGCTTTTTTCTCACCGTTTCCTTCAGCTGTTCGTATTTTTACGACTATATCGTGGTCGTCGGCAAATTTTCTTATTCTTGCGGTCAGTTTCATTGAGTATCCGAAATCGACCAGCAGTACGCCGAAGAACAGTCCGACAACAAAGGAGAAGGCGAGATTATTCGACAGCCAGTCGAGTGCACCGAGAATATACGGATGTATAAGGAAATAATAGACCGCGCCGAGGACCGCCCAGAAGAACGAAAATTTAGGGCAGATTATGCCGCCTATATTGCCCCATTCGTCTGAGTAGTCCCACAGTTTTATTTTCATACCTTTGATAAAAATAATTCCGGCTATGTATTCAATAACGGTCATGGCGACCGCCATTGCGGCGAAAAGCACGATCCTGTTCAGAACGACGTTTTCTATTGTTGATATTTTTTCAAGGCTTGCGAGCAGATAAAGAAAGCAAAGTCCGAAGCCGTAAAGCGGCAGATAAGGACCGTTTAAGAATCCGGGATTTATCCATTTCCTTTCCGGATTTGCCGACGAGAAAAAGCGGCGGAAAATGACCTCGATCCCCCACCCTATGGTGCTGCCGATAAAAACAAAAAATGCAAGCGTCAAAAAGAAATTCATACCCGTCTCCTTAAAAAGATTATTTCAATCAGATTATAATATAAACCGACCAAAGGTGCAAGGGATATATTGCAATAAATCTTATCTGCAATTATTTATGCTCATAAGCCCGTTTCTGCGGATTTTTGTTCTATATATTTACAGGTTTCAATATAATCCTGTTTGCAGCGTATTATATGATCGTAATACGATTTTTGCCATAGCTTTTTATCAAACGGCAAAAGTTTTCCTTCCTTAACGCACCTCATATATTCATTTGTTGTCATGGTCTTGAAGAACTTTAATATATCTTGTAGGGAACGAGCCTTGAGTGTCGTTCCTTAATAATAACTATAAAGTGCAGATGATCCGGCATAATTACATATCGGTCTATTACGCAATTTTCAAATTTGTTTTCCGTTTCTTTTATCCACTTGTGGATTATTTCGTTTGATAGAACGCAACTTCCGTTTTCTAACTGAAAAAGCCTGCGCCTGTTATTAGTACATAAGGTGATAAAATACGCACATTCCGTACCATAATCAAAATCTTTAAGTCTATTGCCTTTCCGATGCAGATAAGCATTATCTTCTGTCGACACTATCCTACCCATTCCTTTTAATTATAACACATATATTGTATAAAGAAAAGCATCAGCTGTGTGGCTGCAGGCAACGAGCCTTTGATGCCGTTTTGTACGGTTTTTTAGGAACGACACGCAGGTCGTTCCCTTCGTCTGTCAATAAGCTGTATAGTTACAGGTTACCATTATTCAGATAGTTCAATAACGGTTTTATTCAATTTCAGTGCTTTCTCCTTAAATTTAAACGCCCCTCCTGAGTTATGGTGCACATATGTAACCACCATTTCGGACCTTTTCAACATCCATTCATTTCGCCTATATATTGCAAATTTATAGGGTACATTTTCAAGTCCATCCGGATAAATGGTATTAAATTTATCATAATCACTTTTGTTGACTTTGTAGGCATATAAGCCAATACCACACAAAAAATTCGAGCTCAGTATATGTGCTTTTTATTTCATGCAATGCCTTCCTGACCAAAAAATCATAATATCCATTATCTTCAATGTAAAAATAATCAGCATTTTTATTCCTAATTAATTCGATTATTGTTTCCTTAATGTTATTATAGATTTTGTCAGGGCAATCCCTGTGTCCGAAAAAATGTTACAGTCATAATATCACCTTAATCACAATTCGGTGTACTTAATATAAGTATACTAACCACATTATAGCACATATTAATCTTAAATTATACTTAAATTAAGATTATTAGGTGAATTTTTATGAGAAACAAAGAAAACAAGCATCTCGGTATCGAGATCGATCCCGAACTGCATTTCAAGCTGCACTACATTGCTAAATATGAGGGCCGTTCGGCAAACGGTCAGATATTATATCTCATCCGCCAGTGTATAAAAAGAAATTTGAAAAGGAGAACGGCGAAATAAAGAAGGATAAGCAATGACCTCACAGCTGAAGGTCGTCATTATATTGTAAAAAACGCCGGCAGAGAAACCTGCCGGCGAAACATTTACATATATGTTTTTATTTCATTGCCTCTTCAACAGCAACGGCACAAGCGACGGTCATGCCGACCATCGGGTTGTTGCCGGCACCGATAAGTCCCATCATCTCAACGTGAGCCGGAACCGAGGACGAGCCTGCAAACTGAGCATCTGAATGCATACGTCCCATGGTATCGGTCATGCCGTACGAAGACGGGCCGGCAGCCATGTTGTCCGGATGCAAAGTACGTCCGGTACCGCCGCCTGACGCGACCGAGAAATAGTTAACGCCGTTCTCGACGCACCATTTCTTATAAGTACCGGCAACGGGATGCTGGAATCTTGTCGGGTTGGTGGAGTTACCGGTTATGGAAACACCGACCTTCTCAAGCTTCATTATCGCAACACCCTCCGGAACGTTGTCAGCGCCGTAGCACTTGACAGCCGCACGCGGACCGTTTGAATAAGCCTTTTCGCTTACGACCTTTACCTGCTCGGTGTAAGGATCGAACTCGGTCTCAACATAGGTGAAGCCGTTGATCCTTGAAATTATAAAGGCAGCGTCCTTGCCGAGACCGTTAAGGATAACGCGGAGCGGCTTGGTCCTTACCTTATTTGCGTTAAGGGCGATCTTTATAGCGCCTTCGGCGGCTGCGAACGACTCATGTCCTGCAAGGAAGCAGAAGCACTCGGTCTCCTCAGAGAGCAGTCTTTTGCCGAGGTTGCCGTGGCCGAGACCGACCTTGCGGTTTTCGGCGACCGAACCGGGTATGCAGAACGACTGGAGACCGATACCGATAGCGGCAGCGGCGTCGGCAGCCTTTGTGCAGCCCATTTTAATAGCGATGGCGCAGCCGACAGTGTAAGCCCAGATAGCGTTTTCAAAGCATATCGGCTGTGTTCCTCTGACTATCTTATCGCAATCTATACCCTTTGCGAGGGTGATGTCTTTACATTCTTCGATAGACTTGATACCGTACTCGGCAAGCACGCCGTTTATCTTGTCTACTCTTCTCTCGTAACCTTCAAATAAACTCATTTCAAGCGCGCCTCCTTATTCCTTACGCGGATCGATGTACTTAGCGGCTTCGTCAAATCTGCCGTATGTACCCATCGACTGCTTATATGCTTCGTTAGGCTCAACACCCTTCTTGATAAGGTCGGTCATTTTGCCGAGCGAAACGAATTCGTAGCCTATGACCTGTCCGTCCTCATCAAGAGCCATTCTTGTGCAGTAGCCCTCGGTCATTTCAAGGTATCTTACGCCCTTTGCCTTGGTGCCGTACATGGTACCCACCATTGAGCGCTCGCCCTTACCGAGATCCTCCATACCTGCGCCGACTACCAGACCGCCCTCAGAGAAGGCTGACTGTGAACGTCCGTAAACGATCTGCAAAAAGAGCTCGCGCATTGCGGTATTGATAGCGTCACAGACAAGGTCGGTATTGAGTGCTTCGAGCACGGTCTTGCCGGGGAGTATTTCTGCTGCCATAGCCGCCGAATGGGTCATGCCGGAACATCCGACGGTCTCAACGAGAGCTTCCTCGATAACGCCGTCCTTAACGTTGAGCGACAGCTTGCAGGCGCCCTGCTGAGGTGCACACCAGCCCACACCGTGGGTATAGCCTGAAATGTCTTTGATTTCTTTTGCCTGTATCCATTTTCCTTCTTCCGGAATAGGAGCCGGACCGTGGTGCGGACCCTTGGCTACAGTACACATGTTTTGAACTTCAAGAGAATAATTCATATGTAAACTCCTTTCTTTTGCAACACTATTATATACAATCATTTATAAAAAAGACAAGACCTCAAATCAAATTGTTTTTAATTTCGTCAAAAAATAACGAATTTTTGGAAAACAGGCGGCGGATATTGCCGCTGCACGGCGGTAAAATATTGACAAACGGGAAAAACGGTTGTAAACTTTAGCTAAAGGGCATGAAAGGAAGTAACCGAAAATGGAAGCACTCAAAAAGATAAAATGGGACATGATAGCAACATCGGTCATGTGCACAGCTCTCGGCATCATACTTGTCATATTTCCAGAAGCGGTCAACGAGATGATAACATATGTATTGGCGGCAGGGCTGTTCGTCATATCGATACTCGAATTTTACAACTATTTCAGGCAGAGCGCCGAAAACACGATATACGGCAACTCGCTCGTGTTTGCCGTCGCCACGCTGATACTCGGCATAATCGTTCTGGCAAAACGCTATTTAATTATTTCGCTGATACCGCTGTTTCTCGGCATACTGATACTTGTCAGCGGTGTAAAAAGCTGCAAAACTCGTTTGATATGCTGCGCCTTAAAATATCCGGCTGGCTGACCGTTATGATACTTGCCGCCATCAACATTGTTTTCGGCACGGTAATGGTTGTATATTCGTTTGAGTCGGCTACCGTTATAACCATTCTCATCGGTGCAGGTCTTATTTACAGCGGTCTTACCGACCTGTTTTCGACCCTCTGGGTGTCGTCGTGCGCTAAAAGTGCATGAAAGAAGCCGCATCGGTCGATTATGACGACACAAAGCCGGTGGAATGACAAGCAGGTTTTGATATTCGTATTGTATGTAAGGCAGGAGCAGTGCTCCTGCCGTTTTTTACGCCCATATTATATAACGATAACGTCAGACGGCAGAGTGTCTGCCGTCTGACGTTGTATTCGTCTGGCTTTGCCAGTGGGGAAAAAAGCTTTAGCTATGGACAGAATAAAAACTCCTTGATATATTTGAAGTTGAGGTTTGCCAACCCAACAAAAATATATCAAGGAGGTCCTAACCATGAAAGAGAAGGACATAAATAGTTTAGAACATACTAAGTGGAGATGTCAATACCATATTGTATTTGCAGCAAAATATCGTAGACAAGCAATATATAGAGAGATAAAAACGGACATAGGAAAAATTCTGAGAAAATTATGCGAACAAAAAGGTGTAAATATAATAGAAGCCGAAGCGTGTCCTGACCATATTCATATGCTTATAGAAATACCGCCAAAATACAGCGTAGCACAAATAATGGGATTTCTAAAAGGTAAGAGCAGTCTTATGATTTTCGACAGACACGCAAATTTGAAGTATAAATATGGGAACCGTCATTTTTGGGCAAGAGGATATTATGTGGATACCGTAGGACGCAATAAAAAACAAATAGCGGAATACATAAGGAACCAATTGCAAGAAGATGAAATGGCAGACCAGATGAGCATTCAAGAATATATAGACCCGTTTACGGGTAGCAAGACAAAGTAGGCTAAATAAAACACCCCTTTAGGGGTTGCCCGAAGAAGTAATGCGGTTGGCAGAACCTTTCGGAGCCCCTTTAGGGTGTGGCCTGTAAATGCCCTTCTAGGGCTTATTCAAGCCTCCGGCTTTGCCGGAGGCAGTCGTAGGCTTGGGGAACGAATAGAAAATATCGAACAGGTCGATGTCGTCCTTGCAAAGACCTATACTTTCGCATATTTCGCGCGCTTTATCGCGTATCTCGCTGCGGAATCCGCCGCCGGCGGCAACATCGCATAAAAATTTGTACGCCGAATCAAGGGTAGGCTCATGCCCTTCTACCGACGCTATATTTGCCATATTTATAACCAAAGCCTTTTTAGGCAATTCGCGTGTCTTTATCTGTTTGACAACATCGGCTATCGTCTTTTTCGAGTCGCTGTGTATCGGAAATTTTGCCGCCGGAACCTCAAAATCTCCGTCACCGCTTTCATTATATATCTTATAGATATCATCATCGCAAAGATATAAAAAATCACAAGGGTGCTGCAGCTTGCCGTTGGCACGCAGTCCGTTTACTACATCATAGACAAGTGCGTCGGCAGCCAGAACCTTCTGGTGCTGATATATGTACCGGGTGAGCATCTGCTTGCCGAATATCATTTCCTCAACGGTCGAAACACCCGACATCGACACGGTAAGGTGTCTGCCTGTAACGGCCGTACCGCCGCCGCACGGCTCATCACGGTCTACTATTTTGATCTTATAAAGGAAGCGGTCGATATGATAGGTCAGTGACAGACCTGTTATGTAGCTGTCACGGCGGAGGTAGTCAAGAGAATCAGCATCAAACTGACCGTTTATCATTTCGGTAAGATAGTATTTCCTTATGCTTTTCCCTGTTTCTTTCATATACCGTTTCTATTGGCGCTCCGACTATCATCCTGCCCATATCCTCAAAAAAAAAGGCGTCGTCGATATCACCTGACGGAAACTCAACATTGGTCCTAAAAAACTCTTTGAATGCATGGGTGTTGATTATAACATATCCAAGTATTTCGTGCGGCTGCGCCGAGCCGAATACCGGCGACGAGCTTTTCAGCGCCTCAAATTCGGCGGTATTGCCGTACATCCTTTCGGAAAGATGCGAGAAAAAGCAGTGCCCACATCATGCAGTATAGCCGCCATTCTTAGTTTATAAAGATCGTCACGGCTGATAACGCAATCCCCGTTGCCATCATGGGGAGCGGCGTCGTTCACGCTGTCTACCATTCTTGTAACAAGCGATGTGACGCCCAGCGTATGTTCAAACCTTGAGTGGTGAGCCGACGGATAAGTATAAACCGCAAGACCAAGCTGATTTATGTTGCGAAGGCGCTGCAAAAGCGGAGAATCAAGCACGGTAAGCTCCCACGGGTAAAACTTCATCGTACCCCACACGGGATCATGTATCACCTTTATTTCGCGGTATCCGGCAGGCTTATATCCCTGCATCATTCGTCTGACAAACCTGTCCGCGTGAGCGGCAAATTCCATATATGCGGTGTTTTCTGCCATATCCGAGCCTCCTTTTATATAATGATAATACAACCGCAAAGACGTCTTTGTCAACGCCGCACTTTGTTTTTTATTGCATTTTTCCCGGTAATGGTATAAAATAAACACAAAAAACGAAGGAATGTATCGGATGACGCTTAAGAAAACGGCACTATCGCTTGTACTTGCGGTTTTGATTGCAGCATGTGCCGCCTGCAAACAAACAAACTATATACCGGTCGATGTCCCACCCTCACAGGCTGAGCAAAGCACCGCCGAGAAGGTAAACGGTCTTGTAAGCGGTATACTGTCGCTGAAAGAAAAGATGGACGCGAGGTCGGCTACGGTGGCGGACGACCGCTTTCTGCATTGGGTCGCCGACACATACGGCAGCGATGCGCTAAGTTCGGTGGCGGACAGTCTCGAAAGCGGCAGATACACTGCCGAGGTGTGGCATACAGCCACGGGAAATACAATAAACGTACTTTACGATATATACACGGGTGCAGCAGACAAAAACAGTGCCGGATACCGTCCGGATATAAAATTTATGACAGCATCCTCTGACAGCACGGTCATACGGGTGACCGGCGACGTATCGTTTGCCGATAACTGGTATATAGCAAAGCGCTTGACAGCAGGGGCAATGGTCTTTCCGGCGTTATGTCGGACAGCGTGCTTGATCTTCTGAAAAAGCTCTGATATCACACTTGTAAACAATGAGTTTACATACAGCACACGCGGCAAAGCGCTCAGCGGCAAAGCCTTTACCTTCCGCGCCGACCCATCGAGGGTGGAGCTTTTGAAGGAACTTGGCGCCGATATAGTTTCGCTTGCCAACAACCATGCGTATGATTTCGGACCGGAGGCATTTTCCGATACACTTGACACTCTGCAAAAAGCCGATCTGCCGTATATCGGCGGCGGAGCCGACATAAGCGAAGCGAAAAAAGCCGTTTTACTTTGTGGTAAACGGCAGGAAATTCGCCTTCACCGCCGCAACCCGTGCTGAAAAGAATGTCAAAACGCCGCAGGCAACAGACGAAACCTCGGGAGTTATGTGGACATACGAGCCGGAGGAATACTGCGAGGTCATAAAGCAGGCGGAGGAGGAATGTGACTTTAACATAGCCTATGTGCATTGGGGTGCCGAGGGCTCACACCGCATTGAGGACGGGCTTTATGAAATGGGCGCAGCGTTTATAGACTCGGGGGCGGATATTGTAATAGGTGCACACGCACACCTGCTCCAGGGGATAGAGTTTTTACGGTGATGTACCCATTATTTATAATCTCGGCAATTTCCTTTTCAATGCCAAGACAATGGATACCGGCATTTTGGAACTGACGGTAGCGTCGGACGGCACTCCGTCATACAGATTCATCCCCGGCATACAAAAGGACTGCTTTGTCGATACCGTTTCCGGCGCCGAAAAGGACAGGGTGCTTGAATTCATGCGTTCGCTGTCAAAGGGAGTAAGTATTGATGCCGACGGTGTTATAACGAAATCGGCGTCCTGACCGGGGAAACAACAAAAACATTATAATTTTAAAAAAATACTTGATTTTTCATATGTCTGCCGTTATAATACTTTGGTAGGCTGTGGAGAGATGGCTGAGTTGGTCTAAAAGCGCACGATTGAAATCGTGTAGGCGTTAAAAGCGTCTCAGGGGTTCGAATCCCCTTCTCCGCCAAAAAATCGGCAGGTATCGAACGATGCCTGCCGATTTTTGCTTCTTCACATTTTCACTGCTCACACTTCACCGCTTCGTTATACTGTCACATTCCGCCTCACAAAAAGCGTTGACATAATTTGTAAAAATACTTTATACTTAAAGCAATATTTTCAGGAGGGCTATTTATGAAAAAATCAATCGCAATGCCTTATGCTTGTTCTGTTCTGCTTTTTAGTCGGCTGCGGCGGCTCCGGAAAAGACAAGGACAGTTCGGACTCAGACAGCACCGTTAATACCGCATCACAGACATCAAGTACCGCAGACAGCAGTTCTTCCGCAACCGGTTCAGACGCTGCATCGGTCGATACCGCAGCCAATGCATCCTCTGCCACCTCTAACGTACCGGACAAAAGCAGCACTGTTTCCGAAACAAGCAAAGAAACAAAGACCGACTCTGAACAAGGTCAGGAATCAGCTTCAAATACATATGAATACGATCATTTATCTTTTGTTCTTCCCGAGGGCTTTTCGGTCATTGAAAGCGGCGGAATATATATCGCGGTACCGTCAGATTATCCGGCAAGGACAGACAACATCACATTTTCCAAAAGCGCTGCCGATTCTATAGCCGGTTACTCGCAGCAGACTTTAGAGGACTATTTTAATGTGATATTCAACGGAACCGTTGAATCTATAAATTTTGAAAAGATCAAAATTGACGGTACTGATGCGATCAGATATTCATACAAATTATCGGTTTCCGGAGTCAATCAGGTACAGACAATGTATATGATCTTCGGGAACACCTATACCGACGTAATTACGTTTACAAGTGTCAGCGGTGACTTTGATGCGGAGTTTGAAAAATCCGCAAAAACGATTAAGATTATATAAAATCCAGGCATAGGGCATATAGCGGAAAAGTGTTTCTATTTGGTACACACATTAAAAAGACCACCGTAATTTTATCAAAATTGCGATGGTCTTTTTCTATGCTCAAAAACAAACAAGGCCGGTTTTGACCACTTTTATGTTTTCAGCACATCTGCTGTATTGAGCTTTTTATAGCTGATGGCAAAGTATACGATCTCGGCGACCGACGTAATGACCCACGAAAAATGTACAGCAGGTACAGAGACGGTATGGTGCGGAAATAAGCAAACACGGTATATATCCACACAACGCGAAACACGCATGAGCCCATGATAACGATAACCGTCGGAGCAAAGCTCTTGCCTATACCGCGGCAGGCTGCGATCGTGCAATCCATAAAAGCGCTGAATGCATAGGAAAAGCACATGATCCCGGTACGCTGCAAACCTGCTTCAATGACCGCCCTGTCATTGGCAAACAGGGACAAAAATTCTTCTCCGAACAGAAACAGCGCCGCTCCAAGCACCGCGCCTGCCGTAAAAGAATATACGATGCCGATAAAATAACTTTTAAGCACGCGGTCACGCTTTGCGGCTCCCATATTCTGACCCATGAATGTCGAGCATGCGGTATAGAATGCTGCCATTACGTTGTAGATGATGGCGTCGGCATTGGCTGCAGCGGAATTTCCCTCGACCATGACTGACTCGAAGGAGTTGACTGCGCCCTGTATAAAGAGATTGGCAATGGCAAAAATAGCGTTCTGCAATCCTGCCGGGATTCCCAACTCAAGAACACATTTCCCCTCAGGTCTGTCTATTCCGTTTTTCAAATCCTTAAAGTGAAAAGTGCAGTTGTCCCCCTGCCGTCCCATATGTATAAGGATAAGCACCGCCGACACATACTGCGTTATGATGCTTGCAAGTGCGACGCCGTCCTCCGCCATACCGCAGACGATAACGAAAAACAGGTTGAAGATAACATTCAGAATACCTGCGATCATAAGATAAAGAAGCGGACGCTTTGTATCTCCGTTTGCACTGAGCACACCGTTACCGAAATTGAATATCCCGAGTGCCGGCATCCCGAGCGCATATATTCTGAAATAAAGCACAGCGCCCTCAATAAGATCATCCTTTGTGCCGAGCAGCTCCAGCATAAATCGTGCGGAAACGAGGCAGAGCGCCATGATTATGCATCCTGTCGCAAGGCAGAGCACAAATGAGGTGCGGATGGACGCAGATGTACGCGCTTTATCCTTTGCGCCCAGATGCTGTGCAACACGGACATTAACAGCGCTTCCCATGCCAATTAGAAAGCCTGTAAACAGCGTTACAAGGATGGTCGTTGAGCCGACCGCACCCAAAAGCCTCTGCGCTTGAATATTTGCCGACGACCGCCACATCCGCCATATTGAAAAGCACCTGCAAAAGCTGCGACAGCATGAGCGGAGCGCTGAAGATCAACATGTTTTTCCACAGTGAACCGTCGGTCATCCGGACTTCGCCGTGTGTGTTTCTGACATTAAGAGACTTTGCCATATTGATGACCCCCAAAAAACTTACATGTCGTATATTTACAGATTAAGTTCGAACAGACTGTACCTTGTCAGCCCCGTGTCGTCATATGACATATCCTTCGTCTCAACAAATTGAAAACCGCAGCCTGTATAGAGGCACTCTGTCGCTTTGCAGGCGCTGAGGATGTCCAGGCGCACAGCCTTTTATGTTCGGCTTTTGCAAGGTCTATAATGTATCCCACAACTATCTTGCCAATCCCTTTTCCCTGCAAAGCAGGACTCACGGCAAGTGCGTGCGGAATAAGGACCTCGTCCGGTTCAGCATTTTTGATATACCCTATTTAGTTCGGCGAAATATTTCGACTTTTAAAATTTGCGAAGCAAATATCCCCCGGCGAAGCCGGCACCTCTGACCTTTTACATATTATCTTTTTATCTTTTACTTTTTAAAAATTCCGTTGGCAATTTGTTTTTAAGCAAGAGTGAAGATGTAATAGGTAATAATTAAAAATCCTCATTCTTACGAATGAGGATTTTTGGTGGGAGCGGGTGGATTCGGACCACCGAAGGACTAAGCCAACAGATTTACAGTCTGCCCCCTTTGGCCACTCGGGAACACTCCCATATTCAATTTGCCGAAGCTCCTCTTTTTTTAGATGGTGGAGCTGGTGGACGGATTTGAACCCCCCGACCTGCTGATTACAAATCAGCTGCTCTACCAACTGAGCTACACCAGCGTTTGAGCTTTAGCGCCTAAATAATATAACACATAAGAGCACGCTTGTCAACTATTAATTTGCCTTTTTAAAAAGTTTTTATTTTTTTAAAATATCGCGCATTTTAGTAGTGACAAAAAGAGAAAGCCTGTGGTATAATCAATTTAATAATGCTTTGGAGTGTAATTATATGAACGTTCAGTTTATAAAAAGAGGTCTGCGACGTTATGTCGCCTTTCATGTCAGAACACGGATATTCCGCAAAAGATCAGGATACAGGCTGCTTTAAGGGTGAATTCAAGGCCTATAAGGTTGCATACAACAGCGAAGCGTCTGAGTTTTACGCTGTCGGTAGCACCCGTGGGTGAGGACGGCAACCCTTCGGAATACTCACAGCTAACCTCGTGGTATTTCAACGAGGAGGATCACGGAGATAATGACACCGCCTGCATAGGCGAGGATTTTGTAAGTGCCGTCGCCGCCGATAACGGCGTAAAGCTTATAAAATCGGTCAAGGGCGTTGAGGAGGTAGCACTCCCCACAAAAGCTGCCGCCGGCACCGCTCCCGGTGTTGAGGCATTCGCACAGAAATTCCTTGCAATGTTCCCCCAGTATAAGGATGCATACAAGGAAAACGTTGCAAAATACGGTGAGTTCCTTTATGTCGACTTTTTCAAAAGATACGGCGTTGAGAAAATGCAGGAGCTTATGAAGGACGAGCAGAAGAACAAAAAAAGCGCTCGGCAAGTACTGGGGCATGCTCGGCACAATGCACTACGAGGGTGAAACCGTGGTCGGCGATATAATATGCGCCGTTATAATCGCCGGCACATTCGGGAACGATCCTGCCGCCTTTGACGCCGCAGCCGAAAAATATCTTGGGGATTATCCCTTCCTCAAAACTGCCGGTGCCGCAGCGGCACGCAATTATAAAAAGGATAAAAAACTGCGTCAGGCTCTGTCATTCTGACAAGACGGTGGGTGGAGAATATGGCTGATAAAAACAAAAGGAAATGAAATATATATTTGTGACCGGAGGCGTTGTTTCGGGTCTCGGCAAGGGCATTACCGCCGCTTCGCTCGGGCGTCTGCTCAAAATGCGCGGCTACCGCGTTGTGGCGCAGAAGTTTGACCCTCCATGAATGTTGACCCCGGCACCATGAATCCGATACAGCACGGCGAGGTTTTTGTTACCGACGACGGCACCGAAACCGATCTTGACCTCGGTCACTACGAGCGTTTTATCGACGAAAATCTCAACAGATATTCAAATGTCACCTCCGGACGTGTAAATTACAATGTACTTACCAAGGAACGTTCCGGAAAGTATCTCGGTGAGACGGTTCAGATAATACCGCACATCACGAATGAGATAAAGCATTGCGTCTACCGTGTCGGCGAGATCAACGACGCCGATGTCGTCATAACCGAGATCGGCGGAACGGTCGGCGATATTGAAAGTCAGCCGTTTTTGGAGGCAATAAGACAGGCTGCAACCGAAATAGGCAGAAAAAAGTGCCTGTTTATTCACGTCACCCTTGTTCCGACCGTACCGGGATCTACCGAGATGAAGTCCAAGCCGACACAGCACAGCGTCAAGAAGCTGCTGTCCTACGGTATTCAGCCCGATGTCATAATCTGCCGCTGCGATGAGCCGCTGCCGCAGAATATTAAGGACAAGATATCGCTTTTCTGCAACGTAAAGCCGGAAAGGGTTATCGAAAATATGACCGTTCCGGTGCTTTTACGAAGCACCGACCATGCTGGATAGGAGCAATTTCTCACAAATAGTCTGCGACGCGTTGGGACTTGACGCTCCGGTAATACCCGAGCTTAAGGACGAATGGAAAAACATGATAGCCAGCATACATGCCTGCAACAAGACGGTCCGCATTGCGCTCGTCGGCAAGTATGTCAAAGCTGCATGATGCGTATATATCGGTCGTCGAGTCGCTAAAGCACGGCGGATATGTTCACGGAACCGATATAGATATCAAGTGGGTTGATTCCGAATTTATAACCGACGAAAACGCCGCCGAGTATCTGGGCGATGTTGACGGAATAATCGTACCGGGCGGCTTTGGAAACCGCGGCATTGAAGGTATGATTGCCTCCGCTAAATACGCAAGGGAAAACAACATACCGTACTTCGGAATTTGCCTCGGCATGCAGATATGCGTTATCGAATATGCCCGTCACGTCTGCGGACTTGCAGACGCGAATTCAAGCGAGATCGCGCCGGAAACCACCAATCCGGTAATCGATATAATGCCTGATCAGAAGCACATAACCGAAAAGGGCGGCACCATGCGTCTCGGTCAGTATCCCTGCAATGTCATACCCGATTCAAAGCTCATGGCTGCATACGGCGAGGACCTTATATATGAGCGTCACCGCCACAGATATGAATTTAACAATGACTATCGCGAGGTGCTCACCGCGGCAGGGCTCAAAATTGCCGGTATATCTCCGGACAAGCGTCTTGTCGAGTCGGTAGAGGTGCCGGAAAATCTCTGGCATGTCGGTGTCCAGTATCATCCGGAATTCAAATCGCGTCCTAACCGTCCGCATCCTTTGTTCCGCGATTTTATAGGGGCTGCCCTCAAAAACAAAGAGAGCAAATAATCAAAACAGATTATACAAAAGATCGGCTGAAACAAAATGTTCCAGCCGATATTTTTTATTTAGCGACAAAGGTTTTGCTGCCATAAAGGCGAAGGAATATTCACGGCTCGGTCGTTGAAGGCTCAGACGATGTATCCGATCCGTCCGGCTTTGAAGGTGCTGCCGGATCTTCCGGTTCATCGGGCTCCTTTGAAGGCGTTTTTTTGACGACGTGTCTGGTTTACTCTCAGCCGAGGACGCAGCCGATGACGACTGTGCTGACGAAGATGTCGGTGACGATGACGATGCGTGTGATGGAGATGCGGACGACGTCTTTGACGGCGTTCCCGACGACGCAGCCGGCGTTGAACTTACAGTTCCCGTGCCGTCGTGCCAGCCTGTTTTATCAATACCGTTGAGCTTCATATACTCCTCAGGCAGCAGTTCCTCATAGAACAGTGCATTTATGACCTTTCCGGCATATTTATAGTTATAATACACCGTGGAATCGCCGTTCACCTTATAATCGGCATTTATTATAAAATCATCGTGCGGTATACGCGCCTGTATCATCGCAGGCTTTTTGAAAGGAAATACGCAAGCGACAGCAGCTGATCGTTGCTCAGCGAAGTCTTGACATAAAAGGGAGCAGCTTGTTTACAAGTGCCGGATAGGATGTAACATCCATTTTGAGTGCCTTTTCAAGCAGCTGCTGCATAACATAGCGCTGGCGGTCGGTCCGTCCGAAATCGTCATTGACGCCGTTGAAATTTTTGGCGTGTCTTATTCTTGAATATGCCACCGCCTGAACGCCGTTCAAATGCTGCATACCTGTTTCGCTTATATAATAATTCTTTGCGTCAAGCCCCATGTACTGGCACTGTTCATATATCATATCATTGATATTGAACCTTTTAACATGCAGCTCGGAGTCGGTTATTTCGGCTTCTATACCGCCCACCGCCTCAATTATATCGGACATTCCGTGAAATTGACCGTTGCATAGTTTGCGATATCAAGGCTGAAAAGCTGATTCAGCGTCTTGACGGCAAGCTGCGGTCCGCCGGTCGAATATGCGGAATTTATTTTTCCGTATCTTGTCTTACCGTTTTTGCCTTCAATGGGCACAAAGCTGTCGCGCATTATAGACACCAGCTTTATATCGTTATTGAGCTTGTCCACACTGAGTATCATTATGGAGTCGCTCAGTCCCGAATAATTGCCCACCTTGCGCGAGTCAACGCCGAAAAGAGCTATATTGAATATGTTTTCGTTTATGGTATCGGTAAAACCGAGGTCGCTGTTTGTAAGACTGCTGAAGGTATCGTCGCGGTCAATCCTGCCGAGAACGCTTGATATATACCCAACCGCAGCAGCTACTGCTATCACTATACACAGCACGACCGACAACGATGCAATGAATATCGCCTTCTGCGGCTTTTGAGCCTTGACCACCAACCGGCAAAGCCCTTTTTTTCCCTTTGCGTCTTGCGCGCCTTTTCTTTCCCGTACTGTAAGAATTAAGATCTATGTTATCACGACGGTCTGCCATGCATTTCATCCCCTTTTAAGGTTTATCGCATTCATTTTAACACATGCCGCGTGCTAAATCAACAAAAACAAATCACGGAGCAGTTCAAAAAGACCGCCCCGTGATGAACTTTGAATTATTTGCTCAGATATTCGTCTATTGATTTGGCTGCCAGCTTTCCGGCACCATTGCCGAAATGTGACTGTGGCTGCACCGGTTACGGCATCGCCGCCGGCGTAAACGCCCTCCTTTGTGGTTGCTCCGGTAGCTTCCTCAATGATTATTCCGCCGCGCTTATTGACATCAAGTCCCTTGGTGGACTTGATAAGCGGATTGGGCGAAGTGCCTATTGAAATAACGACCGTATCAACATCAAGCACAAATTCGCTGCCCTCAATCGGTATCGGACGGCGGCGGCCTCTTTCGTCAGGCTCGCCAAGCTCCATTTTTATACACTTCATACCGGTGACAAATCCGTTTTTGGGGTCACGGCGGTCATCCGGGTTGTTGTATCCGAGTATCTCAACAGGATTGTTAAGGAGCTTGAACTCAATACCCTCCTCCATGGCATGCTCGACCTCTTCCTTTCTTGCAGGAAGCTCGTCAAGCGAACGGCGGTATACGATATATACCTTCTCGGCACCGAGTCTCAACGCGGTACGCGCGGCATCCATGGCAACATTTCCGCCGCCTACGACGGCGACCTTTCCGCCCTTCATTATAGGCGTTACGGGATCGTCTTTATATGCCTTCATAAGGTTGGAACGGGTAAGAAATTCGTTCGCGGAATATACGCCCTTCAGCTCCTCGCCCGGTATGCCCATGAAATTCGGCAGTCCTGCGCCCGAGCCTATAAATACCGCCTCATAGCCCATATCAAATATCTCATCAATGGTCAGCGTTTTTCCGACCACCATGTTGGTCTCGATATCCACACCCATAGAGGAGAGGTTTTCGACCTCCTTGCTTACTATGGATTTCGGCAGACGAAACTCAGGTATTCCGTAGACCAGAACGCCGCCGGCTGTGTGGAGTGCCTCAAATACCGTGACCTTGTAGCCCTTTTTGGCGAGGTCGCCGGCACAGGTCAGTCCCGAAGGTCCGGAACCGACGACAGCCACCCTATGCCCGTTGTCGGGAGCACATTTGGGAACGGCATCTGAATGTGCGTTGTGCCAGTCGGCAACAAATCTTTCAAGGCGTCCGATACCTACCGGCTCGCCCTTAATACCGCGGACGCATTTACTTTCACACTGCGTTTCCTGCGGACAGACTCTTCCGCAAACGGCAGGGGAGCGACGATGTGCGGCTTATGACCTCATAAGCGCCCTCGAAATCCCCTTCCTTTATCTTTGCTATGAACTCAGGGATATGGATATTTACAGGACATCCCGAAACGCAGGGCATGTTTTTGCAGGAAAGGCAGCGCAGCGCCTCATCCACCGCCATCTCATCGGTATATCCGTTTGTAACCTCAAGGAAGTTATGCGCCCTGACATCCGGCTCCTGCGACGGCATGGGGTTCTTTGTAAGTCTCATGTTTGGCTTCTGCATTTTACTTTGCCTCCTTTGCAAAAAGGTTGCAGGTCTCTTCATACGCGTGACGCTCAAAGTCACGGTACATTGCACCTCTTGACATTGCCTCGTCAAAATCGACCTCATAACCGTTGAAGTCCGGACCGTCGACGCAGGCAAACTTTGTGACGCGCTCGCCGTCACGGTGCAGTGTCAGACGGCAGCCGCCGCACATTCCCGTACCGTCTATCATGATAGGATTCATTGATACCGTGCAGGGTATTCCGGTAGGTTTGGTCGCGGCAACAACAAATTTCATCATGATCAGCGGTCCTATAGTTATGACCTCGTCAAATTTTTTCGCCGTTTTTGAACATTTCGTCAAGCGGCTGACATACATTGCCTTTTTGTGCCGTAGCTGCCGTCGTCGGTCATGACAAACAGTCGGTCGGAAGCCGCTTTGAATTCGTCCTCAAGTATCAGAAGATCCTTTGAGCGGAAGCCTATCACCGATGTGACCGAGCAGCCCATTGCATGAAGCTTTTCGGCTATCGGGAGCGCTATCGCGCATCCGACGCCGCCGCCTACAATGCACACCTTTTTAAGCCCTTCGGTATGGGTCGGAACGCCTAAAGGTCCGACAAAATCATGCAGGCAGTCACCCTGCTCCTTATGGTTCAGCTTTCGGTAGTGGCACCGACTATCTGGAATATTATTTTCACAGTACCCTTTTCGCGGTCATATCCTGCGATGGTCAGCGGAATACGTTCACCGTCGGCATCGGTACGGAGTATTATAAACTGTCCGGGCTCAGCTTTTTTGCGACAAACGGAGCTTCTATCTCCATCATGGTCACCGTAGGATTGAGCGCCTTCTTCGTGACTATTCTATACATATCGTTCTCCATTCTGCCGCTTTTCCGGTTTCATTGCCGTAGGTACCCCGGTCTTGCAGCGGCGGCAAAGCCCGACCCATATAATATTAGCACACCCTGTACAAAAAATAAAGTGCAATATTTTAACAGAGGCAGCATCTTCACAAAAAACGGCTGCCGCATCATAAAATGCGGCAGCCTTGAAAGTCTTATGCAGCCGGCCGCTTAAAAATCGACCTCGGTGTCATAATAGCAGCACTTGAGCAGTTTTTCCATTTCCTCAACACTCGGCTGACGCGGATTCGATCCGGTGCAGGCATCTGCAATGGCGTTGACTGCGATGTCATGCAGTCTCTCAAAGGAATACTTCCTCGGGTACAAAGCCTTTCTCTGCCGGATAGCTGTCCGGTCCGTAATGTCCGATGCAGTGCGGAATGTTGAGTCGTCGTTCATCTTACGCAGGTATTTTATAAGTGCGGCGACCTTCTCATCGTCGGAAGCCGACCTATCGCAGATACCCATGTAATCAACTATAACGCCGTAACGCTTCTTCGCGGTCTCATCCTTTGCGTTGAAGGCAATAACCTTCGGCAGGTACATTGCGTTAGCAGCGCCGTGGATGATATGTGAGCCGTAGTCCGCAAAAGCGGCGCCGGTCTTATGAGCCATCGAGTGAACAATACCGAGCAGAGCATTCGAGAAAGCCATACCGGCAAGGCACTGTGCGTTGTGCATCCTGTCTCTCGCTTCCATATCGCCGTTATAAGACTTTACGAGCGAATCCATAATCATTTCGATGGCGTGGATAGCCAAAGGATCGGTATAATCGCTGTTGACAGTCGAAACATAAGCCTCTATAGCATGGGTCATTGCATCCATACCTGTATGTGCGACCAGCTTCTGCGGCATGGTCTCTGCAAGCTCAGGGTCAACTATTGCAACGTCAGGTGTGATTTCAAAATCGGCTATCGGGTATTTGATGCCCTTTGAATAGTCGGTGATTATTGAAAATGCAGTGACCTCGGTCGCGGTACCGGAGGTAGAGGAAATAGCGCAGAAATGAGCCTTTCTTCTCAGCTTCGGAATACCGAACACCTTGCACATATCTTCAAATGTGATATCGGGGTACTCATATTTAATCCACATAGCCTTTGCGGCATCTATCGGTGAGCCGCCGCCTATGGCAACAATCCAGTCGGGCTGGAATTTTTCCATTGCGGCAGCACCGCGCATTACGGTTTCAACCGACGGATCCGGCTCGATGCCTGAGAATATCTCGACCTCCATATCGGCCTCTTTAAGGTAGCTCTCTGCCCTGTCAAGGAAGCCGAAGCGTTTCATGCTTCCGCCGCCGACGCAGATCATAGCCCTTTTTTCCTTCAAAGCTCTTGAGGGCCTCAAGTGAGCCCTTCCCGTGATAAATATCTCTCGGTAATGTAAATCTTGCCATTATATTACTCCCTTTCCGGCATATCGCCTTCATCTGTCTATATTATAATTCCCTCTTTCATATATTTGAAATATAAAAGAGGAATATAGATATTATGTTATCGATATAGCGTATACAGAAAAAGATGATATTCAAAGGGCTGTAAAAATAAAAAATCTAAAAAGCGTTGTAGAATATCTACAACCGGTTGTGCACTCACAGTTCAATGTCTATATAAAATTTTATATATCTGTATAAAAAAATGCACTGCCTTTTTCAGGCAGTGCATTGAAAGATCTGTGATTAATCGCTTACATACGGAAGCAGTGCAACATAACGTGCGCGCTTGATAGCGGTAGTAAGCTCACGCTGATGAGCGGCACAGGTGCCGGTCACACGACGCGGAAGGATCTTTGCGCGCTCTGAGACAAACTTGCGGAGCTTTGCAACATCCTTATAATCGATGAACTCTGCACGGTCAACGCAAAATGGCAAACCTTTCTTGCGCGGCTTGCGGTGCATGGGTCTTTCGTTCTTCTCCATTTTAAGGCGACCTCCTTTAGAATGAAATAAGGCTAAAAGCCGTAGTATTTAAGATCAGAATGGCAGGTCGTCATCAGACGCGATCTCGGCGAAATCGCCTGACTCGCTGTTCGAGAACGACTCGGGAGCGGCAGCTGCTGCCGGTGCCGCATATGCACCTGCATTGCCGCTGTCACGCTTGGACTCGACAAATTCGACATTATTTGCGACCACCTCATAGGTAGTGCGGTTGTTGCCGTCCTTATCGGTGAATTTATTCATACGCAGCGAGCCTTCGATGCCGATGCGCTGACCCTTTTTTGAAATAGGTCGTGATAAATTCAGCGGTCTGTCTCCACGCAACTATATTGATGAAATCAGCCTGTCTTTCTTCGCTTGATTTTGCTATGCGGCGATCAACCGCTATAGAAAATCTCGTCACCGAAATATTGCTGTTCGTGTGACGCAGCTCGGGATTATCGGTAAGTCTGCCGACAAGTATTACAACGTTCATTGAAACACACCCTCCCTTATTTGCTGATGACCATTGTGCGAAGAACACCGTCGGTGATCTTGGCAACACGGTCAAGCTCTGCCGGGAACTCGGTATTGCTCTCGAAGTCTACTATAACATAATAGCCTTCAACTTCGTCGTTGATCGGATATGCAAGACGGCGCTTGCCCCAATCATCAACGTTTTCGACGGTACCGTGCTCGGCAATGAGAGCCTTGAACTTCTCCGCGAGAGCGGCCGTAGCCTCATCTCCCGAAACAACGGAGAAAACCATCATTGCTTCATACTTCTTAGTTACCATACGTTTACACCTCCTTATGGACTTGTGGACCTTGCTGTATTACAAGATCAAGGATACTATTTCCAAATCAATAGCACAAATATTATATCAGCAGAAGCTACGCTTGTCAACAATTATTTTTTTGAAAAGCCGGCACACCATGCTGATTTTAGGCTGACAAAAATCCGGACCGCCTGTATCGGCGGTCCGGAACCCGTTTTAATAGTTATCAGTTGAGGGTCAGATTGCCCTTGCCGTCCTGTAACCTGTAGAGATATATCCAGTCGGTTATGAACTTGTTGGTGTTCTGCCACTCATCCGGAGTGCAGTTTGAAATGTCAAGACTGTTGTTGTCACGTCCGACCGAATACGAAAGCATCGCATACATTGAGCTGTTTACAAATGCGTCGATATCGGCTTCGGTGGTATTGGTCTGATAGGAGAAGAACACATCACCATCTATCATAAACGTCATGGCCTCGTCGGTCCAGAGGAAGCCGTAGGTGTGGAACTCATCGCTGAGCTTCTTGCCGTCCGGGCAGATGAATTTCTTTTCGTTTGAATACTTCCCGTCGAGGGACGTGTGCTCAAGTCCCATAGAAGATCCCAAATTGGTAGGCCATGCATGGCAGTTGGCTGCCGTTATGCTGGCGTTACCGAAGCACTCGTTTACATCAATTTCAGGGCTCATATACATGTAACCCGACTTGCCGCAAAGCCAAAGCAGCGACCAGAAGCCGTCGCCGTCGGGTACAAGCGAGCTTTTTTCCATGTATCCGTACTGATAGCGCATTTTGCCGTTTGTGCTGACCGTTCCGCCTCTGTAATCGGTATCGGATTCGGTGCCGATTATATAAAGCATGCCTTCTTTAAGAAAAACGTTTTCCTTTGCCATACCGGAGAACTTGCCGTTCTTGCCAATACGTCCGAATTCTCCGCCCTCCATAATGTACCACTTTGTACTGTCGACTTCGCTTCCGTTAAAATCGTCATACCACTGCAGAGTGTAGGTCTTGCTGAGATCGTAGCCCGAAATGGTCGTGGAATAGCTGCCGGTAACAGACATGGAATCCTCGACATTTCCTTTTTCGATAAGCTTTGCGAACTCGGAAACAGCCATTGCGACGGCATGCGGCGAACCGCCGTTTAAGTATATCTTTTTGCCGTTTATCTTTATAATGTACTCGTCGGGATTGGTCGTAGCAGCGGTATCTCCGCGGTTGGTGTTACCTACTACTATTTCATACTCGCTCTCGGCAAAATCTCCGTCCTTTTTGACTTCCAGCTTATAACCGCTGACCTTGAGCAGTTCGTCTACCATATTGTTTATCTCGGCCTGGGCAAGATATGAAAAGTTGTAGCTCGGTCTCACTATGGTAAACAGCCCTGCCAGAGTTCCGTTCACAGTTGCTTCGGTATATTCTCCCGCAGCCTCGCAAACATATTCTATACCGCCGTCAATACCTTCCTTTTTAAGGAAGTTTGCGGCAAAGTATTCGGCAGCGGTCTGCAATTTATCGACGCTCTGCGAATATATAACTATCTTTTGCCTATGGTGGCAATTGTAATCGTCATATCTTCTGCCGGTCTTATTCATTAAATAGGTCTTTGCTTTTGCGGTCTCCTCACGGTTGGTGTCGCCTACAAGTATTTCGTAAGCGTCGGTGCCGTCCTCGCTGTCCATAATATTCTTGAGGTTCCCAAGCTCGGTCTTGACCTGCTTGAACAGATATGTCGAAACAGCGGTCAGTTTGCTGTCGTCACCCTCCGGACGGACTATTTTGTAGCGCACGTCACCGGCATCATCGTACCAGTTGACCTTTTCTTTTGAAAAGATGCCCTCATCGGCACTTGCCGTATAAGAGCTGTCACCACCGACGACGAGTCGTTTTCTTGCCGCAGCCGCCGAATATGCCGACAAGCATTAACGCGGCAGCAGCCAGACAGAGCAGTTTCTTCCATTTCATTACTTATTTCCTCCTTATAACTTGACATTTTCTATAAAATGCGCTTACAGTATATCATACATTTTATTGATATGCAACATAAATTTGTACAAATAATAGAAGAAAAATGTAAAAAAAGTTCCTGGATTTATTTTTGCTTAAAGTGACTCCTTATATATCTTCGCGATTTTCAGCATGTCTTCAAATGCCGCCGGCTTGTTTTCGGGGTTGCGCAGCAGCGCCGACGGATGATAGGTTCCTATAAACATAATGTTTCCTTTTTTTTATCAGCTGACCGTGCTGCCTTGTGACCTTGAAATCGGGGGGAAATAAGGCGGCAGGCTGCAATTCGCCCAAGGCAGACTATTAGCTGCGGTCTTATTATTCTGACCTGGTTTCTCAGATGCTCTATACAGGCATCCTCCTCAGACTGCTCAGGGTCACGGTTATGCGGCGGACGGCACTTTACGATATTTGCGATATACACCTTTTCGCGTTCTATTTCGGCGGCAAGCAGCATTTTATCGAGCAGCATACCGGCTTTGCCTACAAACGGTCTGCCTGTAAGGTCCTCGGTCTCGCCGGGTCCTTCGCCCACAAACATCACTTTGGCGTTTTCGCTTCCCTCACCGAAAACAACGTTATGCCGCGTCTCTGACAGCTTACACGCGGTGCATTCATCACATTCAGCCTTAAGCATTTCAAGATCCAAGCATATCACCTCACAAATTATTATACAGCAATATGTCAAAACTTCAAGAAAGCCTTTAAATGTATCTTGAAAAATCTTTACAATGTGATACAATAGGAATGAATTTTTAAAGGAGGATGTTATTATGGCTAATGAATTTTTTGGTTGAAATTTCAGCACGTCACGTTCATGTGACAAAGGAGACTCTCGAAGTACTGTTCGGCAAGGGTTATGAGCTTACCGTCAAAAAGGAGCTTTCACAGCCCGGTCAGTTCGCGTCAAATGAGCGCGTTACCGTCGTAGGCCCCAAAAAGGAGCTTGCAGGCGTTTCCATACTCGGACCGTGCCGCAGCGCCGATCAGGTAGAGCTTTCGGCTACCGACGCAAGGTCGGTCGGCATTGCCGCTCCCATCCGTGAGTCGGGCGATGTCAAGGGCAGCGGAGCATGTAAGCTCGTAGGTCCTGCAGGCGAGGTCGAGCTTAAAGAGGGCGTTATAGTTGCCAAGAGACATATCCACATGACCCCCGAGGATGCCGAGAAATTCGGAGTAAAGGACGCACAGATAGTAAAGGTCGCAATAAACACAGCTGAAAGAAGCCTTGTTTTCGGTGACACCGTCGTCCGCGTCAGCCCGAAATACGCCCTTGCGATGCATGTTGACACCGATGAGGCAAATGCGGCTGCCATTCCGGGAAGCTGCATGGGTACAATAGTTGAGTGATCCCATAGGATTATATATACACGTTCCCTTTTGCGTTTCCAAATGTGCCTACTGTGATTTTTATTCGGCGCCTGCCGGTCACACAATGCTTGACCGGTATACTGATGTTTTGTGCCGGCACATAAGCGAAGCGGCAAAAAGCTGAACAAAAAGGCAGATACGCTTTATTTCGGCGGAGGTACGCCGTCGCTTTTAGGCGGAAAAAGGCTTTCGGAATTGATAAGCGCTGCAAAGTCTGCTTTTCTGACCGATGACGCAGAGATAACGATTGAGGCAAATCCTGCCGAACATCTTTATGACGATCTTCTGATGCTGAGGGCAGCCGGTGCCGACCGGCTGTCTCTCGGCGTTCAGTCGGGTGTGGAATCGGAGCTGGGAGCCATTTCAAGAAGGCACACCGTAAGCGATGCCGAAAGAACCGTAAAGGACGCGAAGGCAGCCGGATTTCGCAACATTTCGGTCGATCTTATGCTGGGACTGCCCTATCAGACCATACGGTCACTTGAAAAATCGATAGAATTTGCCCTCTCGCTCGACGTTCAGCATATTTCCTGCTACATATTGAAGCTGGAGCCGGGCACACCGCTTTATAAACTGCAAAAGAGCAGCCCTGCAAGCCTTTTCGCTGCCCGACGAGGACACGGTGGCTGACATGTACCTTTATATGTCCGAAGTTTTGCGGCAAAACGGCTTTCTGCACTATGAAATATCTAATTTTGCCAAGGCAGGGTACAGCTCGCGTCACAACCTCAAATACTGGAACGACCGTGAATACTTAGGGCTCGGTCCTGCGGCTCATTCCTACCTGGACGGCAAGCGCTTCTATTTTGAACGCGACACCGAAAAATACCTTTCGTCACCGACCCCCGTTTCCGACGGCAGCGGCGGAGATCCGGCGGAAGCGATAATGCTGAGGCTGCGCCTTTCATGCGGAATAGATTTACCCGAGCTGCGGCGCCTTTTTTAGGCAGTGTGGATACCGCAAAGTTCCTTGCAAAAGCCGAACGCTTCAGCAATGCCGGACTTGCCGTTCTTGACAGTGCTCATTTTGCGCTGACTGAAAAAGGATTTCTTGTATCAAATGCCGTGATCGGCGAATTACTGTATTTTGGAGAATAGGTATGAAAAAGTTTTTTTCAATTCAAAGAATTCATAAACCGCGGCAATGTCGTTGACATGGCAGTCGGTATCATGATAGGTGCCGCCTTCAAAGCGATAGTTGACTCGCTGGTCAATGATATGATCTCCCCGATATTGGGATTGTTTATCCGTTCCGATTTCAACAACCTCGCGGTTCATATATTCGGGGTGGATATCAAGATCGGTTCATTTATAATGTCTATACTCAACTTCATTATAATAGCATTCATTCTTTTTATAATCGTCAAGGCGATAAATTCGTTAAACGATCTTAAAAGAAGCATGACGGTCCCGAGCCGGAGCCCAAGCCCACAACCAAAACCTGTCCGTTCTGCAAAAGCACTATTGATATAAATGCGACACGCTGCCCCAACTGCACATCGGAGCTTCCCGAAGAAGAGGTAAATGAAGAAAACAAGGAAACCGTGGACGCATAAATTTATAAAAACCAAATGCCGGAGCTGACTTTCGTCAGTTCCGGCATTTTTGCATCATGCGTTCGCATGTTCATCCTTTACCACGGTAAATTCACCGTCTTTGAAGGTGCATACGGCGCTGTCGCCCTTTTTAAGGGTGGAATCAAGTATTCTTTCGCTTAGCATATCCTCTATCTTCGTCTGTATGGCTCTGCGGAGCGGTCTCGCACCGTAGGTGTCGTCATATCCGGACGACGCTATCTCCTTTACAGCACTGTCATCAAACCGCAGATCAATGCCGAGTGATGAAAGTCTGGCTGAGAGACGCCAGCATCTTTCCGGCTATCTCGCGTATTTCATCGGCAGTCAACCTGTTGAATATTATGATGTCATCAACGCGGTTGAGGAACTCAGGTCTGAATGCCTTTTTCAGTTCGTCGAGTATCTTCTCCCTTGCCGCTTCCTCGCCCGTTTCGGCAGTCGTCCCAAAGCCGAGCGCCTTTGCCTTTTCGGTAAGATGCCTTGCACCTAAATTTGAAGTCATTATAATGCAGGTATTCTTGAAATTCACGGTGCGTCCTTTCGAGTCGGTCAGCCTGCCGTCGTCAAGTATCTGCAAAAGGATGTTGAACACATCGGGGTGAGCCTTTTCTATTTCATCAAAAAGGACTACCGAATACGGTGACCGGCGTATCTTTTCGGTAAGCTGTCCGCCCTCTTCAAAGCCGACATATCCCGGCGGCGATCCTATAAGGCGCGACACCATGTGCTTTTCCATGTATTCCGACATGTCAAAGCCTTATCATGGCATTTTCGCTGCCGAACATAGCCTCAGCCAATGCCTTGCAAAGCTCGGTCTTGCCCACGCCGGTGGGTCCGAGGAAAATAAACGAACCTATGGGGCGGTCAGGGTCTTTAAGACCAACTCTGCCGCGGCGTATCGCCCTTTGCGACCGCCGAAACGGCGGTACTTTGCCCTACAATGCGCTCGTGCAGAACCTCCTCCAGCTTCAAAAGCCGTTCGCTTTCGGTCTCGGTCAGCTGGCTGACCGGTATTTTTGTGGTGGCGGATACAAGACCGGCAATATCCTCAGCCGTGACCCTCTCACCGGAATTTTCATTTGCCGCCGACCATTCGGTCTTTCTGCCTTTAAGCCGCTCGCTAAGCTCACGCTCTTTATCGCGCAGTCCTGCCGCCTTTTCATAATCCTGTGCAAGGATAGCGGAGTTTTTTCCTCGCCGACCCTTTTAAGCTCCTGCTCGAGCTGCTTTTTACCTCATCGGGAGCAGTTGACGCATTAAGGCGTACCCTTGATGCCGCCTCGTCTATAAGGTCGATAGCCTTGTCGGGCAGATAGCGGTCGGAAATATAACGTGCGGACAGCTTCACCGCCGCATCGATAGCCTCGTCGGTTATCTTTACCTTGTGATGCGCCTCGTATTTGTCGCGCAGTCCCTTCAGTATGGCTGTCGCGTCCTCCTCGCTCGGCTCGCCCACCGTAACGGGCTGAAAACGTCTTTCCAAAGCCGCATCCTTCTCAATGTTCCTGCGGTATTCGTCCAAGGTAGTGGCGCCTATCACCTGAAGTTCGCCGCGGGCTAAGGACGGCTTTAAAATGTTGGCGGCGTCTATAGAGCCGTCAGCAGACGCCCGGCACCGACTATGGTGTGTATCTCATCTATAAACAGAATACCGTCGTCCGACGACGTCACCTCGTCAATGGCATTTTTAATGCGCTCCTCAAAGTCTCCGCGGTACTTTGTACCGGCTATCATTCCGGTAAGATCAAGGGCAATGACCCGTTTGTCTTTCAGAATATCCGGTGCGTCGCCCGATGCTATTTTAAGTGCCAGACCCTCCGCAATGGCGGTTTTGCCGACGCCCGGCTCACCTATAAGGCAAGGGTTGTTCTTGGTCCTGCGGCAAAGTATCTGTATCACACGTTCTATCTCGTTTTTCTGCCTATGACCGGGTCTATCTTTCCTTTTTTTTGCAAGGGCGGTAAGATCCCTGCCGTATTTGTCGAGCGTTGGGGTCTTTTTTTGTTTTCTGTCGGTTTTCTGCCTGTCGTGCCCGTCGTTCTGATCATCGGGAAGCGACCCTGATGCCTCGGCGGCGCGTTCTGACAGCGTGGCGATATCGACACCGAGATCGCCGAGGAAGCGTATGGCGTAGTTGTCGCCTTCGCTGAGTATTCCCATAAGTATATGCTCGGTACCCACAAATGTGTTGCCCATCTCACGCGTACCGGCAACCGCGACCTCTATTACGCGTTTGGCGCGGGGTGTAAGATTTTCGGGCGACAGCCTTGTGGGCGAACCGGTCCCTATATTGCTCTTTATAAGCTCGGTCACCTTATCTTTTGTCACACCCACCTCCGACAGCAGCTGCGACGCGACCGAGTCCTCGACCGATAAAAGTCCCAGCAGCAAATGCTCGCTGCCAATATATGTGTCCGAGCTGTTTCCGCCCCGATTATGGAGTAATTCAGCGCAGCGTTTGCTTTTACCAGTAAAGCCTCCGAAATTATATCTCATAGGTCAAAGCCCCTTATTTCGTTATCCGGTCAATATATATTTTTGCCGGGTAAATATAGATTTAATATCATACTTCTATGCCTTTCAGCAGTCCTCTCACCGAGTCTGCCCTTAAAACGTCCGTATCATTCGAAGCAGAGCTTCCTTTTTGCAGCGTCAGTGTCGCAGGCTGCATTGATATGAAAATATTGAACGGCTGCACACCGTACGGCAGCGATATCACTCCGGCTCTCTGTCCCAGCATTATATCCGATACCCTGCTCATCATCTCGGCAGTGCCGAGCTTTCTTGCGTATTTCAGTATTCCGAACGACCGGCAGCATATGTCGGCAAGCGACACTTTGTCGGCAGCAGCCATGAGTGCGGCTTCCCTGCCCGTTATCTGGTTGGCAATGCTGACAAGCCCCTCAGCCGCGCTGCTTTCCGATGTTCCGAGAGTCACCTGATTTGACAGCTGATAGACCGACGCCGTCGCCTTGCTGCCCTCGCCGTAAAATCCGCGGAATACAAGCCCCAGCTTTCCCATTGCCGAGCTTATGGTTCCAAGCTCGCCGCTTTTTTCAAGCATCGGCAAATGCATCATGACCGACGCGCGCATACCGGTGCCGAGATTGGTCGGACAGGCTGTAAGATAGCCGAGCTTCGGGTCAAAGGCTATATTCAGAACGCCCGATATGGCGTCATCGACAGCGCTGCATATACTCAGTGCGTTTTCAACGTCAAGTCCGCCTTTATGACCTGTACCCTTATGTGATCTTCCTCACCTATCATTATGCTGACCGTACCATCCTCGGACAAAAAAAACAGTATTCCGCTTTTGTCCGATGACGCAAACTGAGGACTTATAAGGTGCTTTTCGACCATCGAATATATCTCGACCTCGCTTATATCGTCCATATCTATGCGCTTATATTTTCCGCCGGGGAGCAAAGCTCCAGCCACAGCCCTTGCTATGCTTTCGTTGACGCTTCTTTTAGCGCTCATTTCAAGACGTGACGGGAAAGGAACGCCGTCAAGATTTCTTGCAAGACGTATACGGGTGCTGAGCACAGCGCTTTTATTTTCACCTTCGTACCACATTATTTATCACCCTCCAGACCCTTTATCTCGTCGCGGAGCAGTGCTGCTTTTTCGTATTCCTCGTTTTCCACCGCGGTTTTCAGCTGTATTTTAAGTTCTTCTACCCTGATCTTTTCAGTGTCGGCAGTGCCTTCCTCACACCTTTCAGGTCTTTTTCGGCACCTTGCCTGCGTGTGTCGTGGTGCCGTGGATCTTTGCAATGGCAGGACGCAGCTGCTTTTCAAAAAATTTATAGCACCTCGCGCAGCCGACCCTGCCTGTTCTCGATATTTCATTGAAGCTGATACCGCAGCAATCGCAGCGCGGAGTATCCGCTTCTTCCTTTGTATCTATAAGCGACGACAGTATCTTGAACAGCTCGCTTCCGTAAATATCGGTCACCTTCAGCGACTCGGCACACTTTTTCGCATAGATACGAGTCGTTCACGACACCGTCAACGACCGAGCGTATGTGCCGGGTCGCCTCGCGCTGTTTACATTTCTGACAAAGCATAAAATCACCTCAAACCTGTGACAGCAGCATCTGTTTCACGGCTGCCGCCCTTAAAGCATCTCTGAGACCGACCGGTACATTTGACATCACCTGTGATGATATTGCCGAATACATAAGTCTTGCCGCACCGTCGGTAAGCAGTCCGCCCCGGCGGCAGTTGTCAAGTATCACCCTTGCGGTATTGTCGTCAAGCTCCTTGCCTATTATATTGACTATATGCATAATGGCGGAGGATTTATCAAGGTGTACCCTCGTAATTTTATAAATCCTCCGCCGCCCCGGCGGCTCTCAACTATATACCCTTGCTCGGGGACGAACCTTGAGGATATGACATAATTTATCTGGCTCGGCACGCAGCCGATATGCGAGGCAAGCTCGTTGCGCTTTATTTCAGCCGATCCGTCACCCGATTCATCAAGCATCCTGTTTATTTCATCGGCTATAATATCACTCAGTCTCATTTCTTTCTCCTTTTGCCGCTATAATCCTGCGTCAGCAGATATTTTTACTGATATGATTGTAGCACAAAACGTCAAAGATAGTCAAAGTCAAATTTTCACCTGTTGCATATAGTCGGTGCCCGAAATTTTAATTTACATAGTCTTTGCTTCGGTTTTCTCGGATTTTTTACGGTTTTCTGAATATTTCTGATTTTCGTTTCTTTCACACTTTCCTTCTTTCATCATAGTATGTCATAGAAGATCGGAAAGGAGGAAACAAACACATGTGTAACGGCTTTGGCTCAAATAACTGCTGCTGGATAATCATACTTCTCATAATCGTATTCTGCTGCTGCGGTAACGGATGCGGCAATGGAAGCGGTTGCGGTAACAGCGGTAACGGTTGCGGTGATTGCGGCTGCGGCTGCTGATCCCCTTCTCCTTCAAAGTTCCGGGCGCCCCTTATAAGGCGGCCCGGAATTTTTTATATTGCTGTTTTTTTTGTAGGTTTGTCAATGATGTGTTACAAAAATCAGAAAACCTCGCCGAAGGATAAAAAGGAATACAAATAATCGGCAGGAGATTTCCAGTTAAGAGGGCGTATAGGGAAATTATTGTACTTTCTGTTGTGAACAGCAAGTTGCTTTTTAAAGTCATCAAAAGAGTAAAATGAATGAGTAGCATAGAAGTATTCGTTATCTTTGCGATGTGAACGCTCTACCTTACCGTTGTGTCTGGGAGTGTACGGTTTTATCAGCTTGTGCTTTATGCCACACTGTTTGAGGCGCGCCTCAAACAGTGTGGGTGTCGGCTTTTCGGTATTGCCTAAGCTTTTAGTAAATTCCGAGCCGTTGTCGGTTTGAACACATTGTATCTTAAAAGGAAATTTTTTTATAAGGTGTTCAAGAAAAATGGCAGAGGAATATGTGCTGTGTTCCTCAAATGCTTCCAAATACCTAAAGCGTGAATACTCATCTATTGCGGTATATTGGTAAAATTTTTTGCCCTTTGCATCACCTACCATACACACCTCCGGTACAAATTTAACATCTATTTGAACTCTTTGACCGGGGAATTGCATTTGTTCATATTGTTTTGCCACATACTTTGGGTTTGGCGGTTTAACAGCCATTTGACCTTGTCTGCGTAAAATGCGATATAAGCCCGTCACCGAGCGAGTATATCCTCTTTGGCGCAGCTTTACCCAAAAACCACCAATCCGGCGTTCATATTACGCTTTCGCATATCTGCAATTAGTTTTAATTCCTCTGCCGTATGTTCATTAGGGTGATGGTGCGGTCGGTGTGATTTGTCTGCTAATGATTGCAGCGTTCCGTCATATCTTTTCTGCCAACGGTAAATATACTGACGGTTTGTTTTGTATCTGATTGCCGCTTTTGTTACACCTTTTTTATTTGCATAGTTAATTAGGGCTTGACGGTACAGCATTGTTTGTGTTACAGTATTCATGACGAATGGTGCTTCCTTTCAGTTGGTGTCGCAACTTTAACTGTAACACAGAAAGCTCCATTCGTCACTCTTTTTTTAACCTCTGTAACACATCTATTGTAAACCTACAGAATTTTTTTTATATTGCTGTTTTTTTCACTTGCATAATCGCTAATATTAATATAATATAAAATGTATGGGATATTGTGTCTAAATAACGACGCAACAAAAAATATTTCAATTAATAAGGACCTGTTTTAAATATGGAATACCTTAAACGCACATGGGCTGAGATAGATCTTGATAAAGCCCTTGATAACTGGCAGCATATAAAGGCTGCCGCGAACGGCAGATACATAATGCCTGTAGTAAAGGCGGACGCATACGGTCACGGTGCGAATATGCTGGCGGCGCTTTATGAGCAAAACGGTGCCGAGGGCTTTGCCGTTTCAAACATAAACGAGGCTATAAAGCTCAGAAAATTCGGTATTGCAAAAAACATTCTTGTGCTCGGATTTACCCCGGTCGAATATATTGAGCAGCTTTATGCCTTCAACATAACGCAGACCGTTTACTGTGCAGACTACGCAAAAAAACTGTCGGCGGCTGCCGACTCCAAAAATCTTGTTATAAAGGTGCATATTAAGCTCGACACCGGCATGTGCCGCATAGGCTTTGACTGCCGCGGAGACGGCGGCGATGAAAAAGGAGCTTTCGGAGCTTATCGATACACTTTCCCTGCCCAGCCTGCATTTTGAGGGTATATTCACGCATTTTTCCTGCTCGGACAGCGTTGATGACGGGGACATAAGCTTTTCAGACGGTCAGTATGACCGGTTTATAAAGACCGTAGACAGGCTGACCTCACTCGGTCACACCTTCAAATATGTGCACTGCTGCAATTCGGCGGCGTCGCTGCTCAGAGACGACGAGGGAAATCTTATAAGACCTGGTATCATACTGTACGGTGCAGCACCGGCTGCCGGGCTGCCGCTCGGCTACACTCCGGTGCCGGTCATGTCGGTAAAGTCGTCTGTATCAATGGTCAAAACGCTTTTTGAGGGTGACGAGGTAAGCTACGGCAGAACATATAAGGTATCAAAGTCCCTTCGTGTCGCCACGGTGCCGATAGGATATGCCGACGGATACCCGAGGGCAATGTCGGGCAGCGGCAAGGTGATAATAAACGGCAGCTACGCGCCGGTCATAGGCAGGGTGTGCATGGATCAGATGATGGTCGATATAACCGGAATTGACTGTGTTGATATCGGGACACCGGTGACCGTAATAGGCACCGAGGGCGATCTTTCGGTATCATTTGACGATATTGCCGCAGCCTGCGGTACGATATCGTACGAGATAATGTGCAACATATCTATAAGAATGCCGCGCGTTTACAAAAAGGACGGTAAAACCGTTGAGGTTATTTATTTAGGAGGTACCTTATGATGATAAAGGAACGCTACCATAATGATCCCGGAATCACAAGACTCGGCACAGAAGCACCGAGATCTTATTATGTACCTTATTCCACACCGGCTGAGGCCCTTGAAAATTCTCGTGAAAAAAGCGGACGGTTCAAGCTGCTTTCAGGCTGCAAATGGGCGTTTTCCTATTACGACTCGTTTGAGAACATTCCGGATAATATAACCGACGCGTCTAATGACACTTCAAAATGGGACCGGCTTTTTGTACCATCTAACTGGCAGCTTCACGGATATGACGCACCGCAGTATACTAACATACGCTACCCATTTCCGGTCGATCTGCCGCGTGTGCCAAAGACCACCCCTGCCGGCGTTTATTCGACCGATTTTGTCATTGAAAACGACATGGATGTTTTCAATAAATACATTATATTTGAAGGTGTAGACTCCTGTCTTTACCTTTATATAAACGGGCAGTTTGTCGGCTACAGTCAGATATCCCACATGGCTGCCGAATATGACATCACTAAGTATCTTCATGCCGGCAAAAACAGGCTGACCGCAATAGTCAGCAAATGGTGCGACGGATCATATCTTGAGGATCAGGACAAATGGCGCCTGTCGGGTATTTTCCGCGACGTTTACCTGCTTTTCAGACCGAAAGGGCATATAAACGATATTTCACTGAGGACCGATATTTCCGAGGACTACCGCACCGCCACAATAAAGCTTGATATCGACAGTCCCGTTTCGGGCGACTCGATCGTGACTATTTTTTCTCCCTCTGGCGACAAAATGGAAGCAACGATGTTTTCAGACGACGGTCATGCCGAATTTACCGTCCGCGATCCGCGGCTGTGGAGCGCCGAATATCCGGAGCTTTACACCTGCATTATAGAAAGCGCAAGCGAGTTTATAACGGTACCGGTCGGTATCAGAGAGATAAAAATAGAAAACGGTGTCATGCGCTTTAACGGCAGGGCGATAAAGCTTAAAGGCGTAAACCGCCATGATTTCAACGCAAAGACCGGCTATGCCTGCTCAGTCGAGGACATGAAGCGTGACCTTGTGCTCATGAAAAGGCACAATATAAACGCCGTTAGAACCTCGCATTATCCGAACGATCCGAGATTTTACGAGCTGTGTGACAAGATGGGCTTTTACGTCATGTGCGAGGCTGATTATGAGGCGCACGGGCTGGGTTGGCCTTCTTATGCCAACCGTAACAGCGGCGGCACAAGATTTGCGGTCAGAGGCACCATTGCCGACCGTCCTGAGTGGGAGCATCAGCTTTGCGAGCGCGTGTCGCTGATGGTCGAAAACTTCAAAAATCATCCGTCGATAATCGCATGGTCAATGGGCAATGAAGCAGGATACGGCAGAAACGTAGAAAAAGCGCTGTTGGCTACCAAGCAGCGCGACAACACACGCTTCACCCACTACGAGGGTGCTCCCAGCCATGCTGATATAAACGAATTTATGAAAATACACCCTTCTTTGCTTGACACGGTCAGCAAAATGTATCCGCCGGAGCAGTGGTGTGAGGATTACTGCAACGCGGCACATGACGCAGGTTTTAGCAAGCCGCTTGTGCTTTGCGAATACAGTCACGCCATGGGCAACGGACCGGGTGATCTTAAGGATTACTGGGATATCATAAACGCCCACGAAAATTTTATGGGCGGATTTGTCTGGGAATGGTTCAATCACGGACTGTACGCCGGCAAAACGGCTGACGGGAAACCCCGTTACCTCTACGGCGGCGATTACGGCGAGAAATACCATGACGGCAACTTCTGCTGCGACGGGCTTGTTTCCCCCGATATGCACCCAATGCCGGGGCTTAAGGACTATAAAAATATTTTGAAGCCGTTTTCGGTAACACCTGTGGATCTCAGCTATGGTGTGTTCGAGATAAAGAACGAGTATGATTTCAGCTATATGTCAAGGCTTGACGGCTCGTGGGAGCTGACAAGGAACGGTGAGGTAGTAGCGTCGGGCACTATAGGTTCACTTGCGATACCGCCCAAAAAGAGCGAGCGCGTGACCCTCGGCTACAGCGTACCGAGCGACGGCAGGTGTTATGTAAGGATCTCTTTTGCCTCGTTCGGAAACAGCTATGTGCCGGACGGCGAAGTAGTGGGATTTGAGCAGTTCAGACTTCCGACCGAAACGGTGCATGCCGAAAAGCTCTCGCTCGGCACTGTGCATTTTGAGAAACGGGCAGAAAAATAAAGCTTTATTCTGACAGCTTCTGTTATATTTACGACAAGGATTGCTGCGCCTTCTCGGAGCTTTCGACAGGTGGGAAAAAAGTACTCAAAAAGCCTATGAATTTCACGCTCTGGCGTGCCCCGATAGACAACGATCGCTATGAAAAAGACAAGATTCATACAGGCAGGCTTCCACGACGCAAGGGCGTATGAATACGACACCGAAATAACCGAGCACGACGGTGCGGTATCGGTCACCTCGCATTTCGGCATGCTGTCGACCGGAAAGTATCCGATTTATAAAATGACCGCCGAGTGGACAGTATTTTCCGATGGCAGGATAGCACTGCATCTCAATGCAGATATCGGCAGCGGACTTACATTTGAGCAGTCGATACCCGACGGTTCGCTCGACGACATTTATGCCGACACGGGTGTGTTTGTAAATTACATACCGCGTTTCGGAATTGAAATGGAGCTTGAAAACGCCTTTGACACGGTCGAATACTTCGGTATGGGACCGGGCGACTCCTATATCGACCGTCACAACTCCTCGTTCATGGGCAGGTTCGAAAACAAGGTTGCACGCGAATATACCAACTATATTATGCCGCAGGACTGCGGAAACCACTGGAACTCATCGTTTGCCTACGTTCATGACACAAACGGCGTCGGCATCGCCGCATGTGAAGCGGACGAACCGTTTGAGTTTTCCGCAATACCATTTAATTCGGCGGAGCTGACCGACGCGAAGCACAGCTTCGAACTGCCCCAGCCTTCGAAAACGGTATTCACCGTCTGCTACAAGGTCAGCGGCGTCGGTTCAAATTCGTGCGGTCCCCAGCTGCTGCCTAAGTACCGCTTCAAGGATGAAAAATTTACCTTCAACATTGAGTTTAAAGTGACCGATAAGCCTTTAAACTGCTCGGATGAAATTTAAAATCCGCTAAAACATAAATAGCAAAAATATCGCCGAAGGCAACCTGCCTCCGGCGATATTTTTATACCTGTCTGTTTAATTTTTCCGGCAGCAGTGCTTCGCGGTATTCGGTAGGACTTTGTCCGGTATACGCCTTGAATGCCGCCGAAAAGGCAAGCGGATTTGGATATCCTACCGACAGCGCCACCTCTTTGACTTGAAGCTCACTCTGTCCCAAAAGCGATTTTGCGCGCCGCATACGGGTCATTATCAGATATTGTTGGGGGATACCCCGATGTGCTTTTTTGAACTGCTTGCAAAGATATTTCTCACTTAAGTGTACCGAGTCTGCCACCTGCGTCATTGTGATATCGTGTGCATAATGCCGCTCTATAAACAGCGCTGCGGTTTTTGCGGCATTGTATAACGATTCACCCTCGGTCACGCCAAGCATCGGCAGCAGCGCACAAAGCACACTCTTAGCCGGAGCATCCGAGCCTGTGTCCGCCTTGCAGATTTTAAAGCCCTGCTCCAGAATAGCAGCGGCAAGCAAAGGACACTGCACGGTAAATCGGGTATGTCGGGTAAGCGGAATGTTCCACTGTGACAGAAAAAGGCGCGATGTGATCGCCGTCAAAGGCTATCCAGTAATGACGGTAAGGCGGTGTCAGGCGGAACCTGTGAAGATTTTCCTTTGATATCAGAAACGCCTCCCCGGCACCGACGTCAAAATCGTCGCAGTGACAAACGCCCTCAATAATATAATGTAAAATATATGTGCTGCGCACCCACGGTCCAACCGTCCGCGGCGTCGTCGGTGCGGAATAGCCGAACTCGGTCACATACCAGTCGGCGCCGTCGGCAGGAAAAAAACATATTTCAGACATAAATCATCGCATCTTTCTGTGGCGCAGGATGTAAATAACAATCAGCGAACATTTACAAAGCGCCTTTGTGTTTTTGCGTGATCTTCACGCCGGTTTATGATCAATCAATAAGTTTGTAAATTCTATGGTCTGTCATCATAGACAGATAAATATAATCCGGATGATTCCTGATCCTGTAAATTTTTGAGTGGTCTTTGGAGTCCGTCCACTCGATCATTCCAAGACATCTTCCGACTTTAAGATCAATGACCTCATAAGTTTCCTCATATATCTGATCTTTGTAATAAATTTTATTGCCCGTAAGATAGCCTACCGTTCGGTTACTTCTAATGATATAAAATGTGACTAAAAACAACAACAGAACAATAATTAAAGATATTATAGCTAATATCCTGGCTTTTTTTATCTGTTCTAAAGACATAATATCACATGCTTTCTTTATTATAGTACAAGCATACCATGCCGGGAGCGATAATGCAATATAAAAGCGTGATTTTTATATGTAAAATCAGTCTTAATTATGATAAATTAGCGATATAAGGAGTGTTCACAACAGACATATATTTTAAATCATTCATATCGGATGTGATACTTTGAAAATAACATTTTTAGGTCAGGCAGGGCTGCTTTTCGATCTTGACGGTGTGACCGTTATGATCGACCCGTATCTGTCTGACAGCGTAGAAAAGATCGATCCACAAAACAAGCGCCGGCAGCCGGCAGACGAAAGCGTTTTCGACATAAGACCCGACGTTCTGATACTGACGCATGATCATCTTGACCACACCGATCCCGAAACACTCGGAAAAATATTCGGAAAGCATGACGGTATATGCGTTCTGGCGTCCGGCAATGCGTGGAGCACGGCAAGGCGCTTCGGCGGTGGGAATAATTATGTCTGCTTTGACCGCGGCACTGTCTGGACCGAAAATGGCGTACGCTTTGTGGCGGTCCACGCAGAACACAGCAACGACAGGGCAATAGGCGTTATTATTGCCTATGGCGGCAAAAATTATTATATTACCGGCGACACGCTTTACAATAAAAAAGGTTATCGACGATATCAGAGTCCCAATAGACGTCGTGTTTTTGCCTGTAAACGGCGTCGGCAATAACATGAACATGACCGATGCGGCGCTTTTTGCCGAAAAGATCGGTGCCGGTGTTGCCGTTCCGGTGCACTTCGGGCTGTTTGACAGTCTTGATCCTGCAAACTTCGCCTTTAAAAACAAGGTGATACCTGAAATATATAAGGAGATAAAGCTATGAAAGTAACAGATGTAAAACCGTTTGTGGTCGATTGCTTCAGGACGAACTTTGTGTTTGTCAAGATCTACACCGACGAGGGCGTGACCGGCGTCGGCGAGGGAACGCTTGAGTACAAGGAAAAGGCGTTTCTCGGAGCTCTTGAGCACATCAAGGAATACCTTGTGGGCAAAAAAAAATCCTCTCGACGTTGAGCAGCATTTCCACAATATCTACCGTGACGCTTACTGGCGCGGCGGTCCGGTACTTATGTCGGCACTGTCGGCTGTTGAAATGGCACTGTGGGACATTTTGGGCAAGCACCTCGGTGTTCCGGTCTACAGGCTTCTTGGCGGCAAGGTCAATGATAAGGTGAGGATATATGTCAACGGCTGGTTTGCCGGTGCAAAAGAGCCCGAGGAATTTGCCGCAAAGGCAAAGGAAGCCGTAAAGCGCGGAGTGACCGCGATGAAGTGGGACCCGTTCGGAAAATCCTATCTTAATATTTCGAACGAAGCGCTCGACAAGGCGCTGCGCTGTGTCGCCGCAGTCCGTGAGGCGGTCGGCAGCAAGGTGGATCTGCTCATAGAGGGTCACGGCAGGTTCAATATCCCTACCGGCATAAAAAATAGCAAAAGAGCTTGAACAGTTCAAGCCAATGTTCTTTGAGGAGCCCACTCCGCCCGACAGCCTTGAGGCATTAAAGGCGGTAAGAGACAAGTCTCCGGTCGCGATATCGGCAGGCGAAAGGCTGTACACCCGTTGGGATTACCGCCGCTTCTTCGATATCATGCCGGCTGATTACATTCAGCCTGACATATCCCACGCCGGCGGTATAATGGAGCTTAAGAAAATAGCTGCCGAGGCGGAATGCAGATACATACCGTTTGCTCCGCACAATCCGTCGGGACCGGTAGCCAACGCCGCCACATTGCAGATAGCAGCCAACACGCCCAACTTCTGCATACTCGAAATAATGTACAGCGATGTTGAGTGGCGCAGGGATATCACAAACGAACACTTAGAGTATAAGGACGGGTACATCACCATACCCGACAAGCCGGGACTCGGCATTGAGATAAACGAGGAGGAGTGCTTAAAGCATCCTTACAAGCCCCACACCTTAAGACATTATGACGGAACTCTGACCGACATCCGCCCGGCAAAGTCGGAATTCTATTTTTAAAAGAGGAGAAGAAGCATGAAAAAGCAATGTTTGTAACCGGCGGTACCGTAGGTACCGGCTTTGCCACCGCGGAAAAAAATTTGCCGAAAACGGATATGCGGTAATAATAACGAGCCGTAAAGAGGAAAAAGCCGCAGAGGCTGCAAAGAAAATATCCGAAAAGTACGGAGTCTTTGCCAAAGGCTACGGTCTTGACATCAGAAACGAGCAGGCGGTCATTGACATATTCAATGATATAGACAAAAACGACTGCTTTGTAGAGACCGTGGTGCTCAATTCAGCCGATATGGGCTTCGGCACCGATCCTGCAAAGGGCATGGATTTTTGGAGCGTGCCGGTCGAGGAGTTCCAGCGCGTTTTTGAGACCAATCTTGTGTGGAACTTCACGATAGTCCGTCAGGCAGCTATAAGAATGAAGGAGCACCATAAGGGCGCGATAGTATTTTTCAGTTCGAACACCGCTTACCGTGCGATACCCAACCGCAGTGCCTATTCAGCATCAAAGGGCGGCATAAACGCAATGTCAAGGGCGTTTGCCATTGATCTGGGGCCGTACGGAATACGTTCAAATGTCGTACTTCCCGGCACGATCAAGACCGCACGCTGGGTCGAAATGGGTTCAAAGCAGATAGTAAACGGTACGCTTACACCGATAGGCGATATATCCGATTTTGAGGATATCGCAAATGCCGCGTTCTATCTCGGCACCGACCTTTCAAAAATGTCACCGGCACCGAAATAACGGTCGACGGCGGCATGTCCTGCCAGCTTTATCCGCAGATCTTAAACGAATTAAAGCGCAGGGAAATGGAAAAGGATAAATAATAAAGCAAATGAAAAAAGCGCTCCGAAATGTCGGAGCGCCTCCTTGTTTTAGAGACAGGTCAGGTCACCGTTCAGCCCTGACGCGATATTTGAGTTCGAAATTCTCGGTATTTGAGCAGAGAATTATGATGCCCTCGATGAAAGCGATGAGAGCAGGAATACCGGTCCAGCAGAAGAGTATGCAGAGCACACCCATTCCGATCTGTCCCAGATAAAATTTATGTACGCCGATGCCGCCGAGAAGAAGCGCAAGTATACCTGCAACGATCTTGTTTTTACAGGCCATGATTTTCTCGGATCCTCCTGGACATAGACCGTCTGAGGCTGAGCCTGCTGCTGAGGAGCGCTCTGAACAATGATCACAGGCTGCGAAGGAGCAGCGTTCTGCTGTGCCGCGCCCTGTGCCGCGCCCCCTGTGCCGCAGCTGCCGGAGCTTCAGCCGGAATAGCTGCACCGCAGTACTGACATGTAGTAGCGCCGTTCTGTGCGGGAGCACCGCACTGAGGACAAATGTTTGCCATAAAGATACCACCCTTTGACTCAAAATTTTATTTACAAGGTCAGTATATCATATGCATATGCCGTTTTCAAGAGCTAATTGTTATTTTTGTTGACAGAATTTTTTAAATATGATACCATTATAATGTAAATAAACAGGGGGTATGATAATGGCTATTGCGGAGGTATTGAAGTTTGATTCCACGGCTGATATTTTTGCCTGGAAATATCCTAATTCTGAGCTTGCCACATGGTCTCAGCTCATAGTAAATGAGTCGCAGGAGGCAATGCTTTTAAAGAACGGTCAGGTGACCGATGTTTTCGGTCCGGGAAGGTATGTTCTGTCAACCGATAACATTCCTGTCCTTCAGAAGCTCATCAATATTCCTTTCGGAAGAAAATCGCCGTTTTCGGCAGAGGTCTGGTTTATAAACAAGGCGTTTTCACTCGATATAAAGTGGGGCACGGCTTCGCCGATACAGATACAGGATCCGAAATACAATCTGTTTGTACCGGTGCGTGCATTCGGTCAGTTCGGAATAAGGATAGCCGACTCAAAGCGGTTCCTTATCAAGCTGGTCGGCACCATGGAGTTCTTCAACAGAAGCACACTTACCGATTATTTCAAGGGTCTTTACATAACGAGGGTAAAGGACAGCATTTCATCGAGCCTTATAAACGCGAAGATATCCGTTCTCGAGATAAACGCTCATCTGAATGAGCTGTCAGATGCGCTCAGCCGTGAGCTTCGCGGTGAGCTTGAGGAGTACGGTATAGAGCTTGTGTCGTTCTTTGTGAATGACATAAATGTTCCCGAGAACGATCCGGCTGTAAAGCAGCTCAAGGCTGCGCTTGCAAAAAGCGTGCCGAAATGGATATCATAGGCTACAACTATCAGCAGGAAAGAACCTTCAATACGCTTGAGACCGCGGCTGACAACAACGGTGCCGCAGGTGCCGTTATGGGTTCGGGTATAGGTCTCGGCGTGGGCTTCGGCATAGGCGGAGCCATAGGTGATCAGGCAAAGAGCCTGCGTGACAATGTAAATTCGCAGAGCGATGCTAAAAGTGCCCGTCATGCGGCGCTTCGGTACCGGGATCGGTGAAATTCTGTCCGGAATGCGGCAGCGATATCACCGGTGCCGCAGGGAAAATAGTATGTTCAAACTGCGGAAGCTCATATCCTAAGGGAACAAAATTCTGCCCGGAGTGCGGAAACCGTTATAATCCCTGTCCCAAATGCGGTGCGGATGTAGCCTGACGGCGCTGAAAAGTGTCCCGAATGCGGCGAGGGTATGCCCAAAGGCCTGCCCGGGCTGCGGACATATGGTAAGCGCTTCACAGAAATTCTGCCCCGAATGTGGCATGTCGCTGGTTAAAAAGTGCTCGTCGTGCGGCGCGGAGCTTGTAAACGGTGTGAAGTTCTGCCCCGAGTGCGGCGCTAAAACGAATAAAGGTGGCTAAGATATGAAAAACAAAAAGTGTTGCTTTGATATGCGGTGCTTTGGTAGCATTGGTCACGGTTGCTCTTTACATGCTCCTTTGCAATAACATTTTCAGTGCTGCCGTAAGCTGGATAGCAGTCGTATTTACCGTCCTTTCCGAGGCGGTGACCACTGTTGCCTTCGCCTTTTTCCGGCGGTGAGCCGAGGCGCGTCGGCGGTGCCGTAGCCTTTCTTATACAGACGATCATTACGATCGTCACATCCGTGATATTTATAGGTATTCCGTTTATAGGTCTTATGCTGAGACCCTACATCGCGATATATGCCGTCACGTTTGTGATATCAGCAATAATGCTTATCGTGCTGTTCAATTTTGCAGACACGAAAAAGGCTGAGAATGTAAGAACGGCAGCTGCAAAGATGGCAGTGATACGCTGCAGGACGATAGTGCAGTCCATGATCAATTCCGATGCAGGCAGAGAGCATGCCGATAAGCTGCGGCTGCTTGACGAGGACCACAGATTTATGGATGACTCGGTCAGCGATCCTATGGATGAACAGATACTTTCACAGCTCGAAGCATTGGCGAACGGGTATACCGCCGACGGCTTCCCGTTTGATGGCACCGTAGCTCACATAAGAGACACCATAAAGCAAAGAAACTTTGTTGTTAAAAGCTATAAATTAAAATAATTTAAAGCATACCGTTTTGCTGCAGTTAAGAAGCTTTCAGACGGTTCTGAATACAATACTATAGCCATTCCGGCTTTTATTTATTGTAAAAGCGCTTTCCTGCAGCATCTCTAATGAGTTTTGGCAGTCTTAGCGGAACTGCCCGTGGCTTTGAAAAAGATAAAAAATACAATAAATCGCATGATTTTTCTCTTAAAACATAGCGGCAGAGCTGATTGCAGCTCTGCCGTTTGTCTTTCAGATTTTGTCTTTTATAAACTTTAGCGCACGTTTTATGTCGTCCGCAGGATCTGCGCCGGTCTCCCTTTCTATTGTCAAAAACCGTCGTACCCGATTTCTTTCAGTGCCGCAAAATAGCGGTCGAAATCAACCTTGCCCTCGCCCGGCGGTGTCTCAAGGAAAGTAATCCGAAAGTCTTAAATCCCCTATTCCTCCCTCGGCAAAGTAATCATATATTACCTTAGGGTCGGCCCCTTAGCATCACGCCGTCCTTCACATGGGTGTGGACTATGTAGTCCTTAAGGGTATATACCGCTTCCACCGGATCGTCGTCCGTAACCATTACAAAGGTTCGCCGGGTCAAGGTTGAATGCAATTCCGCACGGCAGTCTGTCGAGGAACTTTTTTCAGCCTTTTTGCCGGCTCGGGACCGGTCTCTATCGCAAAATATGCACCGTTTGCAGCCGCTATCCCGGCAAAGTCTTTCGCACGCTTCCAGCATGACTTCATATTTTTTGAAGCGTCATCATCCGGCACGACGCCTATATGTGTTGTGACGACATTGCAGTCAAGCAGCCTTGCCAGCTCAATTATTTTTTGGATTTTTCTATTTTCAAGTCATTATCCTTTTCAACCGAAAATCCGTATCCGCCAAGGTCGCCGCAAAGCGCCGATACCGAAAGTCCTGAGCCTTTTATAACAGATTTTATTTCCCTTAACCTGTCATCCGTCATGGTCTCAGGGTCAAGCAGACCGCTGACGGCATAAAGCTGTACTCCATCTGCCCCGAGTTCCGCACATTTTTCAATGCTCTCCCGAAAAGGCAGGCGCAGGCAATCGGCTATAATACCTGTTTTAAACATCGGATGATTCCACCCCGATCCATTGCCCCGGAAGGCTGAGAGCTTTTATTCCTGCCTCTCGCAGAGCCATTATTCTTACCGTATCAATATGCGGTACAGGCACCTGCTTTGTGCGGTAAAACTCCACCAGCTGCTTTATAAATTCTCCGAAATAGTTGCTTTTCACTTCAAATGCGCGCTTTCCTCCGTCAAACGAAAATACAGAATAAAACGGTGCGCCGTGTAAAAACTGCGTGATATTCGCTGCCCTGCCGTCGCAAAACTCTACGGATAAAGTGTGCCATTCGGTACCTTTTACCGCAATAACGCGCTTTGCATCGGCCTTCATGAGCATCATAAGCGGTTCTAAAAGATGAATTGAGTAGGTCTCAAAATCAAGCGGACCTATGAGTGTCGCAGCCTTGATATTTTTTGTCGGCAAGCTCGCCGTATTCCGCCGCAAATCTCAGAGCAGAGGTCGACCAGCAGGGTGTGTTTTCACTTTCACCGAGGGCAAAAATGCGCTTGGCGGCAGCGGCAGTCGGCGCAAAAGTCTTGTCAATGTATGTGGTTTTTTTTGACATGAGCGGCAGCCGTGACAGTTCCTCGTGCAGCTCGCAGTTGTCGGGTGAGAGCACCGCTATACCGTCCGATTTTTCAACCAGCTCCTCTATACTTTTGCATTTTATAACGCCGTATTTTTTTGCACCATTCGTCGGTCGTCATGCCGTTCGGTTTATCCTTTACGGCATATGCATATTTAACCGTCAGCTCGCCGCCGGACGCTTCCTGCAGCATCTGCGGATAATTGTTTGCGTGCCATTCGTCAAGGTAATAATCGATAAATCCGATGTTCATATGCCGTCACCTCACAGCACTATCTCGCGGTGCGCGTCGGAAGAGTCGTATATTGCCTGCATTATCCTGGAAGTGATGACCGCATTGTCGATATTTGACGGCAGATGCTCCCTTTGTGAACAGGCTGTCAACAAATGCATTTATCTCATTCTCATAAGCGTTTCTCATTTTGAAATCGGGGTGTATTTCACAAGTGCACCATGCTCCGCCGTAAATACATCGAAGTTGCCAAGATATCTGAGTCTTATACCTGCCTTATCACCGCAGAAATCAATAAACATTTCGTTTTCTCCGATGTTCTGCGCCCATGCGCCGTTGAAGGTCACAACCGGTCCGGTGGTCCTTATCATTCCGGTGACCGAGTCCTCAACGTCATAAATTCCGTCCGCTTTGGGCGGACCTGCCCACATATCCTTGTAAGTATAACCGGCTATATCCTTGCCGAGCTTTGAAAATGCCTCGCCGGTAACGGTGAGCGGTGTGGGGTCGCCGGTGCAGTACATCACAAGATCAATGAAATGTACGCCCCAGTCTATAAGCGCTCCGCCGCCGGATACCGCCTTGGTCGTGAAATCGCCGCCAAGCCCCGGTATTGAACGGTTGCTGCGGAAGCTGATGTAAACATGAAACACCTCGCCGAGCTTTCCTTCCTTTATGTAATCGCGTATCTTGTTTACCGCATCATTGTAGCGGTTTACGACGCCGATGTTCAAAAGTCTGCCTGTTTCCTTTTTGCGTTTTCTGCATAAGCAGCGCCTCGTCGAGCACCCTTGCAGCAGGCTTTTCACACAAAACATCCTTGCCGGCTCTCAGAAAATCGCAGGCAATAACGGAATGCATGTTGTTGGGCGTGCAGACCGACACCGCGCCAATCTCAATGTCTGATAAAGCCTCATGATAATCGGTTATCGCCTTGCCGACCCCATATTTTTCAACGGCAGCCTCTGCCCTCTCGCCTATAATATCGCAAAAGTATTTAATTTCGACCTTCGGGTTTTTCATATATGCCGGTATATGCGCCGAATTTGCAATGTTTCCGCAGCCTATGACTGCAACCTTGATCTTTTCCATAATATCATTCTCCGTTCCGCCGAATTTTTAATTCACGGCTGATTTTATTATGCACCGTGAAATCAATAATACAATGCCATGTCACGGCATCCTTATTGTCAAAACTTAATATTGACAATAAAATTTAATGCCGTAAAATGTATATATAAGGCTTTGCCGCAAAATTTAGACTACAGGGTGTAAAAATGACAATAAACAAAAAGCGGTATCATATAGACAATACCTTTTTTACGTCGCCTCTGAAATTCGGCTGCTTTGAGCTGTATCAGCTCTGCGATCTCGCCTGCAGCTCCGACTATGAAGTGCCTGAGCATACTCAGGTATGCCATGAGATAACCTATATCGTTTCCGGAAAAGCGGTTTTCGGCAGGAACGGCAAGGCATTCCACGTTTCGGCAGGCAAGCTGTTTATAAACCGCATAAACGACCGTCATTTCATTGAGTCGTCAAAAACCGATCCGGTACGCTTTGTCAATTTTGCGTTCAGATTTGACAAGGAACACCCCGATTATGAAAAATTTATACCGGTCGAAAACTTTTTCCTTTCAATAAAAGACCCTGTTGCAGAAGATCTTTACTGCATCTTCAACACCTTTTCAATGCTCATAGCCGAATTTTCGCACCACAGCAGCCTCGGCGAAATGGTGCTTGAATCGTATTTTACGCAGATATTGGCTTACACATACCGCAGCTTTATGATGGAAAAGCAGCGTGCATATTACTCAGCCGATAAAAACGGCGCACACCCGATCGTTTACGAGATTATAAGTTACATTGACACCAATATAGGTTCGGGTGCCGAGCTGTCATATTTATCACGGTACCTCGGCTACAGCTACGGGTATCTTTCAAAAGTTTTTTCCGAAACAATGGGCATAAATATAAGGCAGTACTACAGCAAAAAGCGCTTTGAAAAAGGCGTGCGAGCTGCTGCGCTCCGGCTGCACCCAACGGACTGTCAGTGAGAAGCTCGGATTTGCAGATCCGCAGACATTTTCAAAGGCTTTCAAAAAGTATTACGGTTTTACCGCAGGCGAATATTTATCACAAAATCATGACGCGGCGTCAAGCTGATCCGCCGATACGCTTTCCGCCTCCTCAAGCATATTTTCCGCAAATATTGCGTAGCCTGAGGTGCTGTCGTCAACAAACACATGGGTCACAGCCCCTATGAATTTGCCGTTCTGAATTATAGGACTTCCGCTCATTCCCTGCACTATTCCTCCGGTTTTTTGCAGCAGTTCCTTATCGGTCACCTTTACGACCATGTTTTTGATTTTGCTGTCGTCGTTATGGTATATTTTCACTATTTCGCACTCGTATTCCTTAGCGCCGTCGGAGTCAAGGGTTGTAATAAGCGTCGCCTTGCCGACAGTGATTTCCTGCTTCATTGCAACCGGCATTACACGCTCGGATGCAAAGCCGCAGCAGTTGACGCCGTAAACACCGGTTATGCAGTTCTTGGCAAAGTCTGCTATCTGACCTCCGGAAAACACGCCCTGCAGCTCTCCGGTGACCTCCTTTTGCGATTTTTTGATGCCTACGATATCGGCGCCCAAAAATTCTCCGCTTTCAAGCGGTATCAGCTTTTCGGTATCAGAATCGCATATACCGTGACCGAGTCCTGCCGCCACACCGTATTTTGGGCTGTAAAAGGTAAGCGTGCCAATACCGGCAGAGCTATCTCTCCCCATATTCCGGTGAGCCATTTGTTTTCGTTTGATGACAGTGCCGGATGCACCACCGCTACCACCGTTTTTCCGTCTCTTTTTAATGTAAATTCGATCGGAGCCTGTCCGTTTTTAGCTATCAGTTCTTTTACCTGCTCACCGGAGGCGACCTCGGTATTTCCTACTTTTAATATGCTGTCGCCGATCCTTATGCCTGCGTCGGCAGCAGGATTTACCGCACCGGCTGCAGTTGCGACATCATTGAAGCCGACGACAAGCACACCTTCGGTGTATATTTTTATTCGAACGGCAGTCCCAACACCTGAACCTCGTTTGCACTTGACACCGTGACATGCACCGATTTCACAGGTACGATGCCGAAAAGCGAAACCGTCGTGTCGTATGACGAAACGCGTCCGGCGCCGCTTTTCTGAACTGCAACGCTGTTTTTGGCAATGCGGTCATCGCAGAAAAGCAGGTCGTTATCGGGAAATTCAAGGCCGCCCTCGCCGGTCACGCAATAAGTATCGGACAGTGTAATATCATAGTAACCAACCAGGCAAAACACTGCAGTCGACATAACGGCAAGCAGTGAAAAGACCATACCAACTACTCTTTTCATTTTTAACGCTCCTTTTTTAAAATTCATATGTTTTTATTGTCCGTAGTTTTCGGAGCATCAGTCTTTATAAAATTACTCTTAAAGGCACTTATAAACAGCAAAAATCCCAGTTGCCCAAACGGGAGAATTACTTCCGGCCTTTTCCTTATGCACCTTCAATTTCTAAGTATAAAGCAAAATTTTAACTGCCGAAAAATGATGAGAAAAATCCGCTTTTTTGCGGCGTCCCTGTCCTAAGCCGTCAAAATTCACAAGTATTGAATCCTCGCCTATGACCTCAATGCTTTCCCACGGGACTCTGCAGTCATTTTCTCTGCCGAAAAGTCCGAAGCAGCGTTTTCTTCCGAATATCACGATCGACACAAAGCTTGCCTGAGCATGTATCAACCTCAACATCGCCGACAAATCCGAGTATGGTACCGTCCTTTATGCAAACGACCTGTTTTTTCCCGCATTTCAACCAATCTGCAGCACATAAATATAATCCCACCTTTTTTTAGGCTGACACAAGTCGGCCTAAGCGCAATTCTACACATAATATCTATGTGCTGCCGATGGATCATATTATTCGTTTTTGATTTTTTCTATAACTCCTTTTTCGATTCTTGAAACCTGCGCCTGAGATATTCCTATTTCCTGCGAGACCTCCATTTGGGTCATTCCCCTCATAAAGCGCAGGTCAAGTATTTTCTTTTTCGCGCTCGCAAAGCGACGATACCGTGTCTCTGAAGGATATTTCATCGAGCCAGTCCGAATCATCACATTTATCGCCAAGCTGATCGAGCACATACACTGTGTCGCCGCTGTCGGAATATGCCGACTCAAAAAGCGAAACCGGTTCGACGATACTTTCGAGTGCCAAAACAACGTCGCTGACCGGGAGGTCCAGTTCCTTTGCTATTTCGTCAACGGTAGGTTCTTTTTGATTTTTTGATCAATAAGTGCCTCTTTGACCTGCATTGCTTTATATGCAACGTCCTTTATCGATCTGCTGACTCTGACAGGATTGTTGTCGCGCAGATACCTGCGTATCTCGCCTATTATCATGGGCACGGCATATGTGGAAAACCGCACGCCGTGTGACGGATCAAAATTATCGATTGCCTTTATAAGACCGATACATCCGATCTGGAACAGGTCGTCCATGTTTTCCTTGCGGTTTGTAAAGCGCTGAATAACGCTCAGAACAAGTCTCAGATTTCCCATTATCAGCTCATCCCTTGCCGACATGTCACCTTCCCTTACTCTTTTCAGCAATTCATCCTTTTGTGACTCCTTAAGCACCGGCAATTTACCGGTATTCAAACCACATATCTCGACCTTGTTATATTGCAAAGTTCTCGCTCCCCGATAATTATTAATAGAATTATTACCGGGAACTATCATGGAAATACTCAAATCACGGTTGTAAAAAATATATTTGAATGTATGTATATTTTAAAATTTGCCGCTTTCAATTTTAAGCTTTAGAAGTGCACGCCGGGCGCCGGCGGACGGCTCCGCCGTCAGTCGGCGGCACCGCAGACAATGCATCATGCAAAATAAAGCAAAAAAAATTGCGGTGCCCACGCCGCATAAAACGCGTGCGTTTTATGCGCCGGCGCCCGGCAGCTTTAGACTTCAACATTTTAAATAGCCCTTGCAAGTTAAAAATAAATATGGTACTATATAGATAATGTTGATGAAAGGAGAGCGGACTATAATGCATTTACAGGAATCGGGCGAGATGTATCTTGAAACAATACTGGTTCTGTCGCAGAAATCGGACGCTGTGCGCTCTCTTGATGTTGCGGAATATATGGGCTTTTCGAAGCCAAGCGTCAGCCGCGCGGCCGGGCTTTTAAAAAGCGGCGGCTATATAACGGTTGACCGTGAGGGGTATCTGTCACTCACCAAAGAGGGACTTGAGATCGCGCAGAAAATATATGACCGGCATAAGTTGCTGACCGCGTTTTTTGATAAATATAGGTGTTGATGAAAAAACCGCAGCCGAGGATGCATGCAAAATGGAGCACGACATCAGCGACCTGAAATATGAAGCCATCAAGAACCATCTTGCAGGTAAAATCTGATATTCGTAAATTTAAGACCCGTGATATTAGAAGTCCCAAGGACTCCCGATATCACGGGTCATTCTCTGCTAAGATAAATTTTTAGTTTATAGGTGTACAAAAAACAAATGGCTAATTGAATTTTTGTAGGGAACGACCTATGTCTGTCAATATTTCATTACGCAGATAAACTAAAATTTATCGTCATATAACATTGGTGTAAATGCGGCAGGAGCGTAGCTCCTGCCGCCTTATTGCTGTCACAATTTATTTTATATACGGTGTTTCCTTTATTACTTTATCAGGATCGGGCGGCACCTCAAGCAGCGACGGATCACTCAGATATTTGCTGAACTTGCGGAACGCCATTGCAAAATAACTTCCCGAGCAGATTCGCTCATCCATAACGACACCGAACGGCATACATTTTTCAAAATATATCTCACCGTTTTGTCGCGATTCGGCACCTCGCGCGAATTTCCGATAGCAACAAACACACTCGTAGTGCCGAAATTATATGTATGATGAAAAATATGGTTTGTTCTAATGCTTGCGAGATTGGATATCGTAAAAGGCTTGTGTGGAAGGGACTTGCCTCAATTATCGAACGCGGCAGAAGGTTGTGCTTGTCCATCCATTTGAGAACGTTTACACCGACACGAAGCAGCCCCGGAACGCTGAGCAGACCCTTCGCCAGCTTATCGGTCTTATTATCTTCCTCACCGTTTTTGTTTTTATTGATATACGACATCACCTTTTCGTTTACCTCAAAAGATGGTATCATTAGGGTCAAGGTTGACCTTTGACATTGTGCCGTTGTCCATTTTTCCGCTTTTCAGCACGACCATGGCGACCGTAAACTCATTGCGCGCATATATGCGTTTGTTGACAACAAACCTGTTTATGTGCGGAAACTCGCCTATCATGCGGACATAGGCTGCCATGATAACTACAAGGTGGCTTAATTTTATGCCCTCCTTGCGTTTTGCGTTCAGATAGTTCTGTATGGGATCGAGCGGTATGTCAAGCTCTATCATATTCATAGAATCGCTGCGTTCCACCATAATGTGCGGAACGACCGCATATTCAACGTCATCGCTTTTAACTCTTATACCGTCTTTTCTCAAGACGCTCACCCCCGGCTCGATTGGCACAGCGAAACGCCGACCTTACACAAGATAATGATACTACAATTATAACGGTCTGTCAAATCAAATATTTGTAAATTTCCGTCGGGAATCCTGAAAGATTTGCGGCTCCGACGTCATTGCCGGAGCCGCATACTATTTTTTATTCTGCTTCAAAAAGAGCCTTGACCGCAAGATAGGTCATGTAAACGTCAAACTTCGCGACAACCTCAAACGGTGCATGCATCGACAGCACCGGAACGCCGAGGTCAACAACATCGACTCCGAGGTTTGCAATATACATTGCCACGGGTACCGCCGCCGCCGAGATCGACCTTGCCGA
>VOFC01001824.1_pt1 | contig 52944 bp, 59 predicted proteins | sample 5384161 | NCBI WGS metagenome assembly VOFC01 (sample SAMN12384722, study PRJNA508395) | human gut metagenome | isolation source: healthy gut B | host: Homo sapiens | reverse complement strand
AAAAGTCATTTTGTCAAAGATGCCAATCTATTTTGCCGAAAACACCAATTAAGACTAACCTTAAAAGGCCTTTACCTTTGCAATATCAATGAACAAGAATAGAAATTACAAAAATAAAGAATTTATAAACTGAAAAACTTAAGATTATGAAGATTAAAGGGTTTATTATTAGAATGTTTGCTTGCGCCGCTTTGGTAGCATGTACAAACGATGATATTGTAGAAAACAACAATATTGAACAACCAGAAAAGGTGAAAGCTAACCTTACATTAAGTATCTCTACTTCTACAGGTTCAGGACGTGCTGCCGATGCTGAAACAGGAGATGATGTGGAAAATGGAACACCCTCGGAAGGTAGTATTAAAGATGCTGTCATTCATTAGCCCGGTTCAGGGAAATACAGCGACAGGATTAGTGGAGTATGCTGATAATATAACTGTAACGAGAGTGGCGTTTACGAACCTAGCTTCCAATTGAACCAAACAGGTAGTTATAATGTATTGGTTATTTTGAATCCTTGTGCAGATATAGCAAATAAGGCAAAAAGAAACAAGTGCAACAGCTGCTGGGTGTATATGAGTATGTTACAAATTATTCTATTACCGCAGGAAGCTCTAACGACGCATCTGTTGATGTTGTTACGAAAGGTGCATCGGCAAGAGATCATTTTATGATGGCTAATAGTGAAGCGGCAATGGTAAATATCACAAGTCAGGACCCTACACAACCTATCATTCAAGCCATAAGAGTGGAGCGTGTGGTTTCCAAGATAACATTTACACCGAACAATAATGACAATAAATATAATGTAAAGGTTAAAGTAACCACTATCCCTACGGTAACCACTGACGGATGGTTGAAAACAACAACAGCTGATAAAACCAGCTACATTTATATCACTAAATTGAACAAGGCTTTACTTGACGCTGATAATGCAGAAATTTGGGTTTTGCTAAATGGTGGAAACGAAACGGGCAGATATCAGTTGAGTCAACTCTTGATAATAAATATAAAGGTAATGTTAAACAGAATGAAACAACGACTTCAATAGAAGCTCCTGTATTTGTAGCAACAGATAGAACGGGTGCTTTCCATTATGAAAAAGGAACTTCTACAACAGCAGAGGAGACATGGACTGTGTATTTGGATAAATATGCTATGGTGAACTTGTCAAAAACCGTTTATGCGGTAAGACATAAGACCAGTGATTGGAGTACCATCTCTCCATTTGGTACATTGACTAATAGTGATTATTTGGTAGATCCTAAGTCAGTGGACAAGAATAGCGTGACACTAACAGACGGATTGTGGGCTGATGGAGATAAAACAGCTACAGATTATTTCTTCAATACAGTAGGTGAATTACAGACTTCACAGGATATTTATAACAATGCTTTCTTGAAGGACCTTCCTAAGTCAAGTGATGTTGAAATTGGTGAAATTGCACAATCTAACGATGCATTCCTGACTTATTGCCTTGAAAATTCAGTAACAAAGGATCACCAGCAAAAGGCGTGGTAACAGGTATTGTATTCCGTGGCGAAATCTTGGATAATGAGGGTACTAATGTAGGTACCATATATAAATATGCCAATCAGTATTTCCGTTCAATGGATGCTTTGAAATCTGTTTACCCGGCTTATAAGGCTGAGAATTTGGTAACTTATACAGATGGATATTGTTATTACTACGCACCTATCGAACATTTCAAAGGAAACGAAAAACAATATGCAATATGCTATCATGCGTAACAACATCTATTCATTGAAGATTGGAACTTTCAAGGAAATCGGCAGCTCGACAATTATACCGGAAGATGGTGGAACAATAGACGATGAAAGTGCATACTTGAAACTGACAACTACAATAGCTCCTTGGATTGTACGCTTTAACACTGTTAATTTCTAATTAATAACCCTATTATATAAGCAGGAGAGAAGTGTTCCTCCTCTCCCTGCTATTCTCTTTAATATTCTAACATTAAAAAAACAAAAGCATGAAAACAGTAAAAACATTCGCCCGACAATTCTCCTTCAGCCTGATGATGGCCATGACATTGGGAAGTGCCGTTGTGTCGTGCGACAGCATACTCGGTGAAGAAGAGGTAGATTGCTCTGTAGAGTACAGAGTGAAATTCAAGTATGATTATAATATGAAGTATGCCGATGCTTTCTCGCGCGAGGTGGGGACTGTGACACTTTATGCTTTTGACGATAACGGCAAGTTGGTATATCAGAAGACAGAAGAAGGTGACGTTTTGGGTGAAGAAGGATATACCATGAAAGTAGATTTGGAACCGGGTGACTATCATCTTGTCACTTGGGCGGGACTGAATGACGAAGCTTCATTCTCAGTGCCTTTGGTTACCGCGGGAGAATCCTCGCTAGATGAGCTGCAATGCAGGATGGACAGAATGTACAGTCGTGCGGCTGACGGAACGGCTGTTGTGAACAGTAAACTTTCTGCGTTGTGGCACGGTGAAGTGACCAAGCAATCTTTCTCGCGGGCAGCAAGCTCGCAGGTGGTGACAGTGCCGTTGGTGAAGAACACCAACAGCATACGCATCATTCTCCAGCAAATGGACGGAGTGACTGTGGAGGTAGATAAATTTGAATTTACGATTACAGACGACAACGGTTTGATGAACTATGATAATAAGCTGCTGGAGGACGAAACATTAACATATTATCCCTATTACCGCGTTCAAGGAAGCACGGACATGGACACAAAAGGCGCACGTGCCGAGGGCAGATACTGAGGATAGCAATATCAGTGTGGCCATTGCACAGATTACCGTAGGCCGACTGATGGTGGATCAAAATCCGCGCCTGTCCATCACCAACAAGGATACGGGCGAGACTGTACTTTCCATCCCCTTGGTAAAATACCTATTGCTCACCGAGGCCGAAGGTCACGACATGACCCAGCAGGAGTATCTGGATCGCCAGGACGAATACAATATGACTTTCTTTTTGGACGAGAGCATGAAGTGGATTAATACTAGCATCATTATCAATGATTGGGTGGTACGCTTCAACGAAAAAATAGAATCTATGAAAAGATGGTTATCATATATACTAATGGCGGTGCTCTGCGGCTTGTACCTATCGTCGTGTGCAAAGGACGAGGAGGTGGCAAAGGCTACGGATGGCGGGAAGGTACCGGTACGCCTTACACTGGCATTCTCCAATTTCGGCGGACGGGCCGCAAGCGAACCAGGTGATTTAGATTATACCACAGTGGAACAAAGTGCCATGACTGCGGATGATGTATATGTATTGGTCGTTGATGCAAATGATAACTTTTTGTATCAAGTACAGGATTTGAAACTAGGCAATCCTGTTGAAGGTGACAACTATTATACTCGTCAGCTGGAAGGAAACCATGTTGAGAACGGTCGGCGGCGAACAAGTGAAACTGGTTGTTTTGGCTAACTTGAAAGACAATAAGATAGCGTCTTATACGACCGGAGCGGCTATACGTAATTTTCTGGAAACAAAGAAAGGAAGTAATATCGCCAAAGTTTATAAAGAATTGGTTTATCATTATGGTGGATCTACGATACCTTGGAAACTTGCAGAAAGAGCTATCCCGATGTGGGGAAGCAGCAATTTGACAGCTGTACCCGGTACGGGAGTGGACTTGGCTTGCAACCTTTATCGTGCTGTAGCAAAGGTGGGCATTTGGGTGAATATGCAGGATGGATATCAAGGATTCACTATCACAAAGATAATAGTGAACAATGCCAACGACAAAGGCTATTGTGTTTCAACGGAAACCCAAATCCGGTGGAAACGGTTCAATATATATATCCTTCTATTCCTGCCGGAGCACAGAATCAGACTATTACTTATGACGGCTTGCAGGTGACGACAGCATATGAAAATGAAATTTATCTGCCGGAAAAGGTGAATGCTACAGGTGGGAATGAAATTTCATTGACGGTTCATTATACCTATCATAACAAAGCCAAAGTGGGAACTATTAAATTCCGGACGAATGGAGATGGAGATATATTTGATGTAATCCGTAACCATTCATACCTGTTCAATATTAAACTGAGTACGATCGAGATAGATGCAGAACTTCAATATCAAGTAATGGATTGGACAGAGGTTGATAATGGCGAATTGGATTTTGGTGACGGTGGCGGTGATGTAAGAAAATAATCTGTGGAGGATACTATATATGAAAAAATAAACTGAAATATATGGCGCTTTGCCTTTCGTTACTGATAGGCGTGGGGGCTTGCTCGGAAGAGAAATAGCTTACTCTGCCGGTGAAGAGAATAAAGAGGTGATTTTGCAGTTGAATTGTCTGTTGCAGACCAATCAGGAAGTGATTGTTTCGCGCGCCAGTACTGCTGAAAACAGGTTGAATGATTTACACTTTTTATGTGTTTAATGCGGCAGGAGAACTGACAGGATATAAAAGCTGGTGGCTACAGAGTCGGAGTCCTATACCGACTCCCGGACCGGAAACCGTTACTGTAAAGGCAATAACCGGTGAAGCGTATATCTATGCTCTTGCCAACTTGAACAGTACAATTTATTACTTGGATGACGCAGACAAAAATAAATTGACGGGAATTGATGAAGCGGATGTGGCAGGTTCCTCATTGACAAAGAGACGAGTTCCTTGCAATAGACTTTAAACGCCAGTATGGTAATGCCAGCCACATTATTTCCCTAATCCTACCGACGGACAGTTCATGATGTCCGGTTATCTGAATAGGGGGCAAGGCTGTTACAATTACTGCCGGAACCAATGGAGCCGGTGTTATAAGCGAAAGCAACGTTATAAGACTGTACAGAATATTGGCGAAGAATACATTTACCATCGAGGCCGGTAACGGAGTAACTTTCACTCCCAGTACGTATGAATTGCATAATGTGGCTGTCGGTGGAAAGTTGGTGAATGGTACAGCTGACGCTACTACCGCAGATGTCGAGTCATCTTATTCCGGTATGGCCGGGGAAACGTTAACTTTTATCTTCCCGAGAATATCCGTTCCTATCGGGGAGGTGAGATAAAGATGTGGAAGGATCGTGAAACGAATACCTATACGGATGACGTGAAATCGTTCGATAATGCACCGGATAATTCTTCCTATATCGTGATTCGTGGAAATTATAAGAAAGGCACCACTATCGGGGAGGTTTCGTATGCTATCCATTTTGGCAACTTCAGTAATACCGGAAGTCTTGAAGACTTCAATATACGCCGGAATTACTCTTATAAATATAAAGGTGAAAGTAAACGGTGTCGAGGATATCAAAGTGGAAGCGGAAGTCGAGGAGACAACCTATGTGGAAGGATTGGTGATTGACAGTGAAGGAGGAGAGTCTTTTGATTTGGACGCTCATTATGAGGCCAGAGTGCTGACATTCTCTCGGGAAAATATAAAGACGCTGAAAGAGGCGGGAAAAGGATATATAGTAAGAATCTCAACACCTTTCGGTTATACGGAGAATTTGTATGTTACCGATGGGGAATCTTTTAATGCCGAAGGTGATGTACAATTGGCTACGTTTGATGGAGGAACAATCCGTCCGATAAGCGGGCAGAGCCTTTTTAATGGAGAGGATGATTATGGATGGCTGCATTTTGTACGCAATGTTTCTAAAAACAGAATTTCAGGACAGAGTTTAACCACCGTTGCCAAATATCCGGGTGACAATAATGAGTATGCAAATAAATATGGCGCATCTTGGGTTAATGTGTTCTTTTTATGTTGAAGGCATTATACGAAAATGCGGATAGCAATCAAGATGAAGTATTCTCAAATGATGGATACGCTTATTACACTTGTTTCATGGACGAAAACTATTATAAAGGGAAATCATGGACTGTCTATTCCAATTGTGCGCCTCGTACCATACTTATTGCCAATCAGTTGTCGGTGAGCACGGACAGGAAGAGTCTTTATGCAAAAAGTGCGTTACAGTCTTTCAGCGTTCCATTACTACGTTCTATCATTTCGGTTTCAATGGTTATCCTTATGGAACGGAGAATATAACCGAGGAAGAATTGTCTACTGCTTATTATTTGAATAAGAATAATTTGGGTGAGCACAAGAATCCTAATGCTTGGAATGCCCAAACAACAGTGCCGTACAAAGCAACAAGGAAAATCATGGTATCCGGACACTAATATGATTGTACCGGCAGACGGGAGGCAACCCATGTACCAACAGGCGGTACGGGCATGTATGAGCCGTAACCGGGATTTGAATGGAAACGGCACGATTGAAGCTAATGAGGTAAAATGGTATATGGCCTCTGTTGATCAGTATCGCTAGGATTGTGGTATGGCGAGGGTGCATTGAATAGCGTTGACCCGGACGCCCGCTTGTTTAGGGCTAAAATGAGCACGCTCAATGATAATGACAAAGAGAATGCTAAATATCACTATTTCACGGCTTCTACCGGTACCAATAGCATTTTTTTGGGCTGAAGAAGGGTTGTCCACAAGTAATAAAGAGGTTAATACCGGTTGGCAACATGCGAATTTGGTTCGCTGTGTGCGTACGTTGGCATCAGACGACGGACTGTACGAAGCGAATAAATTCTATCAGTATAGTGACAATATATTTACATTGACAGGTTTGACTGCAACCAAAGGGACTACAGAAACTATAGATATCCATTTGGAGCGTGATGAAATCAATGGATTGTCTTCACGATACAAGTGTCTAAAGACTATCTAAAACAAAAGATGGTGGATGGAATAATAATTATTATACGATTAAGAATAAGAAAAGACCGGAATATGATCCCTTGTAAATACTATTATGAGGATAGCGGAAAAACTGATAAAGGAATTTGGCGAATGCCTAATCCAGAAAGAACTGGGTCTGATGAGCGCAAACAATCTGTTGAGTGGTTATGTTACCTGCCGCACGGACTATTCAGGAAGTAAAGCAAATGGTGCTTATAGGTCTTCTTATGGTTTTTGGTTCCAAGGAACCAATGTAACTGTCCATGCTACTGATGCTGATCTAAAAGTTCGTTGTGTAAAAGATGTTAAATAGTATGAACAACCTACTGGAAATAATGGACAAAGAATCATGTAGTAAATCGGAAGTTTATCTGTATGAAGAGGAAGGGCGCTGGTATGCTTACCATCGTTCCGCCAAATCCTTAAAGCAAACTTAGTGAGGCGGCCTTGAAACTGAAAAGAGGCATGTTTTTCTACGGTGTTATGTTAGACAAGGTAGAAGTAGACCTGAACAAACTGCTGAACGGTCCGTGGTTTGTTGCCCTGTGTTCAGACACTGAGATGATATTGATTAAAAACGATTACCGCCAACTCCTATGTGAGAGAGTAGTGACCATATTAGAAAGGGAGCTGAGCAATTCCGACTTGATATATATCTATTGGGAACAGGATGGAAAGTGGTATGCCTATGAACAGTCTGCTTTCTACCTGAGCCAGATGATGCTGGGAGTGTCCTTAGGGTGTTATGTCATGGAGGATACTTTGTGGCTGGCAAAAGCAGAAGTGGATGTAAGCCGGATTTCGCACGAAAATATTATCAGCTACAGCAAAACGGAATATGTATTACATTATACCCCTCACAATGGATTTCATGAGTGGCTGGCTGAGATAAAAGTAATTTCGAAGTAATTTGGCTTTTCAGAGAATTCCTTCTACTTTTGTAAAAGGTGCAATGCCTAATTAAAAGCGTATGAGAAAAACTGATATATGGATCGGAGTCTTGTGCTGTTTTTTTGCTTATCGCTTTGTGATGGCAAAAAACAAAAATCTCTATCTGTGAATGATGATAATAAATCGTTGACTTTCACTTTGCCGGAGGTCCCTATTATGTTGCAATCCCCGGAAGACCGGCTGAACTTTATGGTACAGCATTACTGGGATCATTTTAATTTTAAGGATACCGCCTATATTCATGTACCGGATATCACAGAACAAGCTTTGGTAGATTACATGGACTTATTGAACCGTGTGCCATCTTCCCTGTCGGACAGTTGTTTAATCCGGATTATGCAGCAGGCTTCGCAGGAGAAAAAATGTTTGCAGCCTGTTAGAAATCATGGATAAAAAATCATGCGGTAAATGGTATGCCTATGAACAGTCTGCTTTTTATTTGAGCCGGATGATGCTTGAGCTTTCTTTAGACCGTTATGTGATGGAAAATGCTTTGTGGCTGGCAAGGGCGGAAATTGATGTAAACCGGATTTCTTGGGATAAAGTTATCAGTCATAGCCAATCCGAATATGTATTGCACTATAGTTCCATGAGTGGCTGGTTGAAATAAAATAGCGATAGTTTAAAAAGGGTCCAGTCCGAAATTCGTGAAGAAATGGTTTCGGACTGGGCACTTTTATTCATCGGATGGAGAGAAATCGGGTTTACAATTTCATTCAATGTCAGTTGGGCAGCCTTTGCTATAATGTTCGAAGATATGCTGAAAGATGCGACAGTAAAAGAGATAGAAGATTATTTTTAAAATAAATCGCTCTAATTCATTGTGATATAAAAGATAATGTCTATCTTTGCACCTGCTAAATGAAAATTTTATATATCAAAAAATCTAAGAATTATGTATTTAGATGCAGCTAAAAAACAAGAAATCTTCGGCAAATACGGAAAGTCTAACACTGATACTGGCTCAGCTGAAGCTCAGATAGCTTTGTTTTCATACCGTATTGCTCATCTGACTGAGCACCTGAAGCTCAACAGAAAAGATTATAGCACTGAAAGAGCTTTGACAACTTTGGTAGGTAAACGCCGTGCGTTGTTGAACTACCTGAAGAACCGTGATATCGAAAGATATCGTGCTATTGTTAAAGCACTAGGATTACGTAAGTAATTCAATCTCTATTGAAAAGGACTTAAAGAAAAGCCGCTCTCTGAAAAGAAAGCGGCTTTTCTATTTTCTGTTATTACGTTTCTACTGTTCTGTTGTTGAGAATTACTCTTTAGTAGGATAATACAGATTATCTTTTGTCATGTGCTCCAATACTTCATGCAGATATTTGGCCGACTCCCATTTGGCCATAGGTAGGTCGTGAAGCAAGTAGTTACCGCAATCTTTAGGGGCGGCTCCCGGAACTTCGCCTTCAAAATCGGCTACAAAGCGGAACGTTTCCTGCATCAGTTCTACAATATCTTCCGATTTTAAATCGCCTTTCATTAACAGGTAGTTACCGGTGAGGCATCCCATCGGTCCCCAGTAGACAATTTTGTCAGACCATATAGGGTGGTTACGCAGGTAGGTAGCGGCTAGATGCTCTATGGTATGCAAGGCTCCTTGTCCCAAAGCAGGTTCCCGGTTGGGTTCTTTCATGCGGATGTCAAAGGTTGTGACCGTTTCACTGCCCACTTCGTCTTTTCTGGATACATAGATACCGCGAAGCAAGCGGATATGATCAATGGTAAAACTGGGTATTGTTTTCATATTATTCGTTTTTATAAATTAGCTGGTAATGAGGAAAGGAAGGTATGAGTGACCTCGAAGGAACGGTCGGCTATAGTCTCCCAAAAATTTGTGTATTGTTCCCAATGGTTGTCGGATCCCGGCGTATCGCTGATGATACGGAAACTGATGAACGGTACCTTATATATATAACAGATTTGGGCGATGGCTCCCGATTCCATATCTACTGCCAGCCCTTCGTGGAACTTTTCTTTAATGTCGTTCAGTTCGGAACGGTCGGTGATGAATTTGTCTCCGCTGCATATCAGACCTCCATGAATGGCGGTCGGAGTATCCAGTGACATGGCGCAATCAAACAATGTGGCATTACCTTCGAATCGGGCGGGAAGTCCTTGTATCTGTCCGTACATATTGCCTTCTCCACACCATACATCATGATATACAACTTGTCGGCTCACCACAACATCCATTATTTTCAGGCAGCTGTCTATGCCTCCTGCTACACCGGTGCTGATGACACAGTCGGGTTGGAAGGTACGGATCAGTTCTACAGTACCGGCAGCAGCGTTCACTTTACCTATTCCGCATTTCATCAGGATAATGGTATTATTTCTAATGCTGCCTTCAGTATATTGGAAAGGACCTTCGGTGTATTCTTTCTTGTTTTCGAGCAGTTGCGCTACTTGTTTCTGCTCGGAACTCATGGCTGTTATAATTCCTATTTTCATAATTCAACTTTATTTATGGCTGCAAATGTACGCATTTTATCAGAGTATATCGTATCTTTGCAACGTTAATAAACAGATATACTTATGAACTTATTTAAAAGAATACTACCTGATATAGTAGTGATTATCCTTTTTGCTGTCATCTCATTCGCCTATTTTTTCCCGGCAGTGACAGAAGGGCGTATCCTTTCACAACATGACTCTGTGGCGGGCATTGGTGCCGGTGAAGAAGCGAAAGAATATCTGGAACGTACGGGAGAGCGTACGCGCTGGACTAATTCGATTTTTGGTGGTATGCCTACTTATCAGATGGCACCCAGTTATGATTCTACGGATACCCTGAAGGGAGTGGAGAAGTTATATCATTTGTATCTCCCGAATTATGTGTGGTATGTATTTGTCATGCTGTTGGGCTTTTATATATTATTGCGTGCATTCGATTTCTCGGTCTGGCTGGCTTCATTGGGGGCTGTGTTGTGGGCGTTTTCTTCTTATTTTTTCATCATTATAGCTGCCGGACACATCTGGAAATTTGTAACCTTGGCTTATATTCCACCCACTATAGCCGGTATGGTATTGGCTTATAGAGGGAAATACTTGTCAGGTGGTTTGCTGACAGCGGTTTTTGTTGCTTTGCAGATAGTGTCGAACCATGTGCAGATGAGTTATTATTTTCTTTTTGTCATGCTCTTTATGGCGGTTGCGTTCGGAGTGGATGCTTGGCAGAAGAAGGAAATGCCGCAATTTCTGAAAGCAACTGGTGTGTTGTTGATGGCCGGTATTTTGGGAGTTTGTATAAATCTATCTAACTTATATCATACGTATGAGTATAGTAAGGAAACGATGCGTGGAAAGAGTGAGCTGGTGAAACCGGATAGTCATAATCAGACAAAAAGTGGTCTGGAACGAGATTATATCACTCAGTGGAGCTACGGTATCGGTGAGACTTTCTCTTTGCTTGTCCCTAATGTGAAAGGTGGTGCTTCCGTACCTTTGGCAGCTAACGAAAAGGCGATGGAAAAGGCGAATCCTATGTATAATAGTATCTATAGCCAGATAGGTCAGTATTGGGGTGAGCAACCCGGTACATCCGGTCCTGTATACGTGGGGGCGTTTGTGATGTTTCTGTTTGTTCTTGGGCTGTTTATAGTGAAAGGTCCTATGAAATGGGCGCTTTTGAGTGCTACAGTTTTGTCTGTCCTGCTGTCATGGGGAAAGAATTTTATGGGATTCACTGATTTCTTTTTGGATTATATCCCGATGTACGATAAATTCCGTGCGGTTTCTTCTATTTTGGTCATTGCTGAGTTTACCATACCTTTGTTGGCAGTCCTTGCTTTAAAGGAGGTAATGGCACGCCCTCAGGTGGTTAAGGAACAGGCCCGGTCGTTTTATATCAGCCTGGGATTGACAGGTGGCATCGCTTTATTGTTTGCATTAGCTCCCGGTTTCTTTTTCCCGTCGTATGTCTCAAGTATGGAAATGCAGGCATTGCAGGGTATTCCGGCAGATCAGCTGGCTCCGTTACTTGCTAATCTGGAAGAAATCCGTCAGAGTATCTTTACTTCGGATGCATGGCGCAGTTTCTTTGTTATTATGATAGGTACGGCAGTTCTTTGGTTATATGGCATGGGCAAACTAAAGGCGAAGGTGACGATTCTGGCATTGGCTGTCCTCTGTCTGGCAGATATGTGGAGTGTGAACAAACGTTATTTGTATGATGAACAATTTGTGGAGAAGGTGCAGCAGGATAATTCCTTTAAACCGACCGAAACGGATAAGGCAATATTGGCCGATAAAACGTTGGATTTCCGGGTACTGAACCTAGCCGGCAATACGTTTAATGAAAATACGACTTCTTATTGGCATAAGAGCATCGGTGGATATCATGCCGCCAAGTTGCGCCGCTATCAGGAAATGATAGAGGAGCATATCAGCACCGAGATGAATGGCGTGTTCAAGGCTGTTTCGGAGGCGGGAGGCGATATGCAGAAGGTGGCTCCGTCCGGTTTTCCTGTGTTGAATATGCTGAATACCCGTTACTTTATTTTTCCGCTGCAAGGTGGAAAGACTGTCCCGATACAGAATCCTTATACGCTGGGCAATGCTTGGTTTGTAAACGAGGTGCAGTATGTGGATAATGCCAATGAAGAGATAGATGCTTTGCATCGGATAGATCCGGCAAAAACGGCTGTCGTAGATAAAAAATTCAGTGCGGAGGTAAAATCGGCGGCTGAAACAGATACACTGGGTACAATCAAACTGACTGCGTACGAACCTAATGACTTGAAATATGAGGTTAATTCGAAGACAGGAGGAACAGTGGTTTTCTCGGAAATTTACTATCCTGGTTGGCAGGCATATATTGATGGTGTGGAAGCACCGCACGGAAGAGCGGATTATATTCTTCGGGCGATGAATGTGCCGGCCGGAAAGCATGTAGTGGAATTTAAGTTCGATCCGAAATCGCTGCATGTTACGGAAACGGTGGCTTTTGTGGCGTTGGGTGTATTGACCTGTGTGCTGGTCTTGTTCTTATTCTTGCAGGTCAGAAGAGCCCGTAGGAAAATTGATTAAGACCCGTCGTAAGCCAGACTCCGGATTATTTGTAAAGCAGGCGCAGAACGAACCATAAGTGGTGTATCACTGTGCTTGCCCATCCATAGTGACGGCTCATAATACGGAAGCGTTCTTTCAAGGAGGCTTTATGGTTACGGGTGGTCATTCCTTCATTCAGGTAATCAATAAGAGTAAGATGGGTGTTATGGAGCACATCCGCTTTCTTCATGATACGGATACACCAGTCAAAATCTGCCGAGAACCGATATCTCAGGTCATATGGTTCCACCAGATCACGGCGGGCGAAAAAGGCTTGATGGCAGACTAGCATTCCTTGCTTGAAGCTTTTCCAGGTAAGCGTTGCGGGTGCGGACAGGCGGCGCATATATAAAAAATGCCCTTGACTGTCCACAATTTCTGTTTCTCCATATAGCACTCCCGGCAGGGCTGTTCCATTGATGGAATGTACCATTTGCAGCAAAGTATCATCCTCGTGCAGGCCGTCACCGGCATTCAAGAAACAAAGATAATCTCCGGTTGCCAATTTTATTCCTTTGTTCATGGCATCGTATAAACCTTGGTCGGGTTCACTGATAACAGTGGTGATATGTTCCTGGTATTTGTGAATGATATCCAGTGTTTCATCTGTTGATCCCCCATCTACAATAATATACTCCAGATTCTTATAAGTTTGTGTAACAATACTTTGTATAGTATCCTCCAATACTTTTGCGGCGTTGTAGGTGACAGTAATAATAGAAAACTTGGGATGAGGATGATGGTTATGCATGATTCCCTGTAATCTTGTTATAGATTTCAACATATTTCTTGGCGATGGTACTTTCCGAATAGCTGGATACTGCCTTACGGCAGGCTTCTTCGCTCAGACTTTCATATTCTCCTTCGGTCAATGCCCAGTGAATTCCGTTTGCCAGATCCTTGGAAGACTGATATTCGGCAACATAGCCGTTGTGCAGGTGGTCAATCATTTGTGGAATACCTCCTACATTGAACCCTATGCACGGAATACCACAGGCCATTGCCTCTACGATGGTATTGGGTAGGTTGTCTTGTAAAGAAGGTGTGACGTATAAGTCGACTGCGTTGTAAATATCTACCAGTTCTTTCTCGTTGCTGACATAATTCATCGGATAGATAGGGAAAGGAAACAGGGAAGCGTATTGTTCGGCTTGGTTGCCAAAAACCACTACACCTAACTCTTTACTAAAATCAGGATACGAGGAAGCTATTTGTTTGCAAGCTGATACCAAATAGTCTATTCCTTTTCTCTTGTCTGTAATTTTTACGGAGCCGAAAAGCAATAACTTCTTGTCTTGCGGGAGGTGGCATTTTTCTCTGGCCTGTTTTTTATCACGAGGTTTGAACAGGTTGGTGTTGATTGCATTGGGAATATTGGTAATGGTCTGACCTTTAATCAGATCACTTTTCTTAGCCAATGATTCTAACCAGCGGCTACAAGCTACAAAGGTGATTTGTGCTCCTTCAAACAGTTTTTTCTTTTTCTGGAAAGTACGGTAGGCTATGTCTTTCCTGCTTCCTTTGTAAAGTTGCGGACAGTTGTGGCATTGTGTGGCATATTTATCGCAATCTCCTGCATAGTGGCAGATACCGGTAAAAGGCCACATATCATGCATTGTCCAAACGATGGGCTTGCCGGATTGGATGATACGCCGGATATCTGTCAGTGACAACATACCTTGGTTAATCCAATGCAGATGAATGACATCGGCTTGGGTAAATTCGGGCAATGCTGTGATATTGGTGCCGGTATTCGCTATGTCAACGGCAAACAAGTTATGTTTCTTGAAGTGGTTGGCTTGCCAGATAACGACACGCTCCCAGATGAATTGCCATACTTTCCACCATGATTTCTTTAGTTCAACGACACTTATCTGGTCGGTCTGCTTGTCGCGTACAAGCATTTTTGTCTTTATTCCGTTGTTTTTTAAAGCCTCCATGAGGCGGTTGGCTGCAATGGCGGCTCCACCTATTCGCTCAGACGTATTGATGATAAGTACTCTCATGTGCATAAAAGTTTATGCAAATGTACGCTTTTTAGGGGACATCTTGGATATTTCCAGTAAGCTTTCTGCTATTTCACGGGAAAAGATTTCCAAATTGAAACGTTTTTCTGCCAGCTTTCGGGCGTTAGCGCCCATTTTTTGGGCTTCTTCGGGATGGTCGGCTATGCGATGAATGGCATTGATCCACCCTTCCACGTCATCATAGGCTACGGTAATTCCTATTTCTTCTTTGTCTATATCCATTTCAAAATTAGGATTACGTGAGCAAATGACAGGGATGCCTAATGCAAAGGCCTCTACCAGTGTGGTAAGACCTACGGTATAAGGAAAATCCATGCAGCAGATAACAACACAGCTTTTTCGTGCCACTTTCTGTGCCAACAAGTATGGGATGACACCGTCCGTATAATGTACTCGTACAGAATCGGGCAGACAGAAGCTTTCAATAATCTGTTGGTAGTTTACACTTCCATTGGTGGGGGCTATGTACAAGTCCAGTTGTTGATCGGTGGCGCAGAAAGCTTGCAGCATTGTGTCTACATCCCGGTTTTCTTTCCCGGTGGAGATAAAACCTTCCGGTTTCCGATCCGGCATTGTTTGTAGAAGATGGTCATAGAAAGCGAGGTCCGGCCCCCAATGGATAAGCTGAAGCTTTTCTTCGGGAGCTTTCCCGGTCGCTAATGAGTCTTTAATCAATTTTTTACTGAATAGGAACATATGGTCAATGCCTTTATAAAAGAAACGTGAGATGCGTTCTCTTATTTTTCCGGATGAGGTTTTTAAAGCAGTGTGATGCCAAATGACAATGGGCTTGCGGTAGAGGCCTAATGCTCTGAGTAGGATGATAAGTTCCAACCCACGGAAAGATGTACCGTAGAGCACTTCGTATGGCTCTTTGCAGCACAGAATCTCTTTAGTGGCATAGAGCATTAGTTTCAGACGGCTGGGGAAAGCTTTGTATTTATGCATCACCGACCGGATTCCATATTTTTCCAGCAAAGGAAGTCCGTAGAGGATATGTCCCGGAAACTTATAATCTTTCCATTCCTCGTAACTTTCACGGGTTAATCGGGTGTGATAAAAATAAATAGTGAGTGGTTTTACCGGTGTTGGTCTCTTTTCAGCCATTTGTTAATTCTGTTTTTTATTGCTTTAGTGATGATGGAAAAATTGCCGTATCGCAGGTTCAGAAATAGTTCTTCAAAAGAACGTCCTATCTTAATCCAGGGATGTCCCCACCCCATAATGCGGTAGACAGCTTTTTTATAAGCTACATTCTCAATGACATAACGAGGATGCTTGAGAGGAAATTCTACTTCATACCGTTTCATGGTGAAGATGCGGCGGTATCCTTTAGGCAGTGTATGCACAGAACCGGCAAAATGGGTGGAATCTGCCGTGGCTCCCAAGTTGTTAATCATGTTGCGGGTGGGCACGATAGCCAGTCCCGAGTTGAAAAGCATGGAAGCGTGGAAGATGGTTTCATAATAGGCTTTGTTGTTTTCTTTATGGCGATGGCACATATAGATAAAGTCTTTACGGAATTTCCGTTCTTTAATGAGCTGTTCCAGTTGTTGCATATTGAACTTGTCTTCTAGAAAAGTATACTGTTCGTCCCATTGGTCAATGACCCTTTTCCAACTGGCCCATCCCCAGATAGAGAAAGTGGAGGCAAAGAAATAATCGTATGGTACACCCGGAGTAATCTCTTCGTTATTGAAACCCGCAATCATGGTGATACGGGGGTCTTGCTCGTATTTGTCTAACATTTCTTTGCAGAATGTGAAAAAAGAAACGGATGGCACATCGTCATCTTCCAATACGATACATTTGTCAACCATAGAAAAAGCCCATTTTTGTGAAATGTATTCCGAAGGGTCGCAACCGTAGTTTTTTTCCTGATACATACGGTGGACTTCGCAGTCCCAGTCTATCTGATCTGTCACTTCACGACATGCTTTTATACCGGGCAGGTCGTGTTCGCTGCGTGGTCCGTCCTGATAGAGGAAAAGCTTGGAGGGACGGGCATTCCTGACTTGTTCAAACACTTGCGACAGCTGTTGCGGGCGGTTGAAGAACAAAATGAGTACGGGTACATCTACAAGGAACGGTTTCATAGTTCAATCTCCTTTATTTGTAAAATTCGAGTTTGTTGTAATGCGGATGTATATTCTCTAAATCTGGTAATTGCATATAGTCACCGTATATCTTCCTTAGCACAGCATCTGTTTGGCGTGGTACGGGGAACATTTTTCCTTCAAATTCCATTTCTGTCAGTGGAAAAATATCGTCTGTATAGCGCGGTTTGAAATAGGCGGTGCCAAAAGAATGGCGTAATTCTTTTCCGGGGAATAACTTGGCAATGAACCTTAGGATGGGAAAACCGATGCGGGTATTAAAATGATAAATCCTACGAATCCGTTTGTATAATGTGCTTTCTTTTATATTTTTATTATTCAACTGATTGTATATCTGCCCTTGCATGTGTCCTCCTATCCAAGCCAGACAATAAGGGATCTTTTCTAAAGGAAAAATATCAATGTAGATACCGGTATAATGGAAAATACGGTCATATGAATTTGTTTCTTCCAAATGAGAATCCTTATCACGTAATTTGCCGTATATAAAGATGTAATTGGGATCTGTTTCATTAGTTTGCAATGCAAGATTGTCCGGAAGTTCTTGAGGAAGAACTTTCAGCAGACGCAGGTAATCTGAGCGAAGCATTTCTATGTCCAGATCATCATCCCAGGGAATGAAACCTTTGTGACGTGCTGCACCTATTAGAGTTCCGGAACTGAGCCAATAGGGTATTTGGTGCTTGCGACAAATCACATCAATAACCTCCAGAAGCTCTAACATACGTAGTTGCTGGCGACGGAGAAGGGAACCATCGGGGTTAAATCGCTTTCTTAGTTCACTATCCATACATTAATTTTTTAGTAGTTTATAAAACAAATCAGCGTTGATGTAACCTGTTTCTGACAGGTCTTTTCCTTTTAATTCTCCTTCATGGATATATTCTTTGTTTAATACATCTTGCCCCCATAGCAATATTTTATCAATGTTTGGGGTACAAATATTTAATACCTCGCTATTGATTTGATTATCAATAATCCAAATGGAAAATCCTCAGTGAAATACCGGCTTTTGAAATCAGGCAGAAATCCTTTTTCTGTTTTTTCCATAGGAGCTGGAATATGTTTGAAGGCAATGATGGAGCGTATCTTGCGGGTAAGTGACCTTGCATCATAACTGTCATAATATTCCAATAAAGTAGGAATTGGCTCTATTCGGACCGGCAGTGCTTTCAGAATTTGTTGGAATTCATTGTCACAAGCAATGAGGAGCTCCGAACTTTCTTCGTCCCAACTATTATAGAACCCGGGAATCTCATGATATGCTTTTCCTCTACTCCAGGTATGGAAAAGTGAATAAAGACGGGCTGGATGAAGCAATGGATTGCTATTGGTCAGGCTGGCTTCTAGAAAATGATGAAGCATACGCACCGGCGTATCTAACATTTCTTGAAGAGTTCGTAGTAAAATATCGGATTTTGATATGTTTACGGTGGCTATTTGTAATTCCTTTTTGTATCCCAACAAGAGTGCTTTCTGGCCATAGGTTTGCACACGGGCAATGAATGGAGCACGCTGGAATCCGAAGAGTGAAGCTGTTTTGCCTAATATTCTATAAGCGGTAAAGAAAAAACCGGTACAACTGACTACACTTCCTATGCAAGTTTTTTCCTGCAAGAACGGTTGTATGTGGAGAAGTTCTTCCTCAATGGCAAATCCGGGGAGACAAAGCAATACGATATCAGAGTGTGGAATGACCTCTGCCGGGTTAGCCGTAACGCAGGCTAATGAGCCGGAGAATGTATTTCCCCGGCAATTTTCAATGAGTAATGATGGATTCCATTGCTCGGGATGCCGGGTGAGGACGGAAACATTAAAGCCTTTATGTGCAGCTACTCCTGCAATGACGTGCCCCAGACCGCCACCGCCACAAATACAGATATTGATACTCATGCTTGCAGTTTTTTTAAGTTTTCAGCCAGATAATTGTTGTCTTCAGTGTCGCGTATGGCGATACGGATGTAATTCCTGCCATTGAATCCTGTCTTGGTACTACAATCTTTTAACAAGAGATTATGCTCCAGCAATAAAGAAACGAGTTTGGTGGAACTGAAGCGGGAAGTTACTTCGCACAGGAAATAATTGGCTTGTGAAGGTATGACACGTAGGAAGTCAACCTGTTGCAATACCTCGAAAAAGCGTTGGCGCTCGGCTATGAATTTTTTACAGGCATTTTGATAATCATTATTATACTTGCTGTATATCTGTAAATAGAATTCGGCGAAGGAGTTTATATTCCATATAGCCATGTTTTTTCGTAAATAGGATATTATCTCTTTGTCGGAAGATGCGGCTATCCCCAAGCGTAATCCCGGGAACTCCATAAGATTTGGAAATACTTTTAATGACTGTGAGGTGTGGGTATGTTTCCAGAACTTCATTCTTAAGCAGCGTATTTTCGACACTTTTTTCGCTGAAGTCAACAAAAGATTCATCCAGTATTAAGTGGATATTTCGCTGCTGCGTCCATGCCAGCAAATCCATAAGTTCGTTAAGGGGGATGAAGTTACCTGATGGGTTATCCGGATTGATCAAGAGTAAATGGCGGATATCTTTGTCCGCATAAAAAAGCATCAGTTCTTTTGCCGTATAATGAAAATCGGCATTCTGTGGATAGAATGCAATGATTTCTTCTGATTGCCGGTTGGGATATTCTTCGAAAGTGGGATAAATTACTCCCATTTTGCCATCTGAATGTTCCATCAGCGCTTTGATGATTTCGGCGGCTCCGTTGCCAACAACCACATAATCTTGCCGGATACCGAAGTTTTTTGCCATGACAAGCGTGTTCACTCCCATGCCGGAAGGGTATTCACGGAGAAGCACATTAAAATTAGCCTGTAGTTCTTCACACATTTTTTGTGGTGGAAAATAGGGGTTTACTAAATAGCAGAAATCTTTCAGCTTTGGGAAACGCCAGTATCCGCCATATCTTTTTTGGTAGCGTTGTAGCTGGTCCTGTTCGGCAAAAATGGTTTCAGCGATGTCAAGATCTTGTATATCATCAATCTCATACCAGCGTTCTCCTTCCAAAGGGAGTCCTTTCAGTTCACATCTCTCCAGCAGGGTGATTACCCGTAATACCTGTTCGTAATATTCGTTATTACCTAGGGCTTTGCTGTAGGCTTCAAGAAATGGCACATAACTGTTGCGGAGAAACTCCTTACTGAATTTATAGATATTGACGGTTTTGTAGTAATCGTCAATATCTGCGTAGCGGAACGTTTTTTTTGAGATAAAATCAATGATGTCATTTTCAGTATTGAGCCGTACCATCGTGCCGTCCATCCATGGCTCATATTTAGCTACAAGTGCCAGATTGGGATAGGGGCTATTTAAAATTTTGTGGAAAAGTGTATCCTCAAAAATCAAATCGGATTCAATTAATAAAGTATCTTGCTTTTGCAATTCCTCTTTAGCAAGATAGAGAGAATAGATATTATTGGTCTTATTGTAGACAGGATTGTAAATATATTCTATCGGAGTATTTCTACTTTGTTTCTCTATGTGGGTACGTAATTTCTCTCCTTGGTAGCCTATGACTAAAATGATGCGTTCCAGATTTAATGAATCTAACTGTGAGAGCAGACGGTCTATCAGATAGGTCCCGTTTACTTTAATCATACACTTGGTGTTATCTTTGGTAAGATCTCCCAAGCGCTTGCCCATGCCGGCGGCTAGAATGATTGCTTGCATAATAAATTAGGTATATATATTGCAAAAGTAGTAATTAATTAGCATTTATAAGCGATGTTATTTATATTTGCCTCAAATTTTAAACAGGAATGGGTAAAATAACATTTGTACCGGTAGGAGGATTGGCCAACCGTATGCGTGCAGTGGCTTCGGCGGTAATGCTGGCAGGAAAGACGAAAAGTGAATTAAGCATCATTTGGTTTCGGGATTGGGCACTGAATGCACCGTTTTATCAGTTGTTTAAGCCTGTAGACAGGGAAGTGGCTTGTTTACGGGATGCTTCGCGGTTAGATTATGCATTATTAGACAGACCTCGTTCCAAGAATTTTCATTTCCCGCTTTTGTTTCAGAAACTGCTTTTCAAGTCTTGTCTGTACGAGCGTTCCATTACTCCTTTATGTAACCGGCATTTTGATTTTGAACGGTGGGTTAAAGAAGGTGGCTGTGTTTATATGGCATCATACACCGCTTTCCAACCTTATGATTATGCATGGATCAGTCGGTTGTTTGTTCCGGTAGACGAGATTATGGAAGAGGTGGAAAACCGTTGTCGGAATTTTTCGGATGCTATGATTGGTGTGCATATCCGTCGTACAGATAATCTGGCTTCTATCAGGCAAAGCCCTATCGAGTTGTTCTATCAGAAATTAGATGAGAAGATAAAAGAGGACGGCAAGGTGGCTATCTATTTGGCTACAGATTCGGAAGAGGTGAAGCGGGAGATGAAAGAGCGTTATGGCGACCGGATATTCTGTTCCGGAAAAAAGGCAGACCGTGGATCTTTGGAGGGAATAAGGGAGGGTATCACGGATATGTACACATTGGCTCGTACACAAAAAATATATGGTTCTTTTCAGAGTTCATTTTCGGATATGGCAGCTCAGATAGGAGGGACTCCATTGGAGATTTTGAAATTATGAGTTGCGGAAATAAATCATTGTTTTAATGATTATCTGCAAACATTTTTATTTTTGCTCCTCTTCTTTCTATGGCATTTGCCAATTTGTTTTCTATTTTTCCTAATAGCAGCCGTCTGCTCCATTCTATAACAAGCGTTGTCAGACAGATAGAAACAAGTGTTCCCATAAAATACAGAACAAGTAGGTTGCTGTCTGCATATGGGACATACCAGGGTTGTAAACAGTGGATAAGAAGTCCTTGAAGCATATATAAGGCAAAAACGTATCCTGCTAGGTAATTGATGATGCGGGATGAAAAATGCCATCGGGTGAACTGGTAGAAAATCATGATGGAGGCGATGATAATCAGTAGATTATTATCTCGGGCGAATCTCAGTATGATATTTCCACTCATTGCTGTAAGCAGGGTATTCAGTATAAAAATACCGGCAAGGCTGCCTGACAAGATTTCCCGGCTATGTCGTTTCATGTTTTCCGGAAGACCATAGGTCTTCAGATATTGTCCTATGAGATAAGCTAGTGTGACATTGATAATTCCCTTGCCCGTGTCATTCTGAATTTCAAAAAACAGGATTGTCGGGGCAAATACAAAAAAGAATCCCCATAGTAACAGTAGTTGTTTATAACTTTTTTGTGAGAGGTTATGAACCAGCCGGTTTAAATAGGGCGAGAAACAATAAAGTACTACATAGCAGGTCATAAACCAGTATTTTTTGCTAAGTATCGGTAGCAATGAGGAGGCCAGTCCTGTCCAGGTATGCGGAGTGTGAAGCCATATTGTTTCGATCAGATAAGAAACGATGGAATAAAACCATACGACAACCAGCATTTTGAAAAATTTATGTGTATTGAAACGGATTCCAAAATAACCTGAGATCAGAATGAACAAGGTTACTCCGGTGTTTCCCAGTGTATTGATAAATAGTATGAATTCTTTGTTCAGCCAGTTACTGGTGTGGAAGGTATTTCCTAGAATATGCATGGATACAATCAGTATGATACTGATAATTCGTAAACATTCTAATCCGGAGTGACGTGTAGCAGCCATTATTTCTTGATTATATAGTGTAAACTCTCTTTAAAAGTGACGGAACCGCTCAACCACAGGATGGCTGTGTAGAGTGTGCCGGCTATGATCATTTTGCTTGCCATTAATAAATACAGATTGGCAAAGCCGATAGTGATATAATAGGTAGCCGCCATTACCGCGGTAGCTATGAAGGCAAACGGAAGGATGTCTTTCAGCGCTGCAAACAAGCTGAGCCGTATTTGTTTCCATACAAAATAGTGCCATACAAACAGCCAGCAGATATTGATGGATACATACACTATAATCATGGTATGTACGCCGTATGGATAGAGCAGAAGCATGGTTGTTAACTGGATAATGCCTAAGCTGATGGTATTCCACATATAGATATCCGATTTTCCTTTGCTGATGACTAGGTTGGAATACAAATTGGTTATGGGAATGAATGCGCCACCGATGCAGAGCAATTGCAGGATGAAGGCACTGGGTAGCCATTTGTCTGTAATAGTCAGTATAATCAGTTCGGGTGCGATTAATGATAATCCTAACATAGCCGGAAAAGAAATAAAGGCAGTGAAGCGGAGCATCTTCCGGAAAGCGCGTTGTTGGCGTTCCCTTTCATCCGACAAACTGGAAAGTACAGGTTGGGCCACACTGTTGACTGTTCCTGAAATTAATGAATGTCCCATATAATTCCATTTATTAGCTTGAGTAAAATAGCCTACTTCTTGTCCCGAATAGAATTTACCAAGGATAACGGTAAAGATATTATTATTGATGTGGTTGAATATATTGGTTACTAATAATTTGCTGCTGAAAGAAAGCATCCCTCTCAAAGGCTTGAAGTCGAAAGTAAGTGTAGGTCGCCAGGGTGAGAAGCACCAATAACAGATATTAATGGTTCCTACATAGACAATGCTTTGTGTGGCTATCCCCCAATAGGCAAATCCCAAGCAGGCCATAGTTATACCGATAGTTCCTGAGGCGGTTAATCCGATAGTGACCGCCATTGCCTTTTGCTTGACCATTAAGTTGCGGAACAGGTAAGCACTGTGGGCAATGCCCAAACTGGCTACAAAGAAACCGAGGAAAGTGTATCGTGCCAAAGCTGTCAGTTCGGGAGTGTGATAGAATTCGGCAATGAGTGGGGCGCAAAGGAACAGAATGAGGTAGAGACAGGCACTTAGCCCGGTACTGAACCAGAATACGGCATTATAGTCTTTGTGGGAGATATTCCGTTTGTTGGCTAGGGCGGCCGTGAACCCGCTTTCCTGCAAAGAACCTGCAATAAGGGAGAAGATGGACAGCATTCCCACCATGCCATAATCTTCCGCATTCAGAATGCGTGACAGGAATATCCCGAAAAAAAGATTCAGCAGCTGCTGTACTCCATTGCTTAATCCGCCCCAGAAGAGGCCTTTTGCTGTCTTTTCTTTCAAGGATTGTTCTGTCATTTTTATAGATAGATTATAAAACAGTCAGGCTGAAAGCGGACGTTTCAGTTGCTTTCAGCCTTTTCTGTATTTGGGTGTATATTATTTCACTTCACTGCCCGGCTTTACCTCTCTTAATAAAGAGGTCACCGCTAAGGTGCCGTCAAAGTTTTCAGCACTCAGGATCATGCCTTCGCTCACCAATCCGTTCTTGAATTGGCGTGGAGCAAGGTTGGCAATGAATAAAACTTGTTTGCCCACCAGTTCTTCCGGTTTATAATGTTGTGCGATACCGCTGACGATGGTACGGTTCTCCAGTCCGTCAGCAATCTTGAATTTCAGCAGCTTTTTCATTTTAGGCACTACCTCACACTCTAATACGGTACCTACACGGATATCTAACTTTTCAAATTCTTCAAAAGCAATTACTGGTTTTATCGGGTTGGCTTTATAGTTGGCAGCCTCGTTTGCTTTTTTGGTAGCCAACAGTTTGTCTACTTGTGCTTGAATGGTTTCATCTTCGATCTTTTCGAACAACAGTTCTGCCTTATTCAATTGATGTCCTTCTGCCAGCAGATCGGTACGCCCCAGTTGGTCCCATTCAAATGTTTCCATATTCAGCATTTGGCGGAGCTTTTCGCTGCTGAAAGGCAGGAAAGGTTCGAATGCAATAGCCAGATTGGCAACTAGTTGCAATGCTATGTTAAGGATGGTGGCTACACGGTCCATATCAGTTTTTGCCAGTTTCCAAGGCTCTGTATCGGCTAAGTATTTATTACCGATACGTGCCAGGTTCATTGCCTCTTTTTGTGCATCGCGGAATTTGAATACATCCAGTAGCTTTTCTACTTCTGCCTTTACGTCTGCAAATTCTTTTAATGTTTCTTTGTCGTAGTCGGTCAATTCACCGCAAACGGGAACTTTCCCGTCGAAATATTTATGAGTCAGCACTAAAGCACGGTTTACAAAGTTACCGTAAACAGCCACCAACTCATTGTTGTTACGTGCTTGAAAATCTTTCCAGGTAAAATCGTTGTCTTTTGTTTCGGGGGCATTGGCTGTCAATACATAGCGCAATACATCCTGTTTGCCGGGGAAGTCCTGCAAATATTCATGCAACCATACTGCCCAGTTGCGTGAAGTGGAAATCTTGTCACCTTCCAGGTTCAGGAATTCATTGCTAGGTACGTTATCCGGTAAGATATAGCTTCCTTCCGCTTTCAGCATAGCAGGGAAAACAATGCAGTGGAATACAATATTGTCTTTTCCGATGAAGTGAATCAAACGGGTTTCTGGATCTTTCCACCAAGTTTCCCAACTGTCGGGAAGTAATTCTTTTGTATTTGAAATATAGCCGATGGGGGCATCGAACCATACATAAAGTACTTTTCCCTCAGCGCCTTCTACAGGAACAGGGATTCCCCAATCCAAGTCACGGCTTACCGCACGGGGTTGCAAGCCCATATCCAACCAGCTTTTACATTGTCCGTATACATTGGGGCGCCATTCTTTATGATTTTCAAGAATCCATTCACGCAGCCATCCTTCGTGTTTGTCCAATGGCAGATACCAATGTTTGGTTTCACGCATCACTGGTTTACTGCCACTGATAGCACTTTTCGGATTGATCAGGTCGGTCGGAGAAAGTGATGTTCCGCACTTCTCGCATTGGTCACCGTAGGCTCCTTCTGCATGGCAGTGAGGACATTCACCGGTAATATAACGGTCGGCCAGGAACTGATGGGCTTCTTCGTCGTAATATTGCATGGAGGTCTTTTCAATGAACTCACCTTTATCATACAGGGTTTTGAAGAATTCGGAAGCCAGTTCGTGGTGTGTCTTTGATGTAGTACGAGAGTATATATCGAATGAAATTCCAAATTCTTTGAATGATTCTTTTATCAAGGTATGATAGCGGTCCACCACATCTTGTGGAGTAATACCTTCTTTCTTTGCACGAATGGTGATAGGTACTCCGTGTTCGTCAGAGCCTCCGATGAAAAGAACATCTTCTTTTTTCAGGCGGAGATAGCGCACGTAGATATCAGCAGGAACATATACACCTGCCAGATGACCAATATGTACCGGACCGTTTGCGTAGGGCAAAGCGGATGTGACGGTGGTTCTTTTGAATTTATTTTCCATTGTATGATGTCTTTTTTGTTATTTCTACCAGTAACGTGCAAAGTTAGTGATTTTTAGTAAGTATATGGAATAATCAGAAATATTTCTCCCTTAAAATCTCTGACAGGCCGTACTTATTATAAAATATGGTTATTCGGGGGCTTTGTCGGAAGAAGTGAAAATACAGAAAAATGTTATATCGTGATGCAGTGATTTGCACTTATTTGCATTTAATCTTAAGGAGAGAAAAATGATGAACTAAATTTTACTTATCCTGTTTTTTATAAAACCTTAAGTCGAACGAGACATGAATACGTGGTATAAATTCATTTTAAATGCACTTTTCTCTAAAAAGAGAGAGGATAAAGATTGGGAAACGACCGATAGGGAAGAGGATGTTCTTTCAAATTACATTGAACTGGACTCATTGATGCAGGTCATTTATCATGCAAAGGAAACTGAGTCGGGCAGCTAAACTAACCGGCCCAGTCTTCTCTATCAAGATTTCTATAGCTTATCGCTTCTGCCAGGTGGATGGAAGTAATGTGTTCGCTGTTGTCCAGATCGGCAATGGTACGCGCTACTTTTAGAATACGACCGTATGCGCGCGCCGACAGGTTGAGGCGTGTCATGGCAGTTCGTAATAATTTTAGCCCTGCTTCATTGGGTTGAGCGTACAGATGGAGTAACCCGGCTTCCATTTGTGCGTTGCAGTAAATACCCGGATGGTTGGCAAAACGTTGAGCTTGTATTTTCCGGGCCTTGATAACCCGTTCGCGTATGCTTGCACTACTTTCCGCATGATGGCGTTCTGCCATTTTTTCGAATGGAACCGGAACTATTTCTATTTGGATATCTATGCGGTCCAGTAAAGGACCGGAGATACGGTTCAGGTACCGTTGCACTTGTCCGGGATTACAGACGCAAGCTCGTGTGGGATGATTATAATATCCGCATGGACAGGGATTCATACTGGCTACCAGCATGAAACTGGCCGGATAATCCAGACTGTATTTAGCTCGTGCGATGGATATATGCCTGTCCTCTAGGGGTTGGCGAAGTACTTCAAGTACACTTCTGTTAAATTCCGGCAACTCGTCTAGAAAGAGCAAACCGTTGTGAGCCAGACTGATTTCTCCCGGTTGGGGATTGGTGCCGCCACCTACCATTGCTACTTGCGAAATTGTATGATGGGGACTACGGAAAGGCCGGATGGCAATCAGTGAACTGTCTTTTCCTAATTTTCCTGCTACTGAATGTATTTTAGTCGTTTCCAGACTTTCACCCAATGAAAGGGGAGGGAGAATGCTTGGCATACACTTTGCCATCATGGACTTCCCACTTCCGGGTGAACCGATCATAATCAGGTTGTGTCCTCCGGACGCGGCTACTTCCAATGCGCGTTTTACACTTTCTTGTCCTTTCACATCAGCAAAATCGTATGGAAAGCTACTTTGGTGTTCATAGAATTCCTCCCGTGTATTGACGATGCTAGGCTCCAGATTGCGTTCATTATTGAAAAATTCGATGACCTCTTTGATATTTTCTACGCCATATACTTTCAGGTTGTTTACTACAGCAGCTTCCCGCGCATTTTGTTTGGGAAGTATGAAGCCTTCAAAACCTTGCTCGCGGGCACTGATAGCTATGGAGAGGGCTCCTTTGACTGGTTGAAGGCTTCCATCCAGGCTAAGTTCTCCGATAATAAGATAACGTGAAAGTTTTTCTTCCGATACGATTTGGGTAGCGGCCAATATTCCGATTGCTAGCGGAAGGTCGTATGCAGACCCCTCCTTGCGTATGTCGGCAGGGGCCATATTTACTACAATTTGACAAGTGGGGAATTTATATCCGTTTACCTGTAAGGCGGAAATAATACGTTCATGACTTTCTTTCACGGCCGAGTCCGGCAGACCGACAAGGAAGAATTTTATACCTCGTGAACTATTTACTTCAATAGTTACAATGGTAGCGTCGATACCTTGAACGGCTGCTCCATAGACTTTTACCAGCATTCTTTTATTTTTTATTTTGTCTCTTTCGAGCACGTTCTGCCTCTTTGGCGGCTTTTTCTTTCTCTTTATCTTGTTCTGTCAGCTGTCTCACTTTGTCTATCAGTTCTTTGCCCCGTATATCTTGTGTGATGACCCGCTTGTCAGGACCTATCAGTATATTGGCAGGAATCCGGGTTATGCCTTGTTGCTTGACAATGGAATTGTTCCAGCCTTTGAAATCGCAAACTTGTTTCCATTGCGTGGTATCTCTTTGAATGATTTTCTCCATCCATTCCTTTTTATCCAGATCAAGGGAGAGGCTGATAATAACAAACTTGTCTTTTTTCAATGCCTTTTGTACGGATACTAAAGAATCTTGTGTGGCAATGCTTTCTTTGTTCCAGCTTGCCCAAAAATCCAAAAGGACATATTTCCCTTTTACACTGTTCCAGTTGACGGTCTTTCCTTTTTTATCCGTGCACGAGATGTTGGAAACGTAGCGATGTTCTGTCAGTTCTTTTTTCTCACTTAATTTATTCTGGAGTTCTATAATATAAGGTGTGTCTTTTATAATACCGCTTAGTCCTTTTATCAGCTGATCTATGTGGTTGTAATCAGGAAGCGAGTCCTGTACGTAATATTTGTCTATCAGATAGATATTGCTGTACGAGCTTGGGTTGGTTTTAATCAACGAATCCACAGCAGTCATAACAGCTGCCTTGTTATTTTCTAAGGTGCTAAGGTACTGGATATGTTTTGCCAGTTGTGCGTTTTCTCCCTTTCCTTTAACCTCTATCTTTCCGGCCATTCCGTTTAGGGTAACACTTTCTCCTTTATCAGCATATATCGGTAAGATTTGTTTTTCTCCCAATAGTAATGAGAAGATAGTAAATGTGTCAGGGGTAATGGTGTAAGTGAATTTACCTTTTGAGAGGAGTATGGTATCCAGCTTGTAATCGGGTTCTTGATAAAATACTAATATAGTGTCTGAAGGAAGTCCTTTAATGCTTCCTTCCAAGGTGAATGTATTTTTCTTGCCGCAGCCGCTTGCCAGCACAACAAGAGTGAAAAGAAAGAATAGTAATTTTTTCATTTCAAGATATTTTTTGCGAAAATACGCATTTTGTGGCTAAAGGCAGGCATAAATGAAGGTTATTTTACATAAAAAGACCGGAAGCTTCATCACGAAGCCTCCGGTTTCAGTCATAATCATCTAAAAAACTAGACAAGATGATATCTAGTTATATTATTTGATAGCATCAGCGTATTTAGCGAACTCGCGATCGTTAGCAGCTTTTTCAGCCATTGAAGGATCTTTTGCGATTGCGCTCTTGATGCTGCTGCTTACCAATGAAGCATTGTTTGTGCGAGCACCAACGATAGCCATCAAGTAGTCAGTCATTGCATCCGGATTCTTGATTGCAGACAAAGTAGCTTTTGCTTTGTTATAGTCTTTAGCCAAAATCTGAGCTTGAGCGGCACTGTTAGTCTTAGCGTCACCGAATGAGTTGACAGCTCTGTCATACTGGCCTTGTTTGATATATAAGTTACCCAAAGCTTCGCCGGCAGCGTTAGCACCTGTAGCTTTGCCTAAGTAAGTTTCGGCAGCTGCAACATTGCCCTTAACCAATTCGCAAAGACCAAGGTTAGCGTTTACTTCAGGAGCGTTAGCGTTCTTAGAAGCAGCTTGTTTGAAGTAGCTTTCTGCTTTAGCAGCATCACCGGCAGCGAATGCCAATTCACCCAAGTTATTATAAGCACGGAAATCGTTCGGATAAAGTTGAGTTGTCTTGGTGAAGATAGCTTCTTTGCGAGCGTTGTCGTTAGTCAGTGTAGCAGCGTACAATAATTCTTCTACACTCAATACTTTAGGATCAGAGTTGAATGCTTCGTTGATTTCGTCATCGCTACGACCGATGATGTCATAGTTGGCAGTTAAACGGGCACGACGCAACTGAGGCAGGATTTCGTCAGCCAAAGTTTTGTATACAGAAGAGATATTCTTGATTTCAGCTTCTCTTTGTTCAGGATCATTGTACATAGAAAGAACACGTAAGATCAAATCTTTATCCTGCAAGTTTGATTTAGATACCAGTTCTTGGAAGCCTTCCCAGTCTTGTGCAGTGTATTTTGCATCCAGGTTAGTATCAATCTTGCCCTTCTTCAACTGGCGTTCCATATATTTTTCTGTGTTTGCTTCACGGTTTTCAGCCAAACCGGTGTTCAGTTCCACACCACCATCAGGTGAAGCGTATGCAGAAATTTCGATGTTGTTCAGTTTGTAGTTCTTTGTGTCGGCATTAATTTCAGCCACTTTCTTATGGAATTCTTTGATATCGTCAGAATTCAATTCGCTGTTGCGCAAGTTGGCTTGCTGGATCAAGAACATGATGTTGGCAGTCTGAGCATCTTTAATAATGCGTTGGAAAGCATCGTTAGCGTATGATGCGTTAGAGCTGGCAGCAGTAGGCAGTTCAGAAGTCGCGATAACGCCATCAGCGATTTTTACAGAAGGAATAGTGTATGATTTCTTTCCTTTTGTAATCTTGAAATCAAGATAAAGTTCAGAGTTTGCCATTTCGGGAACGTAGTCGAAAGAAGCTTTCATCGTGTAGCTGCCACCTGCCTTGTAAGCGATAGTCTGATTGTTTCCTTCTACTTTTTCTCCTTGGAATACAGCGGGCTGGCCTTTAGCTTCGCCGCCTTTCCATCTCAGAACGGGGGTAACTTCAACAGTTGCGTTCTTCTTGAAATACTTTTCGGGGAATTTACCATTAATTGTCACAGGCACTTTACCACCGATTGCTTCAAGCACTTCAGGGTTAGTTGTGAAATAGTCAGAAGACAATTCTCCCATCTTGCCGCATGATGATAAGGCAAGGACCAATAAAGCCACTAAGGGCAAATACAACTTTTTAATCATAGTTACTTATTAATTTAACGTTTGTAATGTAAAATTCGCTATAGTACGTTTTTGTGCGTCTCTTTGGGGGCAAAGATAGGAAAAACTCTATTATATGCTAGCTTCTTAGCCTGCTTTTTTTTCAATTTATCTTAAAATATTTTAGAATATAGAACCTTTATTATCTTTTTCTCTGAATTTGATGTTACGGGGGTGATGTTCTATGATTTCACTGCGTAGCATATTACGGTCTATATGTGTATAAATTTCTGTTGTCCCGATACTTTCATGTCCCAGCATACACTGTATGGCACGCAAGTTGGCGCCTCCTTCCAGCAAATGTGTTGCAAAAGAATGGCGGAAAGTGTGAGGACTGATTTTTTTTTTCAGACCTATCCGGGCTGCCAGTTCTTTGATGATATGGAAAACCATGATGCGGGAGATGTTCTTCCCGAAATTGCTGATAAAGACAAAGTCTTCAAATCCCGGCTTTATTTTCATCAGGTTACGGTCGGTGAAGTAGAGCCTGATTTCCTTGATGGCGCGCGGTGAAATAGGAACCAGCCGCTGTTTGCTTCCTTTTCCTTCCACTTTGATGAAGCCTTCTTCAAAATAAAGTTCGGATAATTTCAGGTTGCAGAGTTCGGAAACGCGGAGCCCGCAACTGTAAAGCGTTTCCAGTATGGCCCTGTTGCGCTGTCCCTCTTTGGTGCTGCGGTCTATGCTTCCTATCAGCAGGTCTATCTCTTCTACTGTCATTACTTCGGGCAGTTTGAAACCTGTCTGGGGGGATTCCAGCAATTCTGTCGGGTCGGCTTTCAGGTAATCTTCCATAATGAGGAAACGGTAGAAAGAGCGGATGCCCGACAAGATGCGTGCCTGCGAACGGGGGTGGATGCCGATATCATGTAATCCGGCCGAGAAATCTTCCAGATTTTCAAGCCGGACATCCAGAATGTTGATGTTTTCTAATGTAAGATAAGCCAGTAACTTGTCCAGGTCAGTAAGATAAGCATCTACCGTATTGTCAGATAACGATTTCTCCAACTTTAAATATTGTTTGTATTTCACCAATATCTTGTCTGTTTTCTCGGTTCTTTTCATTTCTTTTTTCTACCTTTGTACCCAAATTCCCTGCAAAGGTAGAAAAAGTTCAGATATAGTATAAATATGAAAATACAAATTATTAATGGACCTAATATCAATTTATTAGGCAAACGGGAACCTTCCATTTATGGCGCTGTTTCATTTGAAGACTATCTGGTGGAATTGCGCCATACTTATCCGGACATTGAAATAGCGTATTATCAGTCGAATGTGGAAGGTGAGATGATCAACAAAATACACGAAGTGGGTTTTGATTATGACGGCATCGTGTTGAATGCAGGGGCTTATACGCATACTTCCATTGCTTTGCAGGATGCTATCCGCGCCGTGACAGCTCCCGTGGTTGAGGTGCACATCTCGAATGTACATACCCGTGAGGAGTTTCGCCATAAGTCGATGATTTCCTGTGCTTGTGCGGGAGTGATTTGTGGGTTCGGGCTTCATTCATATCGTTTGGCGATTGAGGCTTTGTTAATGAGAAAATAAAACGTTTAGGTATAATATAAGGTGATAAGATTATGATGTTGAAACAAACAAAAATCGTAGCGTCCATCTCAGATCAGCGTTGCGAGGTAGAGTTTATAAGAGATCTTTTCAAGGCCGGTATGAATGTGGTCCGTATGAATACGGCTCACGCTTCACGTGAAGGTTTTGAAAAATTGATAACCAATGTACGTGAGGTTTCCAACCGTATTGCCATATTGATGGACACAAAAGGGCCCGAAGTGCGTACTACTGCTATTGCGGGCGGCGAGCCTATTCCTTATCAGATTGGTGACAAAGTGAAGATTGTAGGCAATCCTGCACAAGAAACGACCCGTGAATGTATTGCTGTATCTTATCCCGGTTTTGTGCATGATCTCCAGGTGGATGGCGATATTCTGATTGATGATGGTGATCTGGAGCTGCGTGTGATTGAGAAGACAGACGAGTATTTGTTGTGTGAGGTGCAGAATGAAGCTACTTTGGGTAACCGTAAGAGTGTAAATGTACCGGGCGTGCGCATCAATCTCCCTTCTTTGACAGAAAAGGACCGTAACAATATACTGTATGCTATTGAAAAGGACATTGATTTCATAGCACATTCGTTTGTTCGTAATAAGCAGGATGTGCTGGATATCCGTCAGATACTGGATGCATACGGCAGCGACATTAAGATTATCGCCAAGATCGAAAATCAGGAAGGAGTGGACAATATTGATGAAATATTGGAAGTGGCCGACGGAGTCATGGTGGCTCGTGGTGACTTGGGCATTGAGGTTCCTCAGGAACGAATTCCCGGCATTCAGCGTCTGTTGATCAAAAAATGTATTCTGGCAAAGAAACCGGTGATTGTTGCTACCCAGATGTTGCATACCATGATTAATAATCCACGTCCTACCCGTGCTGAGGTAACTGATATTGCCAATGCTATTTACTACCGCACGGATGCATTGATGCTGAGTGGGGAAACGGCATACGGCAAGTATCCGGTGGAAGCCGTGAAGACGATGGCCAAGATTGCAGCGCAGGCCGAAAAAGATAAACTGGCCGAGAATGACATCCGTATTCCTTTGGATGAAAACTCCAATGATGTAACCGCTTTCCTGGCAAAACAGGCAGTAAAGGCTACCAGCAAACTGAATATCCGCGCCATTATTACCGACAGTTTCAGCGGGCGTACCGCACGTAATATTGCTGCTTTCCGTGGCAAATATCCTGTATTGGCCATCTGTTATAAAGAAAAAACGATGCGTCATCTGGCTTTGTCATATGGGGTGGAAGCTATCTATATGCCCGAAAAGGCTAACGGACAGGCATATTATTTCGCTGCTTTGCGTAAATTGCTGGATGATGGTGTCTTGAGTGAAAGCGACATGGTGGCTTACCTGAGCAGCGGCAAGCAAGGTACTCAGACTTCTTTCCTTGAAATCAATGTAGTGGGAGATGTGTTGAAGTATGCTATGGACTATGTGCTGCCCAACCGCAACCGTTACCTATAATAATAGAAGATAGGAATGAAAGAAACGGACGCTATTGACGAATATATCCTTCAGCACATTGATGAAGAAAGTGATTATCTGAAGGCACTTTATCGCGATACGCACGTCAAGCTTTTACGTCCCCGTATGGCTTCCGGCCACTTGCAGGGACGTATGCTGAAAATGTTTGTGCAAATGATACGCCCCCGTCAGGTGCTGGAAATCGGGACTTACAGTGGCTACTCCGCACTTTGCCTGGCCGAAGGGTTGGAAGAGGGGGCCACGTTGCACACATTTGAGATAAACGATGAGCAGGAGGACTTTACACGTCCCTGGCTGGAAGGTTCGCCTTACGCCGGCAAGATTAAATTTTATATAGGTGATGCGCTGAAGTTGCTGCCTGGCATGAACATTACCTTTGATTTGGCGTTTGTAGACGGTGATAAGCGGAAGTATATTGAATATTACGAAATGGTACTGGAGAAATTATCACCCGGCGGATACATCATTGCCGATAACACATTGTGGGACGGACATGTATTGGAGGAACCGCATCATACAGATCTTCAGACTATTGGAATAAAGAAATTTAATGATTTGGTAGCTGCCGACAAACGGGTTGAAAAGGTGATTCTTCCCTTGCGCGACGGGCTGACAATCATAAGAAAATGTTGAATAATGTGCCAATAGGTTATGCTATGAACCGTATGGCATATTAACAAATTAGCAAACTGAATAATTATTAATTATGGAAACGACCAGACAAAATAAGATTTCTCGTTTGATCCAAAAGGAGTTGAGTGAGATTTTCCTGCTTCAGACTAAGTCCATGAATGGTGTTTTGGTGTCGGTAAGTGCTGTCCGCATCAGTCCCGATATGAGTATTGCACGTGTCTATCTCAGCGTGTTCCCTTCTGAGAGGAGCCAGGAAATAGTAAAGAATATCAATGATAATATGAAATCCATCCGTTATGAGTTAGGAACACGGGTACGCCATCAGTTGCGCATCATTCCCGAGTTGAAATTCTTTGTGGATGATTCATTGGATTATGCCGAACGTATAGACGAATTGTTGAAAAAGTAGAACCGGGCGGTGAATTTTCCCTTTTATATAGCGAAGCGTTATCTTTTTTCCAAGAAGTCGCACAATGCCATTAATGTCATTTCAGCCATTTCCGTCTGCGGAGTGGCTTTGGCTACATTGGCATTGGTATGTACTTTGTCTGTTTTTAACGGCTTCCAGGATCTGGTGGCTACTTTCTTTACGGCTTTTGATCCGGAGCTGAAAATTACGGCTGTCACCGGAAAGGTCTTTGACGGACAGGAAGCGCGTATAGAAGCTTTGCGCCGGATGCCGGAGATCGCTGTTTTTTCTGAGTCCTTGGAAGAGAATGCGATGGTTCAGTATAAGGGCCGTCAGACTATGGCGGTGATCAAGGGAATTGAGGATAATTTCGAGGATCTGACCGCTATTGACAGTATTCTTTTCGGCCGGGGGCAATTCGTGTTGCATGATGAAGTGGTGGATTATGCCATTCCCGGCATAGAATTGGTTTCCATCTTGGGAACGGGTATCAAATTCCTCGATCCGCTAGAGATTTATGCTCCCAAACGGGGAGCTAAAGTCAATATGGCCAATCCAGCTTCCAGCTTTAACTCTGCCGATTTATATTCCAGCGGCCTTGTGTTTGCGGTGAACCAACAGAAGTATGACTCTTCTTACATTTTGACTTCCCTCCAATTTGCCCGTAGGTTGTTCCAGTATGACACAGAAGTGAGTTCGGTAGAATTGAAATTGAAGCCGGATGCAGATGTAGGGAGTGTAAAATCGAAGATACAGAAAATATTGGGAGATGGTTTCCGGGTGCAGGACCGGTATGAGCAGCAAGCGGATACTTTCCGCATTATGGAGATAGAGAAGCTGATATCTTATATTTTCCTTACCTTTATCCTGATGATAGCTTGCTTTAATGTAATAGGCTCCTTGTCCATGCTGATTATAGATAAGAAGGCAGATGTAGTGACATTGCGCAATTTGGGGGCCAGCGACAAGCTGATCACGCGTATATTCCTGTTCGAGGGGCGTATGATTTCACTGATAGGTGCGGTGGTTGGTGTGATACTGGGGCTGATCCTTTGCTTTATCCAGCAGGAATTCGGATTGCTTTCGCTGGGAGGTGGTAATTCCGGCGGTAATTTTGTGGTGGATGCCTATCCCGTCAGTGTCCATGTATGGGATATTGTTATAGTCTTTGTCACTGTGCTGGTGGTGGGCTTTCTTTCCGTGTGGTATCCCGTGCGTTATCTCAGCCGCAGGTTGCTGGGCAGGTAATTTATTTATTATTGTTGATACGGCTGATGTTTGTCGGTTTGTACGGTACGGCTTGGCTGCTTTCTTTGTTTTTATTCTTTTCGTCTTTTGGCCTTATGGCTTTATCTGGTTAAGTCTTTTCTTCTTTGTGGTTAACCTTGTTTTACCTTATGGTTAAGCTCTTTTTTATGGCTGTGTACTATAGTCTCTTGCGGTGGTTTGTACAGTCTGATATAGTGGACTGTATAAACTCTTGCAGTAGACTGTACAGTCCACTGCCGGAGTCTGTAGTAGTTAACTGTATGATAAGGGTTAGCTATAAGGGAAAACGACCTTAATCGTCGGAGCAATAGGGCTTGGTACAAGCTTCTTTCCAGGGCGTTTCAGATCTTCTACTTTCAGGGTCCTCAAATCAATTCGTAGCTGCTCACCTGAATAGGCATATCCAGATTATGCAGCACCTTCTCCAGCAAAATGCCTTCCCGATTATCATATTCATAGCCGAAAGTGGCGCGGATGCCTTGAAGGATAAACTGTGTGGCGCGGTCCAAGGCGATAGGAAGACTGTCGCCTTGTATCAGTGAGCCGGTTATCACACTGGTAAATGTATCGCCTGTGCCGGGATAGTGTGCGGGCAGGTAGGGACACGTTACTTTCCAATAGCGGTTTCCCTGTCTGTCATAGGCGTAAACGGAAGTTTTGCGAGGATCTCCCTGTACGGGCACGCTGGTGATAATAACGATACCGGGGCCGTGCTCCGAAATTTCATGCAGGTAAGCTTTTAGTTCTTCGTCTGTATTCTCCGCTTTATAGGGTTTGTCCAGCAAATAGAACAGTTCGGTCATATTGGGCGTGATGACATCTGCTTTCCGGATGAGGTGACGCATTTCCAGAATCATTTGTTCGTCAAAGTTGGTATATAGCTTTCCGTTGTCTCCTAATACGGGATCTATCATGACCAGGCTGTCGGACTGGCGGAAATCATCAATGAACCCGGATACGATTTGTATCTGGCGGGGAGATCCCAAGTAGCCCGTATAAATAGCATCGAATTGTACGCCAAGTTGTTTCCATTCACTGATGATCCTAGGCATTTCATCCGTCAGATCCAGAAAAGAGAAGTGCGGGTATTGGGTGTGGCTGGATAATACGGCTGTGGGCAGAGGGCAGACTTGAAAGCCCATGGATGAGAGGATAGGGATAACGACGGTGAGGGATACCCGCCCTGCACCGGACAGATCGTGTACCGCAGCTATCTTCTTTACTTTATTTGTATACATATCTTCATGAATTAAGCGTTATGGATGGTATATATAACAGGTAAACCGGAAGAAAGTTATTCCAATGCTATGCTTTTTACCTTTATGTCTTGCCGGCCCAAGAAGATGGAAGCGGATTCCTCAAACTTGTTTTCGCTTTCTGTGGTGAGGAAGCGGCAGTTTCCTCCTTTATCGCAGCGTGCGTCCATTTCCGGATGGCGGTTTAAATAATCACGAAGGCTCCGGGCCACATATTCCCCTTGTGAAATGATGCGGATAGGTTCAGGCGTAAATTGCCTTATTTTATCCAGTAGCAGCGGATAATGGGTACATCCCAATATGATGGTGTCAATCATCGGATCTTTATCCAGCAGCCGGTTGATATGTTGTTTGACGAAATAGTCGGCTCCTTCCGATTGATATTCATTATTCTCTACCAAGGAAACCCACATGGGACAGGCTTCTCCTGTTACCACAATGTCGGGAGATAACTTATGTATTTCCAAAAGATAGGATTCGGATTTGATGGTACCGGCTGTGGCCAGTATACCTACGTGCCGGCTTCGGGTGATTTCTCCTATACATTCTGCTGTAGGCCGGATGACACCGAGTACTCTGCGGGTAGCGTCTATTACCGGAAGATTGATCTGCTGGATGGTGCGTAAGGCTTTTGCCGATGCTGTGTTGCATGCCAATATCACCAAAGGACATCCCAGTTCAAACAGTTTGCTTACGGCTTGCAGGGTAAATTCGTAAACAACTTCAAAAGAGCGCGGTCCGTACGGACAGCGTGCGCTGTCTCCCAAATAGATATAATCATACTCAGGCATCAGTCCGCGTATTTTGTCCAGAATGGTCAGACCGCCGTAGCCGGAGTCGAATACACCGATGGGACCGGTTGAAGGGAGGATAGATGGGATCATGGCAGTATAGCTATATAATACAGGCACGGATTACACGGATGTTCACGGTTCTGAAACCTGTGAAATCTGTGTAATCCGTGCCTGTAAAGGTCCTTAACTTAATTATTTGATTCCTACTTTAGCTTTGACAGCAGCAGTTACATCTGTAGACTGCGCTTCATTTACGTAGGGAATTTCTGTTCTGTTCAAATCAAAGATATAAGTATATCCACCTTCCTGGCCTACTGCTTTGATGGCGTCTTCAATTTTCTTGTAGATAGGTTCCATCATATCAGCGTATGATTTCTGCAACTGTTGTTGTGCATCTTGTTGGAACTGCATTCCTTTTTCCTGTAATTCCTGCAATTCTTTCTGGCGTCTTTCCTGAATGTTCTTAGGAAGGTTGGCTTGTTCCTGTTGATATTCAGTATATTTTTTGGTCAGTTCATCAGTCGCACGTTTCATTTCATCCTCGTATTGTTTCTGCATGGCTTGGATGTCGGTCTGGGCCTTTGTGAATTCCGGCATGACAGTAAGTACATCTGCGGATTTAATATGCCCGAATTTCTGAGCAAATACACTCATCGGAGCGATAAGTAAAAGTAGTAAAGCAATTTTTTTCAACATAGTTCTATTTTTTATTAGTTATTGCAAATTTGGATTATCGGTTGCAAATGTAGGAAATTAATTTGAATATCCTAATCTTGAGAGCACTTCATTGCTGATATCAATGCTTGGAGATGCGAAAATAATGCTTTGGGCGGAGCCTCTGTCCACTACTGCCGCATATCCTTTTTGCTCTGAAATCTGTTTTACCGCTTCATAGATTTTATCTTGAATTGGTGTGATCAATGCCTCTTGTTTTTTGGCCATTTCTCCTTCGGGACCGAAATATTTCTTTCTCAGTTCGGCTGCTTCCTTTTCTTTTGCTACAATCGCTTCTTCTCTTTGCGTTTTCTGTGCGGCCGACAGGGAAGCCGAGGCTTTCTGGTATTCTTTATAAAGTGCTTCCGCTTCTTTTGCTTTTGCTTCCACCTCACTTTGATATTGTTGTGAAGCTTGATTCAGTTGGGTATTCGCCTGTTCGTATGCAGGAATATTCTTCAGGATATATTCCATATCAATCAAGGCGAACTTTTGAGCGCTGGCTGTGAATACACAAGCCACAAACAATAGAGATAATAGGATAGCCTTTTTCATAATCACATTGTTTTTAGTTATTAAAACTCTTGTCCCAGGATAAAGTGGAACTGGCTTCCACTATACTGGCTGGATCCGTTAATCTTGTCGAAACCGTATGCCCAGTCAATACCCATCATACCAATCATCGGCAGGAAGATACGGACACCGACACCTGCCGAGCGTTTCAACTGGAACGGATTGAATTTGCTTACATCTGTCCATGCGTTACCTCCTTCAATGAAGCCTAGTGCATAGATACTGGTCGAATTTTCCAGCATCAACGGGTATCTTAATTCTGCACCTAAACGTACGTAAGCATAGCCTTCACTACCATAAGGAGTCAATGAACCGTTTTCGTAACCACGCAGTGCAATGGTTTCGGAAGCGTAGCTGGTGCTATAGCCTGTCATACCGTCACCACCCATATAGAATGTTTCAAAAGGTGATTTCTTGTACTTGTTATAGTGACCCAGCAAACCGAACTCTGCACGTGTCATGATAACCGGACATTTCTGACCTCCTGTAAGAGCGGTATAGGTCTTTGATTTGAATTTCCATTTGTGGTATTCAATCCAGTTGAACATACTTGCCGCTTCATCATAATCATCTTTACCGTATACCGAGTAGTCCTTGTTACTGAACAATGAGTACGGAGGAGTCAGCTGTACGGAAGCCGAGAATTCAGAACCGCGACGCGGGAAAATCGGGTTATCCGTAGAGTTACGTGCCAGAGTTAGATTCAAACTCAAGTTGTTGCAATTACCGGTTGACATGTATTCTCCGTTGTTCAACTTGATATACAAGTAGCTCCAGTCTTTCAAAATAAAGCGCTGGTAAGAAAGTTCGGCTGACAAGGTAAAATAGTCATCCGGCCATCTCAAACGCTTACCCCAACCGATAGATGCTCCATACATCTGGATAGATTTATCGGGGTCATAAAAAGACTCGTAGTTGTTATTATATCCGCCATAATAATTTCCATAACCGCTGTAATAATTGTAGTAATTATTCATATAAGCTGAGTTATAGTAGTTACTGCTGATATCTGTCTGTATGGAGTAGAAAGCCGAAACAGAGAATGAATTCGGACGTTTTCCGCCAAACCATGGGTCAAAGAACGATACACTATATGACTGGTAATAACTACCGTTGGTCTGTCCGCTGATGGTTAATGTCTGTCCATCACCTTGTGGCAGGAATCCGCGGTAGTTGTCACTCTTATGGAACAAGTTGGCCATAGAGAAGTTCGTGAACTTCAAACTTAATTTACCGATAACACCGGTTTGTCCCCAACCTGCCGAGAATTCTACCTGGTCGTTTGCTTTGGACTCCAGGTTCCAGTTGATGTCTACCGTACCGTTGGTCGGGTCCGGTTGTACATCCGGCTGGATATTTTCAGGGTTGAAGTGTCCCATCTGGGCTATCTCACGATAAGAACGTTCCAATGCTTCTTTGCTGAACAGATCTCCCGGCTTGGTTCTTAACTCACGGCGTACTACGTTTTCATACAAACGGTCGTTACCGTTGATACGCACTTTGCTGATAGAGGCCTGAGGACCTTCCTGAATACGCATTTCCAAATCAATGGAGTCGCCGTCTATGTTTACTTCTACCGGGTCAAGGTTATAGAATACGTATCCTTTATTATAGTAGTAGTTACCGATAGCATCTTCATCACCGGTCAGACGCTCGGTCATTAATTTCTGGTTATAAACATCTCCTTTTTCATACGGAGCTGTTCGTTCAGCCAGTCCGAAGCATAAATGGTGTTACCTACCCAAGTCACGTTGCGCAGATAGTATTTGTCACCTTCTTCTATTTTCATGTACACGTCGACGGTACGGTCATCGTACGGAGAAACACTGTCCACAACAATTTGTGCGTCGCGGTAACCTAATTCGTTGTATTTGTCGATGATATGCTGTTTGTCTTCTTCGTATTTCTCTTCAATGAATTTTTTGGTACGGAAAAGGTTGACAAGTTTGTTTTTCTCATTCGTCTTCTTCATGACGCGTTTTAACTTCTTGTCACTTAACACGGTGTTGCCGTCAATGGTGATCTTGTGGACTTTCACCTTTTCTTTCTTGTCAATCATCACATCAACATCCACTTGGTCCTTATTGTCAGCCAAATCACGCTCTACGATGGTCACTTCGGCGTTTTTAAAACCTTTTTCATCGAAATGTTTCTTGATTAATATTTTAGCACGGTCTATCAAGTTGGGAGTAATCTGGCTTCCTTTTACCAAACCTAGTTTGGCTTCCAAATCTTCACGCTCGCTTTTCTTTACGCCGTGGTAACGAATGTCGGCAATACGTGGACGTTGGGTCAGGATGATTTTTAAATAGATCTTGTCTCCAACAATTTTTTCAGCTAGGATTTGTACATCCGAGAACAGTCCGTGTCGCCAATAACGTTTTACAGCTGTGGTGATGTCATCTCCCGGAACAACAATGGTCTGTCCTACCGATAGTCCTGAAAGTCCGATCAATACATAATCTTCATAGTTTTTTACGCCTTCTACTTTGATTCCGCCGATTTCATACTTCTTGGGCGTTCCGGAATAAAGTATGACTGGATTGTCGTTTTCTTCTACGTTTGCTTCTTGGGCGTAACTGCCTGTTGAAAAGCAAAATAGGCATGTAAGCGTTAATAGTATAAGTGAAATACGATATAGCATTTTATCTAACTTTATATTTGTTCACTGGTTTTGCCGAAACGGCGTTCTCTTTTCTGATAATCATAAATGGCTTTGCAAAATTCTTCTTCGCGGAAGTCCGGCCAGAACGTTTCACAAAAATATAGTTCGGAATAAGCACATTGCCAAAGCAGATAGTTGCTAAGGCGGATTTCTCCTCCGGTACGTATAAGCAAATCCGGGTCGGGCATATAGTTTGTACTTAAATGTGCACTTATCAAATTGTCATCGATGTCCTCAATGGCTAGTTTGTCGTTTTGAATCTTGGCCGCTATTTGTCTTACCGCTTCTGTTATTTCCCATTTGGAAGAGTAGCTTAAAGCAAGTGTCAGACACATACCGGTATTGATTGAGGTGCGTTCAATGCATTGGTTCAATCGTTCCAGAACTTCTACCGGTAACTTTGCCGTATCACCGATAATGCGAAAACTGATGTTGTTTTTCATGAAAGTTTCTTCTTCAATGGAGTCCATCAGAAGACTCATCAGAGCAGCGACTTCATCTACCGGGCGATTCCAGTTTTCGGTAGAGAAAGTATATAGTGTCAAGTATTTGACTCCCAGTCTAGCCGCTTCTTCTGCTATGATGTGTACAGTTTCTGCACCGGCTTGATGTCCGAAGCTGCGCGCCTGTCCACGTTGTTTAGCCCATCTTCCATTTCCATCCATTATAATGGCTACATGGGCAGGTATACGGCTTTTGTCTATTTGCTCTCTATATGGCATGTCGCAATCTATTTTATATGACTCTCTTTGACTTTATTCCTTGGAATCGAATCCCAACTTATTGATTCGTCCTCTCCATACTTCTCCGCTTCGGCTCCATATAATCCACAAGAAGTTATTCTTGTCTACAACATAAGAATAGTTGCCGTCTGCCTGGTTGTATAGATCAGTGAATTCTGTAGGGAAGAATACATATCTTGAAACAGGTTTCCATGTAACGCCTTGATCCGTTGATCCGTAGAATCGGCTGAAAGCGGGAATGTCCTTACCGAAACTTTTACCCGGACCACCGAAAGCGTATAATTGGTCGTTGTAATGAATCATGGCTATATTAGCCAGCTTGGGACAATAAAAACTATCGTATGCGGCTGTAGGATAATCTGCCCAACTGTCTTCTGTAGTCAGTCTGGTCCATACAGTAGAGGTCGTGTCGGTCGCAATGGGATTTTCTCCCATTAGTACCATACGGTCTATGAATTTATTGGTTACCAACGGGTAAGCTGTGTATGATAACTGATTTTTCGGGAAATTGGCCGGAACCTCGCCATTAGTATCCCAAACCAGAGCATCCGTGCTTTCCATAAAATGATTGTTGGTGTCTATGGCGTACAATTTGCAGTTATGTTCTGAATGAACACCGGCAATCAGCTTCTCGAATTTGGTGTTAGTGCCCATCTTGCTCCAGCTTTTTCCGTCAGAGGAGCAGTACAGGTCATTGTCGGCAAGTATGTATAATTGGTTTCCCCATGCCATGACAGAAGAATAGTCCGCATTTTGCATATTTTCAGGTAAAGCCTGTAAGGGCGTCCAGGTTTTTCCGTCATTGATGTGGGTGCTTGTAACAGCGGTGCCATTGTCTTGCTGTGCGAAAACATAAATATAATCCCCTAATGTGACTGCTTTCTGTGCTTGGATAGTGTTGTCGAAACTACTTCCTCTATGGCTCCACTGCAATGAGTCGGGAACTTGTTTATGTACATTAATCTCGGCTTTATAAATAGGTCCATAGACTCCGCTCATCGCCATAACTTTAAATTGGACAGGCTTTTCGAAATTCAAGGAGTCGGTATCATTCCACAACGAATCTTTGTCCTCAGCGACAATAAAAATGCCAATACCGTCTGATATTATGCTGACTACGACTTTGCTGATGTCTGTACCGACTGGCAGGGAGTCTACGTTGTAAATATGTCTTGTGCCTTGGTCGATGGCAAAAGGGTATTTGGTACCATCAACGGTGAATGTCAGCGTTGTGTCTTTGCCATTAACCTTTTCGGTATATTGAGTTTCAATTTTATCTTTTATAGCAAAAGAGGTAATGCTTGATTCTGAACTATATTCTGTTTCTACTTCGTTGTCGTCCAAGCAAGATGTAATCATAAAAGCCGCAGCAAGCAGACTTGTGATGACAGTCAAAAACTTTATTTTCATTTGCAAATGAGTCTATTGTTACAAGTCGCAAAAGTAGGAAGATTTTTTTCTATATAGAAGTTTTGGGACAAGTTTTATATTAATTTATAGATAAACCAGCCCTTTTTCTCGGTCAATCAGCCACATTTTATCTTTGAATTTGTGAATGGACGGCATGCATTATTTCTCTTCCAAAGTATATTTTATTCAGTTTAAAGTGTTTTTTTTGAATAGAAGGTGCCTGTATTCCATTGTTTAAGCGTAGTGGAGCCTTTTCTATGAAGGCTTCATCCCATAAGCCGGAGTCTATGAAAGACTGTAATAAAATACTTCCGCCTTCTACTAGGAGTGATTGTATTTTTTTCTGATATAATACTTCCATTATTTGCGGCAGGATATCTTTGTTGAAATCCAACGATATGTATTCTGTTAATGCGTTTGGCTGACAGGGGGATTCCCGGGTAAACACGAATGTCTTTATTTTGCCGTTGAAAAGTTCCAAATCTCGGGGTAATGTCAATTCTTTGTCTATTACCAGACGCACGGGATGCTTGCCGTACCAATTCCGGGTGGATAGGGAGGGATTGTCAAGTAATGCCGTGTGTCGTCCTACTAATATAGCGTCATGTTCGGCGCGTTTTTTGTGTACCAGCATGCTGGTCAGCGGATTGGAAAGTATGATCGGCTTTCCTCCTGTGCGGTTTATATCGATAAAGCCATCAGCGGATTCTGCCCACTTTAAGGTTATGTATGGGCGTTTGAGCGTGTTGAATGTTATGAAGCGTCTTATCAGGTGCCGGCATTCCTCTTCTAAGACGCCTACGGTTACTTCAATGCCGGCTTTGCGCAGTTTCTCGATGCCTTTGCCGGCTACTTGGGAATACGGGTCTATGCAGCCTATTACGACTTTGGGGATTCTCTTCTCTATAATCAGGTCGGCGCAGGGAGGGGTCTTCCCATAATGGGAGCATGGCTCCAGACTTACGTATATGGTTGATTCCTTCAAAAGATTTTCGTCTTTAACGGAACGTATGGCGTTTACTTCGGCATGTGCCTCTCCGCAACGGATGTGGTAGCCTTCTCCAATAATGGTGTCGTGATATACAATGACAGCACCTACCATCGGATTAGGGGCTGTGTTACAAAGTCCGTTGTATGCCAGTTGCAGGCAACGGGAAATATATTTTTCATCTTTTGTCATAACGATCTTGTTTAAATTCTTACTTTTGCATATAAAATGACACTATGAATCCTGTTGTATCTTACATAAAACAAACCTTGCAGGGATATTACCCTGATTCAGAACTTGTGCCTATGGCTAAATTGCTGCTTACACAAGTCTTCGGCATGTCTGTTGTTGAATTGTATGCAGGCAAAGATACTACTTTTTCGGTGAATGAGCGGAAACAGCTGGATGATATTCTGGTTCGTCTGCAAAAACTGGAACCTATTCAATACATAATAGGTACGGAAGAATTTTATGGCCTTACTTTTGAAGTGAATAAACATGTATTGATTCCACGTCCGGAAACAGGGGAGTTGGTAGACTGGATTATACGGGAGCATAAGTATGGTCGGGTTAGAATATTGGATATTGGTACGGGGAGCGGCTGCATCGCTGTCTCTTTGGCCAAGAATTTGGAAGAGGCGGAGGTCGTTTCATGGGATGTTTCAGAAAAGGCGTTGCAAGTTGCGGAACGTAATTGCAGGCGGAACGGCGTTCGTGTAACTCTTGAGCAAAGGGATGTGCTGCTTGCTTCTCCTGCAGGTGAGCGGTTTGATGTCATTGTCAGCAATCCACCTTATATTACAGAAAAGGAGAGGGAGGATATGAGTGCTAATGTCTTGGAATGGGAGCCGGAATTGGCTTTGTTTGTGCCGGATGATAGTCCGTTGCTGTTTTATCGGAAAATAGCAGAATTGGGTAGGGATATGCTAGTGTCTGGTGGAAGGCTTTATTTTGAAATTAATCAGGAATACGGTCGGGAGACGGTGGATATGTTGGCTGGTTTGGAATACAAAAATATAGAATTGAGAAAAGATCTCTTTCAAAATGATAGAATGATAAAAGCGGAGAAATAAGATGAAGGGAGAATTAAGTGAGAATGATTTGAAGTATAAGGCAGAAGCTTATTGCTCTTCAATGGAGCGTTGTGTAGCAGATGTAGAGGCTAAATTATCACAATGGGGAGCCACTCCGGAAATGATGGAGAAAATCGTTCGGCATTTGCAGGATGAGAGATACATTGACCAGAAGCGTTTTTGCTCGGCTTTTGTTCGCGATAAATATCGCTTTAACCAATGGGGCAGAGTGAAAATCTGCCAGGCTTTGCGCATGAAGAAAATCCCTGCGGATGTTATAGCCAAAGGGTTGGAGGAAATAGATGAACGGGAGTATGTGGAGATACTATCTGGCTTGATCGAGCAGAAAAGAAGAAGTGTGAAAGCATGTACGGAATACGAACGGAATGGGAAATTGATTCGTTTTGCAGTTGGTAGAGGATTTGAAATGGAGGCTGTTTGCCGTTGTGTGAAACAAACCGGAGAAGATGATGTCTATTTGGACTGATCTTTGGAATTTATTTTTCCCACATAGTTGTCTGCTTTGTGGGCGGCAGCTTATATCAGGGGAGAGAGTGCTTTGCTTGAAATGCTTGTCGGGGCTTCCGCGTACTCAATTTCATTTACGGAAAGATAATATTGTAGAATGTAATTTCTGGGGAAAAATACCGGTGGAGCATGCCACCTCTTTTCTTTATTATGCAAAGGGAGGAAATGTCCGACAGTTGTTGTACGAACTGAAATATCATGGTAATCAAGAAGTGGGTGAAGTGATGGGGCGGATGATGGCATCTGAACTTATGTGTTCTCATTTTTTTGATGGGATAGATTTGATTGTTCCTGTTCCGTTACATCAACGTAAAAAACGTTTAAGGGGGTATAACCAAAGCGAATGCCTGGCAAGAGGAGTTTCGGTGGTGACAGGTATTCCTATGGATACTAAAGTTGTGATAAGAAGCAGGTATACTGACACACAGACGCATAAAGGACAATATGCAAGATGGGAAAACGTGCGAAATTTGTTTGCCTGTATTTTCCCTGGCAGCTTGGAAGGAAAGCATCTTTTGTTGGTGGATGATGTGCTGACAACAGGGGCTACGGTTGTTTCTTGCGCTGATGCCTTTCGTGGCATACCCGGATTACGTATCAGTGTGCTTACTTTGGCATTGGCAGGGGAATCCTGATAACAACAACTATTTTTTAGAAAAATACCTTGTCCGATTTTTCATTATCTCGATGTATTTCTATATTTTTGCACAATATTTATCAGATATAGTTGAGTTATGAAGACTTTAGAAAAATTATTCGCAGAGAAATTACTGAAGATTAAGGCTATCAAGTTGCAGCCGGCTAATCCTTTTACTTGGGCGTCCGGTTGGAAGTCGCCTTTTTATTGTGATAACCGCAAAACTCTTTCGTATCCTTCTCTTCGTAATTTTGTGAAACTTGAGATTAGCCGTATTGTCCTGGAGAAGTTCGGTCAGGTAGATGCTATTGCCGGTGTGGCGACAGGGGCTATTCCTCAAGGAGCTTTGGTGGCTGAAGAGTTGAATCTGCCGTTTGTGTATGTTCGTTCTACTCCGAAAGACCATGGCTTGGAAAACCTGATTGAAGGTGAACTTCGTCCTGGTATGAAAGTCGTAGTTATTGAGGACTTGATTTCAACTGGCGGCAGCAGTTTGAAAGCTGTTGAAGCTATCCGTCGTGACGGATGTGAAGTGATTGGTATGGTCGCTGCATTTACTTATGGTTTCCCAGTGGCAATTGAAGCGTTCAAGGAAGCAAAAGTGAACTTGGTTACTCTGACTAATTATGAAGCTGTATTGGATTCAGCCTTGAAGACCGGATATATTAATGAAGAGGATGTTCCGGTTTTGGATAATTGGAGAAAGGATCCGGCTCATTGGGAGGCAGGCAAATAAGTTATAGTTTTAAAACAAATATAATATGAAGAGAACCGTTCGGGAATTTTTATGGATTTCCGGATTGTTCTTTTCGTGTTTTTAGAGAGCAGGTATTATGGCACAATTTGAGAGTGGTGTGAAATATGTTCCTTATAGTCAGGAACAGGTGTTTAATAAGTTGTCGGATTTAAGTAACTTGGAATCTGTACGTGATAAATTGGCCGACAAGGTACAAGGTATGGAGTTCGACAGTGACTCTTTAAGTTTTACGGTACAAGGCATAAGCATTACTTTGCGTATTATAGAACGTGAACCTTATAAATGTGTTAAATTCGAAAGTGAAAAATCTCCGGTCCCTATGAATTTGTGGATTCAGATTTTGCCTGTAGAGGCTGGGCAGGCAAAACTGAAAGTAACTATTCGTGCAGAAGTGAATATGTTTATGAAGGCGATGGTTGCTAAACCTTTACAGGATGGTGTGGATAAACTGGCTGAGATGTTATCGATGATTCCTTATTAAAAATAAAGACAAATATGGCACAGAAACTTTGGGAAAAAAATGTCCGGGTAAATGAGGAGATAGATCGTTTTACTGTAGGACGTGACCGTGAAATGGATCTTTATCTGGCTAAACACGATGTATTGGGCTCAATGGCACATATCACCATGTTGGAAAGTATCGGTTTGCTTACAGCCGGAGAATTGGAAATGTTATTAGCGGAATTAAAGAATATCTATGCTTCTGCCGAAAAGGGAGAGTTTGTAATAGAGGATGGTATAGAGGATGTACACTCGCAAGTAGAATTGATGTTGACGCGTAAGTTGGGAGATGTCGGAAAGAAAATTCATAGTGGACGTTCACGCAATGACCAGGTGTTGGTGGATTTGAAGCTGTTTACTCGTGCGGAATTAAAAGAAGTGGCCGAAGAGGTGGAGCAACTTTTTCATGTGCTGATTTCTCAAAGCAATACATATAAGGATGTGTTAATGCCGGGTTACACTCATTTGCAGATAGCGATGCCTTCTTCATTTGGCTTGTGGTTTGGCGCGTATGCTGAGAGTCTGGTGGACGATATGATGTTTCTGCAGGCTGCATTCAAAATGTGCAACCGCAATCCGTTGGGCTCTGCTGCCGGGTATGGTTCTTCTTTTCCGCTCGATCGTGAGATGACCACCCGCTTGTTGGGATTTGATTCGATGGATTATAATGTGGTGTATGCGCAGATGGGGCGTGGTAAGATGGAACGTAATGTGGCTTTTGCTTTGGCTTCTATTGCCGGGACAGTTTCTAAAATGGCTTTTGACGCTTGTATGTTCAGTAGCCAAAACTTTGGCTTTGTAAAACTTCCGGATGAATGTACTACCGGCTCCAGTATAATGCCTCATAAAAAGAACCCTGATGTCTTTGAATTGACACGGGCAAAATGCAACAAGCTGCAGGCTCTTCCTCAGCAGATTATGATGATAATGAATAATTTGCCTTCGGGGTATTTTCGTGATTTGCAGATTATAAAAGAAGTTTTCTTGCCTGCGTTCCGGGAGTTGAAGGAATGTCTGCAAATGGCTGCCTATATTATGGACAAAATTAAAATCAACGAACATATTCTGGATGATGACCGTTACCTTTATATCTTTAGTGTGGAAGAGGTCAACCGTTTGGCGTCTGAAGGTATGCCGTTCCGTGATGCTTATAAAAAGGTTGGCCTGGACATAGAAGCCGGCAAGTTCACCCATGACAAGAAGGTACATCATACTCATGAGGGTAGTATCGGTAATTTGTGTAATGACAGGATCGAAAGCTTGATGCGGCAAGTAGTGGACGGATTTAATTTCTCAGTCATGGAACAGGCTGAACGAAGCCTTTTAGGTAGATAGAAATAATTGTAAAACGTAATAGCATGAAATATCAACCTTCGGCAGACCGTTATAGCAAAATGCAGTACAAATACTGCGGAAATAGCGGCTTGCTTTTACCTCGTATCTCTTTAGGTTTGTGGCATAACTTTGGTAGTGTGGACGATTTTGGTGTAGCAACCGATATGATTAAATATGCTTTTGATAGCGGGGTTACACATTTTGACTTAGCTAATAATTATGGCCCTGTTCCGGGAAGTGCTGAGATTAATTTCGGTAAAATTCTGAAGGAGAATTTCCAAGGTTACCGTGATGAATTGATTATTTCCTCAAAAGCAGGACACGAAATGTGGAATGGACCTTATGGGGGAAACAGTTCGCGTAAGAATTTAATGGCCAGTATCGACCAAAGCCTGTGCCGTACCGGTTTGGATTACTTTGATATATTCTATAGTCACCGTTATGATGGCGTGACCCCGGTTGAGGAAACGATGCAAGCGTTGATTGATATAGTGAAGCAAGGAAAAGCATTGTATGTGGGTATTTCAAAGTATCCGCCTATGCAGGCAAAGGTGGCTTATGAAATATTGAGAAGTGCCGGTGTGCCGTGTTTGATCAGCCAATATCGTTATAGTATGTTTGATCGTGCTGTGGAGGAGGAGGTATTGCCGTTGGCCGCTGAACAAGGCTCCGGCTTTATTGCATTTTCGCCTTTGGCACAAGGATTGCTGACCAATAAATATTTGCATGGTATTCCGGAGCACTCTCGTGCGGCTCGTGCTACTGGGTTTTTGAAAGTAGACCAAGTGACAGAAGATAAAGTGGAAAAAGCACGTCGGCTGAATGAGGTGGCTGTACGCCGTGGGCAGACTTTGGCTGAGATGGCATTGGCATGGGTGTTGAAAGACGAACGGATGACCTCTGTTATTGTGGGGGTAAGTTCTGTAAAACAGCTGGCAGATAATCTTCATGCGTTGGATAATTTGGCCTTTACTGATGCAGAATTGACCGAAATAGAGGGAATTTTACGATTGTGAATAAAAAAATGGGTGTAAAGTTTGGTTGGTATTATAAAATGGCTTATCTTTGCACCGCGTTAAAACAAAACGCGGAAATAGCTCAGTTGGTAGAGCATAACCTTGCCAAGGTTAGGGTCGCGAGTTCGAGTCTCGTTTTCCGCTCTCTCTTCGCTTTTTAGGATGCTCGAATGGTGGAATGGTAGACACGAGGGACTTAAAATCCCTTGGCCATTGCGGCTGTGCGGGTTCAAGTCCCGCTTCGAGTACAAGCCTAAGCTTCAAAGCCAGCTTCTGCACATGGAAACGGTCAGTAACACGGCGTGCCGCAGGAAAGCAGACACGGGCGATCTGTTCCATATTAGGAGCCATATCCATAGTGATTTCCCTTACCTGAAACCGTCTGCGCCGGGAGACGGACAATACGGAGGTGACACTCGCCCATCTGTACCTTTTTACAATGGCGATGATGCTGCCTGAACGGCCTGTCTTTTCCTTGTTTATGAGGATAGTATAGAGCTCACCACGCGAAAGGCAGACTTCATCTATACCCACATAGGCCCCTATATTCTTCTCAAAGAGAAGCCAGTCCCCGGCATGAGGAAGAGACTCCATTTCAGATAACCGCTCAAGTGGTTGCGGTATTGACGTTCAAGAAGCTCACCGTCCACACGAACAGGGTTCCCAGCAGCTTACAACTGACAGGAAGCGTATCAATATAATTCTTTTAAAAAGACGCAAACTCATGCGTCATACGGCTGCCTTCCGCTACCAGTTTCCAGTTACGGCTTACGTAACGCCCCTCGTCTTTCAAAATCCACCGGCGCCGGCGGATATTCAGGAAAAGATTCTTTTGCCACGGATGGGGAAGTCCCGACTACTACAGGGTCGTAGAAGCCTTTGCTTTCCACTTTGACAGTCGAATATTCACCGGGAAAGCTCATTTTTCTCTTCCAGGTAAATCACGATTTCACTACTGCTTTCCTTTACATCGGAAATGTTGAAATAATCCAAGGTACCTTCGGGAAGAAGGAGACGGTAACCGTTAGTTTCCATAATCGCTGATGATTCGTTTGTTTCACAAAAAGATAGGATTTTATCGGATATACCCTCAGGATTTTACGTTGACCCGTTTTTATTCATCGATTATATTTAATATATTTGTTTCCATCATATTAAACCTATTAAAAAAATCTAAATGGTATGGGAAAACGCATTGTTCTGTTTTTAATGTGCTTATTAGTTGTAATAGGCCATTTATCGGCTCAAGCAACCAAAATGTCGGGAATTGTTCTTTCCAAGGATGATGGATTGCCGGTAGTAGGAGCTTCTGTGTTGATACAGGAACTACACATGGTACGATAACAGATGTGGATGGTAAATTTGTGTTGGATAATATTAAACCAACTGATAAGAAAGTAATGGTTTCATTTATTGGTATGAAGACCCAAGTGGTTGATGTTAAATCTTTTGTCAAGGTAGTATTGGTTACAGGGTCTGAAATGATGGATGAAGTGATGGTTGTTGTATGGTACAGCCAAAAAGTCGGCATTTACTGGATCGGCTTCAGTTGTAAATGCTG